>Ga0265780_10002035_pt1 | contig 28007 bp, 22 predicted proteins | sample P1T30metagenome_FD_192432 | JGI IMG/M metagenome (GOLD analysis project Ga0265780, IMG submission 192432) | Plant litter microbial communities from East Loma Ridge, Irvine, California - P1 T30 | ecosystem: Environmental > Terrestrial > Plant litter > Unclassified | place: USA: California...
CGTTGAAGAGCCCTTGAGCTTGCGTGAAGCGTTTTCCAGCTTCGAAGATGGCGTATCCGGGAGCGCCTGCAAGCAAGATAGACAGGTAGCGTCCAGCAAGGTGAGCCAGCTCTTTCTCCGGTACCAAAGCCGCAAGGATCCAGCCCGATGATAGCCATATTGCTCCAATTGGCACAGTGACGAGCAGCATGAACAATACCATGCGCTGTAGATGCAGCCCAACCATCTCTTTCTTGCCGGATCCATACGCCTGTGCACACAAGGTATCCAAGCTGGTAGCCAGGCCCTCGTACACGGCGAGTCCAGTGATATTTGCAGTCATACTTGCCAGGCTGACCGCGCCCAATTCGTCTGTCCCAATATGCCCTACCACAAAGAGCGTAATGAGCGTGAAGCTGTACTGGAGGAGGTACGTCGCCATCAGCGGCAGCGAGTACTTGGCAAGCAGCCTTGCTTCTATTCCCGCCGTCGTCTTCACCTCTTCCACAACCCCCTCCCCTCTCAGCAAGCTCTCCGTCTCTTCAACACCGCCATAATGCTGCTGCGTCTTCGCCGCGCCGAGCAACCCAACGCGCTCCTCGGTACTCGTCGAAAACCTGCGCGCCGCCAAACTATCCATCGTGAATCCCAGAGTAAACGGAAGCGGCACGGAACCCAGCGCTAGCGACGAGATGTCATTTTCGAATTCTCGTTCGTCGTGGTCAGCGGTGTTGTCGTCTTTCTCAGGGTCTGTAAGAGCCGAGGGTTGGCAACTGTTTGTTGGTGGGGCAGCCGTGACAAGCATGGCGTCTCCACGGGTCGCTGGCGTGTCCTGGCGCATGGTGCTAGAAAGAAATGAGTATGGCGGAGCGGGCGGCAGAGCGAATGGGCTTCATGGCCCGGCGCGGAGATGGCGCAAGTGTTGACTTGATGGGGGATACACGTCCAGCTTTGCGGTCGAAGTGCGGGCGCACTCTTGAATTCGGGTGCGAGGAAGGCCATGTCCCAATGCTATTCCGGGAGGTGCGAGTGACTGCCCGTCGACAACGCATGTTTGCAACCACAGGATACCTATGGAAGGAGTGACGAGACGCCGCCGATTCGCTGGGTGCATTGCACCAACGACGCTCCAATTGCCCACTCACATCTCCGATGTCGCGCTACTGCCGGTCAGACCCTGGGCATGAAGAGCGCGCCCACCTGCAGCTCTCTTTACACTTCTAATCAAGATGAACGCGGACATCATACGGTCACTGCAGGCGCTGGCACATGTAAAAGCTGCTCGCGTATTAACCGAGCATGGCCGCGGCATGCACAAAGCCACAAACAGCACAGAGCATTACACGACATAGGATAGCTTTGATCTTGTCTACGACCTATGGCTACAGTAATCAACAGTCATTGTTGCACCTGACTGTATAACGCTCCTCGGCCGTTTTGTTTAAAGTCTCTGTCGCAAGCTTCAGAAAGTTAGACAGCACTTTCACATCGCAATGAAGAGGCGAGACATGCTACTCTTCCTGTCCTGGGCCCCTGGGTTTTGCCAGTTTCGCGATCTCTGGATCCTTGGTCACCTCATCATAGTCAGGTCGGGGCAGCTCGAACGCCTGGGTAGTGCGCCCATAGGTGATGCCACCCAGCCTCGAAATTGGCTTCATGACCTAGCCTCCCATTAGCTATGAATCCCCACATCTGGCAACGAATACGACTTACGGCTGGATCGATCAACACGCCCTGCTCATCAATCGCATCTTCTCTAACCCAGAAATTCACGCCCTCCACGAAGACTGTGACACCCGTCCTCTTGTCCGGGGTGGCAGGGCTCTTCGACGTCCACTCATGGGTGCTGACCAGCTTTCCTTCGAGACTGAATACCGCCTCTTTGACTCGATCGGGCTTGACCATGGAGCTCTTGGCACCGTGCAGGCCGCTGAATGACCATTCCGAGACGCCAGTGGGAGCATTGATCGAGGTGAAATTGGCGGCCTCAATATACTCCTCGGTGATGATGTTGATAGTGCACTCTTTCGTGTCGACTAGGTTCTTTAGCGTATCTTTTGCCTTGTCCATACCACCCGCGAAGCCCAGCACGAAGATCGGAGGGTCGTGGTTCATGAGGTTGAAGTAGCTGAAGGGAGCCAGGTTTGTACTTTTGCCGTCTGCGCTGATTGTCGAAACGAACCCAACAGGCCGCGGGACAATGGCAGAGATGAGCATCTTGTAGTTTTGTACTACTGCTCTTCCTTCTGCGTAGGGGTCGATTTGGCGATGTTCCTTCTCAAGACATGATGGCTCGTTGGCGCCAGATCCTGCTTTCCAGTCTGGCTTGGGAGTTTGAGTAAAGTGGAAGTCGTTCTTTTCAAACGGTGGACGAGAAGCCTCGACGGCTTTGAAATCGCCGTGCGGGTTACGTTTTATCTCCTTCTCGGCGTCCGTTTTACCTGATGCCATCTTGGAGCGGTATTGTGGTGTGTATCTGAGTAGGAAGAGTGAATTGGTCGGAAAAGTCTGGCAGTGATGACTTGAAGGAGGCAAATGTGGTACTCACTCAAGTAGTTGCTTTGTCAGAATTACCTATCTAAGGTCCGGTTCAATGGTGGAATTAATGCCGACAGGCGTGAAATATTTCTGGAACGCCGTGGCAACTGGCGGATCTAATTCCGTGTGTTAGGAAAGCGCAGGGTGCCCACGGCATAACGCAAAATCTTGTGCCGGCGCTCTGCAGTTATAGACATCATGAAAAAGGAACTATACACAACTCTATAGATCTTTCATACTAGCTATATACTTTGAGACCATTTCGCTCGTGTGTGCTCAGGGATAACCTGTCTCGAGTTGCTTCCAATGGCAGCGTCATCTACCCCGCGGCAGTCTGAAGCTACCCCGCCAACTGAGAACTCACCACGCCGCCAGATAAGGTCGAGCAGGGGTATAGTACCTGGGCAGCAATTATGTCGTTTCGCCCTTTCAATGTGAATCAGGAAGAGTATCAAATAATCCCTCTTCCAGTCCACTTTGTTTCTTTCAATCTGTCAGGGAACTTACGTCCTGTGCTTGCCCACTGCTCAGGCAGAACCTTCGAATCGACGACGCGAGTGATTGACAGACCACACAGCCAACGACACCGACACCGACATACCGACCAATATACACTAAGTTAATAATTTGACGATGCCGGAAGACTATCAGACTTACAAGCTCGGCACCTTCTCCCTCAAGTCGGGCGGAGAGATTCCAGATGCCTTCATCGCATACAAAACGCTTGGAGATCCGTCATTGCCAGCTATCATATATCCAACGTGGTATTCTGGATGTAATACTGCTATGCAAAGTTTTATCATATTGGCTAACCTCGAACCACAGCAATTTCCGACAATCTCTGGCTCACCGGGTCAGACAAGACACTGAATCCCGAGAAGTACTACATCATCATTCCCGCACTGTTCGGCAATGGCCAATCCTCCTCGCCATCAAACATGCCAGACCTCCGTCCGTTCCCCAATGTTCTCTTTTACGACAATGTGCGAGCTCAGTACGAACTCGTCACCAAGCACCTCGGCGTCAAGCACGCCCGTGCTGTTCTAGGTTGGTCTATGGGCGCTGGTCAAACCTACCAATGGGCCACACAGTACCCAGACTTCATGGATCTCATCGCTCCATTCTGCGGCTCAGCGAAGACCTCCCTGCACAACCAGGTCTTCCTCGAAGGCGTCAAATCCGCCCTTTATGCCGCAATCGGTACATCCTCCACCGGCGTCTGCCACCCCACCTCTCTGGCCCCCAATTCCTTTGCCCAGCGCTCCCCTCTCAGTCGCTCCCCCGCCGAAACAGGCCTCAAAGCCCTCGGCCGTGTCTACGCAGGCTGGGGCTTCAGCCAAGCCTTCTACCGGGAGAAGCTGCACGAAAAGGTCCTCGGATTCAAGGACTTGGAGGACTTCATGGTCAATTTCTGGGAGACTTGGGCGCTCAGTAAAGATCCGGAGGATATGCTGGTCATGGCGCATACGTGGCAGGCTGGCGATTGCTCGGCGCAGGAACCGTATGGTGGGGATTTCAACAAGGCGATGCAGGGTATCAAGGCCAAAGCCCTGGTAATGCCGGCGAAGACGGATCTGTACTTCCCGCCGGAGGACTCGGAGATTGAGGTTGACAATATGCGAAAGGGAATCGGTGAATTGAAAGTTTTTCCTTCCATTTGGGGGCACTGGGCTGGAGGTATGTGTACGCCATCATCTAGTATGTTAATGTGGTGCTGATTTCGACTCTCTAGGTCCCGGACAGAGCATTGAGGATGTGAAATGGCTGGATCAGCAGTTGCGAGAATTCTTCGGGGGTGGAAATTGAGCTCGGTTTCACTGCATTTTCATTCATCTGACGCTATCCTGCATATCCTCAATGAACTTTCAGATATCTACCGTCCTCATCATGCTCCAGCGTGCAGGTATCTAGCATCCCATAAACTCCCCTCATCTCCTCCCTGACCTCCGTGTGTGCCTCCAGGAGGACTTATCGGCGCTGGATTGCCAGCCTCATCTTCTCCTTTGGGTTCTTCGGCAGCGAATCACGGATGCCCTCATACTCACCGAGTTGAGCGTTGTGGAAGAACTTGCATCGATGTAGCTGGCAAGCCCCCTCTTTGCGCTTGCATTGAGTGCGGTCAGTCGGTGCCGGGATGATGTCAGGGTCCTCGATGCCATCGTCGGTGTCATCAGAATCGTCATCCGTCTCGACTACTGCAGGACGGGAGGAGGCCTCGGCATGGTTGATGAAGATGTTGTTGGTGGTGTTCGAGCCCAGCGCATTGTATTGCTGCATACCAGGGTTGTCCTTCAGCTTCTTGAGCAGCTCAGCATGCGCCGATGTGCTATGCGCGAGCAGGCCTTGGAGGTTTTCGACTTGGCGCTGGAGACCATGGACGTTGTCCGGCGCAGGTAGAATGGCGTAGTCGTCGTCGTTGTTGCCATCGATGCGCTGATGCTCGAGGTACTGGATGTGGGTGCGCAATTCGTTGTTGGTGGCCTTCGACTCCTGCAGTTGCTCGTCCATGCCATTGAGTCGCGCTTCCAGGCCACTGAGTCGGTCCTCTAGGTCACTTCGAGCGAGGTGCGCGTGACTAGACATGATGGTGTGTAGGTTGAGTTGAGAAAGCTATTTCGGGTATTGGAGCAATTTCGCAGGCGGGGATCGTACAGACAATGTGTGTATTAGCGGGATTGCCAAGAGATATTGTGTTTGCAGCACGCGCAGGCTAGTATCCTTAAGCGGGTTTTCCCTGACTGTTTGCAACTCCAATCCATTCTATTGGGCAGAAAGACTGAATCATTATGGTTCCCCGTTTGATAGGCTCGTGAGCGACCTACGCGGAATCTTGGAAGCTTCTAGTACTTGCACACGTGACCGTGGCTCTTTCACCTTATGTATGGCACCTGACTGGGGTGCACGGATCACATCGCTGCCTAGCCATGCGCACGAACCTTGGAGCTAGCTAAGCGAGCCCGCCCTCCGCTATATAATCCCTCTGTCGGCGCCGCCTCTACCTCTTCTTTCTCCTCAGGTCGGTCGCAGGCTTTCAACCTGCCACGAGAAGTTTATGTCTCGTGCACGGCTCTGGCATATTAGCTTCGGCTAAGCTATGCCAACTGTCCCCTAAGAGTTGTCTCATGGGTACGGTTACCGTGAGTATGCCTGCGCAAGCAGATGTACTCACAGGTCGTTCGGAGCAAATTTGGCAAGCCAGAAACTCCAGCGGCTGTTTGATCGCTATGAAGAATCAGCAAGTAGCAGCTTCTTGAGGTCTTTGACCTCTGAGAAGAATCAGCGAAAACGCAGCTTCATAAGGTCAAGAGTCCTTTGATCGCTAAGAAGAATCAGCGAGCAGCAGCTTCATGAGGTCAAAGGATCATTGTGCAGTCAGAAGAAGAGCGCAACACGCAGCTTCTGACCATCTTGCCTACGAAGAAGAATCAGGGCAACCAGCTTCTACGGTCTTGCATCGCGCACAGGTCAGATACAGGAAACCGTCAAGTTACGGACCTGGGTGACCAACCCGACGTCTGGTTCCGCTTAGCGGCCCGGTGTCAACATCTTGCATCGTCGCACAGGCTACTCAGAGAAATCGGCAAGAACGGATCTCTGGTAGTCAACCCCGCATGTCCAGGCGACTGGCATGCACAAACGGCAGGGCTCAGCAATGAGACCTGTCTAGTTTGACATTGGACTTGCGATGGTCCAGTGTGTTTTACGTTGAGCTCTGAACCAACTGGTACAGCCTTGAAGTAGGACAAATGATCGCGTCAAAGCCATGTGCTTCTGGTGTGCTTGGGGTTTGGCTTGTTGGACTTGACTGTGATGACCTCGATGGAGTGGCTAGGTGCGATTGGAATTCACTGACATTTGCCAATGGCCACTTCGGCGTTACTGTATTACAACAGAAACCCTGGATAGACTGGATCTGCTGGGTCGATAAAAAAGGACATTCTGCCGACGAGATTTGCGCTTCCTCTCACTCGTGGAATACAAGTTGGGTAGCCGCCCACGGAACTTTGTTCTCCAGATACGATGTCTCCCTCAAACTGCGTCCCAATGATTGAACTGTTCAATAACTTCCCATGTCGAGCGCGTATCTTCTCATCAGTGTAATGTAAGGCGAGCCTCGCAGAGGTTCCAGATCCACAAGGCGAGCGGTCCACTTGGCCATCAGCGAAAATTGTGATATTCCTTTCTTTTATCGTATCCTCTGAACCAGCGGCCGTGCCATCTTGATTTTCGAAAAACACAATGCCGTACAATTCGTAGGGGAGGGTCAGCCCCATCGCTCCGCTTTGAACCAGTGCCTTGATGTCTCGACCCAATCTCACAAACTCTTTCAAATTGTTCGGTGTAACCGGCAGGCCAATTTCTTTCGCATCTATGAAGCCGTAGCAGGCGCCGCCGTAGCTGAATTGCACAAACAGGCCGTTCTCGTAAGATGGAATAGCAAGTGGTATCTTGTCAGTCAAAACGTAGCTTTGCACGTTCACAAAATCGGCATGGACAGGCTTTCCACCCTCCACCATGACACTTGCTTTGACGCGACCGGAAGGTACATCAATGATTACATCAACCTCCCCGTGTCCACTTGGCATCTTAACATTCCCCTTGCTGACGGCCCAATACCCAAGCGCAATAGTGCCGTGACCGCATGCTGTAGAGAAGCCATCCTTATGCCAGAACAGCACACCGAAATGAGCGCCTGCATCATTTGGGGGCGTTATGAACCCGCCGTACATATCGCCATGTCCGCGAGGCTCGTGGCAAAGCGTCTGGCGCAGAACATTCAGAGGAAGCGATGGTGTGCTCAGCACAGCATCCCTTCGTTCAGCTACCGTGACTCCGGCCGGGAGGTGGTCTGCAGGGAGATGTTCGACGATGCGAAATGGTTCACCGGCGGTGTGCCAGTCTTCCGTATCGACCCAAGACGGGTTGCTACTCATGATGACGTTATCCGCCCAGCGTCCGAGTAGGAAGTTCGACAGGTCGGGAACACAGTAAGGACGGTGAACACACGTGGTTCTGAAGGCGCGATGTACACCATGGGTGCCCAGCCGTGCAGCTGTTCTTGGGATGAAGTTCTGCACTACGTGGTGCTGGTGCGAAACGAGCTCACCGGTCGAACACCCTGGTAGTACCCAGGTGTGACCAATCAAGATACGCGAATCCTTGCATAGTTGCGCCCCAGGCCTCCGGCGTGCCTCGTGGCACAGATGCGCTACCACACATGGCCCCCAGGTCGTATCTGTTGCCAATAGAAAGCCATCGGCACAATGCAGATATACGATCAGGGTGAAGACCGCAGACGAAGGGCCTGAATGGTTGCACAGATAAGCTGCATATGTTTAGGGGTTACAAACGCGGGGCTGGCAAAATCCTCGACTGCAGGTCGTGGATGCCTGGAAAAGCGTGAAACTATGTACCTCGCCGCAATCCTACGAACCACTTTGGATATCATTAATCGGGGTCTGGGGCGTAAAAGCGTCAGCAAAGCAAACATTCTGGGGCCAAGATCAGTGGTAGCTGGTCGCTAAATTGTCCTGACCGGCGAAGGCCCTAGCGCGAGCACGGTGTCGGTGGCTCAACCGGTGAGCCCTGGAGAGGAGTCGCGCCGCTTAGGTAGACAACGCTTAAACAGGTCCACCGCATCGTGTTTTGCGAAAACACTCAAGACCTTTTTCAAGTGTCTTTGGAGGCAGGGTGAGAGCGTCAGGATGGAAGTACTCGACGCGACAGGCCTTGCGGAGCGGTTGAAGTGGGAAGCGAAGGGATACTGGTTACACCTCGAGGCTGAGACACCACTCGAAAAATATCCAGGTACGTCGCCCATTGATCTCAGATCGACAGAATGGTGTTGATAATGTCACAGCAAAACAACATGCAAGACGTGTGCAAGAGAAGCTCGGCGTTGAGGAGGGCCTGATCTACCTGTCTGGTCAGCAAGCGAGGAACAACGAGGACAGCGACATGCCTGCACCATTTAGGCAATTGCGATATTTTTACTATCTCTCTGGGTGTGTTTGAGTCTGTCTGTTGAGACGGAAAAGATGCTGATGATAGGAACAAGTTGCAACGAGGCGGACTGTCACCTGACGTACGATATCCAGCACGACACACTTTCGCTTTTCATTCCGAGGATCGATGAAAGACGAGTAATCTGGTACGGGAAAGGTCCGACACTCGCCGAAGCCCTGGTAAAGTACGACATTGATGAAGTCTACTATTCCGATGAAGTCTCGGATTACATTATCGACTGGTACCATCACAGCTGCAACAAAGGCAAGCTTTACATGCTGCACACTCCATCAAAGTCTCCCATCACCAATCGCCATGCGCCTATTGATTCTGTGTCGCTCCAGCCAGCGATGAACGTCGCGCGAATGATCAAGGACGAGCATGAGATCAAACTCATCCGAAAAGCCAACGACATTAGTTCAAAAGCGCACAGGGAGGTTTTGAGTAACATCTTAAAGTTCACAAACGAAGCTCAGGTCGAGGGACTCTTTCTTGATGTTTGCGTGTCGCATCAAGCGAAACAACAAGCATATGACCCCATCGCTGCTTCAGGACCAAACGCAGGGACCCTGCATTACGACGCCAACGATGAGGACTTTGGAAAACGCCAGCTTATGTGTCTGGATGCAGGATGTGAGTATGAGCTGTATGCTAGCGACATCACACGCACGTTCCCACTGTCGTCCAAGTGGCCGAGCAAAGAGGCAGCAAATATCTACAGGCTTGTCGAGCGAATACAAGAATCGTGCATCAAGCGTTTGGCACCAGGTGTAAGGTATCTCGATCTCCATATCCTGGCGCATCAAATCGCGATTGATGGCCTGCTGGCACTGGGCATATTGCACAACGGTACCAAGGAAGAGATTTACAAAGCCGGGACAAGCAGAGCCTTCTTTCCTCACGGGCTCGGTCACCACATAGGCCTGGAAGTGCACGATGTGGGACAGGCAGAGCTTATGAGTGTCCGGAGAGGGAAGCAGGTGCTTGAGCAGGTATGCAACATTGTCTTTCGAAGGTCCATCTCTAAGCTAACCCACTCCAGTCACCCTCATTGTATCCCATGAACTTCCACTCGCCAGTCTATGATCCAAAAACATGCCATGCTCCAGTAGATTCTCAGAGCAGCCATCTAGAAGAAGGCATGATAGTCACTGTCGAACCTGGAATGTAAGTGCAGAGCCACGTATCTGAGAGTCGTGACTCTTACTTACACAATCGTAGCTACTTCTCGGTCTACGCGCTTCAACATTTCTATCTCCCGTCGCCGGTTCACTCCAAGTACATCAACCTTGAAGTATTAAACCACTATTTGCCAGTTGGTGGAGTGCGGATTGAGGACGATATCCTCATTACTGCAAAGGGATATGAGAATCTGACTACCGCTCCCAAGGGTGACGAAATGCTCGAAATTATCCGAGGCGGAAGATCGAACACCAACCCTAGTCCCGCCCGAAGACACTCGGGGCACTCACGGGCTACCGGTGACGAGCCGCCACTTCTGCGTGCTCCCGGGATCTCCGCAACCTCTCCACAGTCAATTTCAAGACCCCTTGCCCGAGCTTCCACCATGCCTGCAGAACTTAAGCAAGACAAGTCCATCGACTTCGAGCCCTTCGGCGGTCCATCCCTCTTCTCCAACTTCAAACGATCAATGACCACCGACGAGAAAATCCAGCGCTGGCAAAGCAATCACGACTCCCTTCCAACCCCCTCCCAGCACAAATCAGTATGCGGTCACACCACCAGGGAAGTCAAACACATCTACTTAACATCCGGCTCTTCCCCACCAGGCCCCACCCGTGCCGCGCCTCGTGAGCACTTCCTCCCCGCCTGCACGCAATGCAAGATATTATGCGAAACGCTCGATCGCCTGCGCCAAAGTCTGTCCAAGTCGCGAGAAAGCCGCGAAGCCGAGCTCGACGTCCCGCCTGTAGTCTCACAGGCACAAGTAAGGAGTCAACCGAGTGTTGCGTCCACAGCACGGCATGATCTTCGAGGAGATTGCGGGCGCCCACAACACAATCGCTCGACTGATCTTGCGCGCCGTCTGGCAGGCATGTGCCTCGAGGGCATCGACCGCGTTGATAAATCTCCGCCGTTTGTGGGCTCGCAGAACTACGCGGACCAGTCGAGTGGTGCTTCTTTACGATCTGTCCGATCGAACCAGACGTCCCATCAGCCATGTTCTAAACAGGCCGTGGATGTTCTAAACAGGCCTCAACGGCAGGGCCCGGCGGTTTCCAGCGACCGATGTACTTTCAGTCACCAAGAGGGCACGAACGGCATACCCGCGGTCTTGCGGGCTGGGAATCACACATCCACAGGCGGCGGGTCGACGTTAGAAGAAGCAAAGAGAGCCGAGGAGTAGAGAGATTCACGCACGTTCCAAACATACGTTTCATGCCCAATTACACGATTTTCATAGCTCTACTACATTTCATCCATAGTCGTTAATACACGAGTTTACACATGCCACGCATGCTCTGGTCCGAGTTGAAGAGGTTCAGGAAAAATTGCATTGCTCGTTAATGTACTCGTCAAAACCACGTGTGCTCATTAAACGTCAAGTCTCAGTCCACGCCCGCACCTAGTAAGGCGTGTCGGCCTTCTTGATCGCCTCCCAGTCTGTCGTGTGCTGCCCGGGCGCGGTGCCGTCTTTGGGTGCGCCGCCCAACCCGTGAGCGACGCCAGAATCGTGCGCATGATGGCCGTGGATAGTAGGCGTCGCATCCGTACCACCGTTTCCATCACCATAGCGACCGACATTCATCGGCAAGCCGGTATGTGGCTCGATGACCTTGTCGCCAGGCTGTCCCAGGGCGCCCGAGAGCGGCTCGGCGCCGTAAGTGTTTGCACGCGTTTCACTGCAGAAGACATATTAGTAACGATGGGATGAGAAACTGTGTGTGAAAGACTTACTGCATCCCGGAAATGGCATTAGGATTTCCAATCGGTCCGTCGACACCGACGTGCTCTCGCTTTCCGTGTCCACGCATCTCACCCAGCTCGTGATGCTCGAGGGCTTCGCGCGCTGGGTGGCCCTTGGGCGGGTCCTTGTGCAGCTTGTTCTTGCCCTTCCAGCGGGGGCTGTCGGGGTTGTTACTGTCGTCGTGTGCAGCGGCTGTAGTACCCGCGCCGAGTACGGCAGCTCCGCCAGCAGCACCGGCGTACTCCCTCGAGTGGCGGTTGTCGTCGACCGAGCGACGCACCTCGCCAGAGTGGCGGGGTGAGTTGTCGTTCGAAGACCTTTCCTTCTTCGACTTGTCGCGGTGCAAGAATCCGAGGATGCTGCGCCTCTTCTCGGGCGTACCGGTGTCCTTCTCGCGTTCCTTTTCGAGGCGGGCAGCTTCCTTCTCACGCTCCTTTTCGAGGCGGTGAGCTTCCTTTTCTTGCTCCTTCTCGTGCTTGTGCTCTTCCTTTTCAGCTGCGAGGACGGCCTTTTCGTGCTTATATTGCTCCTTCTCGTGCTTGTGCTGTTCCTTCTCCAGCTTGTGGGCTTCTTTCTCTTGCTTGGCGTGCTCTTTTTCCAGCTTGTGTTGTTCTTTGTCGTGTGCGTGCTGATCCTTCTTGAGGCGCTCAGCTTGCTCTTTCTCCATTCGTTCACGCTCAACATCAGATTGATGGTTGTGTGCATATGCTGCGCCACCTGCTGCAGCTGCTCCTGCAGTGCCTAGAAGAGCAGCATCGCGCTTGGTGTGATCCTTGTTGTGAGGGTCTTCAGTTGAGCCATACGGAGCCTGCGAAGTCGCTACAGGCGTGCCAAGTGTATGCTGAGGCGTAATAATACCTTGAGTGGGATGTACCGTAGCACTCGAATCATGTGCAGGGTAGGATTGTGCCAATGGTGCTTGCTGAGTCAATGATGTCGGGACGTGGTGGGCGCTATCACCGTGCTTACCGGCCTCATAGAGGCCTCCGGCACCTACTACTGCTGCACCAGAGCCGAGAGCAGCATTGCGCCGAGTGTGCTCATTATTGTAATCATAGTGGCCAGCCGCAGGAACTGGGTTTGGAGCACGAGCGCCACTGGCGATCGGGTCATAGCGCTGCTCATTCATCGAGGCGTTCGGCTGCGTACTACGGTGATTGCCATAGGCATCGATGACTTCCTGAGCACTGTAGCCGGCCGCTCCAGCGCCTCCAGCGAGAGCAGCATCGTGGCCGAGGTGGTGTTGGCCCGCCTTCTCATCAACCTTTGGGTCAAGGCGATTGAGGGTGTCAGACTGGTGTGGGCCTGTGGTGGTATGGGCTTTTTGCTTCGAAGGGTCTGGCTGTACACGAGGGTCTACAATGTTGGCTATATTACTTGAGTGGGGTCCGATAGTGTTCGATGCAGGTCCAGTATCGACCTTATCTTCACGTTGGCCCGCGTAGGCAAGACCTCCGGCTGTGGCTAAGCCTGCGCCAGCTAGGCCAGCGTCACGGCCATAATGATGCTGAGGATCTCGGTGCTGAGTGACGGGGGCGGTAGACGTATGTGGCTGCTGGAGCTGAGTGGTGCCATGACCAGGAGTGTGAGTTGTAGAAGACTTGTCATCCACAACTGGAGCTGGAGCACCGGTTGTACCGTAGAACGGGGAACCGGATGTGGTCATTGGCCCGGTGTAAGGTTCGTACTTCTTGGTCGAAGCCGGATGCGGTGCAGCATCGGTGGAGGAGGATAGAGGTGCGGAACTTGCAGCAGACTGGTGCGGAACGGTTGTCGAAGACTGTTCTCCGGGAAGTACAGTACTTCCAGTGCCAGGGGTGTCGTTGCGCTGCAGTTCGTGATGGACGCCTGCAGCTGTAGCTGCGCCTCCACCGACCAAAGCGGCATCACGGCCGTGATGGTGTTCTGGGTCATTCTGCTTGTTGGTAGATGTAGTCTCGGAGGTAGTCGTGCTGTCGTTCTTGACGCGCGGGTCCAACTTGTTCAGCAATGAGCTCTTATGAGGCCCGGTCGTTGATTTTTCGCTTCCAACTACATCATCGTGCTGTGCATGGGTCGTAGACGTCGTACCCACGGGCGCAGTACTAGCCAAACCATGATGGGTCGTCTCAGTCTTTGCCTGAGGATCAAACCTCTGCTCTTCAAGCGGCGCCTGTGCACCGAGCGCACGGGGGTCCAATTGCTTGGAGCTGTATGGGCTAGAGTCGTGCGCAAGAGTTCCAGCCGCAACATCTGGCTCGTCTCTCTTATGTGTAGCAGCGTAACCTAAGCCTGCAGCGCCAGCACTAACTCCGCCAATAATTGCGGCATCACGACCATAGTGATGCTCGTCGTTGTGTTCAGCAGAACGTGCTTCTGGATGATCGAGACTGCCTGTGTGTCGCAACTCGTGCTGTCCTGATGGCACAGTGGAGGTCTCTGCACCTGTGGTCTGATCATTGCTAGTCTGGTCTACGCCATGTTGAGTAATTGGCGCACTTCCAACGGTCCTTGAGCCATCAAGATCGCTGTCAATGCGAGGATCCAACTTGTTGAGGGCATCACTCTCGTGTACGCCAGCAGTTGTAGTTGCACTGCCAACGGTGTCATCATGGTGAGACACTTGACTGCCTGCCAGCCCGTCTGCCAATCCTCCTGCTGCAAGGCCACCTGCAATGGGCGCGGCCTTGCTGGAATCCACATCACGGCCTAGCTGGTGTTCACCCCAGGCTGTGCCCCTCGTGGACGGAACACCAGACATAGTTGGTCCGTCGACACCGGGCTCTGGGACAACTTCATCTCGGTAGTAAAGGAATGTCTTTGACTCATCCGGGGTCGGAGTGGGGAAGCCACCAGGAACATGACGGTAGGATAGCGAGCGACCACCTGGAGGTCGGCCAGGGTCGGTGTATCTTGAATCATGGGCCTCAGCAGTGGCAGCGCGGGCGGCACTTGCAGCACCAGAATTGGAAACTTGTGAAGTGTTGGCTGCAGAGCTGCCGTGGCCAAGCGTGGTCGGTGGTGGCATGGCAGAAGACCTTGATGCTGCTGCGGTGGCTGCAGCGAGTGCTTCGGGATGGACGTTCTGTGTGGTGTTGGTGGCAGTGGTCTGGCGATTCTCAATACCGCGGTCATTGACATCCCTCTGATTTGACTGAGAGAGCGGTGCAGCTACGCCAATTGCAGTTGCAGCTGCGGCCGCTCCAGCGAGGCCTTCTCGGCCATGACCGTCTTGCACACCGGCTTCTTTTTCTTTTGTACCTGGCTCTCTCTCGCTGGTCATCGCTTGGTGAGTTGAGGTTTGCTGGGCAGGTGTCAGGATTGAGGAAGTTTGGTGTTCGGTTGAGCGATGAGTGGTTGAGCTGTGTTCAGCTGGATGCGTAGCTGATGTACCGTCCTTTGGTGCCACACCGCCAGCAAGCGGGAACGATCGATCAGTGTCGTCAGTGTAGCTCTCATTCCGCAGAGTGTTCTCATGTGGCTGTCTTGTAGTAGAGCTCTGAGCAGAGCTGCCAAGCGCTCCAGTGTTGCTTATGTCGGTGGGAGGTTGATCACTGCCTGCTACTGAAAGACGATCAGCCATGTTCACGAGGTTTTATTGAAGGTAAAATATATAAGAAAAAACATGGCTACGTACGAGGAACAGCAGAACTCAACACGCTGGGCTGGTGGGGCGCGTCTGCGCTGGTAGGAGCAGGAGCATTACTTCCTCCACCGACAATTTGGTTACGGTCCAGATTCGCCTCGGGATTCTGATGCGTTGAGAGGGCAGCATGTCCTTGACTTTGGCCAGCACCGAAGCCAATGACTCCACTTTTGATAGATGCCTCGCTCATGCCTCCGTGCATAGGGCCAGCTCCAGGGCGCGTGGTGCTACCAACAGTCGCGCCGTGACTTCCAAGAGTCCTGTCGGTTGCACTGTGCTCTGTCTGTCCTACGCTGGGAGAAGTGCTTGTCTGACCCGCAGACGTGGCAGTGGTATGCTGCGTGGAAGCTGGTTCGCCTGCCATCTGGTCGTAGATGGGGTGGGTTTGACTGGATAGTGTTAGGCGTGGTTATATGTATTACTGGCAATTGAACTCACCCCTCATGTTGGGCTCCGGTAGAGGCATGCGCATCGTGAGTCGCATCGTCGGTCTTCTTGTGTCCAGAACTGCGCGTGGTTAGTCGGGGTCGGTGGTCAGTCCGCGGGGAACTTACAAGACGCTCTTGATCTTCTCCATTGTGATTCTTGGTTGGTGTTCCTGTGGGATGAGGAGTAAGATGAGCTGGGCGGCTCGAAGCAATGTCACGACTTCACTTGATAAGGTGTGCTGAATGCGTAGAAAGCAAGGCAGAGATGTCGTTGTTGTGTAGCTACCTAGCTACGGTACATGACGACATAATTGAGGCACCCGCAGGAAGCTAGACGAGGCTTTCCAATGAGAAGGCGGGCAGCAGAGGTCGACGCCAGAAGAGGCGCAACCAGTCCAATTGCAGCGGGTTCGCGTATGGAAGGCTTCGATCAGTGGGTGGTTCGTAGAAAAAGGAGAGCTCGTGATGTGCCCCGCCAAACGGCCCAGATGCGTGGTGGAGCGGCAGATTTGCGTGACGGTCCACGACGAGGCCTATTCTCAGCATTCGAGGTGTTGCATGGTCGTGAAGCAATCTGCGTTCCTGAGGCCAAGTTGTTGCAATCCACAATCCACATGCTGGATCTGGATCAGCAGCGCAGTCTGATTACATCAGCAACACATGCACCGCGAAGCTCACCGATAGCAGATTGCTGCATGACCCCAAAGTAGGCGCCCATGACCAACGCAAGGCGGCTACGGCGATGGTGGAGGCGTCAGATGGTGACATGTGAAGGCTCGCCGTTGTGGGAGAGCATTCAGCGAGGGCATCGTCACGGCCAGGCCATTGCTCCAAACTTCACCACGGCGTGCCGAGATGCATCGAATGGGCGCCCCAGGTTTTATTTGCGCGATTTTCCAGCGGGCAATGACAGGCTGCGGCCCCCCACGCTCCATGTTACTGCGCGAACGAGCTCTTAGCGACGTCAAATTCTGGTCTGGGCGGCCTCGGCCAGTCTCTGCCCCAGTCCGGCCGCCAGCATCATGGCGGCTTTGCAGCGCTTCGAGCGCCTTTCTAGAACAAGTTTCCATGCATATGCAGCCATTCCTCCGCCGCTGACCTTCCGCTCCTCGGCGCCTGTCTAAACGCGAACTCCGTGCTTCCAAGTGCCCACCATTGTTCGCGTCGAGGGCTTCTTGCAGCAGTGCACAAGCTTTGGCGTCTCCGCGTTTTATTCTAGCTGCTTGACGCCCGCACTGTTTCAGCCGCTCACTGCCCTTTCCAGCCTTCCCCAGCATTTTAACACTCGACATACAACTACCCGCCTGAGAAGCAGCCTGCGCCAGTTCCGTTTCGGAGACGCCAAACTTCCCACTTTGTGCCAGCATCGAACAGGGTAGACTCGCCGCCGCACGACCCACCTTTCCCTTGTGTCCGGCCGAATCCAATCAGCCTCACTCGACATCATAATATCGGCCAACTTCTCGACGCCAACCCACCGTCTCCCTCCTTGACCACTGTTGCACCGTCAAGGAGAATCTTCACCTGCCGTCAATTCTTCCTTGACCGTCACTGCCATACCTCACCTTACTTGTAATCATGCCTGGACATCTACGCACCCGCTTGCGGCGGGCCCTGACCGGCCAAGCTGAAGGCGGCCCTCTCAGCAAGATCAAGGGCCACAAAGCCTCCAAAAACAACGATCCCCATGACGACTATTACAAGCCGGGCGAGAAGATGCCACCGCTCAAGTACAGACGTGCCGTAGACCCCGAGCACAAGAAGACACTCGAGGCATTCAGCTTCTCCACAGCATGGCGTCGACGCAGCCACACCAGTCTGTACTCGCCCATGGGTAGCCGGCTACCCAGTCGCAGAAACAGTTGCAGGAGCAGGCGGAGCCGTAGCCGCAGCATGGCGAGAAGCCGCAGGTCTAGCTTCTCCACCGCGAGTGATTACGACGAAGAGGAGTGGGTGGACAGCGGCATCGGTGCAAGCATCGCCGGTGACGAGAGGCCCGCCAACATCAGGGAAGCAAGCGACGATGAAGGTGACGTTCTCAATGGTGCGTATGCACTCTTCCCACCGTCATCACTGTCTTCTAACACGCCGTAGTTGGCCTCTCGCGCAATCCCACCGAGGATCCTCGCGACGCGAAGAACCGCAAGCAGTCACTTGGCCATCGCCGGTCAAGCTCGACTAAGCTAGCATCACGCCCCGGTACCAGCTCTGACCACACACGTCGGCCATCGCAACCTTTCACGCCCGAAGACCTCGAGATTGCATTGCAAAAGTCGCATCTCGAAGCTACGACTGAAGAGTCGGATAAGAGCAGCCGAGGCACACCGTTCGACGACTTTGACGACCCGAGCCCCTTCTTGCGTCCGCGTGGTGGCTCCATCTACGTCCCATACGACGGCCAAGGCACCCCGCCGAAGCTGCCATTCTGGGGTTCTGCTAACCCCGATGCCGACCACAATCTGGACGCGCAATTTGCATGCCGAGAATCTGTCTTCCTCCACAACGAAGGATCATATACGCCACGCTATGAGCGAAGCCAGTCTATCTTCCACGCCGCCTCGCGCCGTGGATCAGTCTTCGTACCAGCCGAAAAGTCTTGCGATTGCCCGCCTCAGGAGGACGAGCAACCGAAACGCTCCAAGCCCCAGCCATGCTGTCCCAGTGACGCTATTGCTGCCATTCTGGCGCGAAAAGACCTGTGCTAGGTCTACCTGCATCACCTTTCATTTCGACATGTCCATATTCTAGCATTGGGTTTTGTACATATGGCATCTGCATTCCGGGCGTTCATCATCGATGTAAGAGCCCTCTGACTGGCTCCATCTCATTTCCTCCCTGCATTCACTGGGACTGGCTTTCATACACTTGCATTCATGGAAAGGTTGTATTTCATAGACTGCATATGCCTGTCTCTTTCTCTCGTCCGCAATCATGCCTTGGGCCATTATCAACCATTATTCCCGTCATGTTTGCACATCACGACTCGACGTCGGCAGTTCCAGACGCTTACTCGTCCGTGTCATCCCGCCATTTTTCCGACGCAGGCAGATGCTCGATAGTAATAATCCATCCCAACCAATAGGTACATATCCACCCTGCAACGTGACGAGTCAAAAACACACCGACTCCATCGGCCCTCTTACTCAGTCGCCGGCCTCACTGCGCCGCGCAACCCCATTGCGCAACGCCTGCAGATCACAAACATGTCACTTTCACCTTTCCCCCAAGCCTACCAACAGCCATGCTCCACGATCGCGTCACTGACCCGAGAAAAATACCGACCCGCGTGGGTCGCCGCGCTTAGCTATTCTATTCTCGTAATCTGCGCTGCCTGCCGCCGACGTAGGGCGGGTTACTGCATACGGACTCGTGCTAGCGGAGCGAGTGGGTCCGCCTGACGTCTCCCGGTGGGGCGGGTGACACACGTGATGCGCTGGCATTCGTCCAGTCAATTGGCAAGGCTAGGCTAAAGGGATCGGTGCGCAGGGATGTGACGTCACTGGGGTGCTGCGGAGGCCTCGAGACGAAGGCGATGTCTTGGGATCATCCTTCGTGTTGGTCTCCCAACAGGTGTGATTATGATTAGGCTTTGCGGAGAAGAGAGAGAGGGATAGACTGGACTGATTGCCTCCGTGCTGGTGGTACATTGTTGGGGTGTGCTTTTTTTTTTGGCTTTACATGTACCCCACGCTACGGTACGTCTGCTAGGCGTAGATCACTGTGCGGACATTTGGGTGATCGACGGGTGGAACGATCGTGTCCGATGGCATACATGGCTATTTGATGTGTGCGAACGGGAATCAGAATCCGATGGACGCTAGAGGATAGAGCGGGGCCTGGGGCTGCGTTGGCGACGGGAAGGGGGAAGTGGGCTGTTTTTTTTTGGTAGCTTGCACCATGAGGAGTAGATGTGGTTCTGATGATAGACGTCGACATGACCAAGTGTATTATTTATTGCGAAATGATGATTTTGACCCAATTTCGAGGGGTGGTAGAGAATCCTATATCCATCACATTGTCTGATGGTATACGCTCTCTCGTCAAATATCATTCATCTCCAATACCAATGCATCATACCCTCAAACACCCCCCTTCCCACCCCCAATCTTCGCAACCATTTCCTCCCTCGCAACCCTCTCCTCCATCCTCTTCCTCTTCTCCCTCCTCCTCGTCATCTCGATCCCCACCCCCCTCGTAACCTCCTCCATCTCCCCCGCCGCGCGCTGCAGCGCCGCCCCCACATAATGCAATCTCCTTGCACCATTATTCACCCCGTTGATCGCGCGCCGCAGCGCCTCCTCGGCCTCAGCAACGTGAGCTTTGCGCGCGGCCTTTAGCTTCCTGGTCCTGCGGGCTTTCGCCTTCTTGCGCAGTCTGTAGCGGATTTCCCTGGCTTCGGCGCGCGCCTCGCGGCGTGCGTAGAGGAAGGCGTCTTCGTCGGAGTTGTAGTCGCTGGAGGAGGACGAGTCTGAAGCTGATGCCGGGGCGGGGGGTGGGGGTGCGCTCAGGTTTGTGCGGCAGTGCGGACAGGCGGAGCTGCGCTCGAGGTGCTTGGTCAGACAGGCGTGGTGGAAGACGTGGCCGCATAGAGTCGCCAGTGTTGTGCTTGGGCCTGGTGCGCCGCATGCTGGGTAGGAGCATGTTTTCACGGCGTGGTGGGTGTCTGTGAGGGCCCCGCTGGCGAGGAGATGGGCGAGGGTGACGCTGGCGAGCGGCGGCGATGATGGAGCTGGTGTCGGCATTGCGGGATGAGTTGAGTAGAGTGCTTGAGTAAGGTGAGAAGACATGCGAGAAGATTGCGTGTTTGACAAGCGGGTGCAGAAAAAAGTTGTAGCGATTGCTACTTTCACCTTTCCAAGATCGGCCTGCGCGAGATGGCGTTCCCACGAGGTCACTCTCTGCGCTGACCGTCAAATCCATTCACTGGGCCGCAGCGGTCTTTAGTTTCTCGAATGTAATGTCGCTGCACTGCCCTCACTCCGCGCACCGCCAGCGTCCTCGCCCGACTGGGAACACTCAGGTGCGAATACCGTCGATGTCGTTGCTGGATCTTCTTCAGCGTGTTCTGCACCGCCAAAATGCTTCATTATGTTGAGTCTTGCGTGGAAGTGACCGGTTGTCCTGGCCCACGAATCACGGCAATTATGGTACTGCTTTGATGTGAGCGAATAGACCATGGTACCTAGCGCTTCGTTCGTTCACTTCCCCGCGGACAAGTTCGACCCCGAAATGGGTGACGAGGTCTCAAAGTAGTCCAGTTTGAAGCCTCAAAAGCTGCATGCTGACTATCTTCATGATATCATGAATTGATGTCAATCAGCCACAGAAGATTGTAGCCATCAAGGGAAGTTAAAGTCAGGCAGGTTCAACCAATCAGTCCACATCAGCTGGTTGCTCGAGTCCCAAGGCAGGTCCAACATAGCCGTGGAGAAGAGATCCGAGTTTGTCACAGTCTCATTGACCTCATTGTAGCTCATGGCTGAGAAGTCCAAAGGCTGAGGCCAAAGGTTCGTCACCTCCTGTGCATATCCAGTATTTTGGATGCCGGAATCATGCTTGACGAGGGCATCAAGAGATCCAGGCGGCGCATGTTCCCGGGTAGAAGGGTCGTTTTGTGATAGTGCCAGGGAGTTCACATCTGGTGCTTGTTTGACAAGCACACGCAGGAAGCGACCATATACGACTGAGGATCCGTTCCTGTGCATTGGAGTACTGCCAATACGTTCTAACACTGTTGCTGTCTCCTCGATAAGGTGTCTGACGCTGGGAGCGAGGTTCTGATTGCCACCTTTTCCAGGGACTGGCGCACTCAAGGCTAGTGCAATTGAGGCTGCAAAACAGATCATCGTTACCGTATTGTTCGGCATGGATTTCAGGCGCGATTCTCCCTGGATGGCGGCTCGCATGACGTTTAGTGCGGAGGATAAAGCGGACGCCCGGAACGATCGCTTGACTTCGGGTGGCGCACTTGGATGGTTCAAGAGCATGCTGTATGTTGAAAGACGTGTATGTGTGACGAGGATCTCAACATATGGTGGCAGTGTCTTGCTTTCCGTATTACCAATGACGGAGGTCCAGGTGTGGGACCATTGATCGAAGAAGCTTTCAATAGCCCAGTCAATCTCCTGAGCGGCTTTAGAGCCTCCATTGACAGTACGATAGTTGTCGCATCTCGATCTGACTTTTGCGAACAGATCGTCCAGGTCTCTCCGTAGTACCGCCATGGACACCAGCGGACCATCTTGAATGTAAGAGCTTGCATGGTTGTGCCACTCATCGCAATTTAAAATAAGCGATGTCTTCGGAATACAGTAGCTACGACCGCGGGCTAAGCAGACACCCCGTTCCAAGACAAAGAGAGCTATCCACACCCGCTCCCTTCGTCTCAACAGCCGCATGCCCCACTCAGATCTAGGGTCGATATCCTCGAAACCGTCCATGGATAACGCACGTTTGGCGTCCAAGCAGTCAGCTCTAGGAATCTGTGCCAGACGATCCGGGGCCAGAAACGAAGAAGGAGTAATTATCTTGTCAAGCGATAAATCTAAGGCGATCGACAAAGACGTCGCTAGGTATAAGCTCGTGTCATCATCGCTGGCATACGATCCTGGGGGCATCCTTTAGAGTACGAAGTCAGCGTATGTCTCATATGCAGTTCGTATATGTAGTTACGTACCAGGGTATGCTGACCATGAAAGCTAGAATAATTTCAACAGACTTGAACTTCCGCACAATGACTTGTTCGGCCAGAAACCTGCGATGAAGTAGAAGCCTCTTCGCCAATGCCCCGGTCTCTGGCAGAAATATCGCTGTCATAGCCAGCAGTGTGGTGAATAGAAAGGCCGAGCGGCTCCGAACGAAGTGCGTAGTGTGCACAAGAGGATCAAGACCCCAACCTAAGATCTCAGTCATTTTATGATACATCTGGTGTCTGATGGGTCATAGTTATAATAGCAAGGCTGGTAAAGGCTCGAGCACACAGACTGCTTCATTTGGTCAACAAGGACAGGTACATACGGGTGTGAGCCAAATGCTTATGGAAGTAGGCTAGTAGCATTTCCGATTCTTCAACAGTGACAAGCCCGACTTCAATTGGGTCGAGACCTGGGCCTTGATCAAGGTTCGCCTTCATTGGCAGGAAGAAGCGTTGCACATCCATATATGGACCATGTTCGCTAGAGAGCCATGTACCAGGTGTTGAGATGCTCCCTCCCGGAGGCGTCAAGGGAGATGCAATGCGGAGATCTGACGCCCGAGCAAGTAGCTGAAGCGGATTTTCGACTCCTTCGAGCTGATCATCGCCTGCGTTTGAAGTTGGAGCAACGTCTTTCTCGGCAAGCGGTTTTACATCGTTGCTGGGTGATGTTGTGGACTGGCTAGTATCAATGGGCTTTCCTTCGCCACCTTCATCGCTTAGTAGCCTCTTCAGGTGCTCAAGCGTTGTAAGATTCGTCGTGTTGTCAGCCTTTCTCTTCTTGATGGCCTCCTCGACCTGGTATATGGCTTTCTCCAGTCCAGAGCGCTTGCTATTTCAAATCAGTCAACAATCCCTGTCTTGTATTATGTGAGGGGCTGCTACTTTTTGACGCCCTTTTGTCTTCCTATATGGAATTCTGGTATAACACACTCAGTACCGACATGTGCGCATCTCTCACAGATAGAGGCGTCTTCCTCACGGCGACATTTGATCTTGCTTTTGCGGCAGTTAAGACAAGCAGCCTGTTTGCTGCTCGGGCCTGCTTCGTTGTTGGTCATGATATTGATTCGCTATAGTGCAGGATGAATAAGATCTGCATGTTATCGCGTTCACTCGGCTTCTGCAAGACTTGATGATCACGTGCGGAATAATATATTTTGAAGCCTCGGTGGCACGTGGACAAAGAAGGAATGAACGTGCTGTGTAGAAGGCATTGCAATGCTGAGGAAGTGTGGAGAGACTTAGCGTTTGGACGCCGGACAGCCATCCGAGGTGCTTTCGAACTGGTGCTAGCCGTGTTGGTCACTAGCTTGCGGCGGTCATACCATTGCTCGGGAAGTCACCACCATCTCGAGCTCTTGCACTTTCTCCAGCATCAGCGAAACTTGATCGTTACCTATACGCCATGCTGCTTTAAATCTTACAGCGGTACTGTACCTGAAATGGGCTATTAACGTGCTTAAGCACGCGCAGTTGATCTCAGGCCCGCCATGGCCAGCCCCGAAGCTATATACGCAACTGCTTCAAAATGGGACTGCGTGCAATCACATGCAAAGGCATCTGAGCTACTGTTGTCGGACGAAACGAAATATGGTCTATTATGAGAATGAGTACAAGCGGATATCAAGAACAAGCAACAAACACAAGAATTTAGCGCACGATTTAAAGCTTAGGTTCCGGCTGACTCTCCGGTTGCTTCAAGCGCACAAGTCCCTACGGACGATTAGCTCACGTCGTATGTATACACAGCTTTGCATGGACTTACCTCCTGTACGCAGCTAGCTATAAGCGTGCCATCTTTGGTGTAAATCCTCTGGAACACCAAGCCACGACCATCGCCTGACCATGGCGTCTCCATCTCAGAAAACAACCACTCATCTGCTCGGAAGCTTCTTGGGTTGTGAAAGTAGATGGTGTGGTCCAGGCTGACCATCATGCCAATCTCAGGAGTCGGATTTCTGGACACGTCTTCACCATTCCGTATGCGATGAAGGCGCTGAATGTCGGCCTCATCGACAAACTTCATGCGCCTGAGCTCAGCATCATCCATGGCCAGCAGTTTCTTCAACACATCCTCGTCGGCACTCGACTTGGACTTGCTTTTGCGCTGCGTGGAGTAGCGCCAGAGCTTGTGTGCCCGTGCAATGGTGCCGACGAAGTAGCTATCAGACATGTATGCGATGGCAGAGAGGTGCGCTTCATGGCCTCCGGCAGAGCTGATGGTCCCCCTTGCTTTCATCCATTGGCGGCACTTCTTTTCGTGGGCGTGGGGCGAGTCGTCTGGCTAGGTTAGCTTCCACACATCAGAGGTGGTGACAAGATTGGACTCACCATTCTCGATGGGCAGTCGCTGGCTTTGAAATGGACTCGTCCCACCCGAGCTTGCCTCCAAATCATCGAGGCCATCTTCTGGCCCCGGCACGGCTGGCATGGGGTATGCGTGCTCGACCTTCTTGTCTCCCCCACTGTTCTGTCGCACAAAGCTCATCGTGGTGGTGAAGATGACCTTTCCGCGTTGTCGCGCCTGAACAGTCCTGGTCGCAAACGACTTGCCGCTCCTGACCCTCTCGACGTGGTATATAATGGGGATCTCGGCATTGCCAGCCAGGACGAAGTAGCAGTGCATGGAGTGGACAGTGAAGTCACGGGAGACGGTCTTCTGGGCTGCGGCCAGCGTCTGCGCAATAGCGGCACCTCCAAAGATGCCTCTTGCGCCCGGGGGGTGCCATAGCGGGCGGGTATTGGTGAAGAGATCGGGGTCGATGTCGTTGAGCTGTGTGAGTTCGAGGACATTCTCGATGTTGGATTGCGATTGATCGACGGGCGGAGGGCGTATGAGGGTAGCCATTGTGTGCAGCAGTCTCAGTGTTTCTGGGCGGGAAGGTGGAAGATAAAGGAGAGCGTCAATTATGCATGTGATTCTTCTTCGTACGAGGAGATGAGTTGTGTGTGATTCGGGCGCAAGACGCGTCGCATCGCCCAGCGACGCACGTTCCGTGAACCGAGGCACAACGACAGCCAGGATGGCGCCCAAGCCAGTCCTCAAGGATGACTAACAGGTAGGATTACCGTCGCCAAGCAGCGAGGAGGCGTCTCGTGGCCAACGTCATACTGCTCGTACCTGACTGGTAATGTGCGATCGAATATACCCGCCCGGAGGCTCCAGGTTTGATTGGACTTCCACTTGACGCATGCGAACATCCTCACCTCGACCTTGCGCCACGCTTTGCTACCGCCGCTTTGACATGTCTTGAGTCGCGCCTGTGCATATTCGCTCCACCTGATCGCCGCAACATCCGACCGAAGCTCCCATGGCCGACTCGAACCCAGAGCTCCAGGCCAAGCTGCAGGAGCTGGAACACGAATTGGAGGAAGGCGACATCACCACGAAAGGGTCCGTCACTTCCGTTGCGCCCAAGCCTCGACGGTCGCCATCGCCATGGCGATGGCGTTCAGAGGCGCGTCCCCGCAAAGCGCTAACCAGTCACACAGCTACGAAAAGCGCAGGACGGTCCTCCTGTCGCAGTACCTGGGGCCCGAACATGCAGCGCAACTAGGCCATTTGCGCCAGGGCAGTCTGGCAGGCAGTCTGGCAGGCAGTCTGGCAGGAAGCGAAGGCTCCGGCTCTCGCGCTGCATCTCTCGCGGCTATCTCCGGGCCGCAACAGTCGCAGCAACGGGACCCCCGCCCAGAGTCGCAGTACACGAGCAACACGCCGAGCTTGGTGGGAACGTCACAATATGCCGCCTCCGGAGGCAGCACGGCGGGATCGTCGCAGTACATGGCATACCCGCCCAGCCAGGTCGGACGCTTCCAGGAGAAGCAGCTAGGCCTGCGCACAACTTCACTGCAGCGCAATGCTTCGCAGTTATCCCAGGGCAGTGAGACATTCATACCGCGGCCCCAGACGCCCGAGTACAACTACTCGCGCGAGGGCACGATGATGGGCTCGAATTATGCCTTCAACCCAGATACTCAGCCAGGCTACGATGGAGGCTACCCGTCGCCTGGCGGAGACGTCAGCAGGAGAAGCACGATGCTGGACGTGAACCAGGGCTACTTTTCCGACTTCACGGGGCAACAGATGCAGGACCACCGCGACTCGTACGGCGGCCCAAATCGGTACTCGTCTGGAGACGCCTTCTCGCCGACCGCAGCTATGCCTCCGCCAATGATGAACCCCAACGATCTGCCAGGCGCTGGCATAGTCGACACCATGCTCCCCCTGGAGCCACGAGATCTGCCCTTTGACGTGTACGATCCGCACAATCCAAACATCAAAATGTCCAAATTCGACAACATTGGCGCTGTGTTGCGGCATCGAGGGCGAACACAGCCGCGGCAAACCGCCTTCTGGGTGCTGGATCCAAAAGGCAAGGAGGTGGCTTCTATAACATGGGAAAAGGTCGCAAGCCGTGCGGAGAAGGTGGCCAAAGTCATCAGAGACAAGAGCAACCTCTACCGTGGCGATCGCGTAGCTTTGGTGTACAGGGATACTGAAGTCATTGAATTCGTGGTAGCGCTGATGGGCTGCTTCATCGCGGGCGTTGTCGCGGTACCCATCAATAGCGTCGACGATTACCAGAAACTCATCCTCCTCCTGACCACCACCCAGGCACATCTTGCTCTGACGACGGACAACAATCTCAAGTCCTTCCATCGTGACATAAGCCAGAACCGCCTGAAGTGGCCAAGCGGAGTCGAGTGGTGGAAGACGAACGAGTTTGGCAGCTACCACCCCAAGAAGCATGACGATACCCCTGCGTTACAGGTCCCTGAGGTGGCTTACATTGAGTTTTCACGGGCGCCAACAGGTGATTTGAGAGGTGTAGTTCTCAGTCATCGTACCATCATGCACCAAATGGCATGTATCAGCGCCATGGTCACCACAATTCCCACGGGACGCGAGAACACAGATACATTCGGCGCGCATCTTCGCGACCAGAACGGCAAGTTCATTGCACCACCGCCTCGAAGCTCACCAACCGAAAACATTCTTAGTTATCTTGATCCTCGTGAAAGCGCAGGCATGATTCTAGGCGTACTGTTTGCCGTATATGGCGGTCACACTACGGTATGGACGGAGCCATCTACAATGGAGACGCCCGGCCTCTACGCACATCTCATTACCAAATACAAAGCGAACGTCCTGGTGGCAGATTACCCAGGTCTCAAGCGCGCTGCGTACAACTACCAGCAAGACCCTATGGCTACGAGAAACTTCAAGAAGAACTCGGAGCCCAACTTCAGCGCGATCAAGATTTGTCTCATTGACACGCTCACTGTAGATTGCGACTTCCATGAAATCCTTGGAGACCGGTGGTTTAGACCTATGCGGAATCCGAGAGCACGCGAACTCATCGCGCCTATGCTGTGCTTACCCGAGCACGGTGGCATGATCATCTCCGTGCGTGATTGGCTGGGTGGTGAAGAGCGCATGGGATGTCCTCTGAGCATAGCGGAAGATGAGGAAGACGATGAAGAGCCTACTGAGGAAGCCACACCGACGAACGGCTACTCCAGTCTCATTGGCGGTGGCACCCAAAAGAAGGCAACCAAGGAAAAGAAAGGTCGCACTGAGCTGACCGAGATCCTACTTGACAAAGAAGCGCTGAAGATGAATGACATTGTAGTACTGGCGATAGGCGAGGAAGCCAGCAAGCGCGCGAATGAACCTGGGACCATGAGAGTCGGTGCCTTTGGATACCCCATACCAGATGCCACGTTGTGTGTTGTTGATCCAGAGACCAGTTTGCTCTGTTCACCATACTCTGTGGGTGAGATCTGGGTAGACTCGCCCTCGCT
>Ga0265780_10002036_pt1 | contig 27996 bp, 22 predicted proteins | sample P1T30metagenome_FD_192432 | JGI IMG/M metagenome (GOLD analysis project Ga0265780, IMG submission 192432) | Plant litter microbial communities from East Loma Ridge, Irvine, California - P1 T30 | ecosystem: Environmental > Terrestrial > Plant litter > Unclassified | place: USA: California...
TCAACGCGTTACCGGTGAACACCAAAGCTTCCGCGGCGCTGTACAGGTTGAAACCCGAAATATCGAGTCCGGTCGTGGTGCTGCGGCTGATCGAGGCGACGATCGCGTCGACATTGAACGGATACTCGCCCACGGTAAAGGTGAAGCGGTCGGCAAAGGTATTGCCGTTGTTGCCGGCGTCGAAAGCGTCGCCGAAAGAACCGGCCGCGTTACTGGCAAGCGACAACGGCTCCGGCGGCGCCGAGATATCGGCAGCGCTTGCCGGACCGATTGCGATCGCGGCCATGAGGCCGGCCGCCAGCAGGGATGCAGTGCATTTCATGGTGTACCTCCAGGGAAAGCAGGCTTGCGCCTTGATGCATGATCGGAGTGGGGATGCTAGCGCGATCACCACGGTGGCGCATCCATATTGCATGCCTGAGTACGCTCCCAGCAACAATGCGTCCGATCAGAAATTTGAACGGACGAGAGGGCGCCTTCATAGGAGAATCGACCACGTCGCGATGAGCGATGGCAAATGCCTGCGGAATATTTCACACGATGTAGGAATGGGATGACGATTTTCGGCGGCTATGTATTTCGCCGGGCCCGCCTGGGATAAAAGTAGCGGGAAAAAAAAATGGCCCAGAAATTTCTTTCTGGACCATTCTTCATGATACTGGTGCGGCTGGCAGGAATTGAACCCACGACCCCTTGGTTCGTAGCCAAGTACTCTATCCAGCTGAGCTACAGCCGCGACAGAAAGAAGTATATCAGAGATGCACGAAATGGCAAAGCGGCATTGCTTGTTTGAATGAGAATGGGTGATGATCGATCAGAAGAAAGGTAGCGCTGGCGTTTGGGGCAACAGCGTGCGTGCCACCGCGCCGCACCAATTGCCGTCACCCCGACGCGCGCCGGGATGACGGTGGGGGGATTGCGGTAATACTGGGTAACGATGACCGGGCGCGTGATGACACAGCGGACAATAACGCGGATTGAACATGGGAGATAAAACGAAAAAAGGGATCAGATATTTCTATCTGACCCCTCATATTCTGGTGCGGCTGGCAGGAATTGAACCCACGACCCCTTGGTTCGTAGCCAAGTACTCTATCCAGCTGAGCTACAGCCGCGAAGCGAAGATTATAACATTGTCGTCTTGTTTCTTCAAGGTCATCATTACTGCCTTGCTGAACCACCACGCTTTTGTTTTCGTCTTTTGTCCCACAACAACTGCCTGTGTTTCATCAGACTCGAGGGCTCGCCCCCCCGAAGAAGCAGCATTGTAGAGGGGCGTCCGGCGTTTGTCCAGCCCCGGCGCGGCAATCCTCCCATTTTTCCGGCCGTTAGTTGCATTCGCGTGAGCAGGAGGGCGCTTTCCCGCGCGCTCGTCCATAAGCTGGCCACCCGGTGCCGCCCATCTGGTAAATTATGTGATCCGGTTCGAGAATGGTTGGCTATGCGGGGTTTGGCGAAGTCGTGGCGTCGTGACAGTATCGCGCGAAATTGGCTGGCGTATGGCTGCCTGTTGCTGCTGACGGCGGCCTGGTGCATGCAGGCCGCGGCGGCGCCGCGCAGCCTGCGTTTCGAGCGCATGGGACTGGAGCAGGGCCTGTCGCAGGAATCGGTGCTGACCCTCCTGCAGGATCGCGAAGGCTATATCTGGATCGGCACCCAGGCCGGCCTGAACCGCTACGACGGCTACAAGGTCACGGTCTTTCGCAACGACCCGCTCGACCGCACCAGCCTGGTCGACAACTACGTCATGGCCTCGTATGAAGACCAGAACGGCCACTTGTGGTTCGGTACCAAGGGCGGGCTGACCCGCTTCGACAGTGACCGGCAGCGTTTCGAGCGCTATCCGGCCCCCACCACGATCTTGCAGAGCAACCAGCTGGTGCTGTCGATCGCCGGCGACCGTGCCGGCGGCATGTGGCTGGGGACGGCCGATGGCCTCAAGCATTTCGACCCGGCCACCGGCAGTTTTCGCGATTACCGCCACGACCCGAATGACCCTGCCAGCCTCTGCGACGACCGCGTGAATGCCGTCGTGATGGATGCGGAAGGCGGCCTGTGGGTCGGCACCGGCGACGGCATGGACTGGCTGGCGCCCGGCGCCAGCAGTTTCGTTCATTACCGGATCGCCGTCCTGCCTGCCGAACGCAAGCGCAATTTCATTACCTCCCTGTCGATGGGGCCGCGCGCCACGCTGTGGATCGGCACCGCGGCCGGGCTGGAAAGCTGGGCCGTCGGCAAAGGCGCGCCGGTGCGGCGCCACTACGGCGCGGCCGACGGCATCGGCGCGGGCCGCATCCTGCGCGTTTACCATGACAGCAGCGCCGGCCTGTGGGTGGGCACCGACCTCGAAGGCCTGAAATGGCGCGACCCGGTCAACGGCGGCTTCACCACCTATGCGCGCGAGACCCTCGACCGGCACAGCCTGTCGGACAACCAGGTCACGACGGTACTGGTCGACCGGACCGGCACCTTGTGGGCCGGCACCCTGTTTGGCGGCCTCAATCGCAGCGACCTGGCCAGCGGTGGCTTCTATCGCATCAACCACCATCCCGATGTGAAGGATGGCCTGCCATCGGACAAGGTGCGCATGATCGTCGGCGACGGCGCCGGCAAGGTGTGGATCGGCACCGCCGGTGGCGGCCTGGCGCATTTCGACCCTGCCACCGGGCGCGGCCCCGTGTTCCGCCATGACAGCGCCGACCCCGCCAGCCTGCCGGACGATTACGTCACGGCCCTGGTGCAGGACGGCGAACGTCTCTGGGTGGGGACCCATACCGGCCTGTCCTGGCGCGACCGCGCCAGTGGCGCCTTCCGCCCGGTGCCGCTCGGCGGTGAAGCGAATGCGAGTTTTGTCCAGGATCTGACGCTGGGCGACGACGGCACGTTGTGGATCGTCACGCGCGGGGGGCTGCATGCGCTCGCACGCGACCGCAAGACGCTGCGCACCTGGCGCCACGATCCGCACGACAGCAGCACCCTGGGCGAGAATTACGGTTTTTCCGTGCTGGCCGCCGCCGACGGCGCGCTCTGGATCGGCACCGACAACGGCCTCGACCGCCTGGACCGCGCCAGCGGCGTGTTCGCCCACTTCCGCCACGATCCCGACGATCCGGAAAGCCTGCCCCACAGCCGGGTGTATGACCTGTACCAGAGCCGGAGCGGCGAGATCTGGGCCGCCACCGCGGGCGGGCTGTGCCGCATCGAGACCGCCGCGGACGGGCGCGTGCGCTTCCGCTATTTTCCAACGACGACCAGCGGCGCGCCGGACCCGCTCGGCGCCATGCTCGAAGACGAGCGCGGCATGCTATGGCTCAGCAGCACAGTGGGTTTGACGCGGCTCGATCCGGCCAGCGGGCGCTTCAAGAACTACAGCGCGCGCGATGGCCTGACCGATGGTTCCTACCTGGTCGGCGCCGCCTGGCGCAGCCCGGATGGCACGATGTATTTTGGCGGCGTGAACGGCATGACTGCGTTCCGCCCGGCCGACATCCGCGACAATCCCTTTCCTCCCAAGGTCGTGCTGACCGCCTTCACGGTGGCGAACCGTCCGCGCGCCATCGGCCCCGGCCCCGCGCCGCACGCGACGCTGGCCCCGCGCGACACGGTGTTTTCCATCGAATTTGCCGCCCTTCATTTTGCCGACCCGGGCGGCAACCGCTACGCCTACCGCCTGGTCGGCTTCGACCAGGGTTGGGTCGAGGCCGATGCCAGCCGGCGTTTCGCCAGCTATACCAACCTCGACGCGGGCGACTACCGGTTCGAGGTCAAGGCCGCCAACAAGGACGGCGTCTGGAACGACCGGCCGGCCACGCTGGCGATCACAGTCACGCCTCCGGTCTGGAAAACCTGGTGGCTGCGCGGGCTGGTGGTGGTGCTGGTGCTGGCGATGGGATTGGTGGCGTATCACGTGCGCATCCGTGCGCTGATGCAGCAAAAGGCCCGCCTCGAGCGCGAAGTCGGCGCGCGCACGGCCGAGTTGTTCAGGCAGAAGGAGTCGGCCGAGGCGCGCAAGCGCGAAGTCGAACAGCAGAAAGAGGTGGTCGAGCAGGCGCACCGGAATATCTCGCTGCTGTCGGAGATCGGGCGCGGCCTGACGGCGAACCTGCACAGCGAAGCGATCATGTCGACCTTGTATGACCACGTCAACGAACTGATGGATGCAAACGTGTTCGGCATCGGCGTCTACCGGCCCGAAAAGGACGAGATCGACATTCCGTTCGGGATGGAACGCGGCGCCCGCTACGAGCCGTATGTGCGCAGCATGCGCGAACCGAACCAGCTCGCGGTCTGGTGCATCGAGCACAAGCGCGAAGTGTTCATCAACGACCTGCAGCTGCAGCACGGCGACTACATCGAGAACCTCGAACTGACCACCGGCGACGGCAGCCTCGGCAGCCTGACCGACGGTACCCGCCCGACCGAGCCGCGCTCGCTGATGTACGTCCCGATCATGGCCGGCGAACGGGTGCTCGGGATGATCACCGTGCACAGCTATGCCAGGAATGCCTACCAGCGCATCCACCTCGACATGCTGCGCACGCTGGCCGCGTATGTCGGCGTGGCGTTCGACAATGCCGACGCCTACCGCCGTCTGACCGAAACCCGGACCCAGCTTGCCGCGCAGGAGAAACTGGCCTCGCTCGGCTCGCTGGTGGCCGGTGTCGCGCACGAACTGAACACGCCGATCGGCAACAGCCTGCTGCTGGCCAGCACGATGCAGCACCAGTCCGAGCAGCTCGCCGCCGGTTTCGGCGCCGGCAGCCTGCGCCGCTCCGAGCTGGCCACGTTCATCGCGTCCTCCCGGCAGGGCGCGCAGCTGATCCTGCGCAGCCTGCACCAGGCGGCCGAGCTGGTCACCAGCTTCAAGCAGGTCGCGGTCGACCAGGCCAGCGACCAGCGCCGCACGTTCGACCTGGCCCAGGCCTGCTCGGAAATCGTCGCCACGATGATGAACCAGGTACGCCTGGCCGGGCACACGCTGGCGCTGGACCTGCCGCCCGGCGTGACCATGGAAAGCTATCCGGGCCCGCTGGGCCAGGTGCTCATCAATTTCATCAGCAACGCGCTGCTGCATGCCTTCGACGCGCCGGGCGGCCGGATGCTGCTCGCGGCCAGCACACCCGAGCCTGGCCGCGTGCTGATCGTGTTCAGCGACGACGGCAGCGGCATCCCGCAAGACCACCTGGCGCGCATCTTCGACCCGTTCTTTACCACGCGCATGGGACAGGGCGGATCCGGCCTGGGACTGAATATTGCCTGGAACATCGTCACCTCGCTGCTTGGTGGCACGCTCCGGGTCGACAGCACGGCAGGGCAGGGCACGCGTTTCACGCTGGATATCCCTCTGCGACTGCCGCTGCAAGCGAATCATCAACAATCCTGACAAGGAAACGCATGAGCATCATCACGACCGTCGAAGACCTGCGCGTACTGGCGAAAAAACGCGTCCCGCGCATGTTCTACGATTACGCCGACGCCGGTTCCTGGACCGAGTCCACCTACCGCGCCAACGAGGCCGATTTCAACCGGATCAAATTTCGCCAGCGCGTGGCCGTCAACCTGGTGGGCCGGACCACGGCCAGCACCATGGTTGGCGAAAACGTTTCCATGCCGGTGGCGCTGGCGCCGACCGGACTGACCGGCATGCAGCACGCCGACGGTGAAATCCTGGCGGCCCGGGCCGCGGAAAAATTCGGCGTCCCGTTTACCCTGTCGACGATGAGCATCTGCTCGATCGAGGACGTGGCGGCCCATACCACGAAGCCGTTCTGGTTCCAGCTGTACGTCATGAAGGACCGCGATTTCATCATGCGCCTGATCGACCGCGCCAAGGCGGCGAAGTGCTCGGCGCTGGTGCTGACGCTGGACTTGCAGGTGCTGGGCCAGCGCCACAAGGACTTGCGCAACGGCATGACCGCACCCCCGAAGCTGACCCTGCCGAACATCCTCAACCTGGCCACGAAACCGCGCTGGGTCTACAACATCCTGCGCACGCCGCGCCGGGGCTTCGGCAATATCGTCGGCCACGCCACCGACGTTTCCGACATGAGTTCGCTGTCGTCGTGGACATCGCAGCAGTTCGACCCGGCCCTGTCGTGGGCCGACGTGGAATGGATCAAGCAACGCTGGGGCGGCAAGCTGATCATCAAGGGCATCATGGACCCGGTCGACGCGCGCCTGGCTGGCGACTCCGGTGCGGATGCGCTGATCGTCTCGAACCACGGCGGCCGCCAGCTCGACGGCGCGCAATCGAGCATCGGCGCCCTGCCGGCCATCGTCGACGCGGTCGGCAAGCAGATCGAAGTGCACATGGACGGCGGGGTGCGCTCCGGCCAGGACGTGATCCGGGCGCTGGCGCTGGGTGCGAAAGGCGTCTACATCGGCCGGCCGTTTTTGTATGGCCTCGGCGCGCTCGGCGAACAGGGCGTGACAACATGCCTGGAGATCATCCGCAACGAACTCGATTTGACGATGGCCTTCTGCGGCCTGCGCGATGTGAATCACGTGGACAGCAACATCCTGCTGCCCGGAACGTTCTGAAAAGGCGCCGCATGGAGCACATTGTTTTCCTCGACCGCGACAGCCTGATGGCGAACGTGCGCGCGCCGGCGTTCGCGCACGACTGGCAGGTGCATGGCGCCACCACCCCGGAGCAGGTCGTCGAGCGGCTGCGCAATGCCACGATCGCCATCACCAACAAGGTGCCCTTGCGGGCGGACGCCATCGCCCGGCTGCCCGGCCTGAAAATGGTCGCCGTGGCCGCGACCGGCACCGACAATGTCGACCTGGCGGCCTGCCGTGCGCGCGGCATCGTGGTATCCAACATCCGCGACTACTCCATGGTATCGGTGCCGGAACACTGTTTTACGCTGATGCTCGCGCTGCGGCGCAACCTGGTCGCGTACCGCGCCGACGTCGAGGCCGGCCTGTGGCAGGCGTCCAGCCGCTTCTGCCTGCTGGACCACCCGATCACGGATCTCGCCGGCAGCCGCCTCGGCATCGTCGGCTATGGCGCGCTGGGACGCAAGGTGGCGGCGCTGGGACGCGCGTTCGGCATGGAGATCTGCGTGACGGCGCGAGGACGGGTAGCGGACCCTGACGTGCTGCAGATGCCGCTCGATGCGCTGTTGCGCAGCTGCGATGTCGTCACGCTGCACCTGCCCCTGTCCGAACAGACGCGCCACATGATCGGCGCGGCCGAACTGGCCGGCATGAAGCCGGGGGCGGTGCTGATCAACACGGCGCGCGGCGGGCTGGTCGATGAAGCGGCGCTGGCACGGGTGCTGCAGACCGGCGCGATCAGCGCGGGATTCGATGTATTGAGCAAGGAGCCGCCGCTGCCGGACAATCCGCTGCTGGGCTTGCGGCTGCCAAATTTCATCCTGACGCCGCATACGGCCTGGGCCAGTTCCGGCGCGCAGCAGATCCTGGCCGATATGCTGGTCGATAATATGGAGGCGTTCGTCGCGGGAACCCCGCGTAACGTCGTCAATCCGTCGTGAATATGAGGACGTAAAAAAACGCCGTCCGGTCTGAGCCGGACGGCGCTGATGTGTTCGCGGCGTGAATTACTTGGCAGCTGCGTCGACGTGTTCTTTGGTGGCGTCGGCTTTTGCGTCGGCTTTGGCTTTGACCGACTTTTTGTGGGCTTTGGCTTTGGTTTTGTCGGCGTCGGCTTTGGCGACTGCGACGTCGGCATTGGCTTCAGCGGTTTTCTTTTCGAGTTTGGCGTCGGCTTTGACAGCAGCCTTGGTTTCTTTTGCGTCGGCCTTGGTCATTTCCTTGGTCGCTTTGGCGTCAGCGCTCGTGGTTGCCGGCGCGGTCTGTGCAGCGAACACCGAAGTAGCGAACAGGCCGGCGATCAGGGTAGCGATGATTTTGCTCATGGTATTGATTCCTTCAGTGGTTGATAAAAAGTGGGGCATTTCCCCGGTGCTACTGAGCCATTAACGCAGCCCGACGCGGGTCGGTTGACGCGATTTTCGAAGGATTTACATCCGCTTACAATCAGTGCGGTTTTACTGTTATCTGCCGAACAGTGGGCAACACCTCCCAGGATTAAAGTCAATCGACGTACAATTCCCGCGGTGCCGCCATGTCCGACGCGCTCAAAGTCTATAAAGCCAAACGCAATTTCGCCATCACGTCCGAACCGGCGGAGGGGGGCACTCCGTCGCCCGATGCACGTGCTTTCGTGATTCAAAAACACTGGGCCAGCCGCCTGCACTACGATTTCCGGCTCGAACTGGACGGCACGATGAAAAGCTGGGCCGTGCCAAAAGGGCCGAGCTACGATACCCACGACAAGCGCATGGCGGTGCAGGTCGAGGATCACCCCATTTCCTACAATACGTTCGAAGGCACCATTCCGGAGAAGCAGTATGGCGCCGGCAAGGTCATCATCTGGGACAAAGGTACGTGGGAGCCACTGGAAGATCCGGTCAAAGGCTACGAGGCCGGCAACCTGAAGTTCACCATGCACGGCCATAAGATGCACGGCAATTGGGTATTGGTACGGATGAAGGGGCGTGGCGAAAAGCAGCATCCGTGGCTGCTGATCAAGGAGAAAGACGATTTCGTCCGGCCGGCCGCCGAGTTTTCCGTGGTCGACGAAATGCCGGACAGCGTGAAAGCGCTGGCCGCGCCGAAAATTAAGAAAACCAAAACCGGCAAGGCCCCGGCCAAGGCCAAAAGCCTGAAGAAAGGCGAGATGCCGGCCGGGGCGGTCAAGGCAAAACTGCCTGCCACCTTTTCGCCCGAATTGGCGACGCTGGTCGACGCACCGCCCGGTAACCCGGCCGACTGGATCTTCGAATTGAAATTCGACGGCTACCGCATGCTCGCACGCATCGAGGGCGGCACGGTGCAGCTCATTACCCGCAATCACAATGACTGGACCGACAAACTCATTCCCCTGCGCGACGCGATCGCGAAAATGAAGCTGCCTGATGGCTGGTATGACGGGGAGATTGTTGTCCACGACCAGAACGGCAAACCCGATTTCGGCCTGCTGCAACTGGCATTCGACGGCTCGAATACTGCCGATATCGTCTATTTCCTTTTCGATGCACCATATTTCGATGGCCACGACCTGCGCGACGTGCCCCTCGAAACGCGGCGCGCCATGCTCGAACGGGTCATGAAAAAAGCCGCGACCGACCAGGTGCGCTTTTCCGCTGAATTTGCCAGCGATCCGGGCGAACTGGTGACGGCCGCCTGCAAGATCGGCCTGGAGGGTGTCATTGGCAAGAAGCGCGATGCGCGTTATGTCTCGCGCCGCTCGCCCGAATGGATCAAGCTCAAATGCGGACAGCGCCAGGAATTTGTCATTGCCGGTTATACCGACCCCCAAGGATCGCGCAAAGGCATCGGCGCGCTGCTGCTGGGGACTTACGACAAGGATGGCGTGCTGCAGTACGCCGGCAATGTCGGCAGCGGCTTCAATCACGCCAGCCTGAACGAACTGAAGGAAAAGCTGTCGGCGCTGGAGACCGATGCCAGCCCGTTCCCGCCGCGCGCGGTCGCGGGACGCAAGCACCACTGGGTCAAGCCGACGCTGGTGGCGGAAGTCAGTTTTTCGGAATGGACCAGCGCCGGCGCCGTGCGCCACCCGGTATTCCAGGGGCTGCGCATGGACAAGCCGGCCAAGGGAATTACGCGCGACGTGCCGCAACACCTGGAGGATGCCGTGGAATCGACCGAACCCGAAGCACCGGCAGGCAAGCTGCCGGCCAATTTCAAGGTCACGCATGGCGACCGCGTGATCGATGCGCAAAGCGGCGCAACCAAGCTCGATGTGATCCGCTATTACGCGCTGGTGGGCGACCTGATGATGGAACACCTGAAAAGCCGGCCCGTTTCCCTGGTGCGCGCGCCCGCGGGTGTGGGCGGTGAACTGTTCTTTCAAAAGCACGCCGAGATCAACAAGCTGCCTGGCATCAAGCAGATGGCGCAGGATCTCGATCCCGAGCACCCGCCGATGCTGGAAGTGGGCAGCATCCAGGGCATTCTCTCGGCCGCGCAGTGGAATGTGATTGAATTTCATACGCAGAATGCGGTGGGGCGGTCGTATGAAAAGCCGAACCGGATGGTCTTCGACCTGGATCCTGGCGAGGGCGTCGACTGGAAAATGATCCAGGAGGCGGCGCAATTGATGCACGCCGTCCTCGAGGAACTGGGCTTCAACGCTTTCCTCAAGACCAGTGGCGGCAAGGGCTTGCACGTCGTGGTGCCGATCAAGGGCACCCTGGGTTGGGACGTGGTGAAGGACTTTTCGCAGGCCGTGGTGCAGCATATGGCGGCGACGTTGCCGGACCGGTTTTCGGTGAAGAGCGGGTCAAAGAACCGGGTCGGGAAGATCTTCATCGATTACCTGCGCAACGGGCGAGGTGCGACGACCGCCTGCGCATGGTCGGCGCGCACGCGTCCGGGGCTGGGGATTTCGGTGCCGGTTCGGTGGGAGGAACTGGCGGGATTGACGTCGGGTGACCAATGGAATATCAGGAACGTCCAGGAACGGCTCGATGAAGGGAATGCGCCGTGGGAGGGATATGCGACCGCGGCAAAAACACTGACGGCGGCGATGAAGCAGCTGGGGTTCAAGGTGGTGAAGTAAGCCCGGTTGGACTATCTGCGTGGGCGGAATACGCCTGCCTGTTTGATGTGGTTTATTGGTATCGTTGCGCGGCCATATACCTTGCAAGAGAATCCATTGTTCCTATAAAATTTCCGGAGGTCAATTTTTCTCATCCACGCAAGGTTTCACTTCAAGAATAATATGGCCCTCGAACTGGATAACAAGCCCATCAACGTCAGCCCGGAACGGCAACAATACAACCAGGTCCGCCTCAAATACCTCGCCCTTGCCGAAGCGGCCGCCGTCAACTTTGGCGCGTCCTACCACGCCAGTTTCAAGAATATCGATGAGGTGCACGAACAATGCACCGCGCTTGCCTATTCATCTATTCGGGAAGCGGTCGAAGTGGCGCTGCAGGATATTGTGAAGCTTGGTATTTACGATGTCGATAACGATGCCTTTGCGGCGTTCCTCGATCCTTACTTCAGTTGGCCGGAAGACTTCGCGCAAATCGACGACGCTTATATGGCAATCGTCCTGAAAGCCGAGGAACTCGATGCCTACAGAACCGAGCGGCGGCAGTCGCGCGGCCGGTGGGTCGGTGGCGGGTTTGGTGTCAGCGGCGCGATCAAAGGAGCGATGCAGGCGGGCGCCATGAACATGGCCGGCAACCTGCTGCATGGCACCTGGAATCTTGCCGCCAAGGCGGCCAGTGCCGCAGGAGACCTGGTCAGCAAGAACGCTTTGTTCAACGATCCCGGCACACAGGCCCATCTGGTCGCCTCCCTGCATCGTGCGGTATTCAATGTCCATCTCGCACTTGTCGATACGGCGAATACTTGCAAGCCCGGAACGTACACGGATTTAGTCAATGACGAAGACAAATTGCGTGCGGCCCGTCTGCTTCAAAACATCGCGTCCAGACGGATTCCTCAGGACGCGCTCCAGGACGCGCTGCTCGATGCTGTGCGCCTGGATCCATACAACGAAAATTTCTATCGTTTATGGCTCGATAGTTTCGGTGATCAAACAGGGCAGCTCGAACGGCTGGAAGCGGTGTTCGGCTTGCACGTTGCCGGTTGCGCCAAACAAGACCTTATTGCCACGCGCAGGCAAACGCTCGATTTCTCGACGCCCGAGGCCTGCGACCAAAGCCTGAGCAGCCTTGAACAATATGCCGCCTCGATCGGTTATGCCGGTTTCGACAAGGAACGCACAGCCATCCTTGCTGAAAAGCGGGAGCTTGAGCAGAGACAGCGTACGGTGGGCGGCGTTTCGTACGAAACAGTCGAGCAGGTTGCAGAGGCAAAAGAGCGACTTGCGCGCACTGTTCGCGGCACCACCTATCCGACTCTCGCTGCTGCCGATGAAGCCCGTGCGCAAAAAATTATAGGTCCCGGGTTCTACGCCTTGCTGGTGCTGTTTCCCTTTGTGACGCCGTTGTTTACTTTACGCAAAGGGTATTCCCGGAACCTCCGCCTGGTGGCATTTGCCTGGCTGATCGTTGTCGCGATCACGGTATTCATCAACAACCGGCACACCGAAACAAGCAATGTGCCGACCGCCGCCGCGCCACCGCAGGCCGTCGATGCCCGGCCGGCCGCATCTGCGCCGCCTCCTGCGTTTGCTGGGCCAGTCGCAGCAGCAACGCCTGCGGACCTTCCTTTCGTCGGTCGCCGTATTTTCAATTTCGACGGCGGTAATGGAACCGAGAAATCCATCACCATCTCGGCGAATGGTCATGCAACGCTCGAAAGCCATGGATCGAGCGGCAAATCCGTCGACTTCGACGGCGCGTTCTCGAATCCGCTTCGTGTCGACAAGGAAAGCGCGCTGCTGTTCCGGGGCCACGCGGTCTTTCTTATGGACGGCAAGAATGTAAAGCTTGGCTGCAGATATACTCGCCTGGAATGCGCCACGGAGCTGGATGAGGAGACGCCGGATCAACAACAGGCAGCGGCACCGCTCGATTTGAAGTCGGCCCTGGCGGACCCGCGGGCAATCGTCTGCCGGTTCAACGAAGCGGAACAGACGTGTTCGGACATCGACAGCCAGGACGGACGCTCCTACCAGAAAGAAGAATTTGTGATCACTAAAGGATATACAGCGCTTTTTCGCGAACAAACCTTCGACGAACCCGGGACTGCGGCGACCTATCTGAAATTAACAGTCAAATCGTCATCCGCCGTACAGTGAGGGCGAGCCATTGCGGTCATGCCTTCACCGTCGGAGCGCCAGTAGAGCCAGCCGAGCGCGGGCGTATAGGAGCGCCGCAAAACCTCCTTGCGCCTACGCCCCGTTCTTCACGATCCCCCGCACATTCATCGCAAACAACCCCACTTGCAGCGCAATCAGCGCCCAGGCTTCATCGTGCACGCCCCACGTAATCCACAGCACATTACTGAGAATGAACATCCAGAAGCCAAAAATGCGCCGGGCGCTTTTCTTGGATCCCACCAAAAAACCGGCCCATAACGTCACCGCCATTGCGGGCCACTGCAACAAGCTGATCAATTCCCCCATCCTCATGCCGCCTTCTTGCGGCGCGCCGGCCCCTTGGCAGCGACGGCTTTTTTAGGCTTCGCTGCGCTTGCTGCGATCTTGTCAGCGCTTTCTGCCGCCGTCCTGCGGGCTGGCGGCGTATCGTCGTCGTCAGCGGAACGGTCGTTGGCCGCGGGCTTGCGCGCCTTTTTCGGCGGCGGGTCCTCGTCGCCATCGTCGTCATCCGGCACCGCCTTGGCCTTGGCGCCGGGTTTCTTGCCGATACTCGCCTGCAGCAGCGCCACGAGGTCGACAACGTTGCTGGACGCCGGCTTCTCGCTATTCTTGTCCGGCATGGTGATGGTCTTGGTTTCCCTGGCTTTCACCTTCTTTTCGATCAGCGCCAGGATGTCTTCGCGGTAGGTGTCGTGATACTGCTCCGGTTTCCATGCGTCCGCCATGCCTTCGACCAGCGTCATCGCCATGGCCAGTTCCTTGTCGGTGATACTGGCGCTCTTGCTGCTTTTGGCGGGGATCTTGAGTTCGTCCGTGTCGCGGATTTCATCGGCGTAGCGCAAGGTATGCAGGGTGATCGTGTCCCCGACGCACACCAGCGCGGCCAGGTGCTGCTTGACCCGGATGACGACATTCGCAATGCCGATCTTGCCGGCCTTTTTCAGCGTTTCGCGCAGCAGCGCATAGACTTTATCGCCGCCTTTGCCCGGCGCCAGGTAATACGGCTGCTCGTAATAAATCAGCGGCACGTCTTCGGCATCGACAAACGCGAGGATATCGATGGTGCCGGTGGCTTCCGGGTTGGCGCGGCGCAGGTCCTCCTCCGACAGCACGACATACTCGCCATCGGTATATTCGTAGCCCTTGACGATATCGTCCCAGCTCACTTCCTTGTTATTGCCCTTGTTGTAGCGCTTGAAACCGACCGGCGAGAAATCACGCCGGTCCAGCATGGTCAAGTCGAGTCCCTTGTCGCTCACGGCCGGATACATCTCCACCGGAATATGCACCAGCCCGAAGCTGATTGCGCCTTTCCACATGCTGCGTGCCATCGTGCGTCCTTTTCAGATGTCCATGTCACATTAGCCGACGGATCCGGTCACGGGCAGGATGATGCCGGTGATGTAGCCGGAACAGACGCTCGACGCCAGGAACACATAGGCCGGCGACAATTCCTCCGGCTGGGCCGGGCGTTTCATGTCGGTGCTGGCGCCGAATTCTTCGATCTTGTCCGGGCCCTGGTCGGCGGGATTGAGCGGCGTCCACACGGGACCCGGCGCGACCGCATTCACGCGGATGCCCTTGTCGATCAGGTTCGATGCCAGCGACATCGTGAACGCATGGATCGCGCCTTTCGTCGACGAATAATCGAGCAGGTTCTTCGAGCCCTTCAAACCCGTGACGGAGCCCGTGTTGACAATCGCGGCACCCTGTTTCAGGTGCGGCAGCGCGGCCTTGGCCATGTGGAAGTAGCCGAAGATATTCGTGTGCATGGTTTCGGCAAAACGTTCTTCGGTGATGTCGAGCAGGGACATCGCATGTTCCTGGAACGCCGCGTTATTGACCAGCACGTCGAGCTTGCCGAACTCCTTGACGACCGAATCGACCGCCTGCTTGCAAAAGTCGGGATCCTTGACGTCGCCGGGAATCGTGATGCAGCGGCGGCCTTCGGCTTCGATGCAGCGCTGCGTTTCCTGCGCGTCCTCGTGTTCGTTCAGGTACATGATGGCCACATCGGCGCCTTCGCGGGCAAACAGCACGGCCACGGCGCGGCCGATGCCCGAGTCGCCGCCGGTGACGATCGCCACCTGGTCCTGCAGCTTGCCGCTGCCCTTGTACGACTCGGCCATGAAGCGCGGGCGCTGTTCCATCTGGCCCTCGATGCCGGGCTTGGCCAGGTGCGCCGACTGCATCGGCGGCGCCGGCTGGTCGATGCCGGTCTGGACCGCGTTATCGCTTGGCTCCGGCTGTGGCGCGGCGTCTTTCTGGTCCTGCTGGCTCTGGATGGCCTTTTGTTTATCGGCGGTATCGTCCTGGTTCGACATGATGGTTCCTCGCTGGATTGGTTGACTGATCGTGAAATGGTCGCCCGCACGCCCGTGTGCGACGGTGCGCTCCCACACACTTCGCGCCAATCGGCAGGACACCTGCCGGGCATTTATGGCAAACTCGTTCTGCGATACAACACATGAACACAGGATTGGAGAGAGCGATGTCCCAGCTGGCCGGCGTATTTGACGGAGATTTCCGTGCAGAACTTCCATCGGAACTCCGCCCCGAGTCGCGCCCCGGACGGATTGGCTTGTTCCTCGGCAGCGATGGCGGCCGCCGCGCCGCCATGGCCGCCGCCTGCGCCGACCTGCTCGACACCGTCCAGCTGGCCGACAATCCGCAGCAGGCCACCGCCATGGTCACCGCCCGCCGTCCCGACCTGCTGGTCATCGACCTCGAGGATTTTGTGCGCGAAGTCGACGGCGAGGCGATGGCGCAGCTGGTTGGCCTGCGCGCCGGCGCGCCGGTGCTGCTGGTCTGCCCGAGCGAGCGCGCCGGCTGGCTGACGGCGCTCATGGCGCACGGTCCCTGCGAATACGTGCTGGCGCCGATCATGCTCGAGTCGCTGTACGGCCAGATCGCCGCCTTGCTCAAGGATGCCCCGACGGTCCGGCACGACGCCGCGCGCGTCGCCTTCAATGTGCGTGGCCTGCTGGCCCTGCGCAGCCGCGCGCTGGGCGTACTGTCCGGCAGCGACGATGCCGAACAGATGGCGGCGCGGCTGTGCGCCGTGCTCGGGTCGTGGCCGGGACTGGTGCACGCGGCCGTGTTCGCGGTGGACGAGCGCGGCCAGTTGCGCCTGCAGGCGCAGGCCGGCACTGCCGCCATCGACCTGGTTCCGGTACTCGCCGCCGATGACGGCACCGTGATCACGCGCCGCTCCTTGTTTCCGGCGCTCCTGGCAGCGCGCAGCGGCGAACTGGTGCTGGCCGATGCGGTGGAACAGGCCGGGCGGCTCGACGACCTGGGCCAGTTGCAGGGCCAGGCCGTCGGCACCATTGTCGGTGCACCGATTCCGGCGCATGGTCCGGGAGAGCCGCTGGGCGCGCTGTCGCTGGTGTTCGATACCAGCCGCCAGCTGGCCGGCGACGAGCTGCTGGCGATCGGCGACCTCGCCCAGGGCGCGTGGCTCGGCCTGCGCCTGGCCGAGGCCAACCGCGAGGGTGAGCAACTGATGGGGCAGGTCACGCGCGCCGCGACCATCGACGCGCTTACCGGCGTCGTCAACCGGCGCCACGGCGAAGTGCTGCTCGAGAAGGAAATCAAGCGCGCGCGCCGCTACGCACTGCCTCTGGCGCTGATCAGTTTTGACCTCGACCGTTTCCGCGACATCAACGAGCGCTACGGCCATCCCACGGGCGACGTGGCGCTGCGCACGGTTGCCACTGCAACCAGCGCGGTGCTGCGCGGCACCGACATCCTGGTGCGGTCGGGCGGCGAGGAGTTCCAGATCATCGCCACCCACACCAGCGCCATCGACGGCCTCAAAATGGCCGAGAAAATCCGCGCGGCGATTGCCGCCACGCCCATTCCAGGCTGCGACCGGCTTACCGTCAGCCTCGGCGTGGCCCAGCTCGGCGACCAGGAAAGCGCCGATGCCCTGACGGTGCGCGTCAACGCGGCGATGGCACGGGCCAAGCGGGCCGGGCGCAATTGCGTCGAGCTGGCAATGACCTGATACAGTTGCGCACCGGGCTGCCCAGGCAGCATTCTTTCAGGACGCATTTCAGGACGCATTTCAGGACTCCACGGCGCATGCTCGAATGGTTAAGACAGTACCGGCGCGCGCAGCTGCCGGGTGACATCAGTGCCGGCATCGTGGTCGCCATGATGATGATCCCGCAGGGCATGGCCTACGCGATGGTGGCTGGCCTCCCGCCCGTGGTGGGGCTGTACGCCAGCATCGTCCCACCGCTGCTGTACGCGCTGTTCGGGTCTAGCATGACGCAATCGATCGGCCCGATGGCCATCACATCGCTGATGACAGCGTCGGTACTGGCCCCGCTGGCCGCACCCGGCAGCGGTCTGCACATGGTGCTGGCGGCCCAGTTGGCACTGCTGTCCGGCGCGGTGCTGCTGGTGTGCGGCCTGCTGCGCATCGGTTTCCTGGCCAACTTCTTTTCGCGCCCGGTGATGAACGGGTTCACGCTGGGCTCGTCGATCGTGATCGCGCTGGGGCAGGGCGACGCCTTGCTCGGCGCCGCTTTCCCCCACGTGCACACGCTCAGCGCCATCGTCGGCGGCGCCAGCCTGCTGCTGCTCATCCTCGCACGCGCGTACCTGGCCCGGGTGCTGCGCTGGTGCGGCTTACCGGCCGGCGTGGCCGACGTGGGCGCGCGCCTGGCCCCGATGGCGCTGGTGCTTGGCGCCACGGTGCTGTCGTACCTGTTCCATTTCAGCGCGCTGGGCGTGCACACCACCGGCCAGGTGCCGTCCGGCTTGCCGGGACTGAACCTGGCCACGTCCAGCGCGCACTGGCGCGTGCTGGTCCAGCCGGCGCTGCTGATCGGCTTCATGGTCTTCCTGATCAGCATGTCGGGCGCGCAGACGCTGGCGCTGCGGCGCGCCGAAAAGCTGCGCAGCAACCATGAACTGATCGGCCTCGGCATGGCCAACATCGGCGCCGCGGTGACCGGCGGCTTTCCCGTCACCGGCAGCCTGTCGCGCTCGGCCGTGAACTTTGCCGCCGGCGCCAACACCCAGCTGGCGAGCATCATCACCGCCGGCCTGCTGGCGCTGGCACTGGTCGCGCCCACCGGATGGCTGGCGCTGTTGCCCCTGCCGGTGCTGGCCGCCACCATCATCGTTGCCGTGCTCGGCATGCTCGACGTGGCCACCCTGCGCACCGCCTGGCGTTACGACCGCGCCGATGCGCTGGCGCTGCTGGCCACCGCGGGCGGCGTGCTGGTGCTGGGCGTGCAATCCGGCGTCATCGTCGGCCTGCTGCTGTCGATGGGCGCCATCCTCTGGCGCGCCAGCCGTCCCCATATCGCCGTGCTGGGCCGCATTGCCGGGACCGAGCATTTCCGCAACATCAACCGTTACGCCGCCGGCACGACGCCGTCGCTGCTGCTCCTGCGCATCGACGCCGGCCTGTTTTTTGCCAACGTCGAGCCGGTGCGCGAGCGGATCGACGAAGAACTGGCGGCGCACCCGGGCACGCGCGATCTCGTGCTGGTGCTGTCGGCCGTGAATGCCATCGACACCTCCGCGCTGTTCGGCCTGATCGAGCTGAACACCATGCTCAGGGCACGGGACATCGGCCTGCACCTGGCGGAAGTCAAGGGCCCCGTGATGGACCGCCTCAAGGACAGTACGCTGCTGGACACCCTGCATGGCAAGGTGTTTTTGAGTACCGCGATGGCGTGGGATGCTTTATCCGCTGCGCATTGACCTGCAATTTTAATAAGATTACGATCGCTCAAAATGCTGGTTGCGTAATGCGTTCTGCGTAAGGCGTTCAGGGAGCGACGATGAAGCGGGCATCACGCGGTCAGGGTCCGGCAGGGCGGCGCTCCAGGTGGATTGCGGGCGTTGCGCTGGGCTCATGCGTGCAGGCCGAAGCGCTGGCATTGGAGACCACCGTCAGTGGGCGCGTCACCTTCGGCAGCGTGCGGCGCCTGGAAGCAGCCGATCCCGACTTGCTCACCGGCATCAACGCGCCGCTGGTCGGCCTGGCCGGCAATGCCAGCGGGGCCAACGCGGACGACGCCAACCTGAATTTCCGCCGGCATGATGCGGTCTCCACGGTGTTGAAAGGCTACATCGACGTGGGCCTGCGCCAGAACGCATTCCAGGCGCTGTTGCGCGTCAAGGCATGGCGCGACTTCGCGCTCGCAGATCACAACCGTCCGTGGGGCAACTCGGCCAACGGCTACGTTGCCGATACACCGCTGGGCGACGCCGGCGCGGCGCGCCTGTCGCGGTTCAGCGGCGTGGCGCTGATGGATGCGTGGCTGCAGCAGTCCATCATGCTGGGCAGTGCGCGCCTGACAGGGCGTATCGGCCAGCAGACGCTTGCGTGGGGCGAACGGTCGGCGTTCGCGGGTGGCCTGGAGGCGCTCAACGCGCGCGACATGCCCGCCATGCGCCGCGCCGGCGCCACGCCGCAGGAGACGCGCGTGCCGGCGCCGATGCTGTTTGCGCGCCTCGAACTGAGTCCGGCGTTCGCGCTGGAGGCCTTTGTCGCGGGACGCCTCAAGCCCAGCGCGCTCGACATGTGCGGCACATTCTGGGCCATCAACGACTATCTCGCCAGCGGCTGCGATGTCGTCATGGGCGGCTTGCCGGTGCTGAACGACCGCGCCCGTGTCCGCACCGGCGCGCTGGTCAAACGCCTGCCGACGCCGGACACCACGGACCACGACGCCGGTCTGGCGCTGTTCTGGAAAGCCTTCGGGACCGATGTCGGCCTGTACCACGCGCGCTACACATGGCGCACGCCGATGCCGGGGCTGCGCCGCACCACGCGCGCGGGTCCGCCCGTCATCGCTGGCGACCCGGACGGCAAGAACATGGCGTACTTCACCGAGTACCCCGAAAATATTGCCTTGACCGCCCTGACATTCGCGCGCAAGGATGCGCGCCGCACACTGTTCGGCGAGCTGTCGTACCGCCCGCGTGCGCCGTTCATGCTGTCTCCTGGTGACGTACTGCCGCCTTTCCTGAGCGCCACCGTCCCGGCGCTGCTGCGCGCGTCCGCCGACGCGGTGCCGCCGGGCGGCATCTTCCACGGCTACGATCTGCATCCGGTCGCGCAGGCGCAGTTCGGCGTGCAGCAGGACGGGACACTTGGCGCGGTGCCCCTGTCCGGCACGTTCGAGGTCGTGGCAAAACGCGCGTTCGACCTGCCCGACCCCGCCGTGCGGCGCTATGGCCGCGCCGACCTGTTCGGGGCCGGGCCGGTGCGCGGCGTGTGCACTGTCACCACCGCCACGCCGGCGCTGCAGTGCACGCAAGCCGGTTACGCATCGAAGAACGCCTGGGGCTATCGCCTGCGCGTCGAAGCGCGCTGGCCGGCGCTCGCGCCGGAGCTGGCCACCGTGGCCAGTGCCACTTTCGTGCACGACGTCAAAGGCTGGTCGGGGGACTTCGCCCTCAGCGAAGGCCGCAAGGCGCTCAACCTGGGGCTGCGCTTCGAATACCGCCAGCGCTACCTGCTGGAGGCGGTCTGGCTGCCGCTGTGGGGCGGCGACTATAACGCCTTCAGCGACCGGGATACGCTGGCGCTGGCGGTCGGTGTCAAATTTTAGCGCCCTGTGCGCAACCCTGGAGACGGCTGCATGAGCGATTCCATCCTGGTGGCCGCCGCCGCGGCCGCATTTGTCGGCAGTCATTTTTTGCTGTCGCATCCCTTGCGCCGGCCGCTGGTGAATGCCCTTGGCGACAAAGGCTTCCTGGCCTTGTATTCGGTGGTGGCCGCGGTCACCCTCGGCGCCATCGGCTGGACCTATGGCAAAGCCCCGGCGACCGCGCCGCTGTGGACCGTCGGCGACGCGATCTGGATCGTCGTGACGGTCCTGATGCTGCCCGCATCGGTGTTGCTGCTGGGCTCACTGGTGCGCAATCCGGCGCTGCCGGGAGCGAGCGGCGCCGCGACTGCCAGTGCGCGGGGTGTCTATGCCGTCACGCGCCATCCGATGATGTGGGCGTTCGCCGTCTGGGGCGTCTGCCACATCCTGGTGTACCCGGTTGCCAAGAACATCGTGGTCGCTGGCGCCATCATCATCCTGGCACTGGTGGGTGCGGCGCTGCAGGACCGGAAGAAAGCGGCGCGCGATCCGCAAGGCTGGCCGGCGTGGCAGGCGCGCACCAGTTACTGGCCGTTCGGCGCCATCCTGCAAGGCCGGGCCCGGCTCGGACACTTCGGTGCGCATGCAATCGGCGGAGGCGTCGTCATCTGGCTCGCGGCCACCTGGGCGCACATCCCGATGGCGGGCTGGCCGGCCGGCATCTGGCGCTGGCTGGTGTGATGCACCAGGCGGGGGCGCTGCTGCGCCATACCGGGGCAATCGTGGCGGTTTTCCAGGCGCCCGGCTGGCACGCTTCATGCTGCGAAGAACGCATGCCTGACTGTTCACACCTTGCCCCCGCGCCGGCCGCCGCCTGGCTGGCGACATTGCGGCTGCGTTTTGCCCGCGATGCGGCGACCACGCGCCTGGTCGAGCGTGCGCACCGCGGCCCGTTGCGGGTGCAGAAACCGCTGTATCCGGAAGGCCCCGGCATCTGCCACGCGATCATGCTGCATCCGCCCGGCGGCGTGGTAGGCGGCGACCAGCTGGGGATCGATGTCGTGGCCGGCGCCGGGGCGCATGCTTTCCTGACCACCCCGGGCGCGGCCAAGTGGTATCGCGCCAACGGAAAGGTGTCGCACCAGCGCGTGCAGCTGCGCGTGGAAGCCGGCGCGGCCTGCGAGTGGATGCCGCAGGAAAGCATTTTTTACGATGCGGCGCACGTCGACCTGCACCATGACGTCGAACTTGCAACCGGCGCCCGCTACATCGGCACCGAGATCCTGTGCTTCGGCCGGCGCGCGTCGGGTGAGCGTTTTACCGGCGGCGCCGTGCGCCAGCACACCCGGATCCGCCTGGCCGGAAAGCTGGTCTGGTGGGAGCAGGGCGTGGCCACGCCCGAACCGGCCATGGACAGCGTGCTGGGCCTGAACGGGCGCAGCGTGTGCGCCACGCTGATCGCCGTCGGGCCGCCGGCGCCGCCCGCGTTGCTGGCAGCCTTGCGTGCGCTCGACCCGGCGCTGGGCCTGACCCAGCTGAAATCCCTGCTGGTTGCGCGCTACCTGTGCGACGACAGCGAGACCGCACGCCAGGCACTGGTACGGGTCTGGCAGCACCTGCGGCCGCACCTGCTCGGCTGCGCGGCGCCCTTGCCGCGCATCTGGCACACCTGACCGACGAGACGCCATGGACCTGACCCCGCGGGAAAAAGACAAACTGCTGATCTTCACGGCCGGCCTGCTGGCCGAACGGCGCCGCGCCCGCGGCCTGAAGCTGAATTACCCGGAAGCCGTGGCGCTGATCACCGCGGCCATCATGGAGGGCGCGCGCGACGGCCGCAGCGTGGCCGAGCTGATGAGCGAAGGGGCGACGATCCTGGCGCGCGCCGACGTCATGGACGGCGTGCCCGAAATGATCCCCGACATCCAGGTCGAAGCGACCTTCCCGGACGGGACCAAGCTGGTCACCGTCCACCACCCGATACCGTAGAAAGGCGCCCATGCAGATTCCCGGCGAATACCTGCTGGAAGACGGCGACATCGTCCTCAATGCGGGCCGCCCCACCGTGACGGTGATCGTGGCGAACAGCGGCGACCGGCCGGTGCAGGTCGGCTCCCACTATCATTTTTATGAAGTCAATACGGCGCTGCTGTTCGACCGCGCCATGGCGCTGGGCATGCGCCTCGACATCGCCGCCGGTACCGCCGTGCGGTTCGAGCCGGGCCAGCGGCGCACCGTGACGCTGGTGGCGCTGGGGGGCGACCGGAAGGTCTTCGGCTTCAACAACCTGGTCGGCGGCGACCTGCCACCCGTTGCAGGAGCCTGACCCATGGCCATCATCACGCGCCGCGCCTATGCCGACATGTACGGACCCACCACGGGCGACCGCATCCGCCTGGCCGATACCGGCCTCGTCATCGAGATCGAACGGGATTGCGCCATCTACGGCGAGGAAGTCAAATTCGGCGGCGGCAAAGTCATCCGCGACGGCATGGGCCAGTCGCAGCGCAGCCACGCCGATGTGATGGACACCGTCATCACGAACGCCGTCATCGTCGACCACTGGGGCATCGTCAAGGCCGACATCGGCATCAAGGACGGCCTGATCGCGGGCATCGGCAAGGCCGGCAACCCGGATATCCAGCCGGGCGTGACGATGGCGATCGGCGCCGCCACCGAGATCATCGCGGGAGAGGGCATGATCGTCACCGCGGGTGGCATCGACACCCACATCCACTTCATCTGCCCGCAGCAGATCGAGGAAGCGTTGATGAGCGGCGTGACCACGATGCTGGGCGGCGGCACCGGGCCGGCGGTGGGAACGGCCGCCACGACCTGCACGCCGGGTCCGTGGCACCTGCACGCCATGCTTTCGGCCGCGGACGCGTTCCCGATGAACCTGGGATTTTTTGGCAAGGGCAACGTCAGCGTGCCGCACCCGCTCGAAGAACAGGTGCTGGCCGGCGCCATCGGGCTGAAGCTGCACGAGGACTGGGGCAGCACACCGGCGGCGATCGACAACTGCCTGTCCGTGGCCGACGCGCTCGATGTCCAGGTTGCGCTGCATTCGGATACGCTCAATGAAGCCGGCTTTTTGGAGAGCACGCTGGCGGCCTTCAAGGGCCGCACCATCCACACCTTCCACACGGAAGGCGCGGGCGGCGGCCACGCGCCGGACATCATCGCCGCCGTCGGCCAGGACAATGTGCTGCCGTCGTCGACCAATCCGACCCGCCCCTTCACCATCAACACGCTGGACGAACACCTCGACATGCTGATGGTCTGCCACCACCTGGACGCGGCCATCGCCGAGGACGTGGCGTTTGCCGAGTCGCGCATCCGGCGCGAGACGATTGCCGCCGAAGACGTCCTGCACGACCTGGGCGCGATCTCGATGATGTCGTCCGATTCGCAGGCCATGGGACGCGTGGGCGAAACCATCATGCGCACCTGGCAGACGGCGCACAAGATGAAGGCACAGCGCGGCCCGCTGGCGCCGGATTCCGACCGCAGCGACAATTTCCGCGTCAAACGCTACATCGCCAAATACACCATCAACCCGGCCATCACGCATGGCATCGCGCACGCGGTCGGCTCGCTCGAAGTGGGCAAGATCGCCGACATCGTGCTGTGGAAACCGGCGTTCTTCGGCGTGAAGCCGTCGATGATCGTCAAGGGCGGCATGATCGCCGCGGCCCAGATGGGCGACCCGAACGCTTCTATCCCTACACCGCAGCCGGTGCATTACCGGATGATGTTCGGCGCGTTTGGCGGCGGCCTGAAAAAATCGTTGACCTTTGTGTCGCAGGCGGCGTTCGACGCTGATATCGGCAGGCGGCTCGGCTTGTCGAAAACCCTGATTCCCGTGCGCGGCATGCGCGCGCTGCGCAAGCGCGACATGGTCCACAACGGCGCCACGCCGCACATGGAAGTCGATCCCGAAACCTATGAAGTGCGCGCCGACGGCCAGTTGCTGGTCTGCGAAGCGGCCGCGGTGCTGCCACTGGCGCAGCGTTATTTTTTATTCTGAACCATGCTGACACTGCACACGAAACTCGGCCATGCCGACATCATCCACGACACGCTGGTGCTCGACTACGACCGCCGTGAAAAATGCCGCCTGCGCGTGCGCCTCGCGTCCGGCGACGAGGCCGCGCTGTTCATGGTGCGCGGCACCGTGCTGCGCGACGGCGACCTGCTCACCGGCCCCGACGAAAAGGTGGTGCGTGTGCAGGCGGCGCTCGAGCCCACGTACGCGATCCGTTGCAGCGACGCGCTGACCCTCGTGCGCTGCGCCTACCACCTGGGCAACCGGCACACGCCGGTCGCCATCGGCGCCGGCATGCTGCGCATTCGCGTCGACACCGTGCTGCGCGAGATGGTCGAAGGCCTCGGTGCGCAGGTCACCGAGGAAGCCGCGCGATTCGAGCCGGAGGCTGGCGCGTATTCTGGCGGCGGCCACCATCACGGCGAGCGGGCCGCCCAGAACCTGCTGGCACCGGTCCCGCTGCGCCAGAAAATCCATCGCCCGGGCGACGCCCCGTGAATGCGGCCGCGCTGCTGCACCTGCTGCAATTCGCCAGCCCGGCGCTGCCGATCGGCGGGTACAGTTATTCGCAAGGGCTGGAAGCGGCCATCGAGCAGGGCCTGGTCACCGACGCGGCCGGCGCGCGGACCTGGATCCGCGCCTACCTGGCCGAGGTGATGGCCACCTGGGATGCACCACTGCTGTGGCGCCTCATGCAGGCCTTTGCCAGCGCCGACACGGAAGGGGTGGCGCTGTGGAGCGAGCGGTTCATCGCGTCGCGCGACACGCAGGAATTCCGCGCCGAAAGCATCCAGATGGGGTACTCGCTGGTGCGCCTGCTGGCCGAACTGGGCGTGGCCGATGTCTCGATGCTGGACGAGGAAGTGGCGCTGCCCACCGCGTTTGCGTGCGCCGTGGCCGCGCTCGATATTCCACCGTTCGAGGCCTTGCTGGCATGGCTGTTTTCCTGGGCCGAGAACCAGGTCCTGGTCTGTGTCAAATCGGTGCCGCTGGGGCAGGTGGCCGGCCAGCGCCTGCTGCTGTCGTTGCGCGCCGATATCGAACAAGCCGCGCACACGGCGCACACCCTGCCTGACGACGCGCTGTCCAACTGGGCGCCCGGCCTGTCGATGCTGTCGATGCAGCACGAAGCCCAGCACGGGCGCCTGTACCGATCCTAGAAAGCGACAAAAACATGACATCGAATCCCCTGCGCGTCGGTATCGGCGGCCCGGTCGGCTCCGGCAAGACCGCCCTGTGCGAACACCTGTGCCGCGCCATGCGCGACAGCGTCGACATGGCCGTCATCACGAACGACATCTACACCCGCGAAGACATGGAAATCCTGCTGCGCGCCGAGGCGCTGGCGCCGGAGCGGCTGATGGGCGTGGAGACGGGCGGCTGCCCGCACACGGCGATCCGCGAAGACGCCTCGATCAACCTGGAAGCCATTGCGCGCCTGCAGGCCGATTTCCCTGCGCTGGAGATGGTGCTGGTCGAATCGGGCGGCGACAACCTGGCCGCCACGTTCAGCCCGGAATTGTCCGACCTGACGCTGTATGTGATCGACGTGGCCGGCGGGGAGAAAATCCCCCGCAAGGGCGGTCCCGGCATCACGCGCTCGGACCTCCTGATCATCAACAAGACCGACCTGGCGCCGCATGTGGGCGCCGACCTGGCCATCATGGCGCAGGACGCGCAGCGCCAGCGTGGCGCGCGCCCGTTCGTGTTCACCAATTTGCGCAGCGGCGAAGGCGTGGCGGAAGTGGTGGCCTTCATCCGCACGCAGGGGCTGATGGAAATGCTTGCCTAAGTTTGTTTCCTGCGCTCCGGCGCATCGGGCGGTCGGGGCGGGGCCAGCATGATGGGCGCGGCCTGGTCCGGGTACAGGGCCGTCACGCCACGGTAAGACGCCGCAATGGCGGCCATGTCGGCATCCTGGTCGCCGGAGAGGCGCAGGGTGTCGGTGACGCGGATTTCCTTCTTGCCGAAGTCGAGCGCGATCAGGACCAGCGGGACGTCGGCCGCCAGCGCCAGGTGATAAAAGCCGCTCTTCCAGTGCGGCCGGTACGAGCGCGAGCCCTCCGGCGTGATGGCCACCCACATGAAGTCGGACGCGTTGATGCGGTCGGCCAGGCGCTGGGTGGCGCCGCTGGGCGCCGCGCGCCGCTCCACCGGCAGGCCGCCCCAGTAGCGCATCAGCGCACCGGCGGGGCCGTGGAACAGCGATTCCTTGGCCAGCCAGCGGAAGGGCACGCCGACTGCCCATTTGGCAACGAGGCCGACCGGGAAATCCCAGTTCGAGGTATGCGGGTAGACGACGGCGATGCCGTGCGGGCCGGGCAGCGGCTTGAAGCGGATGCTCCAGCCGAACAGCTGCAGCACGCGCAGGGCGCAGCGCTGGCGCCAGGTCGGCAGGCTGGCCGGACGCAGGGCGCTGTCACTCTTGTTGTCGCTCATTGAAGGTTCCGTATCGTTTGGCGTCATGAAAACGCATGCAAAACGTCTGCAAAACGTATGCGCCAAAGAAATAAACGGAGGATTTTATAGGGCGCCGCACCCAGCGACAAGGTCTTTCGCGGCGTCAGTGCTGCAATGCCCCCAGGTCGACGCCGCCCTGGGCGGTGCGCGCCTTGCCCCCGGCATCGACCGCACCGGCCATGCGCGCGAGCCCTTTGCCGATGGCCGGAGAGTGCGCCGCGAGGCGGAAATCCGGTGTGCCGGTGCGGGTATAGGCCAGAAACGCCGGTGCCTCGGCCACCGTCTCCTGGGCCTCCAGGCCGTTCAGCAGGCGCCAGTCGCCGCCCTTGTTCTGGAAGACGAGGTTGTTGCGGTAGCGATTGTTCTTGCCCGTTGCACCCTCCTCGAAGATGCCCATGTGGTTGTCGAACACGATGTTGTTGTATACGTCCGTATGGTCGTTCGGGCCCTTGGTGTAATAGAAGTCGCCGCCACCGACGACGATGCCGGTGTTCGACGTCGTGACGGTGTTGTTGACGATGACGACGTTGGTGGCGTCGTGCCAGAGGTGAATGCCGGCTTCGGCGACGCGGTAGACGATATTGTTGCGTACCGTGCCGGGTGTGTTGACGTAGATGCCCTGGATGAACTGGCAGCCGGCCGTGCCGATGTCGTGCACGCTGTTGCCGATGACGTCGGAATTGATGCCGTGGTAATAGCTGTCCACGCCGATACCGGACCCGCCCGCGCTGGTGCAGCGCACGTCGGTGGCGATGTGATGCACGTGGTTCTCGCGGATGGTGTCGTAGGAGCCGCCGCTGTAGATGCCGGTGGTCCATTTGATGCCGCCCTGGTGGCGGCTGCCGTCGATCTCGAAACCGACGATGTCGACGTAATTACCGCGGTTGTCCCAGGCGCTGGCGCTGGTGCCCCGCGCCGGGTCGCCTGGCGGCACGATCTTCGCGCCCCAGCGTTCGCTCGACACGTAGACGATGCGCCCGCCCGGCGTGATGCTGCCGCTGATCAGCGTCTTGATGCCGCCTTCGTACATCCCGGGCGCGACATGCACGATGGTGCCGGGCGTGGCGGCCAGCGCCGCGCGTCCGATGGTGGCGAACGGCGCGGTGTCGGTGCCGGTATTGGTATCGCGCCCG
>Ga0265780_10002037_pt1 | contig 27976 bp, 31 predicted proteins | sample P1T30metagenome_FD_192432 | JGI IMG/M metagenome (GOLD analysis project Ga0265780, IMG submission 192432) | Plant litter microbial communities from East Loma Ridge, Irvine, California - P1 T30 | ecosystem: Environmental > Terrestrial > Plant litter > Unclassified | place: USA: California...
TACACATACAAACACATACAACCTTTTCATAATACCACTGACGCTAGCTACGTATTTCATCTTTGTGAAGTGCTTAAACTGTAATGTTTTAGAGATCGAGTGACATGTTTTTACGCTCGGGTTTTAGTGCGAGTGGCTTTTTTTGCTACGAGGAGGTTCCTCTTACCTAGGGATCAAGTACGATCTTCAGGCATTGTGTGTGAATATCTAGCTACGAGGAGGCTCCTCTCACCTAGCTATCAACCAAATCATTTCCACGCCCGTCTTTCAATACGTTTTCTGCTACAAGGACACTCCTCTTATCTAAAGCTCAAGCGAAACATTTTTACGCCTGTTTCTAGTTACACTTTTTTTGCTACGAGGAGTCTCCTTTTACCTAGGGATCAAGCCAAACATTTCTTCGCTTGATTCTTAGTACGATTTATGTTGGTCTTGCTACAAGGAGGCTCCTCTCATCTAGCGATCAAGCAACACCATTCCCACACTGGGTCAAGGATTTGCTTTCGTTGCATTGCATTGCACATAACCTTTTTCGCTCGACTACCATCTAAATCTCCTGCCTCCACTCCTTATTAAACGCCCTCCCAATCACCATTCTCCTAACCTCACTCGTCCCCGCCCCAATCTCATACAACTTGGCATCCCTCAGGATCCTCCCCACCGGAACCTCATTCATATACCCCATTCCGCCCATCAACTGCACCGCATCAGCCGCGACCTCACTCGCCCTCTCAGCAGCATACAATATCGCCCCAGCACAATCCTGCGTCCGTATAAGTGGATCCGCGTGGCTCTCGTCAACGGCACGCGCAATGCTGTACGTGAATGCCTGCGAGGCGCGGAACTTGGTGTACATGTCTGCGAGCTTGCCTTGGACGAGTTGGTTGTGTGCAATGGGGATGCCGAATTGTTTGCGTTGGTGGGTGTAGGGCAGGACGGTGTCTAAGCTGGCTTGCATGAGGCCTAGGGGGCCGGCGGAGAGCACGAGGCGCTCGAGATCGAGGCCTTCCATGAGGACGGTTACGCCGCGGTTGAGGGGGCCGAGGATGTTTTCTGTAGGGACGAAGACGTTGTCGAAGACGAGTTCGCCTGTGTTGGAGCCGCGCATGCCGAGCTTGTCGAGCTTTTTGGTTATGCTGAAGCCGTTGGTGCTGGTCTCGACGATGAAGGCGGTCATGCCTCTGGACGCGGGAGTGGCACTGGGGTCGGTTTTGGCGTAGACGACTATGGTGTGGGCGTCTGGACCCTAGCAATCCCATCTTCGATTAGTAGTGAATAGTAGGGTACAGGGGAAGGGTGGAATGTACGTTTGTGATCCACATCTTTGTGCCATTGAGCACATAACCCCCATCCACCTCCTTTGCTGTAGTCTTCATACTCACAACATCACTCCCAGCCGAATGCTCACTCATCGCCAGCGCACCAATCTCCTCCCCACTAATCAGTCCCGGCAAGTACTTCTTCTTCTGCGCCGCATTCCCATTCAGCATCAACTGATTAACACACAACTGACTATGCGCCGCATAACTCAGCCCAATACTCCCACTCGCGCGCGACAACTCCTCCATCACCACGCAATGCGCCTGATACCCCATCGCCAGCCCGCCAAACTCCTCGTCCGCCGTTATGCCCAGGAAGCCCGCTTCGCCGAATTTCCGCCACATGTCGTTGGGGAATTCATTGTCGCGGTCGGTTTGAGCGGCGAGCGATTCGGGGATCTCGCGGCGGGCGAAGTCTTTGACGGACTCGCGCAGCTCGTCGAGGTCGGATTGCGTGGGGGGTGCGAAGTTTGTTGGGTGCTTGGTGGAGGCGTGGCGGATACGGGGTGCTGCGATGCGGGAGGAGCGGAGGAGGGGGCGGGTGGTGCGGGTGAGGAGGCGGGGTGTTAGGGAAGACATATTGTGTGTTATGAAGGGTCAACTATCGTGAGAAGAGAATGGTGGTGAAAAGTGAGAATGCTGGAGTTGTTGTGTCTCGGTTTGCAGCGGCTGTACGACCGAGGCACCTTCCGTTCTCGACAGCGAAATCTGGGGTAGTTTGACAGCGGCTCCATTCCGCACCATCTTTCACTCCGAAAAAGGTCACCCTCACGATCTTACCACTATTTACCTACAGCCACTCCACCTCCTTCATCTCCCTCCCATTACACTCCCCCACATCCAGCGCCACCAAAAACCGACTCACGCAATTATACGCCGCCACAACAGCCGTCAACTCCACCGTCATCCTATCCCCAAGTAACCCATTAACCCTCTCCGCAACCCCGTCCTCAACCTCACACCCCACCGTCATCTGATCTGTATACCGCAACACAGCCTCTTCCTCCGCGCTCAAGCCCCCCATGTCGCCGTCGCGCCGCCACCCCCGGCCCGTCACGGGCGTGTCGAACACGATTTGCATCGTGGCTTTGGATACCCCGGCCTTGAGCGCGAGCGCGGCGTGCACGTCCCATTCGTGGACTGCGTGGTTGAGAACGGCGACGCGGGATATGGCGAGTTCTTTGAGGGTCTCGGGGACGGACGTTTTGGTGCGTATTGCGCCGATGAAGGCGTTCCAGCCGTCTGCTACGGCGGGGTTGTGTAGGAGTGCGAGGTCGAGCGGGATGAGGGGGCGTGGCTTGCGGCGCTCGGCAATTCGCGCATAGACTGGTCGAGCTTCCTCGTTCGGAGGCTCTGAGGGGGCGTATGGGACGCGCATTCTGGTAAGTGGAGATGTGTGCAAGTGTAGGCGTGGGAGATGAAGGTACGTGGGACGCGAGAGGATCGGGAAGGTCAGATGGCGCATTGAAAGTGAGCGGAGGGCAGAGGTAGGTTTATATACGTTGCATTTGCACATGCTCAGGCCTAGGCGCGGAGAGTCCCCGCTGTTCTGTATGCGGCATGCTGCATCGCATCGTGATCTTCTTTCCTCCGTCCCTGGACAGCGAATTGATGCATCGACTGGTAACTTTCCTCTCATCATTTGTTGATGTTCGCTACACACAAAGTGCTCCAAACACCACCTCACACACAATCCTACAGCCTCGACGACTCATCAAATACATTCGGCAACCTCGGAATCCCCTCCAACCGCCCCGTCTTGCTCCCCGTCGGCGCAAGCGTGACATTATACAGCAGATCCAGCTTCGCCTTGGGATCGTCGCTAGGCTTGAAATCAAGCAGCAAGTCGTCCTTGACCGCAAACACCGTGTCGTTTGCGACCCACTGGTCGTCGCGCGGGTACAGCTGTGTGATGAGCGGCTTGTAGCCCTCAGCTGAGACCATGAGGTGGATGTGTGCGGGGCGGAAGGGGTGGCGGTCCATTGTGCGGAAGAGTTGGCCAGCGGCGCCTGTGAATGCATTAGCCATAATTGTCTTGTTTTCTCTTAAGTAGTAGATGTGAACGTACCATCTGTAGGCAGCGAATACGCCGTCGGCTTATAACAGTAATAGTGATACTTCCCGTCCTTGTCTGTCGTGAACTTGCCCCTCAAGTTATTCGGCTCCTGGTTCTCCGGGTCCTGGAAATCGTACTTTCCATTCGCGCTCGCTTGCCAGATATCAATGACTGCGCCCGGAATACCCTTCTTTGTATCTAGGTCCATTACCACGCCGTGCATGAGGGACGTCTGGCCATCAGGATGTGGGCTGCGGATGATGGTGTCGCCGAGGTCCCGGAAGGGGGAGTGGGGGGACCAGAAGGGGCCCAGGATGGTGGAGGAGGTGGGGACTTCGCCGGACTCGTTAATGTGTTTGTGTGCGATTTCGTCGACGAGTCTTGGGGGTGTCAGTACAAAAGCTCGTCATTAGAGGAGGACAGGCTTGAGACTTACGACTCAACACCAAGGACATCTGAAATGCGATGTGCCTCGTTCCTGGTTTTTGTTGTCGTCTGGCCAATGGAATTGACGAACCGCACGCCCTCGAACCACTCTTCGTTCGTCAGTTCAACTTCGCGGATGAAGTCATGTAGATGTGTAATTAGCTTGCTCATGACAAGACGCGTCCGATCAGGTACATTGGGGCCTATGGCGTTGATGACTGCGTCTGTGAAGTTGGGATCGAAGCGGTGCTTTGCGTTCGCACTGTCCTGGTATTGTGGCGCGGATTGCGTGTTTGGATCCATGATTTGCGTTGTGTGAGTATGAAGTGTGAAGAGAGGGCAAATGGGACGAAAGGGCAGGAATCGTGGTGGTATGTGAAATGTTCGAGAAAGATCAAGACGGGGCTTCAAATTCCTTTAAAAAGACCTTCGATCCCTCAACCATCGACCAACCGAACTAACAATGTTGACAATCGCCGTATCTTTAGCCGACGCATCACACGCCGCCCAGAACAAATCTGTCGCGGCATGAGCGAACGGCTCTGTCACCATGGTTAGAAGAGTTGCCGAACGTTGCGCCATCTGGAGAAGTCATGCCCCGCAGTCGGCGGGCGTGGCTGGCGAATCGGAATACGCGTCCGAGGGATGAAGTCTTACCCGTCTCTTTTCCTGCACACCTAGCGTCATAAAGTGTTTCGCCCCGCCATAGAAGCGCGACGGGAAAACGTGGACTAACATAAATCGGGATGCGTCGCGAAGGGTTGCCGTGCAGAATGATCGGGAAGGAAAAGGTCTGGCGTCGCGAAGCTGATTATTTACGATTGATTCCTTGAAACAGAACTGTAAAGAGAAGGAACAGCCAACATGGTCAAACACCATCTCATGATCGGCACATGGACGCCGCCAGGCGTAATCATCACTGTCGCATTTGACGACAAGACGTTGGAATTAGAATTGGTCAAAAAGACTGAGATTCCTGAGGATGAGCCAATTAGTTGGATGGCCTTTGACGTATGCACTTTGCTCGTAGCGAAAGCAACGCGACTGACATAAGCTCGTAGCACAAGAGAAAGAACATCTACGGCGCGTCAATGAAGAAATGGAGCTCGCATGAAGTGAAAAGACCAGATGAGATAGTACACACCGGGAGCTTTCCACTGGGAGGCCACCGTACGCATACCAATCGCTCCATCTACTGCACACGTCTAACACATCTACAGCCAAAGCCAACGAAGCCTCCACCAAAACCCGCGCAATCTTCCTCCTCCCCTCCAGGAAACCTCCATACGCCGTATACAGCAACCCATTCTACGACTACGCCGGCCACGGTAATATCTTCTCCGTAAACGACGCCGGGCACCTCGTCGAAAACATCCAGAACTACGAGTACTGCGACAAGACCGCCATCCACGGTATGGTCTTCAACCCGAGCGAAACACACCTCTACAGCGCAGACATGTGGGCAAATAGAATATGGTGCCACAAGAAGATCGACGAGCAGGGCAGGCTCGAAACAGTCGGATATACCGATGCGCCGGCGCCAAAGGACCACCCGCGGTGGGTCGAAATGCATCCGAGTGGGAACTACTTGTACGCGTTGATGGAGGGCGGGAATAGGTTGTGTGAGTATGTGATTGATCCGCAGACTAAATTGCCAATCTATACGCACAAAACTTACCCTTTGATACCACCCGGTGAGCCCATTCCACACTTCCCATCTTCTCACTGACTGACACACATCCGCAGGCATACCCAACGCCTCCACAATGTACCGCAGCGACGTGTGCTTCCTGACCCAATCCTCCAAATACCTCTTCGCCACCTCGCGCTCCAACTCGCACTCGCTTACGGGCTACATCGCGGCCTTCGCCATCGCACCTTCAGGCGCCATCGAGCGCCAGATCTGCTTGAATCCTACACCAACGTCGGGTGGACATAGTAACGCGGTGTCGCCGTGCCCGTGGAGCGACGAGTGGCTTGCGCTGACGGACGATGAGAAGGGTGGAATTGAGATATATCGCTGGAATGAGGAGTTTCTTGGGAGGGTTGCGAGACTGGAGGTGGGTGAGAAGGGGTTTGGTATGAATGCTATTTGGTATGATTAGACTTGTGGATGGAGGTCTAGATGGAGAAGGCGGGAGATTTACCTGAGCCGCTTTGAATTGAGTATCAATCCAAGTAGATTCTTTTCGATTTGTCGGCTGATATTGTCCTTCATGGCTGCTTGCTCGTACGAAAACGCTGAGATTGAGTATGCCTACCTCATGCGTTCCGAATGCTTTTCCGATCTCGGAAACAGCACGAGGGGCACTGCGGGACCATGCGGGTTCAAGATCAAGATCCTGGAGCTGTCTTGCATTAGTGGCTGTCCGGCAGATGGCACCGGGGTAGCTTTCATCCTCGGAGCTGGTCCTCGGCGCCGTTCCGTCATAGCAGTTAACTTTTGGCTTCAACATCAAAGTCCATCTTGCAAACCTGACCGAGCCCAAAAGACTTCGTAGTTGTGTGCTCTTTCAGCTAATAACCTATATCATAGCCATTGAGCCTACCCAGCATTCTCTTTCACCATGGCGTCCAAATCTACGCCGGGCATTCTGTATGTGACGATGCAGCCCAAAGACGGCCTGCCAGAGGCACAATTTCACGACTGGTAAGTTGACCTCTTCCTAGCCGAATTCTCGCATCCTCGAAACAACATCTAACACCGCTTTTCTCCAGGTACCAGAATGAGCACGGCCCCAACAGACTGCGTCTGCCCTTTTGCAAGAACGGCTTCCGCTACCGCGCAACCGACTTGGAAAATGGGTCAGGCTCTCAAGAAAAGCCCGAATGGATGGCAATCTACGACTTCGACGAGCTGGAACACCTCACGCGCGAGCCATATATGAAGCTGCGCAGTCCACCCGTGCAGACGCAGCGCGAGCGAGATACCATGAAGCAGATCTTTGTGGACCGGCGAAACTACGATTTAGTCAGGGAGTGGAAAGGCAATGATTTCCAAGACTTGCAAAAAGTCGAGAGCGAGGGACAGAAGAACGTCATGATCGCCGTGAGTTTCCAGCTCCAAGACGGCGCGGACAAAGAGGCAGAGCTGGGAAAGTGGTACGATGAGGAACACGTGCCACTACTGCAGAAGGTCCCGGGCTGGCGAAGGACGAGGCGATTTGTGACGAGTTACTTGGATCTGGAGAGTGGGCATCGCAAGGAGAAGGAGTATCTGGCGCTGCATGAGTATGCGCCCGAGAATGGGTTGGGTGGGAAGGAGTTCGTGGCCGCTACGACGACGGAGTGGTGTAGTAGGATTTATAGTGATGTGGTGACGGAGAGGAAGAGGAGGACGTACGACTTGTACTATACCTTTGGCGCGGCGCAGAGGGATTTGAAGAGTCTGGCGAGCAGCGATGCGGTACATGCAGTGTCTGCGAACGGTGCGACGAAGACCATTCCAGATGAAAAGAGACCAGCAATCGAGAGCTTCATCACTACACCCGACGGCGTCAACCTGCCCTACCGCCTCGAAGGCTCGACCGACCCCGACGCACCACTCCTCGTCCTCTCAAACAGCATCCTCGTCGACTACGGCATCTGGGACGACTTCATCACGTCCTTCCTACAATTCACAAACAACACCTACCGCATCCTACGCTACAACACGCGCGGCCGCAACACGCTCCCTCACGACTCAATCTCCCCTATCAACATCGACGTCCTGACAACAGATGTCATCACACTCCTCGACGCCCTGCGCGTGAAGACAGCTTCTATCGTCGGCGTATCCCTCGGCGGCGCAACAGCGCTCAACGCAGGTCTCTCACACCCATCCCGCATAAAAGCCTTCGTGGCATGCGACACCAACGCCTTTGCGCCCCCGTCCAACGCTGGCGCATGGAACGACCGCGTCGCAATGTGCGAAGTACAGTCCTCTGTCTCTACAACAGGTACACCCATCGTTGGCACCGAACTTGCCGAAGCTACCGCAAAGCGCTGGTTCGTGTCGGAGTCGCACTCTACTCCCGCGTTCGCGCGCGTAAAAGACATGGTCGCGAACAACTCGCTGCCAGGCTTCAAGGACTCTGTCAAAGCGCTGCACGAGTATGATATTCGGAGCAAGATGGCTGGGTATAAGGGCAAGGGAGCGTTTCTCGTGGGTGCGGGGGACGGCGTGTTGCCTAAGACGATGAGGGAGAATATGGCGGAGAAACTTGGGAGTGGTGTCGAACTGGAGGTTGTGGAGGGCGCGGGGCATTTGCCGATGGTGGAGAAGCCGGAGGAGGTAGCGAGGTTTGTTGCTGGGTTTTTGGGGAGGTAGGGAGCTTGTGGTTTGTAGAGGGTATTCGGGCTTGTCGTTTGCGCTGTAGGAGGATGTAGTTTTGTGGCGGTTTGATGGATGAAGAATATCGAGCTTCAGATAGACTGTGATTGTGATCGTTGTCGTATAGCGCTTTTGGCGACATGGTATCGCAAACGTTGTCAAGGTCGATCTATGCGATCAGTACCAAAAACTTTATGTTCGTGCGTCGGTTTTGCAAATGGAATTCCAGCCTATGTCATATGAGGGTACTCAGGCTGCTATTCTCTCCGTCTGTGCTCAGTGCTTACAAACACTCTCCCTCTAATGTCATTGCTGATTGCGTGAACATGAGCAGCTCTCTACGAGACGCTGAACAAGGCTATGTCAGCACGTAAAAGTCGTGTCCCAAGTACTACATTGCGGACAACTTTTGGGGCGTGGAGACTTCTATGTGGTGTATGATGCGAGGACATTCAGGCTGCCGGATCGCTGAAGCCGAAGACGCGTTCTGTACCATTCGCGCAGGTAGGAAGATGGTGGTGGTGGTCGAGTGATGAAGTTCATCGCGTCGACACGTGAAGCGCGTTTTAGCGGCAGCACGGGCTTCCATCAGACACTTCATGCACAGGGCACTCGGTGCATCTTTCTGTGCACTATCACTTGCATTTCTATCTGGATGCTATATTTCTCTGCACCCACTATTGTTGCACAGTATGCAGATACATTTTCTTCCGCAACCCGGTCGGCCCAATCAACTCATCGCACGATTGCCGAACGCATTAAGTACGGTAACGATCGACCGAGGTCGACAACCGACTGTGTAGGTAGTCCCGATGTCTAGAACACTACGTATACCTTCAGGCTCCCTGATCGAAAATGGGTGAAAAGAGGGATTCCGAGGACTTCAGCGCGAGGGTCGCTGGTTCAGCGAGTTCGCAAATCGATGAAGTCGCATCTTGGTACCTAGGTACCAGAAAGAAGTCAGAATTTGTGATAATCTGCGATAGGCTGACCTAAATCATTACCCACACATGCTGAGCAATAACTATGGCGACAGTTTTCAGAGTTCCAAATAGTCTCCGCACACCTGCACGACACAAAGTTCCACTCCTTCTTTGAGGGTTACCTTACCCGTGAGTTCTCGACCCACAGGTTCTTCGAAGTCGTTGGAACAATCCTACTCGGACCTTCCGTAGTGCTTTAACAGACTGCAGAAGAAAATGGCCAGCTTTCTTCTCAACAAGAAAAACATCATGGTATGTATCAGGAACTCAAGAAAGCACTCAAATCCATTCCTGGGTCTGCATGTCACATGCTCTGCGAAGAACGGGAGGACGATCTCAGCCACGCCGCAGACGACTGATCATCGTGCACAAATGTGGCCGATCTGGTCGAGAAGACAATGAATCTATTCAGGACTGTCTTCCGGATACAGTTTTACCGCTTTCTACCCGGCTCCACCATTTGTAATGCTCTCAGTACGCTACACTAATTCAACAGCACCTTGAAAACGTCACCCCCGAGTCATCAGTATCCCGTATCCTTCTGCTTCTTGAAGCACATTCCTGGACGATACGTGCAGTCCTTGTTCGGGCAGCTCCCTGTGACCTCCTTCTCCGGACAAGTAACCACTGTACCGATGATCTTGGCTTTCGTCGCCGCCTTCAGCTTCTCGGTTCTGTTCGTCCGCGCTCCGTTTACCACGTCTTCAATAATAGCCACGCAGTCGAATTTGCCCTGCCACATCTCCCCTTTGAACTTTAAGTCTACTCGCATATGCGCTTTTTCGATCTCGTTCCTGTCGTTGATTGCTACACGCACGTAATCAGGCGCATTGCACCATCGCAGGATGATATCGCGATCGTCACTCTTGCAGCCGCGACACGGCGGTACTGAACAGAGCACCTTGTTCCGCACGCACGGTATTGTGCATACCGTTGAGAGCCGATCGAAAAAGTAGCAGTTTTTGTCGTTGTTCACTGCCAGCAGGAACGTGTCGACAATCTGCTCAATGAAGGCTTCTTGCAAGCCGACACCATACTCTTCGGGGATGTGATGTGACGATATTCGGAGGAACGCGTTGTCATCGATCCACTTAGCATGCGCTTTCTCCCCGACCTCGATGCTGCGACTCCACGGTTCCGAGCTACATTTCTCCGATCCCCATTTCTCGGTCTGCTTGCACGCCTCGTTAAGCCAGTCCCTCGTTTCCGCTCCCATGTGTTGTGGACCCCACCACGAACCGATGTGCTGGCGTTGGTTTCCGATGGTGATGTTGAAGGTCCACGGAGAGGCAAGGAGGTTGAAGCGTACGCGCTCGAAGACTGTGTACTTGATGCGATCGTATATGTCGAAGTGTATAGGTTCTGGCTTTGGAGCCTTCTTGCGTGGCCTGATTGATATTCGTGCCATTGCGCGGTACCTGCCGCTACTTTCTGTCCGGTGTTCTGCGGCGTTCGACTCGTGTTGGTTTTGCGCCATCGAGAGCGCAGCACAAGCTACAATCCCGAGCGAGAAGATCCTCATGGTGTGCGCGCTAGGTATTGTGAAGGTTGAGATTTCGATCTGTAAGCTGCTATACAAATTATAGGTCGTGGTAGGTGTTATGCCGTGGAAGGAAATCGAGTTTACGTCGAGAATGAATTACAAAAAACTTTCAAGCATGGCACACATAACATCCCCTTTCATACTCAGGTGTGGAGAGGCACGTAATAGTGTTGCGCCGCTAGTCAGCGGGATCTCGAAGGTCAATCCGTGCTTCACAGCTTTCCGTGAAGGTCCTTATATCAGCGAGGACAGCTGCAGATGCCACAGGAAATCCTCGAACACCTTCCGCTATGCCTGCAGCGATCTTGTCCGAAGACCCGAAATTTGTCACAAAAAGCAGAGTTTGCGCGAAGATATGTGGGTTGGCGCACATGCTTGGTAACACAATTCACCGCTCACTGCTCACCACGCGTCCCAACGTGGCGCGCTAGCACGCGTGATACAACCTGTATTTTTCAAAGCTAATACTGACTCTTCAGGACTCTGACGAGAACTCCTAAACCTCAATAGCCATGCCATTTCCAGCCTCAAAACTGCTATGTCTTCCTCGCGAGCTTCGAGAGCAGATCTGGGTATTGGTCATGCTTGACGAGCCCGATGCATTCTTGCTAAAACCTGGTATGGAGCCCTCGCAGTTCTTCTACCCGAGATCCCTTCCTCCCATAGCATTCGTTGCTCCCTGCCTCTTCGATGAGGTCTTCCTGGTCTGGCTCCGATCCCGCACTCTCAAACTCCATTTTAACACCACCATACCAGCCTCATTTATGGCATACATGGACACCTTCGGCGCGTGGACTAGCATCAAGAGCATGAGTTTCACAGCAGCGCTACGCAGCTATCAAGCCCCTCCTTCCTCCGCCAGTCCAACGCACTTTCCCGCAGATCTCGTCTCGCTCGCCACGACACTCCAACACCTCACGATCACGATCAGTTCGCTGTTTGTCACGCACTTTGATACTCGCACCGGCTACTTCACGCACATCAAGCCCATCGACGAAGTCCTTGAGATCCTCGACTTTAGCAATGTACTGCGCTGCGAACGCCTCAAGACGCTTGTTGTTTACTGCTGCCCGACTTGGAGCGGCGACTACTGCCTCGAGGCTGACGATCTAAATTGCAGACCGCATGATGTGTTTGTGCCGCTTTGTCGTTGGTTCTTGGGAAAGTTTGAACAGATGGGAAAGAAGGTGATAGTTCGGGGGAAGTTGGATCGACGGGGAAAGAAATGGGCGGAGGGATCGGGGTGGGATTGGACAGCGAGGGGATGAAGAGGTGTGAGCGGAAAAGAGTAGATGGACAAGAAGTTGGTGGGTGTGGTTTTGGAGGGAACGAAAAGTGGATTTGGCGCGCTCGACATATTTACGAAACATCTTCAACATCATTTTGGAGAAGCCTTTCGCGACTCGTACACCCAAAATGGTAGGCGCGTTTCCAGTTCCTCAATACGCTCAGACAACCTTGGAGCGACACGAAATCATGTACAAACAGAGTGAGAGAAAGAGCTGGATGAGGCACAAACAAACGACGGTTTGTTTGCTACGTTCGCTTAGAGTTTAAGAGTTGCAGAAGGAATCTGTACATATACAATAGACTCTGAAGTCCTTCTAAGAAACGGGCAGGTAGCTCAATGGTAGAGGTTGGTATACGTGGAGCCTCGGAATAAACAACATGCTAACGATTGTGCAGCGTAGGATTGCAGCTCCTAAGGTTAGCGGTTCGATTCCGTTTCTGCCCTCTCTTTCTTTTTGCTCTTTTCCTTATCATTTACACGGTAAGATGGAGAAATGCAGATGTTTGCTTCTTGCTGGTCTCATGATGGAGGCTGGTCCTGTGAGGTCGACACGAAATACTGTTCTGGCTATCTTCAACTCGTTTTAGATTCTGGTATCAACGCGAGTTCATTGATCTTACCTTTAATTGCAATGCCATACATGCGAATAATGGTTAGGTAACGTTACATGCTACAGAGTAGAAAGGTTGATGCGTCTCTGCCGACAATCCCTTCAAAAGCGGGGTTGGCTTTTCTGCGTTGCCCGGGAAATGACATCCTTCCATGATTCAAGGGCTGCACACCAAAGCATCCACAATAACTCGGAGCGGTGGGATATCACTGCTGGAGCTATGTAGCCGGTTCTGAATCGATCGATTTGGCTCATTCGGTGCCGCGTGTGCAGCTCTGAAGAATCATAAGTTCAGTATACAACGAAGCCAGCTCGAGAGATAGCTAAGGGTCCACATCCATTTCCATTCTTCGATCGAACTTGTCTGCCAGAATTCACTCGACTAAAATTGCATGCATCCCACAATGAAGAACAAGGTCATCGTCATCACCGGTGCGGCGTCAGGCATGGGCCTCGAGACAGCGCGATTATTTGCAAGCAATGGCGCAAAATTGTCGCTGGCAGACGTTCAAGAGGGGCCATTGAAAGAGCTGGAAACTGAGTTGAAGAAGTCAGGTGCTGAAGTTATGATACAGGTGGTCGACGTGCGAGACCGCAAAGCTGTCGAGGCGTGGATCACAGCCACCGTTGAGGAGTTTGGGAAATTGGACGGCGCTGCGAATCTCGCTGGAGTCATTGGAAGGCAAGCAAACGTGGCCGGGATTGATGAAGTCGACGACGACGACTGGGACTTTGTGATGGGCGTTAATGTGGTTGGTCTGAGAAATTGCCTACGCGCCCAAGTACCCCACTTCAATGAAGGAGCATCGATCGTGAACGCTGCGAGCATTCTCGGTGTCATTGGAGCAGCGAAGAATCTGGCGTATAGCGCGTCGAAGCATGCTGTTGTTGGTATGACGCGTTCTGCAGCAAAGGAACTGGGCTCGAGGAAGATCAGAGTGAATTGCATCTGCCCGTAAGTAATTTGCATTGACGAGATCACTTCAACGCTGACATGCATCAGGGGCCCAATCGACACACCAATGCTGAGGAAGTCGCAAGAGATCCGCGGCTCGAGAACCGATTGGGGCTTTCTTGCACTTGGTCGGGCGGCGCATCAAACAGAAGTGCCGCCGCTTATTGAATTCTTGATCTCCGATGGATCTTCTTTCATGACAGGTAACGCTGTCCAGATAGACGGAGGATGGTTTTGCTAGTTTCATTGCACGAATGGACGCGCGAGAGCTCTTGAATGTCACACACCTGTGGCCCGAGACTCATAGGAGATCGTCGCTTCAGAACCAGAATTTCCACACCAGTCGGAAACGCGATGGATGATCTCTGACAGCTTCTCTACTGTATCGATCTTTGACTTTATTGGAAAAGTCATGATGTCATACGCTACACACGACTACTGTTCCACACGCATATCAAAGTCCCAAGTCAGTTTCTCAAGAACTCGGATTCATTCTGTCACTACAAGCACACCCACTGTCGCAGACCGTGACCCATTCGCAACACCCGTCTACTTTTGTCTCGTCGCGCAACCTGAGCAGTATTTATCATGTCCAGCGACCAACTCATAAGAGTCACTGTCTGCGCAAGACGCAACCCCAAGTTGTCTGAACATGAATTCAATGAGCATTGGACGAAGAAGCATGGCCCTCTCATAAGCTCTTGGCTACAGAAGCACAATTGCGTCAAGTACATTCAGGTGCGATTTATTTCGAACCACACATCTCCTCTTTGTCGGGGAAGCTCCATGCCACGAAACTGATCTTTGGTTAGTATCATACAACATCAGTGTACAAGTCGCGTCTTGCACAGTCTGCGCTTCCATACGATGGGATTGCTGACTTTTGTTACAAGTCTTTCGAAGATTTTGAGAATGCGTATGCGGACGAGTTTTACCTCCATGTGGTGAAGAAAGATGAACAGTACCTGTTTGATATGGAGAGTCTGGCTGTCACGGCAGGTGTGGAGCAGGTCGTTATTGAGAGTGGGAAAGTGGTGGACGAACAGGAGCGAAAGACTTGACAATGCGCCATGTCGATTTAGGGATGGCGCCGCGTAAGATCTCCCCACAATTCGCGGCCCGCAGCTCGACACGACTCGTCCACAGCAGGTAGCAAAGGCGCGTTACCAACGATGTAGAGTCATGCATCAAGTACAAGCCTCGTATCGGGGCAGACAGTTGTGAAACTTAAGTCCCCGCTGCTCTCCATCTTGATGTGCGCTGCCCCTCATTTTGTGGTACGCGGTGGCGTCCCGTCTACCTAGGTAGTATCGCGCTCGGGTACCCGGTCTCTCTTATCCGGGCTCGCACCAATTCGCACGAAGCCAGGTCCATGGTCTTCGCTAAAGTGGACACTTTTACTGAAAGCTTTCCGATTTATTGAATGATTCGACATTGACGCTGAGAAGCCCCAAGAAGAAGAATGGAATCTATCAACCAACCGTTGAACGGCAAGATCCTGCTCATCACGGGAGGAGCTTCAGGTGAGGACAATGACACAGCTTCTTCATAATCAGAAGCTGATGAAGACAGGCATCGGTCTCTGCCTGACCAAGCAGGCGCACGGCATTGGCGCAAAAGTCGTAGTCGCCGATCTAAAAACAACATCGGATTTTGACAGGTTTGCTGCGGACAACGACAACATTCTCTACGTGCAGTCGGACGTTACTCACTGGCCGGACTTCACAAAAATCTTCAACGCATGTGAAAGCAAATGGAACGACGTGCCGGATGCATATGGGATTTGCGCAGGCCTGTTCGATCCACCATTCTCCAATTTCTGGCAAGATCCGGAGCAGGACGAAGGCTACAAGCAAGTCGCCGTGAACGTCGATCACCCAATCAAGTTGACGAGGCTAGCAATACGACAGAGCCTGAACAAGGGGAAGAGAGCAAGTGTGTGTATTATCGCATCAGTTGGAGGTCTAGCAGGCAGCATCGCAGCACCACTATACTGCGCTACAAAACATGCAATGGTCGGTTTCGTCAAATCTATGAAAGACACGGAACCCCTCACCGGCGTGAAAATCACCACCATCTGCCCCGCAGGCGTGTTGACCCCATTATTCGACGCAGAAAAAACGAAACAGTACTCCGCCACCAAAGACCGGTTCCTGACCCCCGAGGTATGTGCGACTCACATGCTCGATCTGTTGCAGAAGAAGGAGTATGCTTGCGGGAGCATACTGGAGGTGACGCAACAAGGTCACAGGAACATTCCAGAGTGGAACATATCGCCCCCAGAAGGCGATGGGACGGGACAAGAGGTAATGTCAGAGGAATTCCTCGGGAACTTGTTAGGGCCAATTAAGAAGAAACTTGAGAGCGATAGGTTGGGCGCGAAGTTGTGAAGATGCCGGGACGGGTTTGGAAGGAGGAAAGCGGTCGAAGACGTCGTTGCGAGAGAGAGCTATGTCTGTTAGTCGATGTAGCTCAAATGATCGTCATTATGTGTTCCTACATTACTGATCGCACTTTCCTCTTTTAGGGATGCGCAGTATCTTGCTCTCGGGTCCGTAAGGATTGCGGTCGTCTGGTTTAGCGAGAAGTTCACGTTTTTCTTCGTGTTTATTCTTTTTGGGGCAGATCGTGATTGGCTTAGGATGCGAGAAATCAAGGGCATGGGCGAAAGGCAGAACCATCCCAAGAACTGAAAGGAAGAGGATGATCAAGAAACGCATAGTGGTAGTGAGGACGTGCAATCCAGATTTGATATAACGGAGTTGGAATATCGTGGCCCTTAGAAGGTATTGAGTGAGATTTCGATGTTCTGTGCGGAGGGGGGGGGGACTGGGGCGCAGGTTTTTATAAGCAAGTTGTAGTAGAGGTAAGTCTAGCTCATTAGGTAAAGTAGAGCAAGTTTAGTTCGAACCACATAGAAAGTACTCAGTACTGCTGGCTTAGCACCGAACGGGACACTATTTTAGCTTCCCAGCTTTGTTCGTTCACACACACAGGCACTTGGTCATGATGAAGGACATAGTTTACGTGACTGCTAACTGTATATCGTAGAGGCACAAAATATGTAAGCATCGCTTGCCTGGTTATCGCACTATGTAAGTTTTCTTAAAACAACCACTGCCCTTTAGTACAGGACCTCCCGTATTGTCCCAGCCATCGTGACTGCCGACAGTGTTGTCCGCATAATCATCCTAGTAGATGCATAGTTTCAATGGTGACCAAATAGTGATCTGGGTCGAGAGGAAAAGGATCAGGATAACGATTTAGAGCCTCGAGTGAAAACATTTGTATAGCAGTTATGGTATGGGCACTCGGCCCCACCGAGGATGCTAAGCTAGTTCTTGCCTGACCCATAGAAGCACCATTCAACATCATAAAAGAGTACGCGTCACGAACTCGATAAAATATGTTGTCATCGCAAAGGGCGCATACGGCAAATCAAATACCAGTATGTAGCTATACCAGGACGTGTCTGCTCCGTTTAACTGAAATCCGCACAAGCCAGATCGATAATATGAATCATTCATGTCTGTCTCGCTGCTTGAAAACGACGAATATAACTAGCTCTATATGTTTGTGCGATTTCGTGCGCTCTCTTCCTCGATTCACAACTCAAAAACATGATATCAACGACGCATCGAATGAACCGCTCCTTTTCTCCTTTTTCTATCAACATCAAGAGGTAGTCTTACAGCGACTCATGTTCTTAACCAAAAGCAACTATGCAACACCACTATAGGCGAGACCAGAATCTCGTGTATGTCTTCTTTGCTGCTCGCTGGAAGCACGGAACTGCATGTCGAATGAACAACCATAAAATCCGAGCATAAAGCGTTAATTCGATTAGCGTTTACGTTTGCCGGATACATACAAAGTGTCTCTTGGAACAGTGCACCTAGAAATCGCTATTGCCAGATCTGATGGCCCCTCCACCTTTAAGCTCTCTCCAACTCATTCTTCATGCCACCGAACGTATTGGTGGCAGGCCCATTTCAAATGACAGTGTGATGATTTCGCCAATCTAGCCATGCGGCGTGGCGATTGGAAGTGGGAATCTGGACAATTCACGATTGTAGATGAGTCGAATACTTTCGTCCAGTAAAACAATACATGACGAGGTCACGTCTTACGTATAGAATATGAATGTACATGAACAAGCATGATCTCATATAATCTTGATGACTTGGCGCACGGAAGTATTGACGTTGAAGTCTAAGTACTCGGGATTGAGCTTCCTCCCGAATTTCGAGCTGTCACCATATGGGATGCGAATCATGCCGATCCTTCGATAAGTGTCCTGTTCACCAGGCACTCTTTTAGTATGAGACCCAACAGCATCGTGGGTGTGTCCATCTCGCCTTCGGACGTGTCTCGTATTTTGCTACTCGGTTCAGAAGCAAGAATGAATTGAGCTGTTCGGACTCCTGGAGACTGTTTACGTCTGTCGCATGAATCGTCGTGAAACACGAACCACTTATATGCCGTTGTGCCTCCATTGTCCGGTGTGCCTTCAGGGTCGTCCTCAGCACATGGACACGGGCGAAATGACTTTTCTCGCAGATGACCGGAGAGCATTATGTAACCACCTCGAAGTTGACCCATGTCATCACCGCCTGCAGGAATCGTGGTAGCATCAAGTAATGTCGCCCAAGAGACTACTATCTTGTCGTTGTTTCTGTAAAAGGTTCTTCCGCGTATCGATGCCCATGACCAGGATGGAGCTTCACGCTTTAGTGTGAGTGCGTTTGGAAGCAGAGTACAATGGAACTCACCTTTGTAATGGACCGGCCGGTAAATTCGCGCCTTGCTGCATTGGTCTGGGAGATGGACTTACCACAAAAGTCCTGAAATTAGATTTCGTCGCGATATCCCAGCCAAGTACTTGTCCTTGAGCACCACCATGAATCGTTGGGCAAGTCTAGAGATGGCCGGGAGCAGGTCGTCCTCAAAGGTAAGGCTGCAGTTTGTATTGGTGGAGACTAGAGTGTTCCATTCGCGGTACGATGTAGCATTATCCTTTCCGAGGAGACAAGTGAATTTGAATGGGTTTTTGTAATCGTCATAGAGAAATGGGATACCTTTCGGAAACAGTTCGTTAGCGACCACTGTTGTACATTCCCAGGTCAGCGCCTGTCCAAAGTATATGGTCCGTGGGCTCAAAAGTCGTTTTTAGAAAACCCATGCTCGTTGCATCAGGGCATGGAAACTTAAGCCGGCTCGGAAGCTCACAGGCGTATCCATAGTAGTCACGGTCGTAGTCTTTTCGCAGCATATGCAGGGGGAAAGCGTGATCGCGCAAAGCAGGCCTCTCCATGAACAGGCCAGTAGGCATCTCCGCGGCCGCGACGGCACTCAAGTTGCAAAAACCTTGACTATAGATATTTCCCATGCGTTCTATCTCCCGTGCGCAGTCTTTTGCGTCATCCTGAGTCAGACAAAGTGCATCAATCCAGATAAATGCAATGTCGAGGTATCGGCAAAGCTAGATTGCATCCCGGAAGACCAAAGGTAAAGAGTCGGGGTCGATGTTCCGCAGAAGTTGCTTTTTGTTATGGCGCAGCAGCTTTGGCATGTTGTTCTTGCCCCATCTGTGACTCAAGGTTGCATATTTGATCTTTCCTTTGGCATAGCTACTCTTCAACACAAGCCGTGGTTGATCTGGGACCCGCATGTCGATCAATCGACTTGGAAGAAGGGCTGCGAGTCCTTGTTGATTTGAGGAACAACAGGCTGTATGATTGGTCACACAGACAGAAAGCCATGTCTTGATCGCAAGCAGACATGTTTGGTCTCTTGTGTTGGAGGCCACAGACAATGTATTTATAGGGATATCGAGATCGCTTGAGGGAGATGGATCAGATTATGACCGGTTCCAATCTCCCAAAATGTAATGGTAGCGTGACCGCTTGATAGACGAGCCCGTAAAGTGGTCCGCTCGTCGTTCAAGGTGAATCGCGAGACTGCGCCAAGTTGTAGAGCCTCAGCCACTAAACCAAAGCGTGTCGTTCGTATGTCCAAAATATTCCGCAGGGAAATCTATTGTGTTCACAGCAAGATGGCGTGGAACCTGCCGTATGAGCTGGAGTATCAGTGGGGTTTCCGCCAGTACCTCGCCATGAGGGAGAGCCAGCAGATGTTCCCAACACAGACCACAGATCGGGCAGCCCTGTGACGCGGCTTCATGTACCTCAGACATGTGCAAGTCAACATGCGAGTCATTCTCGCTATGCTGATGGCCCATGACGAAGGAGTCGGCTGGACGTTCGAGAAGGCTTCGACAGCGGTCGCAAGGGTCGGATCGTGGAGGAGACATGTCGTATCGAGTCAGCTATAGGTTATATGAGTTTGATAGTTTATAGATAGGGTTCGGACTGAGAACAATGGTTATGTCGAACATGCTTTGGTAAATAGAGGAGTTTGTCAGGACACTATTACGTCCAGGTGCCATACAAGCAAGCAGTGAAGCACTGCGTCGTACTGTGCGTACTTGTAGCACGACTATGGGAAACTGCGATGTGCTGTGTGAGAACCACCTCAATGAGATTGGACAAGCTTGCATGTCAGACGGTTTCGTTGCACAACACATGTATGATAGGCAGGCCTGATAAGAGAGCACTGAAGGAGGTACATAAACCACAACGACATGTGTCAATCGTGTCACATCTGTAGACAAAACATATTGGCAATACTGTCGTCAATACAAATCGTGGCGGAAATAGTCTGGCTGTTCTGTCCGCGTAGTGTTTCAGCCGGCAGCAGAGAGTGTCGACGAGGACCGAGACATCGATAGAGAAGCCGCGCAGCCGTTCAAAGGTGCTTAATGGTCGAAGCTCGGTCGCTTCTGATGCGAATTGTGTTCGGTGTTCATGTTACGAGACGGAAGTGTTGGTAACGAGTCGAAAACTGAGGTTCGCTTGCACTATCAGGCCTGCTGAATAATCTCGCTCAACACATGCGCGAATCACGAATCGCGCAGCCACAGAATCGAGCCCCAGCAAGGTCCAGGGTCTGGTGCGGGACAGACTCCACAATCACATGTCACAAGAAATATCAGATTACCAGATTTGGATCCTCAACAACACGCGCGACCGTTCTGTTGACGCAATGCAGTGCGCTGCATACGTGCTGCAAAGTGTGATGAACCGCACTTTTGTGACTGATAACAAGGCATTGAGCGGAACCTGGATGGAGGTAAGCCCTTGCGAAAGGTTGTCGTTGGAAGACTTGAGTTTGCATCTCGATGGTGGGGAGATACAGTTTGGAACACGACTGCATACCGGTCCGATCGCTTCTTCGCCCCAATTGCTACTCTGTGGACAAGGCCCCGTCAAGTATGAGTTCAGCCCTCAAAGTTCAAACCAAGGTTTGATCCACTTACAGTTGTGGCGTTCTCTCAACAACAGTCCACCAAGCGCCTGGCGATCGCATGCATCGCTAGCGAGCATACAGATTTGATGTGAAAATAGGACGGCAAGCGGATCCATTCCTTGATCCGATGCAGACTCTGCCCACCAGAAACCGCGGCATGGATTGCCGGGCCCTTATCTGGGTGCGTTGAGGGCCAGAGCTCTTCACATGTCAATAGTTGGACTTGTGGTCACATCAATTGCCCACGTCGTGAAAACGTTGGAACGCCTCTGTAAGTAGAAGTTACAGACGCAACGTGCTAGGCTGTGGCTGCCATGGGTTCGTGTAACGACCTTCCCCAACAGTCCTTGTGCCGTACTGCAAAATGCGTGATTGTGATTGTGAACGGTCGAAGTGCGTCGCTTGCAAGCAATGCGTAGACGTCACTCGTCAACCCTTATGTAAGCGTCTCAGTGGGCTTTCACATGCAATTCACTGCGTAGTCGCCAGCGCCGCTTTCAGCCCTAGTATCAAACCACAATCAGCCAGACACGCACATGTTCGCGCAATACCGGAAGGCGCGCATATATTAAGCTCTGCAGGACCAAGCCTTCTCTTTTCACGTTATCTCACTCTTCCACGACATTTCTCTCAAGCGATTGAGCCTTCCACTTCAACTTTCGCCCACAGAACACTGCTGCATATTTCTTGCAGGTATCGCTCATGACACCCCACGCAACTGAAGCTCAAACCAACGGCGACATGAGCAACGACAGCGCTCCGTTGACTAACGGCGAAACGCCGCGCTCAAGGGCTCTTTCGGTACGTCAAGCAGCACTTTTGTTCCTTCAGTCCTTCACACTCCAAATGTCACGAAAAACCGTCGATCAACGGCTATCGCAACTCTACAGCCCCGGGGATCTCTACGACCCCCCAAAGCGGGGCTGTTGTATGCCTTAGACCCTCAATCTACACATCAGCCACTTATACCGCGTCTCACTATCACCATGGCACAATCGGCCTTTCATTCCACCCAATCACCCCACACCTCAAACACCGTCCGACTAACCCACCCAATTAGCATCTGCAATCGTATCCCGTCGTCCACGACACCGTCGAGACGCTCAAGTCGACCCAAATCGGCGCGCAAACCCTCAACCTCGCCTCCAACACGTACCGCAGCGTCATCGCGCCGTTCCACCCATACCTGCAGCGCCCCTACTCCGTCGCACACCCGTACCTCACGCGCGCAGACGAGCTCGGCGACAACGGGCTGTCCAAGCTGGAGGCGTACGTGCCCGCCGTCAAGGAGGACACCAGCGTGCTCAAGGGCTACGCGTTCGCGCCGTACAACTACGTGGCTGGCACATGGCAGGAGCAGTACCAGCGCACGTCGCACCAGAATGGCCTCGTCAAGACAGGCCTTGCGGTCGTGGGCACCGAGCTCAAGATGTTCCAGGATGCGTGCCAGGTCTTTCTGGATTACTGGAATAGTAGCAAAGGCGGCCAGAAGGTGAACCAGAAGGTGGATGAGATTAAGCAGTAGGCTGCTGGGGAGGTTGGGCAGGTGAAGGAGGTTGGTGTGAAGCTCGAGCGGCTGGGTGTTGCGGTCGATGATCTCAACTATGAGTCCCGCCGTTTATTTGATACGCTTTTCGATCTTGTGCGAACGACGGTGCAGCTGGCGGTGTCGAATCCAATGGCGCTGCACCGGTTGTTATTCGTGTAGAGAAGAGATTGCACGACATGGCGAGCTGCCTTACTTCTCAGTGTAAAGCTGAGCATCGGATGGGACTTTTCTTTCTTTATTAGATACCTCTCCTTGTTTTCTTCTGTGGCTAGGACAAACAGCACTATTGATAGACCGTTAATGATGACGAGAGCGCTTTCACATGCTTTTTTCACATGTTTCTTTGCAAACTCGCTGTAATTATGTGAACTAGCATGTGATGTAGCGGGGCATTCGTGGACGCTTCTGCTCAGCTAACCATTGAGTGGCTCTCAAGGGTCCACAGATGTTACGTACTAACCATGAGAAGATCACGAGTGATGCTACGGCAAGTCGCTTCGGATTTTCCCATATTGCTTGTTAGAGTGAGGCGTCAGGATCAAAGTGGGCAGGCTTCGTAGTGTAAGTATGTGGAAATAGATGAGGCTTGCTACGCTCGAGCACCACTGGTAAGCAGTATCGTCGTAACAGATCGTGAACATCGTGAATTGGATCCGAATTCGGGTTTCATGCTTTCATTGTGCAAGCCGAAGTTACACGCCCAGGTGGCAGGCCCTTTTCGAGACCTGTCCACCTAATGCTAATCCACCGACACCCCCATGTGGAGTCCCATCGTGTGCGAAATCATGCCTTGTCTGCGCCCAGCCCGTGAACCGAAGGAAAACCTAGAACTGCAGCGGAGTGAAGAACCACCTGTTCTTTCCGGAAACGTATCGCTCCTCGAACGCCTTCTTGACGGTCTTCTTGGCCTCCTCCCGTTGCGAGACCTCCTTGAATGTGTCGGCGGAGAGGGTGCCCTTGAGGTTCTCGAGCTCAATGGTGTAGCGAGTGGGCATCAGGTGGGTGTCTATGCCTATCAGTTTCTGGCCCACAAGATTCGTTCCCAATGCACGTACAGTTGACCTGCTTGACGAACGGCTTGACCTTGCTCTTCTTGTCCTGCTTCTTCTTTGACATGCCGCGGGTGACCTTGGATGGGTAGCGCTCGATTCCGGCTACGAGTGCGTGGGGGAAGGGGTGCGACTTGGTGCCGTTGTCGAGTGGTGAGATGATCACGCACTTCTTGCCGGCATAGCGGCCGCGGGTGATGATGACAACGCGTCCGACTTTGAGGCTGTAAAGAAAGTTGTTAGCAGCTATTCTGTCGCATTGCGTGGATTTCTGGTGTATGCAGCAGGCGAGATATTGAGAGGCGCCCTGATGGTCCAGGTGCTGCGCAATCGCCTGAATGCCGTCGCCAGATAATTGCAGTGAGATTTCGGGAGACTCACAACTTCATTGTGGCTGCGTGCGGTTAGTTGAGTGAAGTCGTAGGTGTGCAGTCGGTCGTAAGTTAATTTCAGAGCGTTGTGTGCGCTAGTGGACCGTGCCCGTGCCTGCCGATAATTGGTTGGTCAGCCCCACTCCTCTCACAACTTTTTGGAAGCAAACCCGTTCACGCATATCGCACGACAAGCCACCCACCATGAAGATCAAGGCGCTGAGCCGATCAGTCTCATCGGCGCAGGCACCTGGATCAAATGTCGCCAAAGTCACGCGCAACCTCGACCCCAACCAGCATCCCTTCGAACGAGCACGCGAATACACACGAGCACTCAATGCGACCAAGGTGGAGCGGATGTTTGCGCAGCCCTTCATCGGCGACTTTGAGCCTGGACACGTAGATGGCGTATACTCCTTCGCCAAGGATCCGAACTCGCTTGAGCATTTCGCAAGTGGCTCAGGCGACGGCATAGTCAAGGTGTGGGACTTCACGAGCAGACAAGAGAAATGGCAGGCAAATGCACACGAGAACCTCGTCAAGGGTATGTGCTGGACAAGAGACAAGCAGCTTATCACTTGCGGCTCGGATCGACAAGTACAGCTATTCGAACCATACTCGCAAGCCTCCAAAACCGCCCCAAAAGCCACATGGCATGGCAATGCGGCCTTCACATCGGTGTCGCACCACCGCACACTACCCACGTTCGCCGCAGCATCGAGCACCGTCTCCATATACGATACCACACGAACATCTGGCGCACCAGTCCAAAGTCTGGTCTGGCCCTCAGCCATCGACACCATCAACCACGTCTCTTTCAACCAAGTTGAGACGTCAATACTGGCGACTTGCGCAACAGATCGCGCCGTCATTCTTTATGACCTACGCACCAGCATGCCACTCCACCGAACAGTCCTCAACTTTGCCTCGAATTGCATATCCTGGAACCCAGTGGAGGCTTACAATTTCGCAATCGCCAACGAGGACCATAACACCTACGTCTTCGACATGCGCAACATGAAGCGCGCACTTCAAGTACTCAAGGGTCACGTTGCGGCAGTCATGAGCGTCGAATTCAGCCCTACCGGAGAAGAGCTCGTCACCGGATCCTACGACCGTTCGGTGCGCCTGTGGGAAAGGCAGAAGGGTCACTCGCGCGATGTCTACCACACCAAGCGCATGCAACGAGTCTTCTCAGTCGCATGGTCACCGGACAACAACTACGTGCTCAGTGGATCGGACGATGGCAACGTGCGTCTATGGCGTGCACAGGCTTCACAGCGACAAGGTGTCAAATCATTTGCGCTGCGACAAAAGTTGCAATACGACGAATCACTGAAGGAGCGATACAAGCACATGCCGGAGATCAAGCGCATCAACAGACATAGACACGTCCCGAAGGCGGTCAAGAAGGCCGGTGAGATCAAGGGCGAAGAGCTCAAGGCAATCAAGAGACGGGAAGAGAACGAGAGGAGACATACAAAGAAGGGTGAGACTCGGAGAAAAGCTGAGCGAGAGAAGATGGTGCTTGCGAGAGAGCAATGAGACCTGGTATGGCATTCTGGGTATCAACTGCATAGCGACGGCGTTACAAAATCTTTCATATAGGAGTCACAGGTACGATAGTATCATGAAACACCATCCACTATCCCAAATGCTACCAAGACGTGAAGGTGCGGATAATTTTCCGCAGCTAGCTCGTTCCTACGCGCGAAAGATGCGATATTACGTCATCGCCGGCCCAGAAATCGTCTTGCACAGGGCGCGTTCAATTGCAGCTGGTTGTCAAATGAGACAGCCGAGGACAAGTCGTTACCCCGATATTGATGACTCGAAGCAAATCAGTACAAGTACAACAACACCCTCTACAGCGTCGAGATTGTAATATAGCATCGTCGTCATCATGGCTTCAACTCAGTCTCTCAAGACCCAAGATGCCAAACTCGACAGTCTTGGCCTGAAGAAGGAGGTTGTGAATAACATCGTATGCTACACCCGAGGACTGGAGTTCGTATCAGAAAAACATCCGATACTCGTCCTGATCCATGGCTACCCTCAGTCGGCCTACATGTACAAAAAGGCCCCCCATCTTCATCGAACTACACGCGACTGACCAAGAACAGGTGGCGCCTCCTCATCCCTCTTCTCCCCAAAGAATCCCCACTCTTCGTCCCTGACCAACCTGGCTACGGCGGTAGTCCACCCATCGACCACCCCGACAAACTCACCATCGGCAACGCACTCCTCTCAGCCCTCAAAGCCCAACTCCCTTCTTCCTCCTCTTCCTCCCCCATCCCCATCATCTTGATCGGCCACGACCGTGGCGCCCGCGTCTCACAACACCTCGCCGCTAACCCTCCCTCCCCCTTCTCCCTCCACGCCGTCTGCCTCATCGACATCGTCCCCGGCTCCATCCAATGGCACAGCGCTCCCACCGCCTCCAAAGCCGCCAAAGAAGTAACCGGCTATTTCCACTGGCCCTTCCTCGCAAACGTCGATCTCGCAACGCGCATGATCACCGCCTTCGGCGGCGGGAAATGGTGCTCCGAGATGATTCTACGCTGGGCAGGAAAAAACACCAAAGGTCGAGGCGCACTGCAATCAGACGACGCACTCGCCGTGTACGCCGGTTTCTTCGAGGATCCGGCTGTTGTGAAGGCGAGTTGCGAGGACTATTTGCATGGTGCGACGACGGATGTGGAGGCGCAGGAGAGGGATCAGGCGGAGGGGAGGAAGATTGGTGTGCCGCTGTTGTTGCTGTATGGGAAGGACTTTATTGGGAAGAGGTTTGATTTTGGGGAGGTGTGGAGGGACTGGGTGGAGAAGGGCGTGAAGATTACGGATCATGGGTTGGGGGATGGGATTGGGCATTTTGGGGCTGAGGAGGCGCCGGAGGAGTGCGCGAGGGTTATTGGGGAGTGGTTGAAGGGGGTGGGTGGGAAGGAGTGTGGGAAGCTTTAGGTTGGTTGCATTGAGTCTGAGACTTGGGCTATCTGTTTGATCGCAGCTTTGTCGTTCCTCAGACCATCACTACCTGGACTTCATCGTATGGGCGGCGCTCGGACATCCTCCCTAAGTTTTTGGTATTGCGTGATACTCGTAATATTTGATCAAGTCCACCTAACGTGTTTCATCAGCGAGCGGCGCACCCCAGCGAGCGGCGCACTTTCCCCACCAAAACGCCTGCGCGACAACAACACGAAATGTCACAACAACAACAAGCCATAAGACCCTATACTGAAGCTGATGTGCACCTTGCTATCTTTGATATACAAACACAGCAAATTAAGAGCGCACGACTTGCTGAGAAGGTCTACAAGGTCCCTCAAACGACGATACGACGCCGACGCGACGGAAAGCCCTCTCGACGCGACTGCGAGCCGAACTCAAAGCGCCTTACAAAGCTAGAAGAGGAGGTAGTTGTGCAGCGTATACTTGACGAGAGCTCACGTGGCTTACCGCCTTCGAAGGCTCTAGTACGAGATATGGCTGATAGACTGCTGCGAGAGCGTGGCGGGAAGCCTGCAGGCAAGAACTGGGTTGATAGGTTTATCGCGCGTACACCGGAGCTGCGCACACGATGGAGCCGTCCATACGATCGCCAGCGAGCAGCCTGCGAGGACCCAGCGCTTATACTGCCCTGGTTTGAGCTTGTTCAATCAGTAAAGGCGAAGTACGGTATCCTTGATGAGGATACCTGGAACTTTGATGAATCGGGCTTCTTGATGGGCAAGATCACGTCTCAGCTTGTAGTTACAGGCTCAGATAAGCCTGGGAAAGCAAAGAAACTACAGCCTGGCGATCGCGAGTGGACTACCCTGATACAAGCTGTCGGGGCGACGGGGAAGCGCATCCCACCCTTTATTATCTTCGCTGGCAAGGTCCTAATCTCTACTTGGTTTGAGCTGGGTATACCACGCGACTGGGTTATCCAAGTTAGTCCAAATGGCTGGACAAGCAACAATCTAGGGCTTGACTGGCTCAAACACTTCAATACGCATGCGAAGTCTGTAGGAGCGTACAGGCTGCTTATTATTGACGGCCACGAGAGCCATTGCTCGCTTGATTTCCAGGACTACTGCAAGGAGAACAAGATTATCGCTCTCTGCATGCCATCTCACTCATCGCACTTGCTGCAGCCTCT
>Ga0265780_10002038_pt1 | contig 27974 bp, 24 predicted proteins | sample P1T30metagenome_FD_192432 | JGI IMG/M metagenome (GOLD analysis project Ga0265780, IMG submission 192432) | Plant litter microbial communities from East Loma Ridge, Irvine, California - P1 T30 | ecosystem: Environmental > Terrestrial > Plant litter > Unclassified | place: USA: California...
CGCGCGTGTCGGTGAGGAACTGCGTGCGGAAGCCGATCAGGCCGCGCGAGGGGACGATGAACTCCATGCGCACCCAGCCCGAGCCGTGGTTCGCCATGTTCTCCATGCGGCCCTTGCGGGCGGCCATGAGCTGCGTGACGGCACCGAGGTACTCGTCGGGCACGTCGATGGTCATGTGCTCGAACGGCTCTTGCAGCTTGCCGTTCTCGTCACGACGCGTGACGACCTGGGGCTTGCCGACGGTGAGCTCGAAGCCCTCGCGACGCATCTGCTCGACGAGGATGGCCAGCGCGAGCTCGCCGCGACCCTGGACCTCCCACGCGTCGGGGCGTCCGACGTCGAGGACCTTGAGCGAGACGTTGCCGACCAGTTCGCGGTCGAGGCGGTCCTTCACCATGCGGGCGGTCAGCTTGTGGCCCTTGACCTTGCCGATGATGGGCGAGGTGTTCGTGCCGATGGTCATCGAGATGGCCGGGTCGTCGACCGTGATGGTCGGCAGCGGGCGGACGTCGTCCGGGTCGGACAGCGTCTCGCCGATGGTGATGGTGTCGAAGCCGGCGACGGCGACGATGTCACCGGGGCCCGCGCTCTCGGCGGGGTAGCGGCTGAGGGCCTTCGTGATCAACAGTTCGGTGATGCGTGCGTTCTGGACCGAGCCGTCGGACTTGACCCAGGCGACCGTCTGGCCCTTCTGCAGGGTGCCGTGGAAGACGCGGAGGAGCGCGAGACGACCGAGGAACGGCGAGGCGTCGAGGTTCGTGACGTGCGCCTGCAGGGGGTGCTCGTCGTCGTAGCGCGGCGCCGGCACGTGGGTGAGGATCGCCTCGAAGAGGGGCTCGAGGTCGGGGTTGTCGGGCAGCGAGCCGTCGTCGGGCTTGTTCGTCGACGCGGCGCCGTTGCGACCCGAGGCGTAGACGACGGGCACGTTGAGGATGGCGTCGAGGTCGAGGTCGTCGACCTCTTCGCTCAGGTCGCTGGCGAGGCCGAGCAGGAGGTCCTGGCTCTCGGCGACGACCTCGTCGATGCGCGCGTCGGGACGGTCGGTCTTGTTGACCAGCAGGATGACGGGCAGCTTGGCCGCGAGGGCCTTGCGGAGCACGAAGCGCGTCTGGGGCAGCGGGCCCTCGGACGCGTCGACGAGCAGCACGACGCCGTCGACCATCGAGAGGCCGCGCTCGACCTCGCCGCCGAAGTCGGCGTGGCCGGGGGTGTCGATGACGTTGATCGTGATCGGGCCGTCGGTCGCGTGGGCACCGTTGTAGAGCACCGAGGTGTTCTTCGCGAGGATCGTGATGCCCTTCTCGCGCTCGAGCTCGTTGCCGTCCATCATGCGGTCTTCGGTGTCGAAGTGCGCGTCGAACGAGTTGGTCTGCTTGAGCATGGCGTCGACGAGGGTCGTCTTGCCGTGGTCGACGTGGGCCACGATCGCCACGTTGCGCAGGTCGCTGCGGATGGCAGTCGCCATGGATGTATTCCTTACGAGAAGAGAGAGGGGGAAGTGGTCGGGTCAGAGCCCGGCGAAGACAGTCTACGGCACGTGGTAAAGGGACCCCTCCGCCGAGGTTTTCCCGAGGGCGAGGGGGACGCCTCCGGTCCCCCACATGACCTCTTGTCACCTTTTGGTCCCGGTGGGAGCGTGAAGTCCTGGGCCATTCGCCCACCGAACGGAGGACACCATGAAGAAGCGCATCGCATCCGTGTTGTTGGGTCTCGGCCTCGTCGCCGGCGCCGTCGCCGCCCCTGCTGCCGCACAAGCGGCGGTCGCCAGCACCTCACCCGGTTACTCGTCCCTGAACGCCTGCAACGCCGGGGCCAAGACGTACCGCCAGACCGGACTCACGATCACGTCGGCCTGCACGTACTACTCGGGGTCCAAGACCTGGAACTTCACCTACAGCGCCTGACGCCGACCGACGTCCGCGACCACGAAGGGCCCCGCCGTCCGGCGGGGCCCTTCGTGGTCGCGGGACGACTCAGCGGCCGAACTCGAAGTTCGCGCCGGGGATCGCTTCGAGCAGTTCGCGCGTGTACTGCTGGGCCGGGTTCGCGAAGATGTCGTCGGTCGTGCCCGCCTCGACGACGCGACCCTTCTGCATGACGCTGACGTTGTCCGCGATGAGGCGGACGACGGCGAGGTCGTGCGTGATGAAGAGGTAGGTCAGCCCGAGTTCGGTCTGCAGGTCGGTGAGCAGGTCGAGGATCTGCCCCTGGACGAGGACGTCCAGGGCCGAGACCGCCTCGTCGAGGACGATGACGTCGGGCTTGAGCGCGAGCGCCCGAGCGACGGCGATGCGCTGGCGCTGACCACCGGAGAGCTCGTTCGGGTACCGGTTGACCGTCGACGCGGGCAGGGACACCTGATCGAGCAACTCGCGGACGCGGGCCTGACGACTGGACCGGTCGCCGATGCCGTGCGTGACGAGCGGTTCGGCGATCGTGTTGCCCACGCTGTACATGGGGTCGAGCGAACCGTAGGGGTCCTGGAAGACCGGCTGGACCCGACGACGGAAGTCGAAGAGGTCTCGGCCCTTCAGGGCTCCGACGCTCTGCCCGTCGACCGACACGGTGCCCGACGTGATCGACTCGAGCTGGAGGACGAGCTTGGCCACGGTCGACTTGCCCGAGCCGGACTCGCCCACGAGCGCCATGGTCGTGCCCCGCGGGATCGAGAACGACACGTCGTCGACGGCCCGCAGATCGGTGGTCTTGAACCCGCCCTGACGGATCTTGTAGACCTTGGACAGGTTCGTCACCGAGATGTACTCGGAGTCCTTCTTGCCGGCCTCCTCGCGCTGACGGGCGCGAGCGATGAGCTCGGCGTCGTCGGCGCCTTCGTCGGAGATCGCGAGCCCGTGGGAGTGCGTGGGCGCGATGCTCGACTGGATGCGCTGGCTGGCCAACGAAGGAGCGGCGGCGACGAGTCGCTGCGTGTAGGGGTGCTGAGGGTTGGCGAGGATCTCTTGGGAAGGCCCCGACTCGACGACGCGACCCTTGTACATGACGACGAGCTTCTCGGCCCGTTCGGCGGCGAGGCCGAGGTCGTGCGTGATGAAGAGCACCGAGGTGCCGTAGTCGCGGGTCAGGGTCTCGAGGTGGTCGAGGATGCGTCGCTGGACGGTCACGTCGAGGGCCGAGGTGGGCTCGTCCGCGATCAGGAGCTTGGGCCGCGACGACAGGCCGATCCCGATCAGCACACGCTGGCGCATGCCGCCCGAGAACTGGTGCGGGAACTGCTTGAGGCGGTCGCCCGCGTCGTTGAGTCCGGCCTCTTTCAGGACGTCGACGGCTCGCTGGCGCACGGCCTGCTTGCCCGTCGCGACGCCGTTCGCCCGGATGGCCTCCTCGACCTGGAAGCCGATGCTCCACACGGGGTTGAGGTTCGACATGGGGTCCTGCGGCACGTAGCCGATGTCGCGACCGCGGATGGCCTGCATCTCGGACGCGCTGACCTTCGTGAGGTCCTTGCCCTCGAAGAGGATCTGGCCACCCGTGACTTCACCCGTGCCGGGCAGCAGGTCGATGATCGACGTGGCGGTCGTCGACTTGCCCGAGCCGGACTCGCCCACGATCGCGAGGCTCTCGCCCTGGCGGATCGTCAGGTCGACCCCGCGCACGGCGTCGACGTACCCGGCCTGCGTCTTGAAGCCGATCTTCAGGCCCTTGATCTCGAGCAGGGGCGTCGACGACGACGCGGTGCCGGCCGTCTCGGGTCGGGTTGAGGTGTCGGTCATCGACGTGCCCTCGCCTTCGGGTCGAGGGCGTCGCGCACGACGTCGCCCATGAGGAGGAACGACAGCACCGTCACGGACAGCGCCGCCGCGGGCCAGAACAGGGGCATCGGCGCGACACGGAGCGAGTTGCGGGCCGCATTGATGTCGTTGCCCCAGGACATGGTGCTCGGCGGCAGCCCGATGCCGAGGAACGACAGCGTCGCCTCGGCCACGATGAACGTTCCGAGCGAGACGGTCGCCACGACGATGACCGGGGTGATGGCGTTCGGCACGACGTGCCGGACCAGGATGCGGAAGCGGGACACCCCGAGCGCGGCCGAGGCCGTCACGTAGTCGGCGGCCCGGGCGCTGAGGACCGAACCGCGCATGACACGCGCGATCTGGGGCCAGGCGAACACCGACAGCACGAGAGCAACGGTGAGCGGCGTCCGAGTCGGCAGGATCGACATCAGCACGATGGCACCGAGGACGGTGGGGATCGCGAAGAAGATGTCACCGATGCGCGAGACGACCGCGTCGAGCCATCCGCCGTAGAAGCCGGCCAGCGAGCCGATCACGATGCCGACGACGGTGACGATGATCGTCGCGATCAGGCCGACGGTCAGTGAGGCACGGGTGCCCCAGACGATGCGGGCGAACACGTCGGTGCCCTGGAACGTGAAACCGAGCAGATGGCCGGCCGACGGACCCTCGTTGCTCCGGGGCAGGTCGGCGGCGGTCGGCGAGACGCTGGTGAACAGCCCGGGGAAGAGCGCCACCACGATGACGACGACGATGAGGAACGCCGCGATCCAGAACGTCGGGCGACGCTTCATGGCGTCCCACGCGTCGTTCCAGCTGCTGCGGGGTTTCTCGGACTCGTCGATCGCGTCGACGGCCTTGACGGGCGTCTCGTCGAGATCGGCGACGAAGTGGTCGGCGGACAACGCCGACGAGTCGTTACTTGGCATAGCGGATCCTCGGGTCGAGAAGGGCGTACAGCAGGTCGACGAGGAGGTTGGCGATCATGAAGATGATCACCATCACGGCGACGAACGAGACGACGGTGGGGCCCTCGCCGAGCGTGATCGCCCGGTAGACGGTGCCGCCGACGCCCTGGATGTTGAAGATTCCCTCGGTGACGATGGCACCGACCATCAGCGAACCGATGTCGACGCCGAGATAGGTGACGACGGGGACGAGCGAGTTGCGCAGGATGTGCACGGTGACGACGCGGCCACGGGTGAGCCCCTTGGCCGAGGCGGTGCGCACGAAGTCGGCGCTCGAGTTCTCGGACACGGAGGCGCGGGTCAGCCGCACGATGTACGCGAACGACACCGAGGCGAGCACGATGGCCGGCAGGACCAGTTCGTCCCACGGCGCCTGCGAGCTGACCGTCGTGCGGAACAGGCCGAGCTGGATGCCGAAGACGTACTGCAGCAGGAAGCCGATGACGAACGTCGGCACCGAGATCAGCAACAGGCTGACGACGAGGGCGCTCGTGTCGAAGAGCTTGCCCTTGCGGAGGCCCGCGATCAGACCGACGACGATGCCGGCGACGGCCTCGAAGAGCAGGGCGAGCATCGCGAGTCGGAACGTGATGGGGAACGCCCGGATCAGCTCGTCGACCACGGGACGACCGGAGAAGGTCGTGCCGAGGTCGCCGGTGAAGAGGCCGCCGATGTACAGCAGGTACTGCACGATGAACGGCTGGTCGAGGTTGTACTCGGCGCGGATGGCCTCGATGACGGCCGGCGACGGGGTCTTGTCACCGAACAGCGCCGCCACGGGGTCACCGGGCAGCGCGAAGACCATGAAGTAGATGAGGAACGTCGCCCCGAAGAAGACGGGGATCAGTTGGAGGAGCCGGCGTCCGGTGTACCAGAGCATCAGGCTTCCTCGGACGTCTGCGCGTGCATCGTTATCGCAATCGTGTGGAGGGAGGGGTGGGTGGGCCCGCCGAAGGGGCCCGGACAGTGCGAACACTGCCCGGACCCCCTCGAGCGTCGGTCGAGCGCGTGAGCGACGACCTTACTTGGTTACTTGGTGATGTTCTCGTAGATCGGCACGGAGTCCCAGCCGTACTCGACGTTGCTCACCGTGTCGGCCCAGACGCCGTTGACGTTCGCGTACCACAGCGGGATGATCGGCAGGTCCTTGAGCAGGACCTCCTGAGCCTTCTGGTACGAGGCGTTCGCGTCGTCGACGTCGCTCGCCGCGCTGCCCTCGGCCAGCAGGTCGTCGAACTCGGGGTTCGAGTACTTGCCGTCGTTCGAGCTGCCGCTCGTGGCCATCGTCGGGTACAGGAAGTTGTACAGCGACGGGTAGTCGGCCTGCCAGCCCGAACGGAAGGCGCCGGTCATGGCACCACCCGAGGCGTCGGTGCGGAACTCGGCGAAGGTCGGGTAGGGCTTGCCCTCGGCCTTGATGCCCAGCGTCTTCGAGATGTTCGCGGTGACCGCGTCCACCCACTCCTGGTGTCCACCGTCGGAGTTGTAGCCGATGGTGAACGTGGTGTCGCCGTAGGGCGAGATCGCGTCGGCCTGGTCCCAGAGGTCCTTGGCCTTGTCGGCGTCGAACGAGAGGACGCTCTCGCCCTCGAGCTCGTCGGTGTAACCGGGGATGACGGGCGAGGTGAAGTCCTTGGCCGGCGTCCGCGTGCCCTGGAAGATGACCTTCGTGACGTCGTCGCGGTTGATGGACATCGAGATGGCCTGACGACGCAGGTTGCCCTCTTCGTCGTCACCGAAGTGCGCGAGGTACTGCGGGATCGTCATGCCCTGGAAGACCGCGGCGGGCTGGTTGACGTTCGTGTCGGGGAAGTCGCTCTGGTACGTCTGGAACGCCGCCGGGCCGATCTGGTCGAGCACGTCGAGGTTGCCACCCTGCACGTCGGCGTAGGCCGAGTCGAGCGAGGTGTAGAAGTTGATGTCGAGCCCGCCGTTCTTCGGCTTGCGGTTGCCGTCGTAGTCGGGGTTCGTCTTGAGCTTGATGCCCTGGTTGTGCGTCCAGGCGCCTTCACCGTCGAGCATGTACGGACCGTTGCCGACCGGGTTCTCACCGAACGCGGCGGGGTCGGCGTAGAACGACTCCGGCAGCGGCGAGTAGGCCGAGTAGCCGAGGCGCAGGGGGAAGTCGGCCTCGGGGGTGTTGAGCGTGACCGTGAACTCGGTCGGGCTCTCGACGGTGAGGTCGAGGTCGCTCTGCGCGGTGTCGCTGTAGCCCTTGAAGTTCTCGAAGAACGAGCTGCCGGACGAGTTCGCGACGTTGTCGAAGCTGGCCGCCCAGTTCCAGGCCTTCGTGAACGACTCGCTCGTGACGTCGGTGCCGTCGGTGAACTTCCAGCCGTCCTTGAGGGTGACGGTCCACACGGTGGCGTCGTCGCTCTCGATGCTCTCGGCGACCTCGTTCTTGGTGGTGCCGTCGGCGTTGTAGCTGACCAGACCGGCGAAGATCGAGGTGACGATGCGGCCACCGCCGGTCTCGGTGGTGTTCGACGGGACGAGCGGGTTCTCGGGCTCGGTGCCGTTCGTCTTGATGATCGCGGAAGCGTCACCGGACGACGAGTCGTCGTCCCCGCTGCCGCTGGCGCAACCGGTGAGGACGAGTGCTGCCGTCCCCACGACGGCGACGGCCGACAGGCCCATGCGCGTCTTCTTCAATGTTCCTCCTGATGCGGGAAAGGACGCAGCACTGTGCCCAGGGGCCGTGCCGCGTTGGATGGTGTGAGCCTAGGCATCCCGTTCGGGCATCACCAAACCCCGACGACAACGGTTACACGACGGAAACCAACTCGCCGGATCGTTGCGTCGGCATGCAGTTCGTTGCGCGTGAGGCCTGAAGTTCGCATGAATCGGCTGCGAGAAATCCGCCACCTGGCAGGTATTGTTCTCCGCCACGGCAGGAGGCGCGGGTCGGCCCACCCACGCCGGTCCCGTACGATCGCCCCCGTGAGCCGCCCCCACGACCCCACTCCCGCCGCGACACCACCCGATGACCTCGCACCGCGCCCGGCACGGATGACCCGAGCGCGCCTCCGGGTCGAGATCGCGATCGTCCTCGGTCTCTCGCTCGGCGCGTCGGCCGTGTACTCGGTGCTCTCGATCGTGAACCGGCTCACCCAGCAGACCGCGCTGTCGCAGCAGACCGCCACGCTGAACTCGCCGCTCAGCAGTCGCGAGTTCTTCGACCTCGCCTACCAGGTGCTCGGCGTGGCGGTCGACCTCGTGCCGGTGCTGCTCGTGGCCTTCTTGCTGTGGCGCGAGGAGCGGCCACACCTGGGTCGGCTCGGCGTCGACTTCTCGCGCGCCGGCCGGGACACCCTCGGTGGCGTCGGCCTGGCCCTCGCGATCGGCATCCCGGGCATCGGCCTCTACCTCGCGGGCAAAGCCCTCGACCTCACCGTCACGGTGGTGCCGACGAACCTCGGCGAGCACTGGTGGACCGTCCCCGTGCTGCTGCTCTCGGCCCTGCGGGCCGGGGTGACGGAAGAGGTGATCGTCGTCGCGTACCTGTTCGCGCGCCTCCGCGACCTCGGCTGGCGGACCTGGTCGATCATCGTGACGGCGGCCCTGCTGCGGGGCAGCTACCACCTCTACCAGGGGTTCGGCGCGTTCGTGGGCAACGTCGTCATGGGCGTCGCGTTCGGCTGGCTCTACGTGCGCTTCGGCCGGGTGCTGCCGCTCGTCGTCGCGCACGTCCTGATGGACGCGGCCGTCTTCGTGGGCTACCCGTGGGCCGCCACGACCTTCCCGGCGCTCTTCGGCCTCCCGTCCTGACGCCCCGGGTGGGCCGAACCGGACCGCCACGGCCGGAACCGGGTCTTGACACCCGTCCGGGGGGCGAGTCTGATGGACGCACGGGTCACGGCGATCCGAGCTAGCCACACAGCGTGAGCTGTCCCCCGGGCGTCGATCGGGACGGTCGCCGCTACGTGAACGCCCTCCGCGACACTCGGCGGCCGACGTCCGAGGGACCCAGAGGAAACCGCCACCGCCCGACGGGATCGGGCGGTGACGGTTTCCCGTCCGTGGAGCGGGCCGTGGCCTAGGCGAACGCCTCGGCCGGCGGGCAGTTGCAGAACAGGTTGCGGTCACCGTAGGCCTGGTCGATCCGGCGCACCGGCGGCCAGTACTTGCCGCGCACGAGCGAGCGGACCGGGTACACGGCCTCTTCGCGACCGTACTCGGCGGTCCACTCGCCGACGACGACCGACTCGGCCGTGTGCGGCGCACCGCGCAACGGGCTCGACTCGGCGGTGTGGCGACCGGAGGCCACCTCGTCGGCCTCGCCCTTGATCGCGATCATCGCATCGACGAAGCGGTCGATCTCGGCCAGGTCCTCGCTCTCGGTCGGCTCGACCATGAGGGTGCCCGCGACGGGGAACGACATGGTCGGGGCGTGGAAGCCGTAGTCGATGAGGCGTTTGGCCACGTCGTCGACGGTGACCCCGGTCGCGTCGCGCAACGGTCGCAGGTCGAGGATGCACTCGTGCGCCACGAGGCCGTTCTCGCCCGCGTACAGCACCGGGAAGTGCTCACGCAGGCGGGCGGCGACGTAGTTGGCCGCCAGGACGGCCGCCCCGGTCGCCCGGGTGAGGCCCTCGGTGCCCATCATGCGCACGTACGCCCAGCTGATCGGCAGGATGCTCGGCGACCCGTACGGAGCGCTCGAGACCGGCACGCCGGCGTGGGCGAGGCGGTCGCCGTCGGCCGCGAGGGCAGCCCCCGTGCGGCGGTCGGCCTGCTGGGCCATCGGGTGGCCGGGCAGGAACGGTGCGAGGTGGGCCTTGGCCGCGACCGGCCCCACGCCCGGACCGCCGCCACCGTGCGGGATGCAGAAGGTCTTGTGCAGGTTGAGGTGCGAGACGTCGCCGCCGAAGTCGCCGAACCGAGCCACGCCGAGCAGGGCGTTGAGGTTCGCCCCGTCCACGTAGACCTGGCCGCCGGCCGCGTGCACCGCGTCGGTGAGGGCGACGATGTCGTGCTCGTACACGCCGTGCGTCGACGGGTAGGTGATCATCAGCGCCGCGAGCTGGGCCGCGTGCTGCTCGACCTTGGCCCGCAGGTCGTCGAGGTCGACGTTGCCGCCCTCGTCGCAGGCGACCACGACGACGCGCATGCCCGCGAGCACCGCGCTGGCCGCGTTGGTGCCGTGCGCGCTCTGCGGGATCAGGCAGACCGTGCGCTCGACGTCGCCGTTGGACAGGTGGTAGCCGCGGATCGCGAGCAGGCCGGCGAGCTCGCCCTGGCTGCCGGCGTTGGGCTGCAGCGAGACGGTGTCGTAGCCCGTGACCTCGGCCAGCCACCCTTCGAGCTGGCCGATCAGGTCGAGGTAACCCGCCACGTCGTCCGCCGGGGCGAACGGGTGCACGCCGGCGAACTCGGGCCAGGTCACCGCGGCCATCTCGGTCGCCGCGTTGAGCTTCATCGTGCAGCTGCCGAGCGGGATCATGCCGCGGTCGAGCGCGTAGTCCTTGTCGGCGAGGTGCTTGAGGTATCGCATCATGCTGGTCTCGCTGCGATGGGTGCGGAAGACCGGGTGCGTGAGGTAGTCGCTCGTCCGCAGCAGCGCCTCCTGCAGGCCCGAGGGCGCGGCGCCGTCGAGCAGGTCGACGCCGAGCACCTCGGCGACGGCCCGGACGTCGTCGGCCGTCGTGGTCTCGTCGAACGAGAGACGGACGCAGTCGTCGTCGACGGCGTGGAGCAGGTAGCCCCGATCGTGTGCCGCGGCGACGATCTCGGCCGCCCGACCCGGGACGAAGACCTGGAGGGTGTCGAAGAACGAGTCCCTCTCGAGCTCGAGCTCGCTCGCCCCGATCGCGGCCGCCAGGTCGGAGGCGTGGCCGTGCACGCGCGTCGCGATGTGCCGCAGCCCCCAGGGGCCGTGGTAGACCGCGTACATCGACGCCATCACGGCGAGCAGCACCTGCGCGGTGCAGATGTTCGACGTGGCCTTCTCGCGGCGGATGTGCTGCTCGCGGGTCTGCAGGCTGAGGCGGTAGGCGGGCTGGCCGACGGCGTCCTGCGAGACCCCGACCAGGCGACCGGGCAGCTGACGCTCGAGCCCGGTGCGGACGGCCATGTAGCCCGCGTGCGGACCGCCGAAGCCCATCGGCACGCCGAACCGCTGGCTCGTGCCGACGGCGACGTCCGCCCCGAACTCGCCGGGTGCCTCGATCAGCGTGAGCGCGAGCAGGTCGGCGGCGACGACGGCCAGGCCGCCCTGGGCGTGGACCGCCTCGACGACGGCGCGAGGGCTCCAGACGGACCCGGACGCCGCGGGGTACTGCACGAAGAGGCCGAACGACTCGGGCAACTCGGCGGGGTCGAGCACCGAGAGGTCGAGCTCGACGAGTTCGATCCCGACGGCCTCGGCGCGGCCGGCGAGCAGGGCCTTGGTCTGCGGGAAGGTGTCGCTGTCGACGACGAAGACGTCGGTCTTCGCCTTCGACGCCCGGCGGGCCAGCAGCATGCCCTCGACGACGGCCGTGCCCTCGTCGAGCATCGACGCGTTGGCCGTCGTGAGCCCGGTCAGCTCGGCCACCATCGTCTGGAAGTTGATGAGGGCCTCGAGTCGACCCTGCGAGATCTCGGGCTGGTACGGCGTGTACGCGGTGTACCAGCTGGGGTTCTCGAGCACGTTGCGCTGGATGACGGCCGGGGTGACGGTGTCGTAGTACCCGAGACCGAGGAGGCTGCGCGAGACGCGGTTGCGCCCCGCGAGGGCGCGCAGCTCGGCGAGCGCCTCTTCTTCGCCGATCGGCTCGGGCAGCACGCTGCCCTCGACGGCCGCGGCGTGGATGGCGTCGGGCACGGCGGCCGCGACGAGCGACTCGACGCTGTCGTGCCCCACGGCGGCGAGCATCGTCGCCTGGTCACCCGGCGTGGTGCCGACGTGGCGGTCGACGAAGCCGGTGGCGACCTGGTCGGACCAGCCGCCGAAGACGGACCCGCCCGTCTGCCCGGCGCTCATTCGGCGGTCAGCGCGACGTACTCGTCGCGCGAGAGCAGGCCCTGGCCGTCGGTCGACGACAGGGTGATCTTGATGAGCCAGCCCTCGCCGAACGGGTCGCTGTTGACGAGGTCGGGGCTGTCGACGACGGCCTGGTTGGCCTCGAGCACGGTGCCGAGCGCGGGGGCGAAGAGCTCTCCGACCGACTTCGTCGACTCGATCTCGCCGACGACCGTGCCGGTCTCGACCTCGGTGCCCTCGGCGGGAAGGTCGACGTAGACGACGTCGCCCAGCTTGTCGGCCGCGTAGTCGGTGATGCCCACGGTGGCGGTGTCGCCGTCGATCAGGAGCCACTCGTGCTCGGCGGTGTACTTCAGTGCGGTGAGATCGGTCATGGCCGGTCCTTTCGAGGGAGGGGGTGCCTAGGAGCGCTTGTAGAAGGGCAGCGGGACGACGGTGGCGGCGACGGCGGTGCCGCGGACGTCGACGGCCAGTGCGGGACCGCGGTCGACGACGTCGGGGTCGACGTAGGCCATGGCCACCGGGTGGCCGAGGGTGGGCGACAACGCGCCGCTCGTGACCTCGCCGACGACGGTGCCGTCGTCGGTGACGACCGGGTAGCCCGCCCGGGCCGCCCGACGCCCGGTGAGCGTCAGTCCGACGAGGACGCGGGCGCCGGCGGTGGGCTCGACGTTCGAGCGCCCGACGAAGTCCTTCGAGGTGTCGACGACCCGGCCGAGCCCCGCCTGGTCGGGGCGGACGTCGAGGCCGAGCTCGTGGCCGTAGAGCGGCATGCCGGCCTCGAGGCGGAGCGTGTCGCGGCTGGCCAGCCCCGCGGGGACGAGCCCCCGGGGTCCGCCGGCCTCGGCGATCGCGGCCCACAGCGACGGGGCGGTCTCGGGGTCGACGTAGAGCTCGAAGCCGTCCTCGCCGGTGTACCCGGTGCGCGCGATCAGCACGGGGGCGTCGTCGAAGGTGGCCTGCAGCACGCGGTAGTACCGCAGCGTCGACAGCGGGGCGTCGGGCTGGAGACGGTCGGCCGTGACGAGTTCGTCGAGCACGCCCTCGCTCTCGGGCCCCTGGACCGCGATCAGCGCGGTGTCGTCGCTCTCGTCGTCGACCGTGACGTCGAATCCGGAGGCGCGGGTCGCGAGGGCCGCGAACGCCGCCTCGCGGTTTCCCGCGTTGGCCACCACGAGGTAGTCGTGCTCGTCGAGGCGGTAGACGACGAGGTCGTCGACGATCCCGCCCTCGGCGGCGAGCAGGAGCGAGTACTTCGCCCGCCCGACGGCGATGGTCGAGAGGGTGCCGGCCAGGGCGTGGTCGAGGAAGGCGCCGGCGTCCGGCCCGACGACGGCGATCTCGGCCATGTGCGAGAGGTCGAAGAGCCCGGCGGCGGTGCGGACGGCGTGGTGCTCGGCGAGGTCGGAGTCGTACCGGACCGGCATCTGCCACCCCGCGAAGTCGGTGAAGACGGCACCGGCGGCGACGTGCACCTCGTGCAGCGGACTGAAGCGCTCGTCGGGTTCGTCGGAACCGCTCAGGTCGGGGGCGTCGCCGGGCCCCGTGGCGATGCCCTCGGTGCCGTCGTCGGAGAGGACGACGTCGCCGTCGAGCACGGCGGACGCCTCGGCACCGCGGAGGTCGTCGTCGTCGGGCCCGGGGGCGGCGGGAAGGTTCGAGGCTGCGTCGGACATCGGTGCTCCTGAGAGGGACGGACCGGCCGCCAGGTGTCTCGGCCGGGAACGGTGCCGTGCGGATGGCGCACGACGGGGCAGCCCCGTCCGGCGGTCCGCCGGTCGGGGCTCCCCCTCTGTCATGGGCCTGAGAGCTTCACCGGCCGGGGCCGGTTTTCACCGTGGGCGAGGACCGGCGAGGGGTCTGTCGACCGCCTCGCGCCTCCTGCTTTTCAGAGTGGCCAGTCCGTCGCGGTACGCGTACCTGAGAGATTGGCGGGGAGCTTGCTCCTTCGGTGCCCGGTCGGCGCAGTCTCTGCGCACCGGAGCTCTCCCGCGACGTGTTCGTGGCCCGATGTTCGGTTGTGGCGTCAGCCTAGCGTCGTCGTGTGACGCGCAGGTTTCGGGTGTGCACGCGATTCCGGTCGCCCTGACGACGACCGGCGCCCCGACCGGGTGGGGTCGGGGCGCCGGGAGGTCGTCGCGGGAGGCGTCAGACGGTGCGCGAGGGCTGCCCCGGCTCGGGCGATCCGGCGGCCTCGTGCTCGGCGACGAGCTTGCGCACGTCGTCCGCCAGCTGGGCGACGCCCTCGGGCAGCATCTCGAAGCCCTCGCGGTTGCCCGGGTTGACGACGAGGCCGGTCTCGGCCGGGATGGCCTGCACGAGCTCGGCAGCCGGGAGGGTCGCCGAGAACTCGGCCACGCCCTTGACCTGTTCGCCGATCATGTCGACGTGGGTGAAGGCGGCCAGCATCGGCACGCCCTCGCGGTCGAAGAGAACGGGCTGCAGGTCGTTCAGCGACTCCTGCGCGTCGGTGGCCGTGGCGACGACGACCTGGGCGTTGACGAACTCGGCGAGCACGCTGTTCATGTCGCCCTCACCCGCCTGGCCCTTGCTGATGGCCTGTTCGAGTGCGGTCTTTTCGCGGTTGTCCGTGTCGGTCATCCGACCAGCCTGCCGGGCGAACCTCCGTGTCGGCTCAGCGTCGCGCGTGGTGGGCGGCCCGGCCACTCGCTACCCTGTGCAACACCCCGCCGTGTCGCACCCACCTCGAGGAGCCCTCGTGCCCCGCAGCCTCCGCCTCCGCCCCTCCCCCCGATCCGCCGCGCCGGCCCTGGCCACCGCGGGTCTCGCCCTCGTGCTGCTCGTGTCCGGGTGCGCCGGCGGCGAGCCGGCCTCGTCGCCGAGCCCGACGAGCACCGCGTCGGTCACGCCCACGCCGACGGCCTCGGACGACGCGACGGCCCTGCCCGACGCCACCGCGCTGCCGACGACCGAGCCGCCCGCTCCCTCCACGGCCCAGGCCCAGGAGGCGCCCCCCGCGTGGCACGCGTGCGTCACGGCGGTCGGTCAGCAGTACCCCGACCTGCCGTACCTGGGCGACGTCTGGGCCTACGAGGCCGACGACGTCCGCGACAGCGACGTCGGCGCGATCGCCACGGTCACGATGGGCCACCTCGCCGACGGTCGCCCCGCCACCGAGTGGACCTGCCAGATCTCGGGCACCCCCGAGTCCCCCGTCGTCGACCGGGTCTCGCCGGCCGACCTCTGAGCCGCGGTCGCCGCCTCCGTCGCCGGTCCGGCTAGGGCGCGACGGCGACGACGACCGTGCCGTCGATCTCGTGGTCGCGGACGACCCGGGCCCGGAGGCCCGTGGCGGCCAGCGCCTCCTTCGTGTCGGCCGCCTGACGTTCGCTCGTCTCGAGGACCAGGGTGCCGCCGGGCGCCAGCCAGTCGCCGACCTCGGCGGCGATCCGCCGGTGCAGGTCGAGCCCGTCGGCTCCGCCGTCGAGGGCGAGCGAGGACTCGTGGAGGCGCGCCTCGGGGGGCAGGGACGGGATCGCGTCGGTCGGCACGTAGGGCGCGTTCGCCGCGATCACCCGGAACCGACCGCGCAGCGACACCGGCAGGCCGTCGAACAGGTCACCCCGGACGACCGTCCCCCGTTCGTCGAGGTTGCGTCGGGCGCAGCGCACGGCCGCCGGGTCGAGGTCGGTGGCCCAGAGGTCGAGACCGGGGTGCTCGGCGGCGAGCACGGCCGCGACGGCGGCGGCACCGCAGCAGAGCTCGAGCACGGCGAGGGGACCGGTGGCGAGACCCCGCGCGGCACCCGCCTCGGCGAGCGCCACCTCGGCCTGCCGCAGGACCAGCTCGGTCCGGCGGCGGGGCACGAAGACGCCGGGCTCGACGACGACCCGCCGCCCGGCGAAGGCCGCCCAGCCGAGGACCTGCTCGAGCGGTCGGCCTGCGACGCGGTCGGCGACCATCGTCTCGAGCGCCTCGCCGTCGGCGGCCTCGTCGAGCAGCAGCCGCGCCTCGTCCTCGGCGAAGACGCAGCCCGCGGCCCGCAGTCGTCGGGTGACGACCTGCTCACGGTCGGCCCCGGGGATGGTCACGCGCCCACGCTAGACCGACGCGTAGGCTGACGAGACCCGACGGCACGAGGGAGAACATGAAGCCGCTGACCGAGAACGACATCCGCGAGTCGTTCGTCAACGCCCTGCCGGGCGACCTCGACCGCCTCCCGATCCCCGGACTGCACGAGATGCTCTGGGAGGACCGGGAGTTCCTGGGCTGGCGCGACCCCCAGGCCCACCACCGGGGCTACATCGTCCACTGGATGGACGGCCGGCCCGTCGGTCTCGTGGTCCGGTCGTCGAGCAGCTCGCTACGCCCCGGCATCGCCGCCATGTGCTCGCTCTGCCACTCGCCCCAGCCGGCCACGCAGGTGCGCCTCTTCACCGCTCCCAAGGCCGGCGAGGCCGGACTGAACGGCAACACGCTCGGCACCTACATCTGCGAGGACCTCGCCTGTTCGCTGCTGATCCGGGTCGCTCCCCCGCACCTCAACCCGCCCGAGCAGATCGCCCGGCGTTCGGCCGGCCTCGCCGAGCGGGTGCAGGGCTTCACGGCCAACGTCATGAAGACCGCCTGACGCACGGCCGTCCCGCACACCGTCACCGCACCTCCTGCCGTCCCCTCACACCCCCAGCACCTCCACCGAAAGGCACCGTCGTGTCCGTCGTCAAGATCAACGCCATCCACGTCCCCGCAGGCTCGGGCGCCGAGCTCGAGAAGCGCTTCGCCGCACGCAAGCACTCGGTCGACGGAGCGGAGGGGTTCGAGGGATTCCAGCTGCTGCGTCCCGTCAAGGGCGACGACCGCTACTTCGTCGTGACGACCTGGCGCAGCGAAGAGGACTTCGCGGCCTGGTCGGCCGACGGCGCGAAGGCCGCCCACGCCCGTCCCGCCGGATCGGGAGAGGCTCCGCGCGGCCCCGTCGCCACCGGTGCCGACCTGCTCGAGTTCGAGGTCGTCGAACTCTGATCCCCACTTCGCTCGACGTCGAACCATGTCGGTCACGGTGACAGCGATCTCCAGGCTTCGCGCGTAGTCTCCTGCCCAATCGCCGACCCGCTCGGGGCCCGGCGTGAGAGGTCGCGATCGTCATGAAGAAGTCCACCCGCTGGGCCACCGCCGCCGCCGTCCCCGTGGCCGTCATCGCCGCGAGCATCGTGGTCCCCGCCGTCTCGGCCACGGCCGACGTCGACCTGCCCGACAAGACCCCGCAGCAGGTCCTGGCCCTCGCCGCCTCGAGTTCGGGGGCGTCCTACTCGGGCACGATCGAGCAGACCTCCGACCTCGGGCTGCCCGACCTGTCGGCCCAGGCCCCGGGCGGCGGGTCGTCCTCCGACGCCGCGGGCGCCCTCGAACTGCTGACCGGCAGCCACACGGCCAAGGTCTACGCCGACGGAGCCTCGAAGCAGCGGGTGCAGGTCATCGACGACCTGGCCGAGCGCAACGTGATCCGCGACGGCTCGAGCGTCTGGGCCTACGACTCGAAGACGAAGGAAGCGACGCACGCGACGCTGCCCGCCCAGGGGGCCACCGAGAAGCCGAGCGCCCTGCCCGACGGCACCTCCGTCCCGCAGACCCCGGCCGAACTGGCCGACCTCGTCCTGTCGTCGATCGAGCCCACGACGACCGTCACGGCCGACTCCGACGTCAGGGTGGCCGGACGGGACGCGTACCAGGTCGTCCTGACCCCGAAGGACTCCTCGACGCTCGTCGCGAGTGCGACCCTCACCGTCGACGCCGAGACCGGCGTCCCGCTCAAGGTCGTCGTCGCCGCGAAGGGGCAGAGCGACCCGGCCCTGTCGGCCGGGTTCACCTCGGTCGACTTCGGCGCCCCTGCGGCGTCCGTCTTCGCGTTCACTCCGCCGGCGGACGCGACCGTGACCGACGTGACCGTGCCGACCGGCGCCTCCGGGCGGACGGCGGGCGACGCGGCGCACGCCGAGAAGACCGTCATCGGCTCCGGGTGGAGCACGATCGTCGGGGTCACCCCGGCGGCGGGGTCGACCGACGGCACCTCGTCGGCCGACGCCGACACCACGGGGTTGCTCGACCAGCTCACGACGAAGGTCGACGGCGGTCGCGTGCTCGAGACCTCGCTGGTCTCGGTCCTGCTCACCGACGACGGCCGGGTCTTCGCCGGGGCGGTCGACGCCTCGACGCTGCAGGCCGCCGTCGCCGGTCAGTGACCTCAGGCCGGTGAGCCACGACACCGCCACCGTCCCGGCGTCGACCGACGGTGACGCGTCCCGAGGGGCGTTCGCCGTCGAGACGACGGGTCTGACGAAGCAGTTCGGGCGTCAGCGTGCCGTCGACGGCGTCGACCTCGCGGTCCCCCACGGCAGCGTCTACGGGTTCCTCGGACCGAACGGCTCGGGCAAGACCAGCACGATCCGCATGCTGCTGGGGCTCACCTCGGCGTCGAGTGGCGACATCCGGGTGCTCGGCGGGTCCATGCCCGACGACCTGCGCCGCGTCCTGCCCCGCGTCGGCGCTCTCGTCGAGGGTCCGGCGTTCTATCCGTTCCTGTCGGGCCGGGCGAACCTGCACCGCCTCGACTCGGGTGACCGCTCGGCCCCGGCCGCCACGCGCCGTGCCCGGGTCGACGCCGCCCTCGACCGCGTCGGGCTCGGTCACGCCGCCTCGAAGAAGGCCCACGCGTACTCGCTCGGCATGAAGCAGCGCCTCGGCATCGCGAACGCCCTTCTCATGCCGCGAGACCTGCTGGTGCTCGACGAGCCCAGCAACGGCCTCGACCCGCAGGGCACGCGCGAGGTCCGCACCCTCATCCGCTCCCTCGCCGACGAGGGCACGACCGTCTTCGTCTCGAGCCACCTGCTCAGCGAGGTCGAGCAGATGTGCACGCACATCGGCGTGATGAGCGCCGGTCGGCTGCTGACCCAGGGCACGCTCGACGACCTGCGCGCGCTCGGCACGCACCGGGTCCGCCTGCTCACGCCCGACCCGGACGCCGCCCGCGACGTCCTCGTGCGCCTGGGGCTCGCCCCGGAGGCGCGGGCCCGGCCGGACGCGACGCCCGCGACCGCAGGCGGTTCGGTGAGCGTGGAGGCCGAGCTCGCCGTCGAGGGGCTCTCGCCCGAGTCGATCGTGGTCGCCCTCGTCGCCGCGGACGTGCGCGTGCGCGGATTCGAGGTGGCCGGAGCCAGCCTCGAGGACCGCTTCGTCGACCTGACCGGGGAGGGCTTCGATGTCGCCGGCTGACCCCCGGGGCACGCGTCCCGACGCCGTCCTGCCCGCCGACCGCACGCGGGGCGGGCTGGGCCTCGCCCTGCTGGGCAGCGAGCTGGCGGTGCTCTTCCGCCGCGTGCGGACGATCGCGCTGCTCGCCGCGCTGGCCCTGATCCCGGTGCTGCTCGCCGTCGCCGTCCGGGTCACGTCGTCCGACGGAGGCAGCGGTCGAGGGCCGGCCTTCCTCGGCGACATCACGCAGAACGGCCTCTTCGTCTCGCTCACCGCCCTGACGGTGGCGATCCCGCTCTTCCTGCCGCTGACCGTGGGGGTCGTCGCGGGCGACACGATCGCGGGCGAGGCGAGCCTGGGCACCCTGCGGTACCTGCTGGTGACCCCGGTGGGCCGGGTGCGCCTCCTGCTCGTCAAGTACGCGGCCGCGGCCGCGTTCTGCCTCGCCGCCACGCTGGTCGTGGTGGTCTTCGGGGCGATCGCCGGTGCCGCGTTGTTCCCGGTCGGGCCGGTCACGCTGCTCTCGGGGCAGACGATCGGCCTGGGCGACTACGCGCTGAGGCTGCTGCTGATGGCGCTGTACGTGACCATGTCACTGCTCGGCCTCACGGCGATCGGCGTCTTCGCCTCGACGCTGACGAGCGTGCCGGTGGGTGCCATGGCCGCCACGATCGTGCTCTCGACCGTCGCGCAGATCGTCGATGCGCTGCCGCAACTGGACGTCCTGGACCCCTGGCTGTTCACGCACCACTGGCTGGGCTTCGCCGACCTGATGCGCGACCCGGTCTCGTGGGACTCGTTCGGCGCCAACGCCCTGTTGCAAGCCGGCTACGTCGTCGTCTTCGGTGCCCTGGCACTCGGCCGGTTCACCACCAAGGACGTCCTGAGCTGACCCGTGGGTGCGCCGGTGTCGGCGGTCGCGGTTACCGTGGATCGGTGATTCCCCGTACCCGCCGCTCCCCTGTCACCTCCCGACCGGTCCGCCTGACCGTGGCGGCGTCGCTCGCCGCGACGGCCCTGTTCGCCGTGGCCGGCTGCACCTCCACCGCGGTCGACGACGCCGACGGGCGCACGGCCCTCGTCACCCACGAACAGGAGGCGCGGGTCACCGTGGTCGGCGCCACCACCGCCCCCGAGAGGGCCGTCGAGGCCAGCCGGGCGATGTTCGCGTCGAGTCCGGTGGCCGTCGTCGCCCCGGACGGCGACGAGGCAGGCCAGGCCGAGGCGGCCGACGAGGCCGATCGACTGGGCGTGCCGATGCTGCTCGCCCCGGCGGGCACCTCGACCGGGTCGCCGTCCGGCGGCCCGTCGAGCGGCGGCCCGTCGAGCGGGCCGTCCGTCCTGGCGGCCGAGCTCGACCGGCTCGGTGTCGAGACGGTGCTGGCGGTGGGCGACGTGGGGGCGATCGACGGGGCGGGCGTCGAGATCGCGACCAGCGCCTCCTCGGTCGACGTGCCCGACGCGGCGACGCCCCTCGACGACGTCCTCGCCGTCGTGGCAGGGGGCGACGACGTCGCGGCCACGGCCACCGCACGGGCCGCGGGTGCCGAGGTGCAGGCCCTGCCCGACGGGGTCGTCGACCTGCAGTCCTCCGGTGAGGCGATCGACGCACTGCACGCCTCGACGACGACCGACACGGTGTTGATCGGGTCGACGTTCACGGCGGTGCGCGACCCCGGGTGGTCGGTCGCGGCGGCCCGGTCCGGGGCACAGCTGCCCGGCGGCGGCCAACGGTTCTTCCCGGACCGGCGGTTCGTGGCGCTCTACGGCGCGCCCGGCACCGGGGCGCTCGGCGTCCTCGGCGAGCAGGACGTCGCCGCGACCGTGCAGCGTGCCGCCGACGTCGCGGCGAGCTACGACGCGGCGAGCGACCGCCCCGTGGTGCCGATGCTCGAGGTCATCGCGACGGTCGCCGCCGGTGCCGCCGGGGACGACGGCGACTACTCGAACGAGCTGTCGGTCGAGAGCATCGAGCCCTACGTGGACGCGGCCGCCGCCGCGGGGCAGTACGTGGTGATCGACCTGCAGCCGGGTCGGGCGGACTTCCTCAGCCAGGCGAAGCGCTACGAGTCGCTCCTGTCGCGGCCGAACGTCGGCTTGGCGCTCGACCCCGAATGGCGCCTCGAGGCCGACCAGGTGCCGTTGCGCCAGATCGGCGGCGTCGAGGCGAGCGAGGTGAACGCCGTGTCGACGTGGCTGGCCGACCTCGTGGCCTCGAAGGGTCTGCCGCCGAAGATGTTCGTCCTGCACCAGTTCCGTCTCGACATGCTGCGCGACCGGGCGTCGATCGACACGTCCCGACCCGAGCTGGCCACGCTGATCCACGCCGACGGCCAGGGCTCGCAGCCCGACAAGCAGGCCACCTGGCGCACGCTGCACGACGGCGCTCCGGCCGGGGTCGCCTGGGGCTGGAAGAACTTCTACGACGAGGACACCCCGATGCTCTCCCCCGAGCAGACCATGGCCGACGTGTCGCCGACGCCCGACCTGGTGACGTACCAGTAGCGCGTCGTCGAGGGCGCCCCGGCGACCCGTGCGGACGATTCACCGGCAGGTGGACGAAGATGAGGAGTCCGAAACCGACCGATGGGAACGCAGCACCGTGGCCACGAACGACGAAGTCGACCTGATCATCGACGCCTGGGCCCGCGAGCGCCCCGACATCGACTTCGCACCCCTCGACGTCTTCTCGCGCCTCCGCCGCCTGTCGCGGCGCCTCGACCGCATCCGCAGCGAGGCGTTCGCCCACGCGGGCCTCGAGATCTGGGAGTTCGACGTGCTCTCGGCCCTGCGTCGGGCCGGTGACCCCTTCCAGCTCAGCCCGAAACACCTCGTCACGGCGACCATGGTCACGAGCGGCACGATGACCAACCGACTCGACCGTCTGGTCGAGCGCGGCCTCGTCGAACGTCACGGCGACCCGAGCGACGGCCGCGGTGTGCTGGTGCGCGTGACCGAGGACGGCATCGCGCGGGTCGACGCCGCCATGCTGAGCCTGGTCGATGCCGAGAGCGCGCGGCTGCACTCCCTGTCACCCGCTCAGCAGGCACAGCTCGCCGACCTGCTGCGGCTCGTCGGCGACGAGTTCAGCTAGCAGCAGCGTCGGGCCGGTCGTCGATCAGCCCGAGAACGCCGAGCTGGGCAGGTCCTTCTCGCCGTCGACGATCGCGCGCACGATGCGCTCGGCCACCGCGTCCGGGTCGAGGGCCGCACCGAACGCCGGCGCCGTCCCGGCGACCGCCCGCGTGGCGAGGCCGGTGTCGGTGTGCCCCGGGCGTGCGTCGAGCACGCGGATGCCGTCGCGCCGGTACTCGCGTCCGGCGGCCGACGCGAAGGCCGCCAGGGCCGCCTTGGACGCCGAGTAGGCGGCCATCCCCACGGTCGCGGCCTCGGACACGACGCCGCTGATCGTCACGACGAAGGGTTCGCGACCGGCCGCCGCGGACTCCGCGAGGGCGGCGTGCGCGGCGCGCACCAGACGGATGGGCCCGAGAGCGTTCGTCTCGACGAGTTCGTCGAGCGTGTCGTCGTCGAGGTCCTTCGCCGCTCCGAAGGCGACGACGCCCGCGGCGACCACGACTCCGTCGAGGCGTCCGTGCTCGTCGAGCGCCGACCGGACCAGCGCCGCGCCTCCCGACCGGTCGCGCAGGTCGGCGAGGTAGGCGCCGGTACCCGACAGCGACTCGGGGCGTCGGGCCGCACGGACGACGACGGCCCCTTCGTCCTCGAGCATCGCGGCGACACGCACGCCGAGTCCGCCGGACGCGCCGGCCACGAGCACCACGGCTCCGTCGAGATCGGTCATGCCGCCGACCCTACGCGCGCGCCGCCGTCCGACGCCGGGGAGGACACCGCAGGAGGCGCGGGTCGCGTCAGGCGGACGCGCGCACCACCAGCTCGGTCGGCAACGTCATGGCCGCCGGCTTCTCGCCGTCGATGACCTGCAGCAGCAGGCGCACCATCTCGTTGCTGATGCGGTCGAACGGCTGACGCATGGTCGTCAGCGCCGGTGTCGTCTCGGTCGCGACGCGGGAGTCGTCGAACCCGGCCACGGCGACGTCCTCGGGCACCCGACGGCCGGCGGCCCGCAGGGCGTCGATCGCCCCGGCGGCCATGCGGTCGTTGCCCGCGAACACGGCGTCGACGTCGGGGTGGTCGGCGAGCAGCGAGGCCATCGCGACGCGACCGCTCTCGCGCCCGTAGTCGCCGTGACGCACGAGCGACTCGTCGAGGTCGCCACCCAGCTCGGCGCGGTAGCCCTCGAGCCGGGTGATGCCGCCGGGGGTGTCGGCGGGGCCCGTGATGGTGGCGATGCGGCGACGCCCGAGACCGCGGAGGTAGGCCACCATCTCGCGGGCACCCTCACGGTCGTCGGCCGCGACCCAGCCCATCTTCTTCTCGTGTCCGAGCGGGATGCCACAGGCGATCGCCGGCACCCCCGACTCGACGACGTCCGTCAGCAGGCGGCCGCCGCTGTGTGCCGAGACGAGCAGGACGCCGTCGACGTGGCCGGCGCCGATGTACGCCAGCGCCCGCTGCTGTTCGGCCGGCGACCCGGCCATGATCAGCACGAGCGAGACGTCGCGGTCGGCGAGGGCCGCGGCGGCCCCGCGCAGCAGGATCGAGAAGTTGGGGTCCTCGAAGAGCTGCTGGTGGTCCTCGGTGAGCAGGAAGGCGACCGAGCCGGTGCGGTTCGTCGCGAGGCTGCGCGCATGCGGGTTGACGCGGTACCCGGTGGCCTTGATGGCCGCCTCGACGGCGGTCTTGGCCTCGGGGCTGACCCACCGGCCGCCGTTGAGCGCCCGCGAGACGGTGCCCCGCGAGACGCCCGCCGCCGTCGCGACGTCGTCGATGGTCGGTCGTCCCCGACCCGTCGCGCTGCTCACGCGGCCAGCATAGGGTGCCGCCGGCGCCGGGCCCGCCGGCACTACTTGACCGCGCCGGCGGCGAGGTCGACCTTCCAGAAGCGCTGCAGCACCAGGAAGATGGCGATCAGCGGGATGACCGACAGCAACGCCCCGGTGATGACGAGCGTGTAGAGCGCCGGCGCCGACGCCCCCTGGTTGAGCAGGCCGTTGAGGCCGACCGTCAACGGGAACAGCGAGTCGTCGCCGAGCATGATGTACGGCAGCATGAAGTTGTTCCAGATGGCGACGAACTGGAACAGGAAGATCGTCACGAGTCCCGGCAGCAGCATCGGGACCGCGATGCGACCGAAGATGCCCATCTCGCGGGCCCCCTCGGTGCGCGCGGCCTCGATCACGTCGGTCGGCACGGCGGCCGCCGCGTAGATGCGGGCGAGGTAGATGCCGTAGGGGCTGATGATCTGCGGCAGCAGCACGCCCCAGAAGGTGTTCGTCAGGCCGACGTTCGCCAGCAGGAAGTACTGCGGGATCGCCAGGATGACGCCGGGCACGAGCACGCCCATCAGCAGCACGTTGAAGACGACCTTCTTGCCGGGGAACTCGAACTTCGCGAGCACGTAGCCCGAGAGCGCCGAGACGAACGTCGACGCGATCGCACCGATGCCGGCGTAGAGGGCCGTGTTGAGCATCCACCGCCAGAACAGGCCGTCGCGGTACTGCGTGAGGGCGACGACGTTGTCGAGCAGGTGACCGCTCGGCGCGAGCGTGAAGGTCGAGAAGAGCTCGCCGCCGTCCTTGGTCGAGGCCATGACGACCCAGAGCACCGGGAACAGGCAGTAGACGGCGCCGATCAGCAGCAGCACCGTCGAGACGACGCTCGGCCGTTCGGCGTGCAGGCGCGGGGCGGCCGGGTCGCGCGGCACCTTGCCCGAGGCTCCGCGGCCCGTCGAGGAGGCGCGGGTCGGGTCGGGCACCGGGGCCGCCGCGTCGCGGGAGCCGTCGAGGTCGATCGTGGTCATGGTCAGTCCTCCTGGCCGAACGCGCGCTTCTGGACGACCCGGAGGAAGAAGAAGCTGACGATGAAGGTGGCGAGCGCGATGACGACCGAGGTCGCCGCCGCCGAGTAGATGTCGTCGCGGGTGAACGCGTCGCGGTAGACGAGCATGAGCGGCGACCAGCTGGTCGACAGGCTGTTCGTGAGCGGACGCAGGGTGGTCGGCTCGGCGAACACCTGCAGGGTGGCCACCATCGAGAAGAGCGCGGTCATGACGAGCGCGGGAGCCACCATGGGGATCTTGATGCGCAGGGCGATCTGCACCTCGCTGGCGCCGTCGAGGCGGGCGGCCTCGTAGACGTCGGTCGGCACGGCCTTGAGCGAGGTGTAGATGACGATCATGTTGAAGCCGACGCCGCCCCACAGGGCGATGTTGGCGATCGCGAACAGGACGGTGCCCGAGCCGAGCACGCCGTCGACGTCCCAGCCCAGCCGGTCGAACACGTAGTAGAAGGGGCTCACGGCGGGCAGGTACAAGAAGCCCCACAGCAGCGAACTGATCACGGCGGGCACGGCGTAGGGCATGAAGATCGACACACGCGAGAACGCCGTGGCCCGGGTGCGCTTCGAGTCGAGCAGCAGGGCGAAGAGCAGCGCGAGACCGAGCATGCACGGGATCAGCACGACGCCGTAGAGCAGGACCCGCCCGACGCTGGCGGCGAACTCGGGGTCGGTGAGCGAACCGACGTAGTTCTCGAAGCCGGCGAACACCTGGCTGTCGCCGCCCGAACCGAGCCCGAGGCCGACGACCTGCTTCTTCTGGAAGCTGAGGAACAGCGTGTAGACGATGGGCGCCGCCATGAACAGCACGAAGAGCACGATGCCGGGGGCGAGCATGGCGTAGGGCGTCAGCACCCGGGTGCGGAAGCTTCCGTTGCCCTTGCGCGTCGCGGGCCGGGGCGCCTCGCGACCGGTCGACGACGGCGGGGGGCCGGCGCCGTCGGTGCGGGGGCTGAGGGGGGTGAGGGTGTCGGCCATGCCGGGTCCTTGGGTCGAGACGGGTGTGACGGAGGGGTGACGGGGCGGACGGGGCGACCCCGACCGCCCCGCCCGATGTCGCTACTCGACCGAGAAACCGCTCTTGGTCAGGTCGTCGACGGTGATCTTCTGCATGGCCGTGACCGCGTCCTCGAACGCCGCCTGGGTCTTCGCGTCGGCGGCCTTGGCGAACTCGTCGTTGTAGGCGCTGAAGGCCACGTTGACGTTGGGACCGTAGGTGAACGGGTTCACCGACTCGGACGCCTCGGCCGCGATGTCGTAGAAGTCGTCCTGCTGGCTGAAGAACTCGGGGCTGGTGGTCAGCGCGTCCTTCGCGGCGTCGGTCGCGGCCGGGTAGACGCCGGCGATGTCGGCGAGCGCCGCCACCGCCGTGGGGTCGGTGTTGAGCCAGGTCGCGAACTCGACCGCCGCCTCCTTGTGCTCGGACTGGGTCGTGACGGCCGTGGTCGAGCCACCCCAGTTGCCGTCCGCGGGCTTCGAGGCGTCCCACTGCGGCAGCGGGGCCGCGGTCCACTTGCCGGCGGTGTCGGGGGCGTTGCCGCCCAGCACGCCGGGGGCCCAGACCGAGCTGATCCAACCGACCTGGCTGCCGTCGTTCAGACCGGCGTTCCACTCGGGCGTGTACATCGGCTTGTTGTCGACGGCACCGCTCTCGACGAGCCCGCCCCAGTACGAGGCGACCTTCTCCGTCGGGCCGCCCTCGATGTCGACGCCCCAGCTGTCGCCGTCGATGGACCACCACGAGGCGCCGGCCTGCTGCGCGAGGCCGGCGAACCAGCCGGCGTCGTTGGCCGAGAAGGTGCCGAGGTACTTGGTCGGGTCGGCGGCGTGGAGCTTCGTGGCGACGTCGGCGTACTCGTCCCACGTGGTGGGGACGCTCAGGCCGTACTGGTCGAGGACGTCGGTGCGGTAGTAGGCCATCATCGGGCCGGAGTCCTGCGGGATGGCGTAGACGCCGTCGCCGCCGAGGGTGACGGACGACCAGGTGCCCTCCGAGAAGTCGCCCTCGAGGTCGGCGGCACCCTGGTCCGAGATGTCGGCGAGAGCGTCCGAGGACACGAGGGTCGGGATCTTCTGGTACTCGGCCTGGATCAGGTCCGGAGCACCGCTGCCGGCCTTGATGGCCGTGAGCAGCTTGGTGATGGCCGGGTCTCCGCCGTCCTGCTTGTTGACGGTGACCTGGATGTCGGGGTTGTCCTGGTTCCAGAGGTCGACGACCTTGTCGAGGTTCGGGGCCCAGGCCCAGTAGCTGAGTTCGACGGGGCCGTCGTCGGCCGCGCCTCCCCCGGCACCGGTGCACCCGGCGGTGAGCAGTAGGGCGGCGGTCGCGACCGTGGCGACACCGAGACGGCGGAATGAGCTGCGCATTCGTCCTCCTTGAGGAAAGCAAGAGCTGTGGTGGGGCGGGACAGCGCGAGCTTCGGAGAACCACGTCGCTGTGCCTGTGAGCGGTTACAGTTACGCACAGGGTTTTTGGCTTGTCAACACCGTTACGAACCCTTCCGACGGTCGATGCCGGTGTGTTACAACTGGGAGCGCACACAGTCAAAGGAGATCACCGCATGTCACTCGAGCTCGACGCCCGGCCCACGCCCCAGGCCACCACGACCTGGCTGCCCGGCCGCGCCGACCTGCGCTACGGCGGGGACTACAACCCCGAACAGTGGCCGCGCGAGGTCTGGCTCGAGGACATCGCCCTGATGAAGCAGGCGGGCGTCAACCTGGTCAGCGTCGGCATCTTCTCGTGGGCGCTGCTCGAACCCCGTGAGGGCGAGTACGACTTCGGCTTCCTCGACGACATCCTCGGTCTGCTGCACGACGCCGACATCGACGTCGACCTGGCCACCCCGACGACCGTCCCCCCGGCCTGGTTCTGGAAGGCCTACCCCGACTCCCACCCGGTCACGCGAGACGGCGTCACCCTCGGCCGCGGCTCCCGCGGCATGGTCAGCCCGAGCAGCCCCGACTACCGCCGCGCGGCCCTGGCGATCACCGAGCGGCTGGCCGAGCGCTACGCGAACCACCCCGCGGTGGTGCTCTGGCACGTCCACAACGAGTACGGCGCCCCGATCAGCGAGGACTACGGCCCCCACTCGGTGCTCGCCTTCCGCACCTGGCTCGAGGAGAAGTACGTCACCCTCGACGCGCTCAACGAGGCCT
>Ga0265780_10002039_pt1 | contig 27965 bp, 36 predicted proteins | sample P1T30metagenome_FD_192432 | JGI IMG/M metagenome (GOLD analysis project Ga0265780, IMG submission 192432) | Plant litter microbial communities from East Loma Ridge, Irvine, California - P1 T30 | ecosystem: Environmental > Terrestrial > Plant litter > Unclassified | place: USA: California...
GAGGGGGGAGGGGGAGGTGGTGTTTGTGCATCCGACGGAGCCGGTGATTAGGCTGGATGATGGGAGGGTGGTGGGGTCGAGACCTTGTGAGTATTCACTCTTCGAATGTGGACTGTGAGTGTGGAAGATGAGAGGGTTGGTTTTGTTCTCAAAAGCACCGCTACGCTCTGGACTTGGAGAATTCTACTTCGAGACTGCGCGCGCGATATCGAGCATCACTGCCAGTAGGACGATTACCAAGTTTCCGAATTTGCGCTGGCGTGTATCGCACGGCGCGGGCGCTTTTCCAGATATCTCGGAAAGGTTTCTGCTGGGCTTTCCGGAGGTGGCGGAGGAGGCGAGGAAGGCGTTCAAAGAGCGGTTCTGGTACGACAGTGCGGGACCTGTATTCCCAAATCAAGTCAAGGGCTTGACCGAGGGCATGAGGATACCAATAAGCCAGATGGTCTTCGGGACGGTGGGTACACGCTGCACTGCGTGATGAAGCGTGTGACTAACGGTCGACAGGACTACCCGTATGGGATTGGATTCTGGGACGTCGACGCGAACATTGCTGGCTTGACTGAAGCCGAGTTCCTCAGTGAAGACGAGAAAGAGGGCGTATATTGGCGCAATGCGAAAGCACTGTGGGGAGACAGGATCGATTAGGCTGGGTGCATGGCTGATCCGAGACCTTGGAATCCGTCTTGATATACTTTTCGGCTGGCGAGTTGGACAGCGTACTGTAGCTTACTCAAGAGAGTGGTGTCGGCATAGTTGGTTAGGCCGTACAGCATACCAGCAACAAACGTGTCGCCTGCGCCAACGGTATCGACAATTTCCGCTTCAGGCTCACCGGGCGGATGCCAAACATCGTCGACTTGGGCCCACTCATGTTTGTCGGGATTTTCGCCGAGCCTAACAGCGGCTGCACCACTTGCACCCCATGTACAGACCAAAATAACACTGGAAAGCAGTTAGCGCTCGAATATGATATACGTACCCCGAGTGAACGAACTTTGGCCTATAATCCACCCCACGTATCTCACTCTTAAGGAACACCAAAGGATCGTCGACCCTGAATTGCCCCTAAGCAACGTCAGTATCCCATCTCGACCGGCATCCATCCCAAGTCATCAACTTACCTGCGCCCACAGCCTCGAATAAAATACCACATCAGCCATCACCGCGGCACAAATCAACCCGCCCCGATCTGGCTTCTCCAACTCAATACTGATCATACACTTCCTATCCTCTATATCCCTCAATGCTTTCACACACGCATTCGTAACCCCAACCTCCCGGCCCTCAAAATGCACCCAAGTCTTCTCGCCCGCATCAGGCACAGTGGCGCAAAACTTGCTCACAAACTCTTCGCAGGTGACATCAGGCAAGTCTCCCCCATGACTTACAATCGTCCTCGAGTGGTCTCTTTGACTTGCAATGATCATGCTAGACGCCGCATTCTGGTAGCCGGCGCGGAAGAATCCTGCGACATTCACATTTGAAAGGGACCCACGGACGAGCGCTGTATCCTGGGATTGCTCGTCTGGCAGGACGGCGATGAGGTGTAGTTTCGTCGGACCCACTGTTGGGGCGTGGGCTAGGATGTCTGAGAGTACTTCGAGGGTGTTTGCGGTGTTGCCGCCGCGGCGGCGGGAGACTTTTTGGGCGCGGAGTTTGGTGTCTTCGAGGGGGAAGTAGGGGACGCTAGGGGGGTGTTAGTGGGTTTGAGTTTGAGTTGCCCTTCGATGTTGGGGAAAGTCTTGATGGGAAGAGGACTTTGTGGCGGGTTACCTACGTCCATATTGTGTCGATGTAGACGGCGCCCACGCATACGACGTTAGTGGTGGTTGCTGCCATTGAATTTAAAACTGAAGTTGCGAATTGTTGATTCAGAGTTGCGGATTGTTTTTAGCTTTCCACGTGTGTTGCGACCCTTGTTGTGAAATGTAGGTCTGAACGGCCGAGGTTCAGCACGTAGTTTTCCGAGTATCCCCGGCTTTCAAGCTTGCGAGAGTGACATATGGACATGACATGTTCACCAGAGCTAGGTGTTTGTTGTCTGTGAATACAGTAGTATCACATTCCACCCAGTGCAACCACCGAAAAGTGGGGTCATCCAATCATACGTCACATGCTCATGAGATTCCACGTGCATGTATGGTTACGAGATTTCACCATTCGCTACTCAAACATATAAAAACCACCTTTCAATGTCCATATCCATTGCCCTTCCTATTCCGATATCCATATCCGTGCCCCCTTAATAATGAGCGTTTGTAAAGCCCTTGGTATCTCAAAAACATCAATCGCTCAAACGCCCAGACCCAGAATCCATCCAAGAAGAAATATTGATTTAGTATGCGGATCCCGCATGTTGTTTCCCCTTGCCGTCCTGCGGATACATGTACTCGTCCTGTTCCTGCACGGGGCTGACGCCTGCATGATGCATCTCCTGCACCGTCACGCCCCCCGCGCCGTTGTAATATCCGCCGTGCTCTGGCTGCACCTGCATGTTGCTGTAATACCCGCCCTCGAGATCGTTGAATGTCCGTGTGCGTGGGGTCATGGGCGACTTGAGTCCGGGTGTGCGGGGTAGTTGTTGGAGTTCCCACATGTGCTGCCATTGCTCTTCGGCAGTCATTTCGTTGTCGGTGGGTGAGGACGCCCATTTCTCTCGCTCGGCTTTCTTCTCAGCTTGTTTGATGGCGTGTGCTTGTTTGGCCTCAGCGGTGGGGATGAGCGAGTAGACTGTTAAGACGAGGAATGCGGCATAGATTATGCTGTGGTGTGTTAGATCTTGGAGCTTGAAGGCTGAAGCGGACAGGAAGCTTACATCATAATGATAGTGACAGCAAAGGCGCTCTTTGCTTGCATACAGTATCCGCGATTGAGCTTGTCTTGGACAATGTTGCAGTTCTTAGAAATGTACCACGGCACGCCCTTATTCTGGTGGTCTGGGTCGATGGTGTCTGGCGCAGTCTGCATGTAGATCCCATAGCACCAAAGAACGAGGAGAGGGATGTGCAGCAGGAGCGAGAAGATTGGAAGGAAGACTTTGAGCAGCCACATGGTGAATTTGATGAGCCAGAAGAATGTGCATACGACGCCAATGACGAGATGGAACTGAGTGTTGCTGTATTTGGTTAGTATTGATACTTTTGTTCGATGCTGGATAATTCCGGTAATAGGCACAGTGTGCTTGCGCACCATTACACGAATCTAAACCGCCAAGGCGATTTTGTGTACTTACAAGCTGCTCCATACCACTGGTAGAGTGACTGGCTGGTAGTTTGCATATTTGTATAGCACGAATTGTGGTGATGAGTTGTAGCCCATTTCTCCGCCTAGTCTCCATAGAATCGTCCGGTAGAGGTTTGGCGATGCGATACCAAACAGCGCAAGATTTGCAACTGTGAAGGGAAGTTCAAAAATCATCAAAAAGAAGACAACCTGCTGCAGGCGCCATGTCCGCGGTAGGAAGAATCGAGCCATTGTGGATGAAGTCTGTCGAGTCGAGCCGGCGCTGATGTGGTATACGACAGATGTCAGTTGGTCGCAATTACGGCCTCAGCTCAGCTCAGCAGGTATGACAATGCGGGGATATCGGATTGCGCAGCTCGGCGGAAAGCACCTGCATGCATGCGCCGTGTAGATGGATGGGATGGAAGCACAGCGTAACGCTCCCGTCCTTGCGCCAGGAAATCGGTGTCGATTCTTTCGTCGTAAAGAGGGCTCACTATGATCGTTTCGGGGGAGTCCCTCGCTCTTAACAGCCGGTAGCACGGGCTGACAACCCACCTCAATGGCAGGCCGGCCCAGCTCGCTGAGGGGCGAAAGTGCCATTGCAGGCGCTGAGTGGCACACGCATGCTGCGCGATCACACAGCTTGTAAAGTGTGATAGCCAATCACACGTGCAGACGCCGGGAACTAAACGGCTGGTTCCTTGCGCCAACCCTGCGCGTGTAAGCGGAGATAGGTAGCTAATATGTCCTCATCGGGCAGTTCAATATACGGCTGCTCCCAGCGCCGTGGCTCGCATATGCATGGCGATGAGGGTGGGTTGTACGGCGTTTAAAGTCGCTTGGGGGCGTTAGACACGCATTCTCGCGGCACAGTCGAATCGCACGACGCTGCTGCTGACTGCTGCAATCTGACCGTTGATCGTCTTGATGACTCGGGACTTGTGGGGACCAGCCGGGAAGATCTTAGCATTTTGCGGCCATTGTGGGCGCGTAAATTGAAGTTATGTCGTGAGGCTCACGCCTACGAGGCGCTTCCACCTGCGAAGTGATGCGCGTCTTCGCTGAGTTGAAGTTCGATTACGAGATTGAGGCCCGATGTTCGAGACATCGCCACCGATGCCGGATTTGACATGTTGATTCTTAAACGATAACGAACAGAGGTAGCCTCCCAGCCTGCCCGAGAAAAAACTATCTACTACTGTTTAGACCATTACCACCACTTCTCACACAGCACCTTGTCCGGATCTACAGCCTCTTGCGCCTTCAAGAATTCGGTAATCTCATCCGTCATATTTGGCGGCCCGCACACGTAAAACACCGTCGATTTCGCTTCTGCTTTGTTGCCCACTGCGCTTGAAAGTGCGAGGTCGTCAATGCGATGCGTCCATGCAGTTACTGGTACTTCCGTCTTGGAGTCGATTTGGGGTAGTGTCAACGACATGAGTGGTTGAATGGGAGCTTCGCCCCTCTTCCCAATTTCAGTCCCATCCCACGTCCCCGTGAAGAACAGTTCGACGCGATCCTTGGTCCTTTCGAAGCGCGGCATTCTGAAGAGGTCCATGATTCGCGTTAGAAACAGCACCTCGTCCGGCCCTGTCTCGTGTGATGGTACTTTGGTCGAATACAGGATGCGCACTTCCAGATTGGGGTAGTTTTCGTTTATATATGACAGCATCGACATCATGGGGCTGTGGTATGGTTAGTCTGCTCACTACGCCTCACGCCTGCTCTGGCAAACCTACTTGATGCCCACGCCGCCGGCGATGAACATGACGCGCTTTATCTTATTTATGTCCAAGGCCGGCGGCGGGAAGACGAAGCTGCCACCTACGCGCAACTTGATCTCCTTCCCCTGTATGTCCTCTTCCGGCTGCCATAACCATGCTGCGGGCGGGTTGTCTGGGCTTTTCTGGATGGCTAACTCAAAGTAGGGCTTATGCTCGGGGTCTGCTCGCGGCAGAGCTTCTCGCGGCGACGATGTGATGGTGAAGCCACCAGCTTTTTCGACATCAGGAACGAAGACATCGAGCCATTGGCCTGCATGGAACTTGCCTTAGCCATCAGCGTATGTCGAGAGCAAGGAGGGTGCTGACAGTACGTTCAAGCCTTTGCCATCGGCCATGTCGAACCGGAAGGTCTTGATGCGGTCGTTGATGCGCTTCACGCCTGCGACAGTGGCGGTATGCATGTCATTCTCCCGGGGCTCGGCCGCTGTGCGCTCTTGGTGGCTGAGTAGGGACTTTGTTGCTTTGGCGGACCGTGGCTGGGCCGTGCCACTCAGCGAAGCTCTGCGCATGAAGGAGGATCGAAAGGCAGACTGTGAGCGCAGAATACGAGAAGTGGACAGGGACATGGCATTACTGAACACGATGACCTGCCTACATAAGAAAAACTGTGTGAGCGGCACGGTGGGGTAGATGCTTGTTGCTGATCGTCAATAGAGCATGGACGTTGTGGGAATGACGTCGCGTATCCACACCCGATGTGCTGCGTAGTTGCGTGTTGATTGATTTCTGGGGGTGGTCCTTGATGTGCCACGTCTTACTTGAGCTGCCATATAGTTGAGCAGGTTCTAGGGCTTATCCGGGTCGTTTGGGCAGATGCAGCGTGTCTGGTCATGCTTGGACCCTGGGAGCTGGCATCGTCGGCAAGCCGCGGCACCCACGTCGTAGTGGAACGTGATTCAGGGTTGGGGACGAAATAGGTAAGAGTCGGGCCTTCGACACGTTTCCATCACCTCACGCGGGCATTGTGTGATAGAATTACAGCCCCGAGAATGCCCACCGAAGAAGGATCGCACACCTTGGCCGACGGGCACAAGCTGTATACGAAGACATGGAAGGTGCGAGCGCGGATAGCGATGCAACGAGCTGTACTGATTTATCCTCCAGACAGAGGGAACAGCCCAGGCACGACTGGTCTTCATCCATGGCTTCTCGGATGTAGGTTCTCGGCTCTGCATGAAGTATACAGATACTGATTTGTTGTTCGTAGCACAGTGAGATGCACCAGTTGGGTCGCATACATGGCGCAACTGACATGTGATAGTCAACACATACGACAACTTCTTCTCGACTTTGGCTTCGAAAGGCATCGAGGTCTATACGTATGACCAGAGGTCGGTGGCCAAGGATTTAGTTCAAGAAATATCTGCTCACTCTTCACAGAGGATGGGGCAAGTCTGTGACACAAAAGTCGGAGCGCGGTCACACTGGATCGACACAGCAAGTTCTCGACGACATCACTTCATTCATGAAGTCTGTGATTCCGTGCCCGATCCCGCTGTTTTTGATGGGACACTCCATGGGCGGCGGCGAGGTACTCTGCTATGCCGCCCAAGGACCCAGCGAGGTCCTTCAGCATATCCGTGGCTACCTTCTGGAGTCCCCGTTCGTCGACTTTGATCCCAAGTCCAAGCCCTCATTCGTGACCGTCTTTTTTGGCAGGCTGGCAGGAAAGCTGCTGCCCCACCGCCAGCTCACCAACAAGCTCGATCCCAAACTCATCAGCCGCGATCCTGCCGTGTGCCAGTCTTTCGACGAAGATGATCTCTGCCACGACACGGGCACGCTAGAGGGACTTGCCGGAATGCTGGACAGGACCTCGCATCTAGCAAACGGCAAGATTGAGATTCCAGACAACGCCGGAGAGGGTGGTGTCACCCGGATATGGATCGGGCACGGCGATGCAGATGGCATCACGGCCCACGACGCGTCCAAGCGGCTGGCGGACGCTCTGCAGGTCAAGGACAAGGAATTCAAGTCGTATGCTGGATACTACCATCGCCGTGAGTAGACTCGGAACATTTTGTAGCATTGCTAACGTTGATAGTTCATGATGAGCCGAGCCCCGAGAAGGAGGTCTTCATGGAGGATGTTGCGAATTGGATCTTGGCTCGCTCGACCGAGCCAGTGCAGGCGGCTGACGGCGCCAAACCCAAGCTCTGAGGCATCGTGATAGTAGTAGTATTTGGCATACGTGGCTGAATGAACAACGTTTGGTGCTAGTGAATCATGTGCAAAGAATAGACTTCACCTAGCATGCTGACGCTGGTGATGCTGACGCTGGTGATGCTGACGCTGGTGATGCTGACGCTGGTGATGCTGACGCTGGTGATGCTGACGCTGGTGATGCTGACGCTGGTGATGCTGACGCTGGTGATGCTGACGCTGGCGATGCTGATGCCGGCGACGCAGAGTGCAGAACTTCAGGTGCAGACATGATGAATGGTGAAGGGTCGGTAGTATCCGACTGTGTCGAGTACAAGTACAGGGAACGGGTTTGCGGGATGCCCAATCGGCGGCTCCTCAGCCCCACTGCGGCCGGGCGTGGCAGGCGCGATGATGCGATGGAAGCTTGTCTTGGCCAGGGACGTAGAGAGGCTCAATATTCCGTGAGACTTTGGAGCTTGAGCAATTGGCCGGTCCCCTGCAGCTTCGAAGTCGCGCAGCATCGAACACCCGGGCATGTTCTTGCGCGCCCGCAGACATGGCATGTCTGTCTCTCGCGCTGCATTGCCGAACGGGTCCCTTTCACAAGCCCTATATAGCACCCTCACCGCAGCACCAGCGCGACTCCAGTCCCGACCGCACGTCCTACACTGCCGCCTGCAAGCCCCGCCAGCGCCCCGATCACAGTTGCGCGTGCTGCAAACGAGTTCAGCCGCAAAGGGGACACAGTATCCCCGGACCGCCGCCCTCTCTCTCAACTGGTCCTCGACGATACGTCGCATACGACACAATTCCCCTTCCGCCATGACGTCCCAGACGCAGACGCGCAGCCATGCGGGCCATCACCACCACCACCACCACCACCACGACAACTCGTTCCTGCTGTCGACCAACAAGAGCGATGCCGGCGTCCGCATCACCCGAATCGGCCTCTATGTCAACCTGGGCATGGCCGTGAGCAAGGGCTTTGGCGGATACGTGTTCAACAGCCAGGGTGAGTCCAAGAGAGAGCTGAATAAGGAACCCTGCTAATTCGCTGCAGCTCTCCTGGCCGACGCGATACACAGTCTGACCGACCTTGTCAGCGACGTGCTCACCCTCGCGACCGTCGGCTGGTCGCTCAAGCCGCCCTCGAAGCGCTTCCCGAGTGGCTATGGGAAGATTGAGAGCTTGGGCGCGCTGGGCGTCAGCGGCATCTTGCTTGCGGGGGGCTTCTTGATGGGCTGGTCGGCGTTGATCGCATTGTGCCAGCAGTTCTTCCCCGAGGCCGCCGAGATCGCTGCCCATTGGGGACTCCTACCACACAGCCACGGACACCATCACGGCGCAGACGACCTGGGCCCGAACATCAACGCGGCATGGCTGGCTGCGGGCTCTATCGTGATCAAGGAGTGGCTGTATCGAGCCAGTGAGTACACGTCACATGCGACATTGAGCTCATCCACTAACACTCCCCAGCACTCAAAGTCGCCAATGAGCGCAAATCCGCCGTCCTCGCATCCAACGCCTATCACCACCGCGTAGACTCGCTTACCGCTTTCGTCGCACTTCTCCTCATCGTCGGATCGAACTTGGTGAACAACGCGAAGTGGTTGGATCCGGTTGGAGGTCTCGTCATCTCGCTCATGGTCGTCCAAGCTGGCTGGGGTAACACCAAGCAAGCACTGCTCGAATTGGCTGACGTGGGTGTGGAGACCGAGATGAAGGACAACGTACGACGAGCAGCCACTGCAGCTCTCGAGGGCATCACAACCGTCTCTGAGCCCATCAACATTCGTGCTATTCAGGGCGTCAAGGCCGGTCAGAACTACCTGATGGATATCGAGCTTGGTGTTCCCGGCACCTGGACAATCACACAGAGCCGGGAAGTTGAAGACCTGGTCCGGGAACGCATTGGCGCAAAAGTACGGGGAGTCAAGAAGGTTCGCGTGCGATTCGTCAACAACACAGCTGAGGAGCCAGATTTCCTTGACGAGTTTATCCCAGGTGACATTTCCGCAAGATCAGACCCCGGGGCGCACGATCACGATCACGACCACACCCACGACCACAAACATAGCGAGGTTGCTAATGGCAGTGTGACAAAGCGGAAGTGAGCTTCTATATGTTTCATCTTTTGTATATATAAGATGGACTGGGGCGCATGGGCGTTGAGCAAAGAGTACTCAGGCATGCCATCTGCATTCTTCTGAGTACCAAATGAATAAACACTTGTTAAATCGCGCCGACTACAGATCTTGTGATGGCCTCTAGCGCCAGTATGCCTCCGAGATGATGAATGCCTTTACTCCAGAACAGGGATTCATCCAAGGGTCACACGCGAATGATTTCACATGCAGGTCATAATGCGCATCGTCGAATTTATCCGCGTCCAAACAATGCAGTTGAGCTTCTGCTGGCACGACCGGCAGAATAGGCGATGAACCTCTTCCGTAGCTCTTACCATTTCCAAGTGGGACTGAGCTAGCTATCAACATTGAGGCTGATGCAGACCACCGGTTGCTTACGTGCTCGACTTTTATCACGGCTGGACCTCTTTTCAGATTCCACTTTAGTAGACCCTTTCAAACCCGACCGCGACCATGGCCGACCAATTCCTGGGCTTCGATCTCAGCACGCAGCAACTCAAGGGTACATGATGCCCCGCCAGAAGCTACCCCACCAACGACGCGACTGACACAACGTGACCAGGCATTATAGTCGGCTCCGACCTGAAACTGATCCACGAAGCCAAAGTCGACTTCGACGCCGATCTCTCTCACCATGGCATTGAGAAGGGTGTTCTCACCAACCCCGCCGAGGGCGAGGTCTTCGCGCCCGTCGCGCTCTTCCTCGAAGCCATTGATCTTGTTCTCCAGCGGTTGAAAGAGCAAGGCGCGCAGTTTGAAAAGGTGCAGGGCATTTCTGGCGCGGGCATGCAGCATGGAACTGTGTTTTGGAGCCGGGATGCGGAGAGCAAATTGGCGAGTTTGGATGGAACCAAGACGTTAGTTGAGCAGTTGAAGGAGGCGTTTAGTCATCCGCATAGTCCAAATTGGCAGGACGCGAGTACACAGAAGCAGTGTGAGGGCTTTGATAGGGCTTTGGGGAGTGAGGCCAAGTTGGCGGATGCGACAGGAAGCAGTGCGCATCATGTGAGTTGGCAGTGTGCTGAAGCTGGGAGTGTGCTGATGATTTGTATAGCGATTCAGTGGACCGCAGATTCAACGATTCCAGGAGAAGTACCCTGAGGCATACAAGGCGACTTCGCGGATATCGCTCGTATCTTCGTTTCTGGCGTCTGTCTTCCTAGGAAAGGTAGCTCCGATAGATATCAGCGATGTATGCGGCGCGAACCTGTGGGATATCAAGAACGGACGGTGGCAGGAAGAGCTCCTAGCACTTGCAGCGGGAAACAGTGCAGGAGTTGAAGACCTCAAGGCAAAACTCGGACATGTACCAGAGGATGGCGGCGCAAGCTTTGGGACCATCTCGCCATACTTCAGTAAACGGTACGGCTTCCCCTCGTCGACTCAGATCGTTGCCTTCACTGGCGACAACCCAGCAACAATCCTCGCCCTCCCTCTCCGAGCTTCGGATGCCATTGTTTCTCTTGGAACATCAACAACCTTCCTCATGTCGACAAACCAATACAAACCTGATCCAGCATATCACTTCTTCAATCACCCAACCACGGCAGGAAACTACATGTTCATGCTGTGCTACAAGAACGGTGGTCTCGCTCGCGAACACATCCGCGACGCCATCAACAAGACATCTAGCACTATCGACAAATCCTGGGACGCATTCAACAAAACTGCACTCACCACGCCTGCCCTCGGCCAGTCCCAACCCACCGATCCCATGCGTCTAGGCCTCTTCTTCCCCCGCCCCGAAATCGTACCCAACGTAAAAGCAGGAACATGGCGCTACCTCTACACTCCCTCTTCATCCAACCTCGCCGCCGTCTCGGACACCACCTGGCCCGTCCCCACAGCCGACGCCCGCGCCATCCTCGAATCCCAGTTCCTCTCCCTCCGTCTGCGTTCCCAATCCCTCGTCAACCCCCAGGGCCACCTCCCTGCGCAGCCCCGCAGAATCTACATGGTCGGCGGCGGCGCCGTTAACCCGGCTATCGCAGAGCTCGCGGGCCAGGTCCTCGGCGGCTCAGAGGGCGTGTTCAAGCTGGAAATCGGCGGGAATGCGTGCGCCTTGGGTGGCGCGTATAAAGCTGCGTGGGGTGTACATCGCCGCAGCGGGGACGAGAAGTTTGAGGATTTCCTCGCGGATAGGTGGAGTGAGGAGAGCTTTGTAAGGAGGATAGGTGATGGGTACAGGGAGGGCGTGTTTGAGAAGTATGGAGAGGCGCTGGGCGGGTTCGAGAAGGTGGAGGCGATGGCGATTAGGGAAGCTGGGCAGGGGGTTGTTGCGAGGGGTGTGCATGCTTAAGGGGACAGAAATGAGAGTGTGTTTGAGATTCTGGTTGAGATTCATATCTAGATTTTTATGCGGGGAAAACAAAGTATTCTATGATGTTTGGGTATCTTCCCTTCCCGTGCCTGCGTCGTAGCGACGATGCGTGAAAATGCCGGATTCCAGGCCATACCAGCCTTCTATACTTGAAGAGAAAATTAAAGCGAAGATGATGCGCTATCAGTGCTTCAAAACGCCGATGTGATGCAGATATAACAAAGGAAAAGAGTCCGTGTCGCGTCGGGTATTCCATCTCGGTGTCTCGGACTAGCAGTGTGTCTCGCCGACGTGCAATTAAACCACAATCGCAACCCCACCCTCCATCTCCGCACCACCCTCAATCCTCTTCCCCTTCGCCTGCGTCGGACTCGGCGGCCCACTCCCGCCCACGCTCTCCGTACTCGCGCTCGGCCCAATGCTCAAATCCACGTCCTCGCCAAAGCTAATGCTCGCAATGGAATCGTCGCTGACGCCGCGCACGGGACTGCCGGGTCGCTCGGGCACGACGACGATCTTGCTCGCGCGCTGCAGCTTGGTGAGGCGCTTCTGCTTGGGGAAGTTGTGCGCGTCGTAGCGCGGGGGCAAGGGGGTGTAGTCGACGAGCATGTGCTGCTTGACGTCAATGCGGAAGCGCTGGTCGTCCATGAAGACAATGTCCGAGACGCGTGGGGACGACGCGAGCAGCACGGGGGCGCAGCGGCGGCGGTAGCGCAGGATCTGGCTGGGCGAGGTGTGGATGGGTTCTGAGGATTTGGGGTCCGAGGGCGACGAGGAGGGCGGGGGGAAGTCTTCGTCTTGGGATTGCGAGGAGCGCGAGGGGGGCGTGGCGTCTTCCGGGTCGAAGTCGTCGAGGATGTCGACGTCGGTGGCTGCGGTGGCGGGGGTAGCAGAGGCGGTGATGGTGGTGATGGTGCCGAAGCTGGGATCGACTATGGGCGGGGCGGGGCCGGCGAGGTGTGGGTAGAGTTGGCGGATGATTTGTTCTTGCTGGGCGATGATGCGGCGGCCGGCTTCGAGGCTGCTCAGGTTCTCCATGTTCTCGCCGAGCTGCGCGCTGTCGAGGATGCGCTGGCGTCTGCTGCGGCGGGGGAGGCTGCGGTAGCGTGGCTCGCTGCGGTCCTCTATGGGGGTGCTGATGTCGACGGCGGCGCAGAGGGACTCGATCCAGTCGAGCATGGATTCTTGAGAGGGCGCGCAGATGAGGAATTGCTCCGTCTCGAGTCGCAGGCGGATTGCATGTTCGCGGACGGGCTCGAAGAGGTGCGGGTCTGTCTCGTACAGCTTCGGTCGTGTGGACGCCGGGACTAGATGTGCAAAGGGCGACCTTGGGACCAGAGCTGTCTTCTTGAAATCCGAAGCAATGCCAACCTCGGCATGCTGGAGTGAATACGAGTGGATGAGCTTGCCGGGTGACGGGGCGCGGCTCTTGCTCAGCAGGCCAGGCGTCTTGACGCGGTAAATGCCCAATCGCGTCCCTTGCAGAACCACAAACGCATCGAACCACTCGCGGTTGCCAGCCACGTGAAAGGGCGACGAGAGCTCAGGCTTTACACCCAGCACACCGCTCAGTTCGACTGAGCACGAGTATGCTGGCGGTAGTGCTGAGCTGCACGCGACCTCTGTTTGCGCCTTCTCCTCTAGATGCCGTAACGTCTTGGGGTCGTTTGCGCGCACATAGGTGGGCGGTGAACCGGCTGGCAATTGCGCATGTGTGTGGTAGGTGTTGTGGTAGCCATATGTCGGTGGAGCCGATGGTACGGTGCTGGATGTAGTCGAAGTTCTGTTCTGGCGACCCTGCGCAGTCATCTCTGTAACAAACTCCATGATGAACGTCGACGTGGAATTGAAGGGAGGCGTGATGCAGGTGTTTGGTCGGTCAATCCACCCAAATAGCAATCTGGCAATGCTTGCAGCGAACAGGCCAGTCTTCTATATGGGGAAGGCAGGCGCACAAATGCGGTGCATAGAGGTTGTCGCCGAGTGCGGTGGCTTGACTTTTGCTTGTTTGAAAACGGAACACACGACGAACTGTGCGACGACGCTTTGTTTGCAGACGGCCAAAGCAATGCAAACAATGGAACTTGACGTGTCGGTCAAGAAATGACAGCTGAAGCGTAGAAGGTCAATGGAAGGAGAGCCCTTGAAGTTGTGCAAGAAACTGCAGGGGTGCGCCTGCGGTGATCTGTGTGAACTGACGGCGTGAGAGTGAACGGGACGGGTGATGGCCACAGTGTGGAAAAGCGCCGAGTAAGGGAAGACGGTGTAACTTTTCAACGTCGATGGAGCGTGTGTCCAGCACCAGATGGCGAAACAAAATAGACTCCATGGTGTGGTGAGAAGCACTGGACTATATCGCGTGGTCTCCATCAGCTGCGCTCATGCAGTTCACCATTTGCATTGCAAGGGTTGTAGCCGAAGGCGGTCCAGATCTTAGCACCAAGCCCATCCGAGTATGGTCGTGCATCACCCGATCTCGTGGGCTACCGAGTGGGCGCCAGCCAGAATGCTCCACCAATTCTCTTGCTGCATCGACATGTCTTCTGCGGGGTGACTTATCTTTCCAAAGTACAGCTCGCTGACCATGTGGTGGTGAGCATGTCGCGCTTCCACCAACGCGCCCGTGCTGCCGCCTTGCATCTGCAGTGACACGGCTGACACACTCGACGCAGGCACCGGTCCGCACAGTGACACCGCTCAACAAGCCAGATACACTTCTCTCCCAGCTGCTATTCCTGGTCCGCGTGTTTCGCCATTCCAGTATATAGCCTGCGCTCACGATACGCCGCGGCCCGAACTCGTGCACTCCTTTTCCTGATGATTGCATTACCCCGTACGTTGGGGGGGCGCTTGGTGATTTCTGATCGCCTAGCTCGTTTGACATGGGCTGTTTTGTTGCGCGCTCGGTCGGAATTAGTTGCAAGCTTGGCCAGCCACAGCGAATGCAACAGTCGATCCGGCAAGCTTCCGAGAGGACACCGAAGATGCCCAAACAAACAAACCCAACACCAGCACGGATGAGGTCAGCTGAAGAACACGCCGTGCAGCAATAAGCTGCCTTCATGCTGCGCTTCGTTTCGAGGGCAAGCAGCTGACAATCTCCGCTATGCGAGCATGCTGAGCTTGCAATCAATCAAATTGTCAGCAAGCTGTTCGAACCTTAAGAGTGGCTGGCCCCGATGAGAATCCCATCACGATTGCCTAGATCGGGTACAGTTGACAGCGTTGAAGCTAAGACTGCCCACCGACCATCGCCTTCAATGTGGCTGTAAGCTAGCGAACGTAAAAGTTGACATGTTTCGCCATGGACGCGTGAGGGCTTCTTGGGTGCTGACTGATGACGTGTGAAGTGTGTTTGAGTTCTGTCGTTCACGTTCACGTTCCTGAGAGGAGAGGAGGCGAGTTAAGGTTCGCAAGACATAGTCATTCCTAGGAGGTACCACGCTCCAGACTCTGTCATCTTCACTTGATCCCAACTGCCTTGAGAAATTCGTCCTTTTGCTCCTTCGCCCCTTCAACACCCTTCACCACCTCCGCCATCGTCTCCACTTCTATGACTCCCTTCCCATGTCCAAACTTCCACAGGAGGTCCTCTTCGTATCGCACTTGGAAAGCCTGCCAGTTCTCGGCTTTGAGCGTGTTCACGTGCTCGATGACAGCTGATGCAGGACCGCTGAAGATCATGATGCCTGGGTAGCCGGGTTTGGTGATGCCGGAGAGGGTTGTTGGGGATAGGGCGAGTTTCCTCTTGGTGAGGGCCATGAGGTGGTGAAGCCATATGATTACCGTTCTACACGTATCATTGTTGCTGGAGCTGGTTGTGACTGTGGAGGGTTGCACGGTGCTGGCAGATTCGAGCACCGATTGGAATGCGGCGATGATCGCGTCCAAGGCTTCCTCTCCCTCCATCAACCCCAACTCTTTGATTGCCGTTTTGGTCGCGGTCCGGACATCTGTTTTCAATGCATCGCTTGCTGCAATCACATCTGGCAGGCCCGAGTCTGGATAAGAGTCGGGTAATCTTAGCTGCAGCAATGCGCCATCCTGGGTGAACTTAAGCTCGCGTGCTTTAGTTTCGTAGATAGCTTGCTCGGGGTACATGGCCTCGAGAAGCTCCATCTCTAGCTCGAGACGCGACGGCTCCTGCTCCGACATGTTGAGTCAAAATCCGGTTGGGATGGTTGCGAGCAACTGTGCGACCAACAGGTCTGAATGCAGAAGCGAACTCATCAAATTTCATGACGTCAGAACGGATGATCAAGATGCCTTGGGAATGGACATGACATATTGTGAAAGGTCCAAAGACATTTGAGACAGACGATCGTCGTGCTTGAAGGGGCGCTTGATATCAAACGCGGCGACACAGTGCCCCATCGTTCTTCGGCCGTGCACAGACTCCAGAGCATCTCATCCAGGGTGGTTTGCAGATCAGACGAAAGTGAGAAAACTCTGTTCGGCTTTTGAGCGACAGTGGGGTGTCACGTCTGTGATACGCTTTTGAAATGTCGCGAACTGTGATGATGTACGACAATCGACGCGTGCAGTAGGCAGCCGGCTCCGAGTTGGTGCGATCAGGCCATGTTGGATGTTGGATGGGAGGCGGACAATGGACCTTAAAGCCTCGGCAGAAGCTCGAAATGAGCGCTCAGTGGTAAAGGAAGTGTATATATTGCTTGGCTCTCTAGCTTCGCATGGCCTCAGGGAAGTTTAAGTCACATGGTTTCCCGGGTGACAGGGCCGAGCAGTGAACAGTACGTACGCCGGCTTACACCAGCACCCTGAGGTAATAAACTATTCTTGAAGCGCATGCAACACTTGGACGGCATTATTCGCCGCACAAGACACGTGAAAGTCGCGGTTGCTTGTCGCTGATCAGTGTCGTTGCTATGCAAATGCGCGCAAAGGTGAGCGTGAAACGGGATTTATCACTTAGGTTTCCCGATCGGGTATAGGCCCATAAGTTGCAGGCGCGATCGTGTGCAGGACGCCGGAAGGAGTGCCAACCACCTCTGACAAGCTCAATTGCCTCAGATAACGACCGAGCGCCTTCCCACATACACGACAATATCCAGCCCGGGCACCCTTCCTGTCACCACACAGAGACATTCACCTTGGGGCTCTGCAGACCACCTACTCCGCTCAGCTCACCCGCCCACTCCCTGGCAACGCACCGTTTGACCTTAAGTGTCCGACTGCCCCTACCATTACCTGCACTCAACGTACACCAGCCGAGCGAAACCCCTTAACGATACTTGAGAACCCCAACGCAACGGCTGGTGAGCCGTCGATTCGGACACAATGAAGGCTGCTCCGCTGCTTGTGTCCTGGCACAATGAGAACGCCCCCATATATTCAGCCCACTTCGAGCCCCACGGCAAGGGACGGTTAGCAACCGCGGGCGGCGATAACAATGTTCGGGTATATAATTACAAGTCAACCGGCGTATTGGACATTGCTGACATAGGCACAGCTATGGAACGTCGAGAACCACGGCGAGGAGCGCAAGATTACCTATCTCTCAACGCTCGTGAAGCACACCCAGGCTGTCAACGTAGTTCGATGGTGTCCACGAGGTACATCAAACTCGACGTTTTCAGAAAGCAGCTGCTGACACACGACAGGTGAAATGCTGGCCACGGCGGGAGACGACGGCAACGTCCTGCTCTGGGTACCTGCAGATAGCCACACCACGCACACAAACTTTGAGGAGGGCCTCGAGGACAAGGAGACTTGGCGAGTCAAGGCCATGTGCAGATCCATAGGTTCGGAAATCTACGATCTTGCCTGGTCACCAGACGGCGTCTTCTTCATCACAGGCAGCATGGATAACATTGCTCGCATATACAACGCTCAGACAGGTACAGCTCCACGTCCAAAACGCCCGCCACATTCTTACTCAACGTTGCGCAGGAAGTATCGTACGCCAGATTGCCGAACACAACCACTACGTGCAGGGAGTAGCATGGGACCCTCTCAACGAATACATCGCAACACAATCTTCTGACAGATCGGTGCACATTTACACATTGAAGAACAAGGATGGTCAATTCTCGCTTGCCCAACACAGCAAGGTCACCAAAATGGATCTGCCTGCTCGACGAGTGTCGTCCAACAGCCCTGCACCACCAGACTTTGGTGGAAGGGCGTCATTCGTATCCGACCCGAGTCTCGCCATTGGCTCTCCGGTGCCCTCCATGCCGGGAACTCCTCAATCTCTAGCATTGTCCCAGATGCACCCACCACCGACATCGCACAGCCGCCGATCTTCGTTTGGCTCATCACCCTCCATGCGCCGCTCTGCTTCGCCAGCCCCATCAATGCCTTTGCCTGCAGTGATGCCAAATTCTCCCAGTCTGAACAGTATCAGCAACCCGGCCGGGGTCCGCAATGCACCTATATACTTCAACGAGACTCTCACCTCTTTCTTTCGACGACTGACCTTTGCTCCAGACGGCAGCCTGCTCTTCACACCTGCTGGTCAATACAAAGCAGTTCATCCTGCTATCAATGACGCAAAACCAACAGAGGATATCACAAACACAGTCTACATCTATACACGCGCTGGATTGAACAAGCTTCCAGTTGCGTATCTCCCTGGCCACAAGAAGCCCTCGGTCGCCGTTCGATGCTCGCCAGTATATTACACCATACGCCAGAGCGCTTCAACGACAAAACAAATCACTATCGATACTTCACACGATGACGATATTCCATCGTTACCAGAACCGTTCATGCCTTCGAGACCGCCAACCTCCCACTCGTCGATGGACCCACCTCGTGTGACCAGCGCACCTTCGCCATCACCGAGCTTAGCAGCCGCGTCGCCAAGGCCCTCTGAAAGCGAAAATGGAACGCCTGCACCACCACCAGCTGGTCCAGCACCGGCATTTGCTCTTCCATATCGCATGATCTACGCGGTAGCGACCCAGGACGCTATCCACGTCTACGATACACAGCAGCAAAAGCCATTGTGCATTGTTAGCAACCTGCACTTTGCTACATTTACTGATATCACATGGTATGTACAGAAGCACGACGCGGTTTTAGCATTGCTGACGCCAATATAGGTCCAACGATGGCTCTACACTGCTAATGACATCCTCTGATGGGTTCTGCTCAGCTGTCACATTCGCCCCTGGCGAGCTTGGGGAGAAGTACACTGGTCCTCTCGCCACCCATAGCCGTCCCCATCATACCCCCGCTGCGATCAATACGGCTGCAACACCGTCAAATCAGTCCACTCCAACTCCAACACCAACGACTGGAAGCATGTCAGCGACAGCAACAGCTACTGCACCACCAATGCAGCGACAGCCTTCTGCGGGCTTTCCTGCCTCACCAAGCTCTTTCGTGCCTGCAAGACCCGGAAGCCCTACTCGAAGCAATTCAGTGTCGAGCATAGCATCTTTTGCCCCTAGCTCCGGGGACCCTAGTGCGATGAATGCCCCGACTCCCGCAATGTCCTCGGTGCCTAGCCTGGCAGCGACCAACTCTGGCCCTGTCCCGATGTGGACGCCTCCACTGACCCCGGCTCATGGGCACGGAAGCACTCACAGCGCTAGCAGCTCTGTCAGCGGCGTTCCGAACCTCAGCAATATAGGCCGGAGGGAGAGCGAGAGAAGCGAATTAGATCGGGACGATGCACTTTCCACATCGAAGAAGCGGGAGCTTCAACCAGTACCCGAAGCGGAGGAGGGTCGTGACAACAAGAAGCGAAGAATAGCGCCTATACCCGTAGCAGACAGCGACACTGCGATTGCAAGCACCGAAGAGGTCACGCCCACACCTGTGCCGCAATAGGTTTGTTTCCATTTCCTGTCGAACTTTATCAATCAGTGCTTCTGCTATGCTTCCAGCATGGCGTTCAGGTTAATAGTCTCATTGCCACGGGTCTGACGTTGGTCTTTCGGTTCGTGTACATGGTTATCAATGGCAATTACCCTGGTATGTGCTTTCGCGTTTACAAGATAGCTCGGGCCAAATCAAACGGATTGCAGAAGTCACACACAATCAATGAATACAGTATGAATTGCAACGATGAGAAGTGTAGACGTACTATGAGCCATTGTATTGTCACGTCACACCTCCCATATTGTGGCCCGAAACCACCCACCCGATCTTCACCTACAACGGTTATAGACTAAAGTGACGCCTAGCCGGCGAACGGTTATCCAAGACCGTACTAAGATATGATCAGCCATCGTAAGATGCGAAGTGTTGCAAGGGACCAATAAGACGTGCCCCACGTGTGGCGCTGCCCCGCCTTACCTCGACTTGGCCTGCCCAGGTGCATCCATGTCGCCGCACAAGAACGTGGGAAGGATGCGAAGCGACACTGGACCGCCGCTGTACTTAAGTCTCGGTATCTGGCGCTCTTTTGTAGCCATGCAGGGCTTTTCAGATCGGCGCCTCTTGTTTTCCTTTTTCCCTGGTGTCGCGTGCATCTCAAGTTACCAGCTCTTTGGGTAAGCACTACATCATGGAAGATCCAACGAATAAGAAAGTCGTGCACGAGCAGGACGTAGAAGATGGACAGGTCAACGACTCGAGTAGTCTGGGTAAAGGCGATATTTTGCAGAGAGAGCATGTAAACCCGATCTTGAATGCGAAAATGCATCTCGTCAATAACGCCATGTACACATTCCCTTCCAGATGCGCCAAAACCTCTACTAATAGATATGCGCAGTGATCAAATCGGCTTCACTCCCTATCACACGAAACTCTTCATCCTCAATGGCTTCGGCTACGCCGTAGACAGCCTGCTCCTCCTAATCCAGTCCGTCATCGCAGCGCAGGCCGCGCTCGAATTCAAGCCCAGCTTCGCCAATGGCCTGACGATTGCGACATATGTGGGCATGCTCATTGGCGCGCTGTTCTGGGGACTCACAGCAGACATCATGGGCCGCAAAGTGGCATTCAATGTCAGTTTGCTGATTAGTAGTGTTTTTGCCATTGTGGCGGGCGCAAGTCCTGGGTGGGAGGTTCTGGGGCTGTTCGTGTGTTTGAGCAGTTTTGGGGCTGGCGGAAATTTGGTGCTGGATACTGCAGTTTTCCTGGAGTATTTGCCGTGTAAGTTTGACATATGCTTCGAATTGCACATGTGCAAAACTAATTTTTAATTAGCGTATAAGCAGTGGATGCTTACACTCATGGCGGCATGGTGGGGTGCGTATTACACATCTAAAAGTAATGATGCTCGAGCTAATGACATATTCCAGGCGTCGGACAACTCATTGCCGGATTCTTCGCATGGGCCTTCATCCCAAACTTCTCCTGCCTCGATCCCTCCGTTTTCCCAGACGCAGCACCATGTACCAAAGCCAACAACCAAGGATGGCGCTACGTGTGGTACGCCAGCGGCTCTCTTGTCTTCGTCATGTCTCTCGCTCGCATCACCGTCATCCGCCTCAAAGAGACGCCCAAGTTCCTCGTTGGCGAGGGCAGAGATGCAGAGTGTGTCGAGACTCTGCAGCACATTGCGAACAAGTACAATCGCCCGTGTAGTCTGACTGTAGAAATGATGGCTGCGTGTGGAGAATTGCAAGTCCAACCTGGAAGCAAGTGGGCACTGGGAGGCGTGTGGGGACATATCAAGGGCCTCTATGCCACGAAACGCATTGGTATCTCGACGACCCTGATTTGGTTCTCGTGGACGCTTATCGGCCTGGCGTATCCGCTGTACAATGTGTTTCTCCCGGCATACTTGTCCTCGCGAGGTGCGGCATTTGGTCAGCCAAGCCCGTACATCACGTGGAGAAACTACACACTCGTCAACTTCAGCGGAATCTGGGGTCCTGTTTTGGCTGGGTGGATGTGCGGAACTAGGTTGGGGCGCAAGTACACGATGGTTGTGGGTGCGCTGGTTACGATGTCGTTCTTCTTTGCGTATACGCAAGTAAGGACGGCGACGCAGAATGTGAGTAAAAGACTTTGGTGGAGAGACTCGGGCAAGTTGCTAACAAACTATCCAGGTTGCGTTTACGTGCATTATCAATTTCTGCCTGAATATCTACTACGGCACGCTGTATGCGTATACACCAGAGGTCCTGCCCTCAGCGCACAGAGGCACTGGAACCGGCATTGCGATTGGATGGAATCGTATCATGGGTATTCTGAGTGCCGTCATTGCGACAGTCGCGGATGTGAGTATTGAGTATATGCCAATAAAGGCTGTGTTACTAATTTGTGAGTAGACTGGCACGCCTGTACCAATTTACATTTGCGCTGCATTGTACATTCTAATGGCTGGTATTGCGGCGATCTTCCCGTTTGAGCCCTATGGAAAACGTAGCTCTTAAAGCACCTCGAAAGGACCTGGGGGGTCTTGGGCGGTAGTGCCCCTCCTACCTACCGCTAGCTTACAAATGCCCAACCAGTCGTCACTAACTCGTGCGCGCTCTGTTTGAACTCAGCTTACTATTACAGAGTAGCTGTTGTCTTATATACATGCCTGAATAGACTTAATAGCTTATCAGCACACTACGAAGAGCTTATATAGCCTTAAAGTTACACAGGTTAACTACGAATGAGCTCGTATGTGGTGAGTCAGCTCGCTACACCAAATTTGGCCTTCAGGCGTTAACTCACTAAACACGAGCTCCTTAGTAACGTGCTGTTAAATAGTTCAGGCCTTAAGGCATAGCGCGCACGAATTATTGCTACATCTGGTGTCGTGGACTGAAGAGGAACCTCTGGTTGCTGAGACAATACTTTTCACACACATTTGCTCATGTCTCAGCCCATGCTTCTCAGTCGTCTTGTTCAGCACACATCATCTACTGCACGTACTGGCATCAGGTCGGCATCCACTTTCATAGGCAAATCTGGTTGTGTATACACTCAGCGCGAGGTGCTCCAGGAGCGCGAAGATACCAGACTAAGCGTATACAAAGCTGAGTACGTTGTGCAAATGCCACACTTTGGACTTGACCTAACAACAGTCATTCTAGATCTCAGAACCAGTCTTTTGTCTTCAAGCGCGTATCGAAACCGTTCTACGACCTATCCTTACGTCTTGCAGCCGAGTTTCCCCAATCTCGTCGGCTTCGCATGCATGTTGACTACAACGAAGACGAAAATATCCTACTATATGCTTACTACCAAAGCACCTTACTTAGACTGCTCCAACAGGATATAAGCGTTTCTGATGCAGCCCGGAAGACAGTTCTGCGGCAGACAGGAGAAGCCATACAAGAATTACACAGCAAGGACTGGATCCATATCGGTACGATCAATGGCCCGGCTTGCATATTCCATCACGAACCAACAACTAACATATGCTTATGATAGACATCAAGCCTGATAATATCCTGGTAAACTGGACGTGCGACGAAGAAGGCATCAAAACAATCACCGACGTCGCTCTAGGCGACCTCGACCTCGCTTTCAAATTAGAACCAGGGGCGCTACTTCATACCGCTCATGCAGTAGGAAATGCAATGTGGCGTAGCCCGGAAGGACAGACTGGGAGAGGCTTGTCTAAGGCATCCGACGTTTACTCCTTCGGACTGGTCGTAAGTGACTCTACTTCAATTCTACGCCTATGTATGGTGTCTGATACACGCTAAACGTCCACGCAGTGCCTATATGCCCTCGGCGCTGGGGAAACGATACTCATCAACGACTACCAGGAACTCGTGAAGCTTGGTATTACCCCCGAGCAAGAAATCTTAACGCGGCATTTTTCTTATTTTGGCTCGGCAAACGACGGCCTTCTCAAGCAGATTGATAGCGAGAAATGGTCAAAGGCTTTGGCATTGGCATCTCAAATGGCTGAATTGGCGGTCGAAGACCAGCCAGAAATGAGATTCGACGTGTGGGGTCGGGAACTGGGTTCTGGGGCACAGAATATGATAGCGGGAATGATGAAGCCAGACCCGAGGGCTAGGGCGACGATAGACCAGGTCATGGCGCATCCGTGGTGGCAGGAGACCGTTTGATGTCGTGCTAAGGTAGAGGAGACTACATGCATATTTTCCATAGCGGATATAAATCGATCTCCAAGTCATGCATCATCGCGTGAACAACTACCATTGAAATCCGTACCATCATCTTCTTTTCCAATCATGTGCATTTTGACCGTTACGAATATTAACAAAGGAATTAGACAGATATCCACTGCTTGTACGCAGCAAGTCAAAGCAGCCTCCTACTTCCCGCGACCTATCACAACCACCAAGCAGACTTCTAAATTTATGCAATTCCACACCTGGAATATCCTACCTACCTCTTCTGTGAAGTCAATGCACCATTCAAAACATCTACGTCCAACGAAGCCAGAGTCCGACGACGCATGCAATCACATGTACAAATAATCCACATGTATCCACCTAAACTTTTAATCCAAAAACTCCCAAACACACATCCACCCCAACGCTTGATAACAACAACGCGCCTCTTACAATCATCACACCCGCACCCCTCCATTCCTCATCTCCACCACGCACCCGCCGCACCGGCTATCCCCAGCAAGTCTTGCGCCATTCCCTAGCGCCGTCATCAACACTTGACGTTTGATTTCCCGCTTTGAGCGGTTTGCGCAAACGCCACTGTGTTTCATCCCAGGACCAGGGGAACCAGACGCGCCGACTAATTGGGGTAAGGGAGGCGGGATATGGTTTAGCGCTACGAGGGGGAAGGACCGACCGATGGTGCACGGGGATCGAGCGATGAGAACCGTGCGAGAGGAACGAACCTACACGGGCGCTTGAAGTCTTGCTAACATCATCATTGGATTTGGTTCGCTATGCATACTCATGAACGCCTTTTTTTCGGGGAGGCGAAAGCCCCGAAGAACAAACCAAGGGAGCAAAAAAGTAACCGTCGTCTCTATATCATACTAGGTCAAAACTATGCCACGCTGCCAATGACTAACGCTGCAACGCCCTCTTCCTCGCTCCGCACATCAATCTTCATCGTCACGCCAGTCTTTGCGCTGAAAGCCATTCGTACCATGGCCGCGACCTTGCCTCCTGTGATGGTCTTTCCATAAAGCTTGAGTGTATGTGTCGAAGTCGATAGTGCAACATCTGTGCCGTCGAGAGGTTGCAATGAAAGTGTCTTTGTGAGCTGTTCTGTCGCATCTGAAGAAAAGTTAGTATGTTACAACGCCGTGCAAGTGTAGTAAGCATACCCGATATACTCTTGATGTTGCTGAGTTGCAAAGTCTCTGTCGCTGATTCACCATTCGATTGCTCCCAGACATTGTCGAAGCTGCCTGCATATGCAGGGACAACATAGTCCGCGCCATTGAGATCAAGATCTTCAACCTGGTACTCATCGGGGTAGCCATCACCGTCTTCTGGCTCGTTGGTGCTTGGATCGATTTCCTTGCTGGTGAACTTGAGCACGTTGGTGAAGCTGGCGGCGATGTACTGCGACTCGGTTTCTAATCGCTTGAAGGAAACGTAGACTGTGCCTGGCTCGTTTGTAGGGAGCTTAGGCGCAGGAATGACGAACTCCTCTTCTAATTGCACATCACCATCATCTTCTGGGGTAACGACCATCTCGACATCAAGCAGAACTGTGTCTGGGAGCGTGTTCTTGATGTCATATTGAAGCACAATGTGGTCTTTGAAGATGTGCTTGACGGCTGTGACAACGTACTCGGTTTCCGACTCGGTGAGCTCGACGAGATCGCTTGACTTGAGCACAGTGCCGTGTGCAGCAAGTTCGGGGATCTTCTGGAGCTCCACGGCATATTTCTGCGCATTGTTTGCTGCGGCGGAGGCAGCATCTGCACCAGCCTTTGAAGGTGCTTTTGAAGCACTAGGAGCCTTGAGAGTGGGAGTTGCGCCTTCGGTCTTCTTGGTGAGATCTGCGGCATCGGCTTGCTCGCGCGACACGGTCGGAATCTTGGTGATGTCGAAAGCGGTTTCGAAGGTATCGCGGGAATCGGAGCTAACGTACATGGCCAATTGGTGCTCGAGAACGGGAAGGGAGAACATGGAATCATTGCGAATAAAGCTTAGAGCGAGGTCGTCATCCTGGTCCATCAACCGGAGGTTCAAGGCAGCACGGTCGCGCACCTCATCGTCAACATCGTCGAGACAACGCGTAAGGAGGACATGGACAGACTTCTTGATCTCAGGATCCTTCTGTCCGACACCGAATTTGGCGAGGGCAGAGGTGGCGGCAGCACGCACGATGGCGTTCTCCAACACGACGCGGTTGTAGATGTAGCGAATGTACTTGGTAGGGTGTGGCGTAGAAGGACCTTCCCGTCCAAGGACGAACAGAATCCTGACTGCAAGCTTGGTGAATTCGCAGTCCTCGATGAACTCGCAGAGTGTGGCCAGCGCATCCTCCTTCGCCTCAGGTACGAATCGGATCAAGTCCATGATAGCCTCGACCACAGATCGCTTAAATTCGTAGCCTCCCTCGTCGCGTAGGATACCGCTGAGGAAAGCAAGGAAGCCAGACTGCTTGGCCTTGAACTTCAGCGCAAGCGTTCGCACGGCTTCAACAATTGTGACCTTGAACTCGTCCGTGATCTCAGCCATAAAGCCTGTGATTTGCTTCATCAGGCGGTCCACGGAAGACTCGTTGCCGGTCTTGAGTAGCGTAGTGATGGCGAATGTAGCAATGCTGCGGTTCGAGTTTGTGATGAGCGATTCGATGTCTTGGTTGCATGTCCGGACAGCATCTGGCTTGAAGGACGCCATTTGTGATAGAATTCGGAGAGCGGCGAACTTGGTGACAGCGCGGGGAGATGTGAGGAAGAGCTGAAGTACGTGGACAGCCTGCACGAGCTCGGCGTCGGTGACGTTGTGCATGTCGCAGATTGCCTTTGCGGCCTCGAAGTTGACCATTTCGGACTTGTGACGCAGCCAGCCGTCGAGCAGTTGCATCATGGGCTGTGGATGGTGTTAGCAAGGGACGTATTTTCGTCTGCCGTTTTCCTACCTTTCGCAAGTTCGGATCCTCTTCGGCCAGCTTGGCTGCTAGCCTGACCAGCAGAACAGTAGCAGCAGGGCTCTTGACCACGCCTTGAGCCGAGTATTGCTGGACCATCTTCACCAAGCTCATTCTGTCGCCAGAGCGCATCTGGTACAGCAGCCCAATGGCGTGGTACTGTGTCATGTAGTTTGTGCTCGCCTGGAGCGCAGTGTGAGAGCCGCCGCCGAAGCCACCCAAGAAGCCACCGCCAGACTTGCTGCCAGAAGCCGCCTCTGCTGCCTCGGACTGCCACCTTCGAACGACATCCTTTGCGACTGGGAGAAGGTGGTACGACGAGACGAGTGCCGCCGAGGCGACCGAGGGGTTCTTGTCGACAATGCACGTCTTGACGAGACGCTCGATCGCTTGCACGGTGGAGGCATCGATGACTCGGCAGAGGGCGCGGATCGCATTGGGGCGGTACACGACATCGCTGCCGACCGAAGTGTCCTTCATGATGGAGGACGTGACCATGATGACATCGTCGGCAGAGCCCGCCAGCTCCTTGATGACGAGGTAGACCATCTGGCGGAGAGAGGCATCCTTGTTCTGGAAGAGCTTGGATATGCCGAAGAAGAGGGTGGTGGCTTCCTGGCGTCCCCAGCTCTCGCCCGTGAAGAGCAGCAGTGCGAGCTTCGTCAAGATCTGGCCATTGTCAGCTGAGGTCCGACACGGGGTTGTTTGTGTTCAACATGCCACTCTGCATTTCCGCGGTGAGACGGGGCTCTGGTTGAATACTCGCGCTGCGTCGTGTCAGCTCCCATAGCGCCAATTCGTCCCCACTACCACTTGGAACAGCAGGGCGCGGTACCTTCTTGGAAGACGGAGGTCTTGTCAATCTGGGCCACGCCGCCGACATCCTCGTGTTTCTTGTCCATGCTGGGCGCAGTATAGCTCTAGTCGAGACGTGTGCCTGTGTGGTATAAAAAGTGTCCCGCTCTTGCTCCGCCAAACGTGGCCTTTGCTGAACGACGCAGTAAAGGTGTCCGGGGCCCCGCGCAGCAATTGTTGGGTGAAGCGTGCAGGGTGCAGGTAGGAAAGCGTGTGCGGAGGGTGTACGTGCGGGCGCAGTGAATTGGTCTACGTTGAACATGGCTCCCGCGAATGTGGGTTGCTCCTGCCGCGCCGCTGTGTTTGTGCTGTTTGACGCCGTGCGCCTGCCCTAGCGCCGCCCTGGCCCTGGATCCGCCGCCCATTTTCGGGTATTCAAGGCTGAGATGAATAGCTTGACGACTCAACATCTTGCTGCCCTCACACATTTTCCTTCTTTCCTTCTGTACACGTTTTCATAATGGCCGCTTCAATACCCCATTCGCGATGTCTCCTCTCCACATCGACCCTCCGAACTGTTCCACGATCAAGAACACCATGCTCACGAGCATTCGCCACAACTATCGACTC
>Ga0265780_10002040_pt1 | contig 27960 bp, 36 predicted proteins | sample P1T30metagenome_FD_192432 | JGI IMG/M metagenome (GOLD analysis project Ga0265780, IMG submission 192432) | Plant litter microbial communities from East Loma Ridge, Irvine, California - P1 T30 | ecosystem: Environmental > Terrestrial > Plant litter > Unclassified | place: USA: California...
TCTCAATTTATTGGTTTCAGTAGAGGATAATGGATTACGAGAAGAAACAATAGCGCCAAATTTTTTGCTTTTTGGAAGCTTTAAAAATTGCTCCTCGAAGATAGCTATTGTATTAGTAACTTGTGAGAATGCTTTTTCCACATCGCTTCCCTTCAATTCGACAAAATACATTACATCGTCTTCAGGGCAGATAAATCCATAATCACATTTCTCAACTTTCTCGTCGTCAATCAGGCAACCGTCAATTTGAATTTTAATTGGGTATTTACAACTTACTTCAAATCTTTTTCCGTTTTCAGAAGCTGCCTTACTAGTTGCACAACACCTACCGAATTTCTCCACTAATTCCTTAAAGTTCTTCACCATATCTTATTGAAGTCAATTTGTCAAACTCACTTGATATAATGTTTGAAGCCTTGTCGATAGTATTACTATCAATACTTCTAAATTCGTCATCTTTGATTGCCCTTACAGTGCCGTTGCCTTGTACTTCATAAATACTTAATTCATCATAGCTCAACCACTTACTCTCCGAAATTACGTGGTCAATTTTCTTTCTCTCTGTAGTTTTTTCTTCAAAGGTATTATTGGCAAGCAATAGACTGTCAAGTACTGATAATACGTAAGGACTATGGGTGGTTATTATAAGGTTATGCTTACTAGCCTTCACATCTTTAATAAGTTTTTCGACTAACAATTTCTGCCTGATTGGAAAGAGATTTAATTCTGGTTCTTCCACTAAAACAGTAATTGTTTTGGTATTTGCGAGCATTTGCTCTAACACCACAAGCATTGGAACTAAAGACTGTACTCCGCTGGAAGCGACATTTAAGTTAATCTTTTTATTTCCAATAACAATAAAGTCTTTTTTATTTTCAAACTTGTAGGTAAATCCAAAATCTGAAAAATCGCTATCGTTCTTCTTGTTTTTTGCCTTTTCGTAATCAGCTGCGAAATTTTTAAAGCATTTTGGTAAATTAACATTATTTGCCCAAAGTCCAGAGATTGAATCACCAACCATTGAAAGTAGCATTCGTTCGGCTGGAATATAATTAGCTTGATTGTTGACCTGAAACTTTATGCTTGGCATACCATCTTTAAGAACTCTAATTTGTCTTTTGAGAATGGACTCTAATTCAATTCTATCTTCAAACATTGAATACTTACTCAATTTTGATTTTGATATAAATTTTACCTTCTTATCTTCGACTATTACCTCAAAATTTTCATTACTGTACTGAAAATAACTATTTTGATAGTCAAAATCTATGTTTAAGTCTGTCAAACATTTCTTTAACTCATAATTGACAGACCGCTTTAGCTTTCCTTCACCGTCGATAGATAGAGAAAACTCATAAAGGGGTTCTCGGAAAATAGTTACCAGTTTCCCTAAAACACTTTTTCCAGTTGACATATCACCTATAAAGACCATATATTTATTAAGCTCAAGCTCAACTTCGCTTATAGGCCCAAAATTTCGCACAATCAGTTTTTCCATTTACTTTAATTACTCCACAAAATTAAATAAAATAAGTTGAAACCATCAACATTTTTACAACTAGTTTAAGAGTGATGATTTGCAATAATATTACGGTTCTAAATTAGTAATTTTAGTCCACATAAGTGGATCACTCTACTAAAATTAATTCAACATTATCGAAAATAATTCTTACTTTTACCCAAAATCTTAAATTAGATGACCATAATCCTTTCTGACAGAAATCCCCGTCCTACCCCGCCAAAACCTTCAGCACCAAGCCCTGGTCGTAACAACCCTTCACCTAGGCACGACCAACCTGGAAAAGGTGTTCCGAGAGTTCCGACGAATCCACCTACGAAAAAATAAAACAGTAATAATACACTAGGCTCGATAGACCAAGAAACATTGTAACTCTTGAGAGAATCGTGGCTATCTTGTGCCACGATTCTGTTCGTTCAATACTTATTTCTTTCACCCTGATGTATTCATCACAATCGGCTTTTTCATCATTGTCCGTATCATTACAATACTCCGCAATCAAGTAATCATATTCGTGTATTTTACTCGACAACCATTGTGTTATTAGATTCAACATTATTGCAATGAGTAATGATATAGCAGCTGTCTTTATTATAGGCTCAATTACTAGACCTTTTTGTATCTGAAATTTGATTGTTTCAAAACACAAATATATACCAGCACTCGAAATTGTGATTATGAGTATGTCGAGTCGTTGGTGCGAATAAAAAAGTGAATCCCAAATCCTTTTTTGTCTGTCTTCTGTATATGATTTTCGGTATTGAGTTATTAGCTTAACAGTCTCGGGGCTTTCCATACATTTTTTTCACTAAAGTAATCAAAACTTTTTTAGGTTAACAAAACTCTATATTAAATTGACTTATCAGAAGTGAGCAACCCGAAAAGTTAATGTTACAATTTGTAACTACTTATCAACAACCAACTGTTACAATTTGTATTAATTTTGCTCCAATATGGAACAAAAATACCTCATAACGAAAGAGCAAGCGGAAGAGCATATTGAACGTGTAGTGGAACGAAAAAACCGCTAAAATCCTTGGTATGCAGATTAAGAAGCTGACTGACCCGATATTGGAGATTAGCGTTTATCAGGGCGAATTGAGCCTCTATCACGCAGTGATGATGAAAGATAGTCCATTAGGTAAATACAAGCTCCACGAGGGACTAGAAGAGTTTCTCCAGCGTTGGGTTAAGATGCTCAACAGCAATTTAATTAGAACGGAGCAGATAACGTTTCGGAAGTAACAAAATGCCATAATTCAACGGCAAGATTATAATTTTGTATTGTTAGCCATCAGATTACAATAAACTTTGTAGGACTCTTGACGAGGTCTTAAAAGTCCAATGGTAGTATTGCACAAGCCATCTAAAACTTGAAAATTTAGTTATGGTAATTGAGTAGAATTTCGTAACTTTATCATTCAATATACGCTTAATTATTCCTGGTTTGTGAATGGTTTAGCACAATCTAAATCATTTAATTTACATATGGAACAACGCATTATTTCAAGCAACTTTCAAGAGAAAAATGTTGATGAACTCTCTTTCGAAGAAATGGCTTTCGTACATTTATCTACACGCTCTTCCAATTATCACGTAAAAAATGCAGTCCTGAGGTCGACTTTATCCTTTGTGTATCAAAATATCCAGCATTCGCTAAACTATGAGTATAGCAAACAGTTAGTGCCTTATTTGTCGTTGTGTGCGATACTGGACCAGCTAGGTATTTGTTATAATAGGAAAGACAAAGCTGAACCGAAATTCGAGAATGGTATTAAAAGATGCTTGGTTTATTTCGGCGAGTTTGACGAAGACGACGAAATCATAAATACACTTTATGCTTTGAGAAACGGACTTCTACACAATATAAGTTTGACTTCGGTCGACAAGTTCAAAGACAATCATTATATATTTCGCTACAACCAAAAAATTGAAGACGTTTATCAAAAAGCAGAAGAAAAATGGGATGGCAATTATGAAACTCTGGATGGAAACCGTGATAAACACGAGACTCACATTAATGTTGACAAATTCAAGGATTTAGTATATCGTTGTATAGAAAGAGCTAGTGAATTAAATCAAAACTCTCAACTCGAACTAAGACTCTCTGGCGGGGTAAGACAGCTTTTTTTTGACTATATCAGAAGTATACCGAAATAACACTGTTCCAATTTTTAACTTAATTCGTCCGCTCAAAAGTAAAATTCCAAACCGTTATGTGCAACAAAAGGAAAGCATATTCATCCGATGAACTCATTTATGAGAAGCGGTACAACGCAAAAAAGTTTTTGACTTTTCTGATTACGACCCTGATATGTTCGCTTATGACCATCCAATCGCTCCTATCTTGTCGAATGACAACTTAGATGCAGTGTCGTTTAGAAAATGGGGTGTAATTCCTCCCAAATGGAACAAGCCAAAGGAAGAAATTTGGAATGGCACAATTAATGCAAAACTAGAATATTTCGAGAAGCGTTACGCTTGGAAGGAAATCACCCACCAGCGTTGCCTAGTTCCAACGTCAGAATATTACGAGTATCATTGGAATGACCCCAAAGGTAAAACCAAAACACTATACAAGATTGAACATCAGGAAGAGAGACTTTTTTCGCTTGCTGGACTTTGGTCAGATTGGGTTTCGAATGAAGGAGAGGTTTTCAAAACATATACAATCGTGACTACGGAAGCAAATGAAAGAATGAGATTCGTTCACAATAAAGATGCACAAATTGATTACCATCGGATGCCTCTTATGCTAAATCCAGAAGACGAAAGAGAATGGCTTGACCCTAAGAACAATTACAATGATTTCGCTTTTCCAAACTATAAACCAAGATTGGTTGCAGAACCAGTAGATTCACTTCCACCACCTCAACTAAGCTTGTTTTAGCTACTTTTTCTTTTTCTTCTTGAACATATCCAATTGCTCACGTTCTTTGTTTTCAAGTTCTACAATGTTTTTTGTGTCATCGTAATCAAGCGAAAAATCGTCGTCGATATAACCGTAGGATTGGTAGAGGTCTCCATCTTTGTAGTAAGAATAGATTTCGAAATTGGACTTCTCTAGCAGTTCCGACACCTTGCCGACCACAAACTGCTCATTAGCTTCATCGTCACGGAGCAGAAAGTCGGTTTCGATGAAAAGATTCCCTGTGAAATCCTTGTCCCAATCGGCATTAATTTTGGTTACTTTGGCTGGAAACTCAAAGCCGTTGTAATCGTCATCACGTTCTAAAACGGTGAGTGATGCTTTCACTTCTTTTACGATTTGCTTGACCTTTTTCCAAACCTCTCCTTCATCAAATTGTTTCAGTAATGAAGGTACATTTTCCTTAGCTATCTTGAGCTGAACTTTGTAATTTTCCATTAGTCCTAGCATTTAGTGTAAGCGATGATTGTTCCGTAATCATCATCTTCCGAATAGTGACTCAGCTTCAACTCACTTGTCTTTAGTTCTTCGTAAACCTTGTCGGAAATCGTATCTTGGTTATCTTTCCAATTATCGATTGTTTCCAAATCCAATTCGATGCTAACCACCAAGAGAGTGATTGGAGGAGCATCACCATTTCTTTCATCGACTTCCAATTCTCCACAGTACTGGTGAACCTTTAAAAGCTCAGCATCACGGTCGCGAATGTAAGTACAAACAAATGCTGCGATGTCATCGGCTCGCTCTTTATTCATCTCTCTATTGAACAATGAGACTGAAGCAGGAATCGAAAAATAACATAATGCGTAAATCATAGTTTCTTGGTATTAATCAAAATAAACATCAATATCTTTTCGTTGTTCATCAACAATTATTCTACTTGTATTCTTTTCAAAATGATTTGCCATATAACTCAGAATTTCATTCCTGTCTGCGTTATAGCTTGGTGCATTCTCATCTTCGAATTGGAAGGTAAAAAAGCAAGAACTCATAAGATGGGTTTGCAATTTTTCGTCGACATAATCCCAACCACTGTCAAGTTCACAACCAAAATAATCCACTTCTGACTTTGAGCTATTCAGTTTTTCGATTATAAACTGTCGAAGCGACTCTTCGGCAGGAATTGGACAAAGGTCATACTTAACCAGCAGTGTGTGACAATTTTCATTCATTACCTTTATTTTTTATAAAAGTAAAAAATCTTATAACTCAACTAGTTATAAGATTCTACTTTTTTATTATAATCGCTTGAATTGGAACGCTGAATCACTTTTTAATTTCGTGATAATGTAATCTGACATTTCACCAACAATTTCCTTCAGTAAAGGCAAGTTTTCCTTAACGGTTTGAAATCGATTTTCGATATGAACTTCAATCATAATAAGCGATTTTGAAACCACGTTCGAGTTTACATATTTTGGTGTTTCCACTATTCCAAAATTCCTTGAAGTATTGCCCATTCTTTGAAACAATCTTCTATTCAATTCGTGGTGGAAATGATTCATTAAGCGGTTGTAATCGACGTTGTCTATCTTCGTAAACGAAATATACGCTGGTAAAAGATAGTGTGCGTAAACGTATTTCTGTTCTTGTTTGTTTGCTGTTCCGTATGTAAGTTTTATTCCGTTTAATTCGGAAACGAACTTTGAAAACGACTGTTTCTTTTTTTCACTCATCGATGATTAATTTTTTTGACTTATTCCAAAGACTGTCCATAACACCTTCGAATTCTTTTTCTCTCTTATTGTTCAATCTCGTCTTCCTTTTTTTCTCTGGAACGAGTTCAGCTGGTTGATTGTATCTTCTCAAAGTATTCTCGATGATGTTTTTTACAACCAAATAACTATCGAATTGATAGCATTCGGAATAACCGCTAAAATATTTCTTTGGTTTATACTTTAAATTGAATGGAAGTAATCTTTCTAGGAGCAAAGATTCAATTCCTCTGGCAATCACACCATCAGCAAAATTCCAGTCAAAGTAACTTTTCAGCTTATAAGTGTTCTCCTTTTGAAATCTTGCTTCAACTTCTTGAGATGTTACACCAATTTTTAAGAACGTTTCCATTCCATCACTTAAAATCACCAAATAAAGTTTGTGATTTGTTTTACTCCGTAGTATCTCTTTATCAATCGTTCCCGACAAGTCTGTTATGCTTGCCCAAGCCTTAATTATTTCTTCAATCATTATGCAACAAATAATGATTCAAATCCATCACCGTAATCATAATTTTCATCTTCAAAATCATTCCCATCATCTTGAAAAGTTTCGTCCAACAATGTTTCAATCTTTAATGCTGGTGCTATCCCATATAACCTTTCGCAGTTCGAAACAATAACATTCATCGTTGTTAACATATCGCTCTCTAGACAGACTAAAGAATCGTGAATCGTTAATGGCTTAATACCCTTTCCTTGTAATTCAACCGCAATCACATCCAAAACCGTGTCACTTTCTCTGGTTTGAAGTTTTACCGCCAATACTGAATTTGATTCAGCATTAACTTCATTAATGTATTTCAAGATGTGAGGGAATTCTTGTCCAAAGGCATCTTTAATCTTCTGGTATGAAGTTACTTTTGAATAAAAGATTTTAAACAAGGTAAGTTTTGCAGTGTTTCGTTTTTGTTCTTGGCTGAAATGTTCTTTGATTACTCCTATCTTTTGAAAAACGGGAATCAAGCTTTCGTATAATTTCCCTGCAATTACGAGTTTTCCATATCGTTCAACCTCTTCCCTATCAACAACCGTTTCTTCTTTCAAAACAGTATATAGAAAGTACGGTTGTGAGTTTTTAATATCTATATTAAACAGCTTTTCGTCGCTTGTAATGAACTTTCTTAGGTATGATGGTAAAGTGGTTAGATTTGAGTCTAAACGTCCATTAGTGGAGTTCCTTTTAAAGAACAAAAAGCCTTGAGATATTGAATAAATTCTTTGTTGGTGGTGCATCATTCTATGAATAATATTATGAATCGCAAGACCTTTCTTTGATGGATGGTAGGTAAACTTCATTCTCGTTTTGACGAATTCGCCAGTACAGAGAATGACATCAACCAAAGCCATATCATCCACTTTTAATTCAAGTTCGTAAGCGAGATTTCTCAACTGTTCAAGGGCGTTATTTTGAGTCGCCTTGATTGCTTTTTCTTCATCAATTTTGAAATTTTTATAGTATTGTTTTTTTGTCGGTTCAAGATTTTTCACCCTATTCTTTCGCATCTCCATTTTGCTAATTTTTATTCTGTTGTTAATAGTTTTGTCATTTACTTCCACCTCTTTCATATCACCCAGCCAATTGGAAGGGATTCTGAATTTTTTAGACTTCTTGTTTTCGAAATCGTAGAAGTTGAGTCTTTCCAGCCATCCATTTTCAATCAAAAATTCTAAAGCTGAGGTGACATATCTTTTATTAGTTATAATTAAATCAAAAGTGACTCTTGGTATTTCAACATAATTGTGAAACTTTTCAACATTTGTTTTTAGACTGTTCTGCTTTCGGTAGACGATGTCCATTATTACATATAGGTCATCTTTTCTAGCGTAATCTGACTTTTTAATTTCAGTAAGTAAAAGAGATGGTATATATCTCTTTTCATTTTTTATTTTTTTCAATTTTCATTAAATATTCCTTTATTATTCTATTTCCTTTTTTTATCGGAAAGGAGCTTGGGAGTAAGTACTCTCAAGAACCGAAATTTTAAAGTTCGCTCTTATGTTTATAAACAATCGCAACTTACTAAGTTCAATTTTTTCAAATTTTAACATTAAGTCGAAGGTACTTTCTATATTTTTATTTTTGATTTTTTTGACCAATATTATTGAAGAAATTGTTATTTATCTTTTTTGTGGAATTTTTGATTTCTTGTTAGCCCATTATTTACAAGGCTTACCAAAGGATTTATTTTATTATTCACCACATATAAGCACCGAAAGTGGCTGATAGCAAACCTTTATGTGGTGAAAAGAAATGTAAAAGAACTTGTAAGCTCAATGATGACAAGACCTAACAAGAAATCATAAATTCCGCATTATAAAAACATTTTGAAGTAACGCTGAAGAACTATCATTTTGATGTACCGAATGCTCTTAATTTTCAATTAACACAACCTTTACTTAAATTGAAGTTAGCAATACGCAATTCATAAAACAATATGGAGAATATTATTTTTGATATCGTAAAATTAATCCGTCCTGCGGTATGAAATCGCTTTTATGCGCAACATCTACGCAATACATAAAAGACTACCAGGAGGTATGATAGGACTTAGACATTTTAACAACCATTGCATATTTTATTCGTTTTAATTCGAAACTAACGTACTGTTTTATCTCGAAAAAAGGCGAATATGTTAAATTTAAAGTACAAAAAAATCACCAACTTCACATACTTTCACACGTGAACTCGGAGGTGACTTAGGCAAAAACTTACGATTTTAGCGATTAAATATTGAGTTTCAATAAGACACATAAGTTGCCGATAAATATTTTATAAAAATTCTTAAGAAAAAACTTTTGGATAATGCAAGTACGCAATCTTTCCCTCAGAATCCATCCCAAATCGCAAAAGCACTTTAATTCTCTGTCGTTTCTGTTTTGATTGCCTAAAGCATTCAGAATTCATAACCAAGGTGTAATAATCTATATTTTCTTCACGTGTGTCAAATTTGATTTAATCAAATTGTACTCAAAGGATTGGTTCTGATATTCTTTAATGTCTCGAACAAAAGATGCATCAATTTCTCTTGGATTAGTATTTTTGAGCGAGATGTAACGTTTCACATTATTTGGGAATATTCTCTCCGCTTGCAAATCTTCCAAACTTACTGATTCGAAATAATTTCCAAGAGAAGAGAAGGTCTCCAAATTTTCAAGTGTTTTTCGCTCTTTGTGATTCGTTTCACTTGCAATAGGCAACCCTCTATTGCTTTGTTCCCGTGACTGCATTGGAACAGATTCGGGAGCTGCTTCTTTATTATCCATTGTTTGTCCGCTTGACGAATCAGACTCCAAAATTTCTGCAGTATTTAACTCTACGCTACTGTTATACATATTTTCAACCGTATAGGAAGAAATGCAAAATCCAATTACTAATAAAAACGAAGCGATTATGAAAAAGTTGACAGTTTTCGATTTTCGGTTAAGATACCAATTGATGATGAAACCAATACCGAAAATTGCCGATGCAATATTGAGTTTCGAAAAAAATCGGTAGCCCCAATCTCCTAAAATTGCTGATTGGAATTTCTGTTCTTCATCGAAATAGCCTATGAAGAAGCATCTGAAAGCATTTTTGTGGTTAAAAATTTGAAAAAGGGAGTATTTTCACAGCCCGACGTTCTGGCACTACACGAGGTGTGGGATTAAAGATGCAAGGTTTTTTGGGTTAAGCACAAATTTTCCAAATACAAGACAATCTTTAAATTCAGCGAAATGCCCAAATCCGTTTAGTGGCTGTTAGAGCTAGTTTTTCTTTGTCCGTCAATGTGGTTAAGTCGTTCTACCATTTAAGTTTTTTTATTAATTTTTTCTCAATTTTCAAGTCAATTTTTTTTTCACTTGGTGGATTTGTCCACTCGTAAATGTATAGTTCGTTGTCTTTCTTTTCAAGTATCCAGTCTTTTTCTTGTCCATAAACCATATTACTACCCCCATCAAGTTCCCAATTACACCAACATTTTAAACTGTCCGATTGTAATGTTTTGTTTAAGTCGTCATAACCCCTATTTGTCAATGCAGAGTTTAGCAATTTTATATGCTCTTTAAAATAATCATCATTGTCACCAGTGCCATAAAGAGCATATTTTGTCTGCTTGCCAGAAGCCTCAATAAAATGTAACGTGTCATTTATAAGCTTTAAATGTCCGATGACCGCAATGGTGTCCTTGAATAAAGTCTGCGAATACCGCTTGTTATAAACTTTTAAATTGGCTTTAGAAATTTCTTTAAAGTCATAAAAATTGTAGTCGTAGTTTGCTCTGCCGTCATAGAGCAACACCAATTTCTTGGTTGTGTCCAAACTGATTAAAAAATATTCTTTTGATTTTTCACATTCACAAGGCAAGTCAGTCTTTAAGCAATTTAGATAGTCTATATTTATCCAATTTGAATAAATACTTCGTGTTCGCTTTTTACTGTTATCTGTCTGCCCGAAACAGTTTGCAATTATCAAAAGAGTTAAAATAAATATGGTCGTTTTTTCTCTCATTGTTTGTTGTCTTAAAATATCCTATAACGTTACCAAGCTATTAGAATTTGCGGCTTACGAAGCCGAGTATTCTCTGTTACCAGGCTGGAAGTTATAAAAAAAATGGTTCTATTTACTTGAATTGCCGCAATTTATTATAGCCTGTGTTACCTGAAGGCTTTGTTATTATAATATTTTTTCAGAAAGTTGTTTTCATCAAAATCTACCATCCAAACAAAGCCGTCAAATAATTTCAAGTTACAAGTATATTCGTTAAGCAATATCCAACTTTTGTTTTCCAACTGAAATGTCTCAACTTTTCCAGTGAATGATGGATTGTAACAAATAATATTCAATTTTTGATTTCCATTAAAATTAGTAATGTTTAATAAACTTGTTGTACTTTGATAACGTGGAAATGGTATTATACTTTTGTTGTAGTTGTCAATTAAGATTGCTAAATATTGACTTCTTAAAGTTTGCTGATTATTTTCGTTGGAAAGATATATAATTGAATATTTTTGATTTCCGAATTTAAAATTATAGGCTTTTGAGACAACACTAAAATCATTTAAGCTATCATTCAGTATAATTTTTTTAATTAATTTTTTTCCTTGTAGAATATTCAGATTTAATATTTTCTCTTTTTTCTTCCCAATAACAATAGTAAATGTTGAGTCATTGCTACTAAAAAATAAATCTTTGTTTAATTCCTTAAAGTAAATCCCGGGAAATAAAAAATCGTTAAAGCAAACAATAGAATCTAAGCGAGATTTATGTTCTTCCAATCCATAACCAAAGTCATAGAGATTATTTTCAGTAACATATTCTCGAAGATTTTTGTATTCTGCGTTTTGAGCATAAGTTTTTGTAACTATAAAAAATAGAATTGTAATATTTATTAATTTAATGGTTGTCATTAATTTAGAGGTTTGTGTTAAACTTTCAGGTAACGTGTGGCCTGTAACCGCAGTCGCGAATCAAAGCGAACAGAGCTTCCTCTGCTAAGATAAAACATTCTTCGTAAATTAATGATTTTCAATTACCTAAATCTCCGCGATTGCAGTTAAAGGCGGTGAGACTGAAAAATGAAATCAAATTTCAAGACACGAAGCAAAAAAATTTGAAAATGTTTTTCAAACTAATGGAATTGGTTGCAAAAATTGCTATACCCGTCATAACAAAACAATTATTATAAATTATGGAAATAGGCAAGGTGATTAAAATGTTGATTAAAAAACGTGGTCTGACGCAGGTATTGGTTGCTGAACGGATTAATAAAACACCTACCGCATTGTCACAAATCATAAACGGTCTCTATAAACCGAGCGATGAGACATTGGAAAGACTGTGTGAGGTTTTAGAAATTCCACTTGCGGCGGTCTACTTTCTCAGCATTACAGAAGATAGTGTTCCTGCACAAAACAGAGCTCTTTACAGAGCTTTATCACCCAGTATGGAAAAGTACTTGGTTGATGTTTTTGAAGTCAATATAGAAGACCTAAGCCTATTTAAATAAAATGCGAAAGCCTAGAATAATCTAGGCTTTTTTTGTTTTTAAAATTGTTGTTTATTTCATCAGATAATCCTTTAAAAATGCTCCAATGTTTCTTAACTGTAGATGAGGCCAAACCTGTCAAATCAGCAATCTTAGATTGTGTTATTGGACCAAAGTCCTCGAACTTCCTATCTTCAATTTCATTGTAAATTTTCTGCTGAGTCGCCTGTTTTCTGCTTTCACCTATGCAGTGATTAACGATTTTCATTTTATCCTTGTGAGGAATATTATATTTCGGATTGAATATAAAACGTCTTTCTTTGTTATAATTCATATATAGATTTTGCTCTTTTCGCATCTTTAGGATACCTGTTACCAAAATAGACAATTCATTACCTCGAAGTTGAGGTATTAGTTTTTTATTGAATATGTTTGCCATAGCAATCATATCATCATATTTAAGTTTTGGATTTAACACCGCAATTTGAGACAACACAATAAACATCCTAGAATTCCTATTTCCTTCAAAAACACTCTTAGGTAGATACGGCTCACATATCTTCACCTTTTCAGTTGGATAGTATTTAAAATGCTCGTCGGAAACGTCTCCAAATTTTCCAACGTTTTTTGCTCTTTGTAATTCCGTTCAATTGCAATAGGCAGTACTTCATAGTTTTGGTCCGATGACTGCATTGAAACAGATTCAGGAACAGCATCTGTAACACCCAGTGTTTGTCCGCTAGACGAATCAGCCTCTAAAATTTCGGCAGGATTTAACTCAATATTTCTCTTAAGCATATTATCAACAATATAGGAGGAAATTGAAAATCCGATTACTAGAGAGAACGCAAATATAATCAAAAAGTTGACAATTTTTGATTCTCTGTTAAGATACCAATCAATGATGAAACCACAACCAAATATTGTCGATGCAATATTAAGCTTCAAAAAAAATCGGTAGCCCCAATTTCCTAATATCGCTAATTGAAATTTCTGTTCTTCATCGAAATAGCCTATGAAGAAGTATCTTGAAAGCCACTCATTGTGAACGTCTAAATAAAAATAAAACAATCCTAAAATTGAAATTAACCCAACTAAATACCGAAATTGCTTGTTTACTCCAAAACCCAATATGCATATCCAAAATGGAAGACTCATAAGCATAATCGAGCCAATTAAAATAAAACAGCCTACAATTATAAGAATTGAAACAATATGGTTTCCAGGAGTATTTCTGGTTCTTGGAACTAGCTTATAAAAACCCGTGACCCAATCTCTTTTCCAGAAGTAATATGTTGTCTGTTCCATCATCAATCCTCTCTTACACAGCGACACGCAACCATCCATTCAGGATTGATTACTTGGTTACTCACATATGGAGAATGTGAGCTTATCGCATACGCTCCATTAATCACGCCCATTCTTAAGAAATAAGCGTATTGGAAATCTGAAGGACTCCTTCCAAAAATTACGCTTTGGGCATTTTTAAAGCCGTTTGGTGTTGCTGAAAATCCAGTAGCGTTCGTTATGTTTGGATTGGGGTCGTAATAATTATTATACCAAAATTCTGAAGACTTTAGAGCGTTGTTCAAACCATTTTCAAACGAACTTGCAGTTGCGATTAGACTTTCCCAATCGGATTGATTAGCAATTCGCCAACCAGACGGACAAAGCTTTGCAAAGTTATTATCGGTCATATCTCTGCGATATAGATTTCCGTATGCTACATTTACATCGGAGTGAACCTCATACGCTTCGATTGGCATTCCATCGTTATAAGTTGTTGTTCGAAGGTTCTGCTGCATCCAGCACCTGTCACCAATTTCGACGATTGGATACACATTCCCGTCGATATCTGAAACTGTTGCAGTACTGCCGCATCCTGTGGGAACATTTATGGGAATCGAAGGATTTTGTACCAAATCTTCCTCGATTGCGTCGGAACTGGCACTGCAAGAACTTAGCGCAATTGCAGAGGAAAGAATAATAACTTTTGAAAGGTTTTTCATAATCTGTGATTTAAAATTCTCACAAATATATAAAATAATTTCAATCGGGTACATTCAACCCCTTTTTATTAATCCCTTTTTAAACATTGCAATTTGATACTTTTCCGACTATGAAAACGGAAAGAAAGAAAGGTGTCCCAGAATCAGTCAAGTTGCTAGGCAACAACATTGCCCGCATTATAGAAGAGAAAGAACTCCTCAGGCGCACTGTGGCACACGATGCTGATTTAGATGTTGAAAACCTACGAAAATACATTTCAGGAAAACAGATTATGGGAGTCCATATTCTTTTTCGATTAGCTAAAGCCTTAGATGTTTCAGTTGAAGAATTGTGCCGAGAAATTTAGCCCGGCAACCCTCCTGCCAACTATATGACACCCCGCCCTACATTCAACCAAATCAATAATTTTAAAAAGTTTTGTAAGTTCCGTCAGTATCCCGCCTATTGTTGACTCCAAAAGAGGTAATCTGAAAACAGGACATCATTTGATAAAAAAATTTCTGGAAATTTTTAGTTCAAAATTATTTCTTTACCAAACTTGGTACAAACTATCGGCATAATTGTAATCAAGGGGAATTTTTTAAAATTGACAATAAGGACGTATTGACTATAATTAAAAGAGAATCCAAAAGATTATTTTGAATATAAATAAACTGATAAAACAGCTACATTTGTGAGAAAAAAATGGGTGAATATATTAGAGTTGGTGAGATAACTTTGTTCAACATATTGACAATGACTTTTTCAACCATAGCTATTCTGATATCGTTATATTCAATTTATCGAAATAATCGGAATCAAGAAAGACAATTGAAGATTGGTAAAATTGAGGAAGTTTTGGAGATTCATCATTACTTACACGAAGCGTATTTGGGATTGTACCACTGTTACTTAACTTTAGAAATTTTAGAAGACGAGATTTTAAGGCAGGACGATGAAACATATAAATATAACACTATGGTTTTGGCACGTCAAAGGGAATTGTTGTTGGGTCATATAAAATCAGACGACGAATTATTCCGAAAACTGATTAGACTTGATGTTTTGGCTAGTGCATATATTGTTAATGACGATTTGGCAAGAAAGGTAGAAGCAAATGGAACAATGATAATGAAGACAGCTGCAGTTGTTCTTGGAAGGGTCAGCTTGGAGAACAGCGCAGTCGATTTCCTTCCAAATCTTGAGAAATTTGGGGATTTTATGTACAGAGTAGAACTTGAACTTGTGCGTGAAATGGGGTTGAAAACAAAACTGTTAACGAGGGAAAAATTTAAGATATATCAAGCTAAAAAATTTAAAAAGGAATTTGAATAGCAAAAACAAATATTATGGAGGAGACGAAACTTCTGCAACTTCAACAGAAAGTTGTCGAGTACTTGAAAGAAAATGATGTAGGAAGCGTTGCTGATGTTGTAGTTGGTTATAATATGTATCCTGAATCGAAATCTGAAAATGAGGAATTGATTTATGTGCAAAATTCACTTCTACTTGAAAATCTTGTGGTAGTTCAAAACAATCGCTTGAATGGGTTCAAAGATTTAAACTTGACGGAGCTTGGTTACAATAAAGAATTCTCGATAGTCTTTGCAACTAGGGAATCGCTCGTACGAAAATTTTTAGACCAACAGTTTCAAGCTGAAAAAGAGAGAGAGGCAAAATTTTTTAAGGCTAATCACCTAAAAATTCAAAAAGATTTTGAACTGAATTTGATTAGAAAGCAAGAAATTGAAAAGGAAAGACGACAGCTTCGGAATAAGAAGATTTTGAAGAAAACTTGGGACATTGTTAAATTTGCAAGTATCACCTTATCAGTAATTTTGACATTATTAGCAACATTGCTAGCGATATTTGATTCTGGAACTTTTAAACAAATTTACACTAACTTATTTGGTTAATAACATTATTTCGCCTTAATAATACGATTTCCCGAGGAACACATTCAATACACGCATAAAAGCCAAAATCTCGAAAATTCTATAGATTGACCTCACAGCAAGTCAGCGGCCCTTTCGGTCGCTTTTTTTTATGTGGTAAACCGATAATCTGTATTGCATTTAGGGTGGTACATCTGGTACACCTTTCAACCTAGTAAAACCGTTTTTTTATTCAGCTTTTTTGTGCCAACTTTTAAGTATACCCATATTCTGGCACACTTAAGGTGTATCACGAAAATAAATTAAAATAATCACTATTTATTGAGGTACGCTAAAAATGTTTTCGTATCTTTGTTGAAGACAAAAGGGAACAAGAAAGTTCATTGAAATATTGAGAGTACCATCAAAGAAAAAAGGAGTAGCGACAACTACTCCTTTTAAGAAAGTATCAGAAGTGAATCTAACACTTAATAATATGAAAGACAAAGATAATAAGATTTTTGATAATATGGACGGCTTATGTTGCCGTTATTTTGACGTTAATGAAACGTTCAAATTATTACGCTACCCTAATCCATCAATTTTTTACAGTTGGGGTGTGGAACGGAAAGTTAACTACCTTGGAAAAGGTTTGTTACTCTATGTGAATGCACATCGTCACACAGGCTGGATTTTGATTAGCCTTTCGGGTGCCGACCTTTATGATGTTTATCTCTTCCAGCTTGGAGAGAAGAAAATTAAAAAGGAAATCAAAGACCTCTACTTTGACCAACTGCTCAAAGCAATTGATGACGAGATAGAGAGAATTGACGAGTATAACGTTTAATAAATAACCTTTCATTTCTGATTCTTTGCTTTGGTGGTTTGCTCTCAATTATATTAATATTAAACAGAATCAAACTTATGGAATCAAAGGAAAAGAGAGTGGCAAGGTATATTAGAATAAGCCACATTGACCAAAATACGGCTCGTCAGGAAGCCAAAACCAAAAAAGGAGAAAGAGTATTCCTTGACAAAATTAGTGGCTCTATCGCCTTTAATCAACGACCTGCCGCAATGAAACTAATGGAAGCTATATCAGCAAATGAGATTGATGAGCTGGTCATAACTAGTATGGACCGACTCGGTAGAGATGCTTATAATTGTCAGGTTGTTTTGAATTATCTGACTGGAATGAAAATCAATGTAAGAGTTGAGGATTTGGGTATTGAATCGATGACGAAAGGCAAACCAAATCCAATGTTTAAATTGATTACTGATGTGCTTGCAAACGTTGCTGAGATTGAGCGTACGCATCTTTTAGAACGCCAGGCTGAAGGAATTGCTATCGCTAAAACCAAAGGTGCATACCGTGGTAGACCCACGGGAACTGGAAAGACAGCACAACAATTGGTTGATGAAAACAAAGATATTGTTAAGCGGTTGAAAGATGGCACAAGCATTCGTGATACTGGTAAACTAACCAAGAAAAGTCCAACAACCGTACAGAGAGTAAAGAAAGCGATGATAGAGCTCGGAATAGAATTGATTTAGATATCCTTATTCAAATTTTTTAATATCGCTAGTATCGACCTTTGCTAATAATAACAATCCGATTGCAAGAGGTATACCGTAAATTATGAACACCAAAACTGAGCTAACCACAAGCGAAGTATCGTTTGTATTCTCTGAGAGTTCGACCACATCAGTAGATAAATCGGGAGATAACTCGTGAATCTTTGAAGAGAAATTGGTGATTGCGTGAACCAAAATAAGCACAAGTAAATTTCTAGTTTTAATATAGGTTGCACCATATAAAACTCCAAAACCAATCGCAGCGTAAATTTGATAAACAGTTCCTAAAATTCCGTTTGTGGTATAGAAGACGTTCATAAAGTGTGCTATCCCGAATAGTAAGCCAGACAGTACTACAAACCCCGTAGTTTCTTTATTGCTTGATGGCTGGAGCTTTAGCAATGCTCCGAGAAATAAGCCTCTGAATAGGATTTCCTCCAGCGAAGCAGATGTAAGTATTGAAAAAACGAATATTAGAAATGTTGTCCAATTGGTATGAGATAAATCTAAATTTTTAATGGACAAGAGATTACTTGAAGAAACTAATACAAAAAATAACAAAGGAAGGTAGTATCCATAGTTTTTGTAGTTTTTAAATTCAAAGTAGTATTTAATTCGAAGATATTTTAGAAGACAGAAGACGAGTACGATAATGAAGACATTCGTTACAGTCTTGTCAATTAATTTTGCATCGTATGTGTCAGTTCCAAAGTCTATTAGGTATTCGTTAATTGGAACATTGAATAACGATACCAAGATAACAGCTATTATAAAAAAACCAAGGAAATGTTTGTATGTAATTTTTCTCATAACTAATAACAATTGTGGCAAGCCAAAAGCTTGCCACAATTTATATAATTATATTATACTACCAACCAAATTCGAAATCACAGTTTGATGGACAGATACATCCAAAACCATCCCAAACCCAGTAAGCGAAACATCCTGTACTACAAGTGTTAAATTTACATCTTATAGTACCGTGTCCTGGTAAAATTCCCTTTTTTTCATTTGCAACTTTTACACCTAATTCTTTATCCCATTTAAAATCAACGTCTGTAAGTGTATTGTTAAAAACTGATCGAACCTTATTTGCTGGATCGTACGGCACAGTCGCATCGTGCTTGAAAGTCAAATCCGATGTGTAAATTTCGTCATTAGCAACTAGGTCGTTACCTCTACCGTCATCGTTATAAAGAAACCCTTCAAAACCAACACTTACCTTATCCCAGCTTTCTTTGGCAAAATTTGCAAAATACAACTCCCTAACATAATTTTCTTCGTCAAGACTTCTAACGTTTGCATCGAACAAAGCTATGTTTTCTTGCATAAACTTTTCGCTTTCTGCAGCTGACATTCTTGCCGATATTTTGTTAACATTTTTTGTTTCTTGAGTTGATTCTGATTCTGAATCACTGCAAGAGTACATAGATAGCGAAATTACTACCGCAAGCATAATTTTTGAAATAATTTTCATAGTTTAAATTAAAATGTTGATTAAATAATAAAATCCGGCCAGATTTTCGTGATGCAAAGGTACCCAGACAACCAAGTTTGTTTAAACCAATAATCAACAATTTAACATTTTATTAACAAGTAATTTTCTATTTATTTAAAATACAATTGATTACATTTAATCACTAATTATCGACTAAATGTTGAATTAATTACTTTAATAAATCAGGTATTTCGCATCTAAAGAATTTGTTTAATTTGTTCAATATCTTATTTTTTTTTAAACAGCGAAAACGTTGTAATTTACTTCACTTTTTTGAAATAATTGAATTTAACCTGTAACTGAAATGCCTTTGTGACGTTAAATTTAATGTATGTTATAGGGAATGTGACAGGAGCTCAATACAGAAAATATTTTACGAAATCAAAAGTAAGTAGTTACTATGTCAGATTGGATGGCAGAAAACGGGTTGTGAATGGGCGGTTCGATGAGTGAAGCTTTTTTACGTCAGATTGCCAAGCAATGTAATTGTGGAGAATCAACCGTTGGAAGAGTCAAGAAGATTATATATGTAAAAAAGGATAGCACCACTTAGCTATCCTTATTTCTTACTTACCAAATTCTTTCATCAAATTTTCCATTGCATCTTTATTGATTATGTTAACGGTATCAATTTCCTCATCTGTCAAACTTTGTTCAATAGACTCTTCACTGACTAGATTTTCAATTTCTGTTTTCAACTCCTGAATAATTTCCTGCAATCGTGTCATCCTTTGTAGTAAGCCATCAATTCTTCCGTTACCGCTCGGTATAGACGCTACTTTATCATCAATAAGCTGAGCGACTGTTTTTTTATATTTTTCTAAATCCATTCCATTCTAATTTACTGGTTAGATACTTAATTTTATTATTTTCTGTTATAATCATCAAGAACTTTATTCTTATCATCTAGATAACTATATTATGATTTAAGGTGTTTTGGTCATCCAGCTTTACCGCTTCCACTTTCCAAAACATCACTGACTTTAAAGTACTAGCAATTATTAAGTTTTTTATTTGAATGTTTGCGCTTGCTTCCATCACTCTATAATCTCCAACCAAATTAGCACTTTTATACTTTGCCTCGTACTTTTTATTAATCATATTGTAAACATCTTTCCCAAGGAACTTGGCTTGCGTAAATGCATATTGAGATATATCAGTATCTGAATACCCTAGTGTTTTAATATGCGCCTTTGCAATCTTGACTTGTTCCGTTTCCGATTGACACGAAAGCATAGTTGTACCAATCAAAGCCAATAGTAATATTTTTTTCATAAGTTCAGTTCGTTGAATAAAAAATGGGAAACCCATAATTGAATACAATTATAAAGAATTTACCACATCTATTATTACGGTTTTCCGTAAACTTTCAAATTATTTATTTTGACCAAACATATTATTTAATATTTAAATCTTTGTAGAGTATATCAATTACTTTATTCACATCAATTGTCATTTGCACATAGGGTAAGTTTCGGCTATCGAATTCTTCTTGGAGCGCAATCATTTGATAGCTACACATATTATGAATCTTACCTACTAAATCCATTATTGCTTGCCTGCTTTTTTTGTTAAAATATATACTGTTACGTATGTAAGCATTATTCAAAAGACTTACCGTTTCAACAGAACCCTTGGCATCGATATTGCTCTCAAGAAAATCACTACTATAGACGTTCGACTCTAAATCAAACTTATAGTCCGTTAATATTTTATAAATTTCTTGAAACGCTGGAACTTTGTGTTGGTACAACATCTCAATTCGCTTGGAGCGGTTAGCTAAAGCATTTGTTACAATCCCTACAATAACACCACTAACAATCGGTGATATAATGGCTAACCATTTAAAAAGTTCTGCATTATCCATAACTGATTTTTTGATGCTAATGTAACAAAAAAAGCCCCTTGTGGGGCTTTTAAAAATCTTTTGTTTAGAATATTGGATTGCCATCAGCAGTCCATTTTGGATAATCTTCAAACTCTGGAAACTCTACTTTCATCTTGGTGTTGATAATGCCATTATAACGAGCCAGATTAATCTTGAAGTTTGAATCATCCAAATGATGTTTTCGGTTGTGGACTTCCAACACAACAGAGCTGTATCCGTTTTGGATGTAATAACCATTAGTGACTTCAATCTGCAAAGAGTCGCCGTGTTTGATTGGAAATCTGTTTAGATAAAGTTCTTGCTGTATCCATTGACCGCTTCCGCTTTTGGTTCTGAAAACAATATTTTCACTTGGTAGGTTTGAGTGGTTAAGCATTATTCTGTATACCCTTTCCTCTTCTGGTTGAGGTGTTTCGGTTGTAGGTTGACTGATGACTTCTGAATCGCCAGAAGAACACGCTACTATTGATGCTATAACGAACATCATCATTGTAATTTTTCTCATATTTTTAATTTAATTGTAACCGTAATCAGTTGGAACCTTCTCGAATTGGTATTCTGGCTCCATTATGCCACCACCTACGGAATTTTCTCGCTCCCAAGTAGCAGTTTCAATATTGCTTTCAGTGCGCTTGTCAATACAATCGTAATGTATTATGACTGTTCCAAAATTGCTGAATCTATCTCCAGGTGCTTTCAAACCATTCTCACCATATTCAACAGTTTTCCCGCACATTTCACAAGCTCCGAACTCTTCGCTTAAAGGCTTTTCGTTTGGCTTGTATCGTTCATAAACTCTGTATGCGCTAAAGCCTAAAATACCTAATAAAACAACTATAAATAATCCTTTCAAATTCATATTTTCTAATCTTTATAATCCTGAAAACGCTTGTCTTTTTTCTTCTCTTCCTTCTTTGCAAACACCGTAATGAACAAAGAAATCGTGATAGTTGCTTAACCTATCCCCGCCTTTAGTTTTGAATCCATCTTTGCCATCTACGACGATGTTTCCACACATAGGACAACTGCCGTATGTTGTACCATAATCATCTGGGTCGAGTGCACCAGAATTTTCCTTGTACTCAATATAGCCAGCTATCAAACCGAATGTGATTGCCATTGCCCATATCCATTTTCTACTCATAATTTTTCCATTTAATTGATTATTAATACAAACGTACGGGCAATTCTGGAATAATCCTACAAATTTTCGTGATGTATGTATCATTTTTTATAAGTGGCATAGAATGTAATTTTATCGCTATGCCCAGAGAACGAAAAAATGCACTACATCCAAGCCTTGCCATAATCGGTGACAACATTAGAACCATCATCAAAGAGAGAGGTTTAAGAGTTGAAGATGTAGCCGAAGATTCTGGCATCGCTCCCGAAACCTTAAGGCGTTATCTGCTAGGTACGCACCAAGAAATGGGCATTTCAAAAATTGTGAAGATTTCTAAAGCAATTGGTTTAGATGACTGGAACAAGTTGTTCAGAGGTCTTTAAATGCAAAAAACCGCAGAACTAAATCTACGGTTTTAGGGTAATTTTGAACTTCAAAAATTAGAAGCAAAATTTGTTCCGAACATCTTTCCAAAATTGCTTTAATCTTGTTGTCAATTGGAGTTTACTCTTTCGTATGTGAGAAAAGAAGATACGTTCGACTAAGTCTTTATATACGGTTGGATGAATATTACTGTTATCCATATCTAATTAATTTGACTGTTGATCATTAATTTCATTCAATCCCTCAATCATAATGTTTGCCATTGTGCAAACATTATCAGTTGGTGCATCCCCAGAATCAATGATTTTTTGAAGCTCTTCCTCAACATTCATAAATTCGCTCCATCCTTGCCAATCATCAGCAAACTCAAAATCCACATCAATAGGCATTTCTGGATTTGCTTCTCCACTTGCGATGAACTCAATCCATCTCTCGATTCCAATCTGTTCTTTTCTTAATCTGAATACTGTTTCAGCAATTTCTCTTTTACGTGTTGCTGTTTCTTTGTTAACTCTTTTCATAATAATTTGACCATAAGAAGTCACCTGTTAGTTAAAAATAAAAATTTGATTAAGGTGTACCACAACCTATGTCCAGCCTGGACAGAAATTTCTAGCGATACGGTTTTGGATATGAAAAGTCTGGCCAGACTTTTCAAACATTCCCTCTGCTGGGAGACACCTTATAAATTTTTGGTAAGCTTTCAATCTATCGACTGACAGGTGTCTTGTTGTTAATTATTAACAGGGCAAATATATGTCAACATTTTGAACTAAACAAATTTATTTTTTTGTAACTAATTGATTTGCAACGTATTATTTAATACGTTGTGTTTTTAATAAGCTTGATTTTTCCTAAATGATTGACAAATAATGAAATACATTTTCTTCCGTCCAAATTCCGCTATGAAAAAAAAAATCACTCTGTTTCTATTTTTAGGCATTTTGACATTAGCTTTCACTTTAAAATAAGATTACCTTTGCTTTTTTTTAATTAACAATGCAAAAATTAGAGAGCAAATTAGAGAGCAATCACTATTTTAATTTGTAACTAATAGCAAAATCAAACACTTTTCATAGTGAATTACCTATCAGTAGAAAATATATCGAAATCTTTTGGCGAGAGAACGCTTTTTAAGGACATTTCGTTTGGAATCAATAAGGACCAGAAAATTGCTTTTATCGCGAAAAATGGCTCGGGGAAGACGTCGATTATGAAGATTATTAATGGCGAGGACGAGAGTGATACTGGGCAGGTTGTGGTTCGAAAGGATATTAAGATGGCGTTTTTGTCGCAGGATAATAATTTGCAGGAGGAGCTGACGATTGAGGAGAGTATTTTTGCGAGTGATAATGAGACGCTGAAGGTGATTCAGGAATATGAAAAGGCGTTGGAGAATCCGGAGGATGAGGAGGCTTATCAAAAGGCTTTTGATAGAATGGACCAGCATGATGCGTGGGATTTTGAGACGCAGTTTAAGCAGATTTTGTTTAAATTGAAGTTGGAGGATTTTAAATTGAAGGTTAAAAATCTTTCGGGTGGACAGAAAAAAAGACTGTCTTTGGCGATTATTTTGATTAGCCGACCTGACCTTTTGATTTTGGATGAACCTACGAATCACTTGGATTTAGAGATGATTGAGTGGCTGGAAAGTTATTTTGCAAAGGAAAATATCACGTTGTTTATGGTGACACACGACCGTTTCTTTTTGGAGCGTGTTTGCAATGAAATAATTGAGTTGGACAACGGGAAATTGTATCAATATAAAGGAAATTACTCCTATTATTTGGAGAAAAAAGAGGAGCGAATTGCTTCGGAAAATTCGAGTATTGACAAGGCTCAGAACTTGTTTAAAAAAGAGTTGGAATGGATGCGAAGACAGCCGAAAGCGAGAACGACAAAATCGAAATCTCGTCAGGATGATTTTTATGTAATCAAGGAAAAAGCGGAAAGCCGACGTAAGGAAAACAAAGTCGAGTTGGAAATCAATATGGAGCGAATGGGTAGCAAAATCATTGAGCTTCATAAGATTTCGAAGAAGTTTGACGATAAGGTTATCTTGGACAATTTCAGTTTTGATTTTCAGCGTGGCGAACGTATCGGGATTATCGGGAAGAATGGAACAGGGAAATCGTCGTTCTTGAATTTGTTGACGGGAACAATTCCTTTGGATTCTGGAAAAGTGGTTGTGGGTGAGACGATTAAAATTGGATATTATACGCAAAGTGGAATCAATCCGAAACCGGGACAGCGTGTTATTGATATTATTAAGGAGTATGGCGAATACATTCCGCTGACGAAAGGGAAGATTATTTCGGCTTCGCAATTATTGGAACGTTTTCTTTTTGATGCCAAAAAACAATATGATTATGTAGAGAAATTGAGCGGTGGCGAGTTGAAGCGTCTGTATTTGTGTACGGTTTTGATTCAGAATCCGAATTTCTTGATTCTGGATGAGCCAACGAATGATTTGGATATCGTGACGTTGAATGTTTTGGAAAGTTTCCTTTTGGATTATCCTGGATGTTTGTTGGTGGTTTCGCACGACCGATATTTTATGGATAAGATTGTGGATTTGCTTTTTGTGTTTAGAGGTGATGGTGTGATTGAGAATTTTCCTGGGAATTATTCGGATTTCAGAGCGTATGAGGACAGTGCCGATGTGCAACAAAAAGAAGACAATAAAACGGAGAAAAAGGCTTGGAAGCAAAATAATCCTACTGGTAATTTGACGTTTAACGAACAGAAGGAATTTCAGAAAATTGAACGTGAAATTAAGGATTTGGAATTCGAAAAATCTAAGATTGAATTGTTATTTTCGGAAGGAAAAGTAGCTGATGCAGAGATTGAGAAAAAAGCAAATGAATTGCAGGTGATTATCAAAAAGATGGAAGATAAGGAAGAAAGATGGTTTGAGTTATCTGCTAAAATGGAGGGTTGATTCTCGCAAAGACGCGGAGACGCAAATTTTTAAGCCATTAAGTATTTAAGATTCATTAAGATATATGAAACCACAATTGGATTTAATCTAGTTGTGGTTTTTTGTTTGAATTATGTTTCAGGTTGGACGTCGATTTCTTTGATTTGATTTTTATATTCTGATGGAAGTAGAAGATTTTTTAGGACTGCATCCATTTTTATTACTCTGCTGATTTTATACATTTTTATTATTAGTTTCAATGGAGAAATAGTATTATTGAAAAGCTTTTGCTTTGCAATTTTTGGAACAATTAACTTTTGAACGCCCAATAATAAGTTGAATCGGATTGCTCCAAGATGCTTTTTGTATTGCTTGAATAAATCGATGGTGAATTTACTTTTTTCAAGATTTTCTTCTAAATGCGTATCGCGAACAGTCAACCAATCGTTGTAGTTATTGGGTAATTCTTTCAAACCCATTCGTAATCCAACACGATAAAAAACATTATAGACTTCCTCTTTTTCTTGATGGGTGAGCTTTCTTTCCAGCAATTCAAACGAAGCAATGGAATAATGAATCAGCATAAAAAGCACATCGCGGTAAGCCCAATCAGGGATTGCCATTCCCCTACTCTTTTCTACTGATGCATGAATATGTGTAATAAAATCGATAGATTTATTGGCTTCATCGGTTGGAGAAAAAACAATTTTTCGGGCATATCCGACGGTTGAAAAAAGCCTGCCCAATGGGTCAGATGGTAATTTTCCAGTATAATACAACCAATCAACAGCTTTGTTTAAAGCAAATTCTGCCGAAGCGCCTGCGAAAATAAAAAGTACCGTGTCGCTCTTCCCCCAAATCTTCCGAACTATCGAATCTTGTGCTACAAATAATTCCATGCTCTTTATTTTTTTTTCAAAAGTATAAAATATTTTTTATTTAAAAGTACTTTGTATTTCAAAGTTTATTACATTTGTAAAAGAATTTAAAACTAAAAATCATGGGAAATAAAAGATTTATGAGCATTTTGATAATTATAGTCGTGCTTTTGTGCATTCCATTAATCGCAATGCAATTAACAAGCGAGGTAGTCTGGACTTCATCTGATTTTATAATTGCAGGGATTCTTTTATTAGGAACCGGAATTGTGATTGAAGTCGTAGCAAGAAATGTAAAAGACAAGAGAACAAGAATCGGAATGATAATAGGAACTTTGGTTGTGCTTTTCTTAGTCTGGGCTGAACTTGCTGTAGGGGTTTTCGGGACACCTTTTGCGGGTTCTTAAATTCATTCTTAGAAATGAAAAAGCCACAACATTATAAATTCTGTTGTGCCTTTTTATTTGCATAAATCTAACTTACCAAGCAATTGGATTATAGTCTTTCAAAAATTTTCCGCACCAATGTTTTCCTGTATTGATACCATCAAATAACGGATCCATGACTCTTGCCGCACCATCAACAATATCCAATGGCGGTTGAAAATCTTGTTCTTCCTGCTTTCTTTTGGCCAATTCTGCTGGGTCTTCGTCGGTTACCCAACCTGTGTCAACAGCATTCATGAAAATTCCGTCTTTGGCTAAAGTCCCTGCTGCGGTATGTGTCAACATATTTAGAGCTGCTTTCGCCATATTGGTATGCGGGTGGCGGTCTTCCTTGAAATCTCGGTAGAATTTGCCTTCCATTGCCGAAACGTTGATGATGTGTTTTTTACCCGTATTGTCTTTCTTCATCACTTCGGAAAGTCGGTTGCAGAGCACGAATGGCGCTACCGAATTGACCAATTGCACTTCAATCATTTCCGTGGTTTCAATTTGGCCTAGCTTCAATCGCCAGCTGTTTGTTTTTCGTAAATCGACTTGTTGCAAATCGGCATCCAATTCACCTTCGGGGAAAACTTCCTGAGCCACCAAAGTATTGTCGAACGAATACGGAATCTGCGATAATTTGGCGGAAGCCCTCAAGCCAATTCCAGGTTCAGGTCCGTGCCAAGTTACCGGCATATTTTGATTGGAAGACGCGCCAATAGTCAGCACTTTTAATTCCTCCAAACAATTCAAATGGTCGTTCAGCAAACTTTGAACATCTGGATGAAACGACGAAATTGGCTTCTCCTCGTTTTCCATCATGTGTGTGTAAAATCCTGCTGGACGCCTAACTGTTTGTGCCGCATTATTAATCAAAATATCCAATCGGCCGTATTTTTGTTCGATGAAATTGCAGAAAATCTCCACACTTGGAATGTGTCGCAAATCCAAACCATGGATTTTCAAACGATGTCCCCAATCTTTAAAATCTTCTTCTTTCGCAAAGCGAATTGCAGAATCAACGGGAAAACGCGTGGTTGCAATGACAGTCGCCCCGCCTCGCAAGAGCATCAAAGTAATATGATATCCGATTTTTAATCGAGAACCGGTGATCACGGCAATTTGTCCGTTTACATCAGCGGTTTGAAAACGTTTAGCATAATTAAAATCGCCACAATCCGTGCACATTGTGTCATAAAAATGATGCATTTTCGTGAACTTCGTTTTACAGACGTAACAGATTCTTGGCACTTTCAGTTCCAAAACTTCTT
>Ga0265780_10002041_pt1 | contig 27951 bp, 23 predicted proteins | sample P1T30metagenome_FD_192432 | JGI IMG/M metagenome (GOLD analysis project Ga0265780, IMG submission 192432) | Plant litter microbial communities from East Loma Ridge, Irvine, California - P1 T30 | ecosystem: Environmental > Terrestrial > Plant litter > Unclassified | place: USA: California...
GGGAAGCCGGCGAAGCTCATGTCCATGCCGGGGATGACGCCTTCGGAGTTGTCGGTTTCCAGCACCAGCTTCTGGGTCGGCTCGAACACGCCGCGCGCGTACATCACGTACACGACGAAGCCGATGATGAGTGCGGCGACCACCGCCAGCAGGATCATCGCCTTGGTTTCGACGTGGGCCGGTTCGTCGTGAATAGGTTCGTTCATATGAATGGTCAGATGTATTTGATGGCGAGCGAGGAGCCTTCGATCAGCAGCAGCACGAACAGCAGGCGCAGCGCGCCGGGCTGCACGTTCGAGGCCAGGCGGCGCGGGTAGCGTTGCAGTTCGAGGATGGCGGCGGTCGGGATCACGGCGACCGCCAGGCCGAACAGCACGGTCTTGAGCACGAAGCCGATGGTGACCACCGGCTCGAACACGCGGCCTACCGTGCGGGTGTAGTCCGGCAAGCCCCAGGGAGACAGGCCGTAGACGTTCAGGTAGGCCAGCACCAGCACGATGGTGGAGCTGACCATGGCCAGCGACAGCACCGAAAACGCGTTGGCGAACAATTGCGGCACCAGGTCGCGGCGCAGGCGGCGCAGGGCCTCGGCATTGATGTCGGCAGTGGGCAGGCCGGCGCGCGCCAGGCCCAGGATCGAGGAGTCGAAGGCCATGCCGGCGCGCAGGGCGGCGAACAGGGCGGCCGACAGCGGGATCAGTTCCAGCACCAGCACGCGCACCACCATTTCCAGGGCGTAGCGCGACAGGCCGTAGCTGAGGGCCGTGACCAGCACGATGCGGATGATGACGAGGCTGATCAGGGCCGAGAGCAGCGTGAACCAGGGCAGGACCTTCCAGGTGCCCGTGTAGATGTACCAGGCGGTGGCGTGGCGGTTGGCGCGGTTGTAGGTCGAGGGCGAGAGGCTGGTGACCAGGGCGATGGCGCCGAGGTGGAACATGTACCACCAACTGCGCAGGTAGCGCAGGAAGGCGGCGCCCCAGAGGCTGGGGCGGGTGGCGAGGTTGAGGGTGCGGCGCATCGTCATGCGATCGCCCTCCCCGCCACGCACGGGGGCGAGATCGTGGGCCGCGGGCGCACCTGTTTGCACGGCCGCTGGCCCTTCACGCTTCCGCGTGGGCACGGGGTGCCCACCTTACGCGCGCCGTGCTTCATGCACGCTCGGGACCTCGCGGATCGCGGCCAGGGCCTTTTGCAGCTGGCTCGTGGAACCGATTTCGGCGGTGAAGACCATGCGCGCCTGGCCCTTGGTGGTCTGCGTGTTCACGCCGGTCACGTTGATCTTCTCGCGCGAGAAGACTTCCGAGATGTCGCGCAGCAGGCCCTGGCGGTCGCTGGCGAGGATGAAGATGTCGACCGGGTAGACGGTTTCGCTGCCGAGCGTGCCCCAGGCGGTCTGGATCACGCGCTCGGGCGCCTTGCTGCGCATTTCGGCGAAGTTCTTGCAGCTCTGGCGGTGGATCGAGACGCCCTTGCCGCGCGTGACGAAACCGACGATCGGGTCCGGCGGCGCCGGCTTGCAGCAGCGCGCCAGCATCGTCATCAGGCCCTCGGTGCCGACCACCAGCACGCCGGATTTCGCGCCCTGCTCCACGCTCGATGCGCGGCTCTTGTTGACCACGGCCGCGTCTTCCAGCGGCGGCGGCTCGGCGGCTTCGTGCAGCGCCGCTTCCACGTGGCGCAGGCTGAACTTCTCCTTGCCGACCGCGATGAACAGATCGTCGACCTTGGCAAAGCCCAGCTTGTGCGCCAGCGCTTCCAGGTTGACCGCGGTCTTGCCCTCGCGCTGCAGGGATTTCTCGACCAGCGCCCGCCCCTGCGACAAGGTTTCGGCCAAATCCAGCGCATGGAACCAGGCGCGGATCTTCGAGCGCGTGCGGCTGCTGACCGTGTACTCGGGGCTGAGCCAGTCGCGCGACGGTCCGGCGCTGCCTGGTGCGCCCTTGGCGGTGATGACTTCGCAGGTCTGGCCGTTCTTCAGCGCCGTATTCAAAGGCACCATCACGCCGTCGATCTTGGCGCCGCGGCAGCGGTGGCCGACTTCGCTGTGCAGGTGGTAGGCGAAGTCGATCGGCGTGGCGCCGACCGGCAGCTCCAGCACCCGCGCCTGCGGCGTGAGCACGAAGATGCGGTCGTCGAGCGTGGTGGCCTTCAGCTTCTCGACCCACTCCTTCTGCACATCCTCGCCGGCCACGGCGTCGGCGACATCGCTCTTCCAGGCCAGCAGCTGGCGCAGCCAGGCGATCTTTTCGTCGTACTTCTCGCCCTTGAAGGTCGAGCCGCCGGTTTCCTTGTAGCGCCAGTGCGCGGCGATACCGTACTCGGCGAAGTTGTGCATCTCCTGGGTGCGGATCTGCACTTCCAGCGGACGCCCGTCCTCGGCCGTGACCACCGTGTGCAGCGACTGGTAGCCGTTCGGTTTCGGACGCGAGATGTAGTCGTCGAACTCCTTCGGGATCGGGGTCCAGATGTTGTGCACCAGGCCCAGCACCGCATAGCAGGTCTTCACATCGGGCACGATCACGCGGAAGGCGCGCACGTCGTACAGCTCGGAGAAATCGAGGTCCTTGCCGCGCATCTTGCTCCAGATGCTGTAGATGTGCTTTGGGCGCCCACTGACCTCGGCCCTGATGCCGGCCGACTTCAATTCCGCCTCGAGCCGGTCGATCGAGGACTGCACGAAGCCTTCGCGCGCCATGCGCTTTTCCTCGAGCATCTTGGCAATGCGTTTATACGTATCCGGCTGCAGGAAGCGGAACGACAAATCTTCCAGCTCCCACTTCAGCTGCCAGATGCCGAGGCGGTTCGCCAGCGGCGCGTACAAATCCATCACCTCGCGGCCGTAGTCGCGGGTGGTGTCGTCGAAGCGCTTCTGCTCGGCGAACCAGCGCAGCATGGTGGCGCAGGACGACAGGCGCACCAGCACCACGCGCATGTCGGACGCCATCGCCAGCAGCATCTTGCGCAGGGTTTCGATGTGGGCCGCCGCTTCCTGGGCCGCGTTCTTGCCGCGTCCGAGCACGGGCTGCGCCACGGTCAGGTCGCGCAGGCGGATCAGCTGCTGCACGCCGCGCACCAGCGTCGCCACCTCGCTGCCGAACAGCTGTTCGAGCGTCTCGACGATGGCCGGGTCGATCATCGCCAGTTCGAACAGCAGGCCGGCGATGCGCGTCTCGGCGTCGCTGCGCAGGTAGGCCAGCGTGCCGGCCACGCCCAGCGAGAATTCGAAGGCGTTCTGGCCGGACGCCAGGCTGCGCTCGCCATAGGCGGCGGCAGCATAGTCGAGCGCATGCTGGACGCGTGCGCATTCCTCAGGACTGAGGCCCTGGACCAGCTGGGTGGTGGCGTCGCCGAGGGCGGCGGTCGAGACCATCGCTTAACGCAGCGCGGCGGTGACGACGATCTCCACCAGGCAGGCCGGATTGGCGAGTTTCGATTCGACGGTGGCGCGCGGCGGCGTGTGGCCTTGCGCGACCCACTCGTCATACACCGCGTTCATGCCGGCGAAGTGGGCCATGTCGGCGATGTAGATCTGGGTCATCAGGATGCAGGTCTTGTCGCTGCCGGCTTCGGTCAGCAGGCGGTCGACGTGGGCCAGCACTTCGCGGGTCTGGCCTTCGATGTCCTGGGTGGTGTCTTCGGCGATCTGGCCGGCCAGGTACACGGTGCCGTTGTAGACCGCGGTTTCGGAGAGGCGTTTGCCGACGTGGTAACGGGTGATTTCCATCTTCTTCTCTTTCTATAACGTTGGGCTCGGTCGGATCGACTTCAGCCCACTAAAAATGCGCGTGCCAGCGCAATCTGGTCGGCGTGCACGAAGGTCGGCGCGTGGCCCACGCCCTTGATTTCTGCCAGCTGCGGCCGCGGCCCGCGCGTGGTCATTTCCAGCGCCGTCTCGTGCGACAGCAGGTCCGACAGTTCGCCGCGCACCAGCAGCGTCGGGCAGCGGATCGCGTCGAATGCGCGCCACAGGGCCGCCTGCCCCATCTCGGCGCGCGAGGCGGTGATGGCCTTGAAGGGCTCGGCCAGCGCCAGGTCGTAGTGGCGCACCCATTCGCCGTTCGGCGCCTGGCGCAGCACGTCGGCGGCCAGCTTGCGCCATTCTTCGTCGGAGTGCGGGCCGAACGAGCTTGACACGTCGCGCACGAAGCGCGCGCCGGATTCGAAGTCCGGGAAGCGCAGGTCCTGGCCGATGTAGTCGGCGATGCGGCGCATGGCCGCTTCGTCGAGCACCGGGCCGATATCGTTCAGCACCAGCTTGGCGATCGGCGCGTCGGGCAGCGAGGCCAGCACCATGCCGATCAGGCCGCCCATCGAGGTGCCGAACCAGTCGACCCGGCTGTCCGCGCTCCCCGCGGTCGCCCGTGCGATCAAGGTCACCATGTCGGCCACGTACTGCGGCACCGCGTACAACTGCGGGTCGCGCAGGCGGTCGGAACGGCCGCGCCCCACGACGTCGGGGCAGACCACGCGGTAGGTGTCGCTCAGGTCGCGCGCCAGGGCGTCGAAATCGTCGGCCACGCGCGTGACGCCGTGCACGCACAGCAGCACGCGCGGGTTGTCCTGGTCGCCCCACTCCTTGTAGGCGATGCGGTGCAGGCCAGCCCGCGAGCTGCACTGCACATGTTTGATCCTCGCTTCGCTCATTCCCGCTCCATCGTGACAATATTGCCAGCCTGTTCAGCCGAACCGACATTTTAGCTGGCAGTGCGATTAGAATTCTACCAATTCCGAGCAGGCACCTTGAACACCACTCTAAAGAGGTCAGTATGAATGCAGCTGCAAGCGCAAAGATGTTAAGCGGTAAAACGGCACTCGTCACCGGTTCCACCTCGGGCATCGGCCTCGGCATCGCCCGTGCGCTGGCCGAGCAAGGCGCGAACATCGTCTTCAACGGCTTCGGCGACGCCCAGCAGATCGAGAAGCTGTACACCGACGTCGGCCAGGAATTCGGCGTCCAGACCGCCTATCACAATGCCGACATGTCGAAGCCCGAGGAGATCGCGGCGCTGATGCAGTTTGCTTCGGATAAGCTCGGCGGGGTCGACATCCTGGTGAATAACGCCGGTATCCAGCATGTGTCGCCGGTCGAGGACTTCCCGGTCGAGAAGTGGGACGCGATCATCGCCATCAACCTGACCTCGGCCTTCCACACCACGCGCCTGGCCCTGCCCGGCATGAAGCAGAAGAACTGGGGCCGCATCATCAACCTGGCCTCGGTGCACGGGCTGGTGGGTTCGGCGCAGAAATCGGCGTATGTCGCGGCCAAGCACGGGCTGGTCGGTTTTACCAAGGTGACGGCGCTGGAGACGGCGCAGACCGGGGTGACCTGCAATGCGATCTGCCCGGGCTGGGTGCTGACGCCCCTGGTGCAGAAGCAGGTCGACGACCGCGCCGTGCGCGAAAGCGTGTCGAACGACGAGGCGAAGCGCGCGCTGCTGGCGGAAAAGCAGCCGTCGGGCGAGTTCGTGACGCCGGACGAGCTGGGGGCGCTGGCGGTGTTCTTCTGCTCGCCGGCCGGGGCGCAGGTGCGCGGCGTGGCGTGGAATATGGATGGGGGTTGGGCCGCGCAGTAAAGGCGACGGTGTTTCCGGGGTGTGGATGTTGACTTTGTAGGGTGGGCACTCGTGCCCACCCTACCAACCCCATTCCAGTATGCGACAATCCGGGCCTTTATTTACCAGGCAATACTCGCATGCAGCACTTTGAACGGCGGCGCGACCGCTTCGACCTTTTCGACCGCATGGACAGCCCTGCGGTCAATCTCTGCTTCACGATGGACCTGCCGGACTTCCGGCCCTGGTGCAAGGCGCAAGGCCTGCCGCCCTTCCACGTGCTGCTGTGCGCCGTGCTGCGCTCGGTGCTCGCCATCCCGAACTTCCGCTACCGCGTCTTCGAAGGCGAGGTCATCGAGATCGACCGCCTGATGCCCTCCTTCACGGTTACGAACCAGCACCACGACCTGAATTTCGCCCTGTTCGACTGGTCCGACGACCTGCGCGAGTTCGTCAGGCGCAGTGTGGCCGCACGCGACGAGGCTGGCGCGATGCTGGAACTGAACAACGCCTACGCCGGCCTGTCGCCGCGCCAGGTGAAGGACCAGGTCTTCATCACCTGCATCCCCTGGCTCGACTTCACCTCGATCCAGCACCCGGCCGCCACGCTCGGTTCGCCCGACATCCCCTCGCTCGCCTGGGGCAAGTTCAAGGACGGCCCGAAGGGCCGCCTGGCCCTGCCGTTCTCGGTGCAGGCCCATCACGGCTTCGTGGACGGTTACCACATCCACCAACTGGCGCAGCAGATCGCCGCCGAGCTCGACGGTTTCATGGCTTGATGCAACGAGGCGCCGCCAGCACGGGCGCCCACATTCCGCTTGACTCAAAAATATGATGGTCATAATATGAAAGCCATCATATTCCGATACCAATCACCATGAACTCCGATTCCAAGCAGACCCGGCGCGAACTGTCCCATCAGCGCATCCTCGACGCCGCCGCGCGTGCCGTGCGCCGCCATGGTTATGCGGGCGTCGGCGTAGCCGAGGTCATGAAGGAAGCCGGCCTCACCCACGGCGGCTTCTATGCCCACTTCAAGTCGCGCGACGCCCTGCTCGCCGCCGCGCTCGACCATGCCGGCGCCGGCAGCGCGAAAATGCTGGCGCGCCGCATCGCGCTGGCACGCGAAGCCGGCGTCAGCCCCCTGCGCGCCCTGGTCGAAGGCTACCTGAGCGAGGCCCACGTGGCGGCCGCCGAACTGGGCTGTCCGGTGGCCGCCCTCGGCTCCGACATGCACCGCCAGCAGGACGACGTGCTGGCCGCCTCGCGCCGCCGCGTACTCGGCCTGATCGCCAACGTGCGCCAGGCACTGCCGCCAGATGCGCCCGAGGCGCAGGCGCAAGTCATTGCCAGCACCCTGGTCGGCACTCTGCAGCTGGCGCGCACGCTGGGCGACGAGGCCGGCGGTCTGCTGCAAGCCTCGCGCGAGGCGCTGCTGGCGCAATACGACTGAGGTAGGGTGGGTTCGAGAACCCACCATGCATACGGTGCAGCATGGTGGGTACGAATACCCACCCTACCTCGCCACAAAATATGACAGTCATCATATTCATCCAACCTGAAAGAGGAACACCATGCAACTCGCCAACGCCACCGTCTTCATCACCGGCGCCAACCGCGGCCTCGGTCTCGCCTTTGCCCGCGCCGCCCTGGCCGCCGGGGCGCGCAAGGTCTATGCCGCCGCGCGCGACCCGGCCGGCATCACCTTGCCCGGCGTGACCGCGGTCGCACTCGACGTCAATAACCCCTTGCAAGTGGCGGCTGCGGCAGCGGATTGCGGCGACGTCACCCTGGTCATCAACAATGCCGGCATCGCCACGGTCGGCGGCCTGTTGGAGGCCGGCAGCATCGAGGCCACACAGCGCATGATGGAGACCAACGTCTACGGCACGCTGCGCGTCAGCCAGGCCTTTGCGCCGGTGCTGGCGAAGAACGGCGGCGGTGCCCTATTGAACGTGCTGTCGGTGTCGAGCTGGATCAGCGCACCGGTGCTGGCCGGTTATGCGGTGACCAAGGCCGCTGCCTGGAGCGTGACCAACGGCCTGCGCAACGAGCTGCGCGCGCAAAATACGCAGGTGCTCGGCATGCACGTCGGCTTCATCGACACCGACCTCACCAGGGGCTTCGACGCACCGAAGCTGGCGCCCGAGTTCGTGGTCGAGCGCGCCTATGCGGCGCTGGAGGCCGGCGCCAGCGAAGTCGCCATCGACGAATGGACGCAGGGGATCAAGCGCGGCCTGTCGAACGAACCCGGCATCTACATCGACCTGGCGCGCTGAACCCCTCAGGACAAGCACATGAACAATCCTTCCGTCGCCCCCATCCCGCTAGCCGCAGGTGCGCAAGCCGGCGCCTCGCCCTGGCCCGTGTTCTGGATCGCCAGCATCGCGGTGTTCCTGGTTTCGCTCGACGCCACCCTGCTGTACGCCGCCTTCGGCCCGCTGGGACGCAGCTTCCCCAGCGCCACGCCGGCCGACATGTCCTGGGTGCTGAACGCCTACACCATCGTCTACGCCGCCATGCTGGTGCCGGCCGGCGGCCTGGCCGATACCCACGGCCGCAAGCGCGTGTTCCTGATCGGCGTGACGCTGTTCCTGGCGGCGTCGGCCGCCTGCGGCATGGCCGACAGCGTGGCCTTGCTGATCGCGGCGCGCGTGGCCCAGGCGCTCGGTGCGGCGCTGCTGACGCCGGCCTCGCTGTCGATCATCCTCGACGCTTTTCCAAAGGAGAAGCGCGCGGTGGCGGTCAGTTTGTGGGGCGCGGTCGGCGGCCTGGCGGCGGCCGTGGGGCCGAGCTTGGGCACGACCGTCATCGAGCACTTTGGCTGGCCGGCGGCGTTTTACTTGAACCTGCCGTTGGGCGCCGTGTCGCTGTGGTACGGCGCGGCGCGTCTGCGCGAAGCGGGCGGCGGCGCAAGCAAAGGGCGCGTGGACGTGGTCGGCATGCTGCTGCTGATCGTGGCGGTGGGTGCGTTCGCGATGGCGATCACGCAGTCGGAGTCGCCGCACTGGAGCCGGGTCGAGCTGGGCGTGCTGGCCGGGCTGGGCGTGGCCGGCCTCGGCGCCTTCATCCTGTGGGCGCGCACGGCCAGGGCGCCGCTGGTCGACCTGGCGCTGTTCCGGAACCGCAGCTACAGCCTGGTGAACCTGGCGACGCTGGCCTTTGGCACGGCGTTCGCGCTGATGTTCTTCTCCTACTTCGCCTATCTCACCAACGTCTGGCACTACAGCCTGCCGGCGGCCGGCCTGGCCGTGACGCCGGGGCCGCTGACCGTGGTACCGACGGCGATCATCGCCGGCCGCATCGCAGGGCGTTATGGACACCGGCGCGTGCTGGTGCCGGGCGCGCTGATCTACGCGTGCAGCAGCCTGTGGCTGTTCTCGATGGTGGGCAGCGAGCCGCATTACCTGGCGCAGTGGCTGCCGGCGGTGCTGCTGAGCGGGACCGGCGTCGGCATGGTGCTGCCCTCGCTGGCCGGCGCCGCGGTGGCGGGCCTGCCGCCGGCGCAGTATGCGGTGGGCAGCGCGGTGAACCAGGCCACGCGCCAGCTGGGCAGTGCGCTGGGGGTGGCGATTGCGGTGGTGCTGGTCGGGCATGCGGGTGTGGGGCGCGCCGACTTCGTGCCGCTGTACGTGCTGCACATGGGGCTGGCGCTGCTGACCTGCGCCCTGTGCGTGGGCGTGCAAACGCGACGCGCTTAAGCGGCGCGCAGGACGGCGACCTGCCCGACGATGGGCACGCCGTTCTCGCTGCGCAGCAGAGATGCTTCCAATAAGGCGACCTGGAAGCCATGCGCGGCCGCAAGCGCGCGCAGGTACCTCGCCGCATGCGCGTAGCGGTTCGACGCCTGCAGCACGAAGCCCTCGCCCCCGCAGGTTTCGGTGGAAAAGCAGAACGCACCGCCTGGCCGCAGGATGCGCGCGACCTGTGCGAATACCTCGGCCAAGTCGCCGAAGTACACGAAGACGTCGGCCGCCACGACCAGGTCGACGCCTGCGCTTTCCTGCGCCAGGAAGGCGACGATGTCGGCGCAGGCCAGGCGGTCGTACAGGCCGGTCTCGCGCGCCTTGCCCAGCATGCGGTCGGACAAATCGACGCCGGCCAGCGAACCTGCGGCCGGCTTCAGATAGGGCGCGCACAGGCCCGTGCCGCAGCCGAGATCGAGCACGTCGCCGCCGATCTCCACCCCGGCGCTGCGCAGGGCGGCATCGATGGCCGCAGGCGTGCGGTAGTCCAGCACCTCGGTCAGGTGCTGGTCGAAGTGGCCGGCGTACTGGTCGAACAGCGCCTTCACATACTCCTGCGGCGCGCGTTCCGGTGCGTTGCCGACGCCAAGTGCGGCCAGCGCGAAGTCGACCTGTTTCGTGTCCCCGCCCTGCGCCGCCAGTATACGGCCTGCCGCGCGGTAGGCCTCGATGGCTTCAAGCTGGCGCCCCAGCGCAACCAGGGTCGCCGCACGGTGCTCATATGTGACGGCATGTTCGGGCCGCACCGCGAGGGCGCGCTCGTAGCTGCGCAGCGCCTCGTCGAAGCGGCGCAGCTTGTGCAGGGCCATGCCGCGGCCGGCATGGGCTTCGGCCATCCTGGGGTCGATGGCCAGCGCATGGTCGTAGCCGTCGACCGCATCGCGCAGGCGGCGCAGCAGATACAGCGCATTCGCGCGCACGCACAGCGCCTGCGCATAACGGGGCTGGCCGGCCAGTGCCCGTTCGGCGCCGTCCAGCGCGGCCTGCGGCTGGCCCAGGTCGAGCAAAGCTGCCGCGCGGTTGCAGGCCGCTTCCGGATACGGCGAGCGCAGGGCCAGCGCGCGCTCGTAGCTGTCCACGGCTTCCTTAGCGCGTCCGAGCTTGCGCAGCGCGTTGCCGCGGTTGGCAAAGGCCATCGCATACGACGGGTTCAGACGCAGCGCCTGGTCATAGCTGGCCAATGCCTCGCTGCTGCGGCCCAGGTCCTGCAAGGCGGCGCCCAGGTTGCAGTGGGCGGTGGCCTGCGCCGGGTTGATGGCAATCGCCTGGCCAATCAAGTCTAGCGCCAGCGCGGCGTCGCCCTGCTGGCGGCAGACCACGCCGAGCAGGTGGAGCGCGTCGAACTGGTGCGGCGCCTCGGCCAGCACCGCGCGGTACACATCCTGCGCCTGCGCCAGCCGGCCCGCCTGGTGGTGGGCGACGGCCTGCTGCAACAGCGCGGTGACATCCTGCTTTCCTGCCTGCTTCATTCCTGCCTCTCGAATCCTGGTCGGCGCAAGGATACCGCAAGCGCCTGTCACGCAGGGAAGCAGTCCGTTATCATTCTAACTTCACAACAATAAGAGACCTCATCATGCGCCGCTGGACCAGCAAGCTTGCCCTGACCGCCCTCGCCTTGATCGCCACCGCCACCGCGCACGCGTTCGAGGCGCGCACCCTGTTGCTCAGCGCCGACCGCGTCTGGACCGGCGATGGTCAGCCCCACGCCGGCTGGGCCGTGCTAGTCAGTGACGGCCGCATCAAGGAAGTCGGCCCGGCGGACAGGATCAGCGTCCCGGTCGACGCCGAGCGCATCGCCCTGCCCGGCAAGACCCTGATCCCCGGCCTGATCGACCTGCACTCGCACGTGCTGCTGCACCCGTATAACGAAACCACCTGGGACGACCAGGTGATCAAGGAGCAGGTGGAATACCGCACTCTCCTCGCCGGCAAGCACGCGAAAGACACGCTGCAGGCGGGCTTCACCACCCTGCGCGACCTCGGCACCGAAGGCGCCAACTATGCCGACGTCGCCGTCAAGCGCGCCATCGAGGGGGGCGTGGTCGACGGTCCGCGCCTGCTGATTGCGACCAAGGCCATCGTGGCCAGCTTCAGCTACGGCCCGGCCGAGCGCAGCTATCGTCCCGACATGGAGATTCCCTACGGCGCCCAGCCGGCCACCGGCATCGACGAAGTGACCAGGGCGGTGCGCGAGCAGGCCGCGCACGGCGCCGACTGGATCAAGTTCTACGCCGACTACCGCACTGGCGTCGACGGCAGCAGCCGCCCGACCTTCACCATCGAGGAGATGAAGGCGATGGTGGCGGCAGCCCACGTCACCGGACGCAAGGTGGCGGCGCACGCCAGTACCGACGAGGCGATCCGCATGGCGGTGCTGGCCGGGGTCGACACGGTCGAGCATGGGTATGGGGCGAGCGAGGCGACCTTCCGGCTGATGAAGGAGCGTGGCACGGCCTATATCCCGACCTTGACGGCGCCGGAAGCGATTGGCGAATACTTCCAGAAGCACGTGCGCGGCGGCGAGCCGACGCCATCGATGAAGGAAGCGGCGCGCGCGTTTGCGCTGGCGCGCAGGGTCGGCGTGGTGATCGGGAACGGCAGCGACGTTGGGGTGTTCACGCACGGGACGAATGCGCGCGAGCTGGAATGGATGGTGCGGCTGGGGATGACGCCGACGGAAGCCTTGCGTGCGGCGACCTCGGTGGCGGGCGAGATTCTTGGCAAGGGCAAGGAGTTGGGACGGCTGGCGCCGGGGGCCTTGGCCGATGTGGTGGCGGTCGAAGGGGATCCGACGGCCGATATCGCAGCTTTGCGCAAAGTCGGGTTCGTGATGAAGGGCGGGAAAGTCTACCGCAAGCCGTAATGGGATCCCCGGCGGTTGTTGCTTTTCGTAGGGTGGGCACTTGTGCCCACGCGGTTGTACCCGTGCCCACCCCGCCGTCAAATGGAACCGGGGACATTCGCAATCCTCCGGGTTGGCGTTTCGACACGCACATGATGCACCGCGTGGGCTCGAGAGCCCACCCTACGATGATCGCCTTTTCCGCCACCGCGTACCATTGCCCGGCACCCGCCACCCGATGGTGCAAGGCTGCACCACCGTCTGTCATCCGTTTTATTGATATCCGCCATCAATCCGGACATCAATAAACCATATGACGGTCATTCACCGACCTGCGGTTATCCACAATATGCACGGCGGTGAGATTTTGTGATGATCCTCTTCACCATCAACCTCTCGAGAAGAGTTGTCATGAAAAAGCCATTTTATAAAATCCTGTACGTACAGGTTCTCTTCGCCATCGTGCTGGGCGTCCTGCTGGGCGTGTTCCATCCCGAGCTCGGCGAGAAGATGAAGCCTTTGGGAGACGGCTTCATCAAACTGATCAAGATGATCATCGCACCCGTCATCTTCTGCACCGTGGTGGCGGGTATCGCCGGCATGCAGGACATGAAGAAGGTCGGCCGCGTCGGCGGCAAGGCCCTGCTCTACTTCGAAGTCGTGTCGACTTTCGCGCTGGTGATCGGCCTGCTGGTGGCGAACATCGCCAAGCCGGGCGCCGGCTTCAACGTCGACGTCGCCCACCTCGATACCAAGGCAATCGCCCAGTACACCGAGAAAGCCTCGCACCAGAGCACGGTCGAGTTCATCATGAACATCATCCCGAACACCTTCGTGGATGCCTTCGCCAAGGGCGACATCCTGCAGGTGCTGCTGATCGCGATCCTGTTCGGCGTGGCGCTGTCGATGCTGGGTGAGCGCGGCCGTCCGATGACCAAGATCATCGACGACTTCTCGCACGTGATCTTCGGCGTCGTGAACATCGTCATGAAGCTGGCCCCGATCGGTGCCTTCGGCGCCATGGCCTTCACCATCGGCAAATACGGCCTGGCCTCGCTGGTCCCGCTGGCCAAGCTGATGGGTTCGTTCTACCTGACCTGCGCGCTGTTCGTGTTCATCGTGCTCGGCACCATCGCCCGCATGACCGGCTTCTCGATCTTCAAGTTCATCGGCTACATCAAGGAAGAACTGCTGATCGTGCTCGGCACCAGCTCGTCGGAATCGGCCCTGCCGGCCCTGATGCGTAAACTCGAAAAGCTGGGCTGCTCGAAGTCGGTGGTGGGCCTGGTGGTCCCGACCGGTTACTCGTTCAACCTGGACGGCACCAACATCTACATGACCATGGCCGCCCTGTTCGTTGCCCAGGCAACCAACACCGACCTGACCCTGACCCAGGAACTGACCATCCTCGCCGTGGCGATGCTGACCTCGAAGGGCGCATCGGGCATCACCGGCGCCGGCTTCATCACCCTGGCGGCAACACTGGCCGTGGTCCCGGCGATCCCGGTGGCCGGCATGGCGCTGATCCTCGGCATCGACCGCTTCATGAGCGAATGCCGCGCCCTCACCAACTTCGTCGGCAACGGCGTGGCCTCGGTGGTGGTGTCGAAGTGGGAAAAGGAACTCGACCACGACCGCATGAACGCGGTCCTGAATGGCACCTATGTCGAGCAGGTCGATCCAATCACCGGCACCCCGGTGCTGCAGAAAGCGGCGTAAGCGTCACGCACCGCACAAGGAAACCGCGCTCAGGCGCGGTTTTTTTTCGCCCCAACTGTTGCCGCTCAGCTTTTGCACCGCTACCAACCCGGTGCTAAGATCGACCGCATGACACAACAGCAAGGGGACAGCGGCATGAAGCAGGACGCCACGGCAACGCACGACTTCGACGCCGCCATCGCATTAAGCGCCGGCGACGGCGACACCTTCGTGGGCCAGACCCACCCGGCCTACGGCAACATGGTCGGGCCCTTCGGCGGCGTGATCGCCGCCACGCTGCTCAACGCAGTCATGCAGCACCCGCAACTGCTGGGCGAGCCGGTGTCGCAAACCGTGCACTTCGCCGCGCCGATTGCCGACGGCGGCTTCAGCATCCGCACGCGCATCCTGCGCACCAACCGCAGCACCCAGCACTGGTCGGTCGAACTGGTGCAGGAGGGCGACGTGGCGGCGTTCGCCACCACCGTCACCGCCGTGCGCCGCGACACCTGGTCCGCACTGGACGCCGTCTTCCCCGACGTGCCGCCCGCCGCCAGCATCGACCCCGCCCCGCACATCCCGCGCGCCGCCTGGACCGGCCGCTACGAAATGCGCTTCATCGACGGCGCACCGGGCGCCCCCGACACCCACAGCGACAGCTCGCAAAGCCGCATGTGGATCCGCGACACGCCCGCGCGTCCGCTCGACTACCTGTCGCTGGCGGCCCTGTGCGACGCCTTTTATCCGCGCATCTTCGTGCGCCGCCCGAAATGGGTGCCGATCGGGACCGTGGCCCTGACCACCTTCTTCCACGCCGATGCCGCGCAGCTGGCGGCACAGGGCAGCGCGCCGCTGCTGGGCGTGGCGCGGGCGCAACGCTTCGGCAACGGTTTCTTCGACCAGAACGCGGAGATGTGGAACGAGCGTGGCGAGCTGCTGGCGACCAGCCACCAGGTGGTGTACTTCAAGGAATAAGCTGCCTGCGCGCCGCTGGCTATCCCGACAGGCATCTTCTGCAAACAATACCTTCCTGATATGATTTGCAGAATATTTCTGCGGGGAAAGCATGGTTGATCGGGTCGCGCCCGTGCTCCAGCTGGGTCCGCCAACAGGAACCCGTTGGAGCAGCCGTGTATTTATCCTTGTCGTTAGCCGGTCGCCGTTCGCTTGCCACCACACCCGCCCTGCCTGCCACGAAACTGCTGCGCAGCATGGCGGCGCTCGCATGCATGCTGCTGCTGCTGCCCGGCCTGGCGCTTGCGGGCGAGCGTGTCTATCGCTGCACCGGCAGCGACGGCAAGACGACCTTCCAGGGCCAGCCCTGCGCCGGCGTCGCCTCCCCGCCGGCCCAGGCTGCGCCGCCGCGGCGCGCCAGCGTTCCAGAGTCCCCGCGGCTGCCCCATTCCCCAGCCAGCCGGCCGGCGCCGCGCGCTGACCTACCCGCCACGCCTGCGCCGGACATGGCGCAATGGGCGGACGGCGCCGACGTCGTGGTGGTGTCGGGTTACGCGCCATCGTCACGGGTGACGCAAGTCGAGATCGCCCACACTGCCCGGCCGGTGCTGCTGGTGCTCACGTCGTACGAAGACACGCTGTGGAAAGTCGTGCCGTCGGCGAACACCCGCATCCGGGCCGTCGTGTTTGCCGGCAGTGCGAGCAGTGCGCGCGGCGACGTGCTGGCGCCGCCCGGGGTGCCGGTGCACGCCGATACGCTGCCCTACGCGTCTGCGCTGGAAAACATCCATTTCCGCGAGCTGCTGAAGAAGCTGAATACCCGCTACGGCGTGGAGCGCGTGGCGGCTTTCCGGGGCGCCTACAAGCTGCCTGCGCAAGTCATGGTGCAAGGCCCGTTCGCGCCCGACCCGCGCCTGACCATTGCCGGAGTAGCGCCCGAGGCGCCAACGGTGCGCTTCGGCTTCGACCTCGTCAGCGTCGATGGGCGGCGCCTGCCGTTCACCAACACCGGCCCCAGGGACGGCAAGCGCTATACGGGCATCGTGCGCGGCGGGATGCTCGGTGGCGGGCCCGGTGCGGCGGCGGTGCGCGAAGACGGGCGCGAGGCCTATTACCTCGAGGGCAATGGCAGCACCCTGGTCTGGGCGCCCGAGGGCCTGGGCGGCCGCAAGGAAAAGCTGGTCCTGCCGCCGCACCTGCCGCCGCTGTCGTGGGGCGCCGGCATGGCGTGGGATACGCGCAAGGGCGTGCTGGCCATCGTCTCCTTTGGCGGCGAAGGCTATTTCTACCGCTACGATACGCGGCGGCGCCAGTGGATCGATGCCCGCTCCCTGCAGCACCGCGACCTGGCCAGCCTGGCGCTGGACCCGCAGACCGGCGGCTACCTGTCCCTCTCGAGCAGGAACCTGGAACTGGTGCGCTTCAACGAACGCGGCGAGCTGGAAGAAGTGCAGTCCCTGAAGGACTTGCTGGTGGACGTGGACAGCACCTACGACAAAGGCAACCGCCCTGCCGACGGCCTGGCCGTGGTGACCGGCGGCGCCGGCGCCGGGGTGGTGAATGTCACGGACGGCACGGTCACCCACATCTGGACACTCGATTCGCAGGGGCGCAAGGCGCAGCTGACCTACAAGGCCGGTATGCCTTGATGCGCGGCATCTTACGCGAAGGACCAGTTGGCCTACACCTTGCAACAGCCGGGCCGCGCGCTCGTGATCGGCGAACGCACCGCCGGCGCCGGCACGGCTGCGGTGCGTGCGCTCGCCGCATCGCGCGCCTTGGTGTAAGCTGGCTCACTTCGTAAGCGTTTCGGCATTGCCTGCTTGTTCCATTCCGGAGGCAAGATGGTCAGCGAGCATACTCCCGGTATCTCCGCATGCCTCGATGACGTGCTGATTACCGGCGAACTGGCGCAGCGCGCAGCGCGCGCCCCGGACTTTGCGGCCGAAAACCGCGCCCTCGCCGCGCTCGCTGCCGAAATGGCCAACCAGCCGCACGGCGTGCTGCAAAAGCTGGCCGAACTTATCGTCGAGCTGTGCCACGCCGATTCGGCCGGCATCAGCATCCTCGAACCCGGCGGCGAACACGGCCGGTTCCGCTGGCATGCCGCCGCCGGCGCCTTTGCCGGGCACGTTGGCGGCACCCTGGCGCGCGAGGCCAGCCCCTGCGGCATCGTGGTCGAGCGCGGCAACGTGCTGCTGTTCGACCGGCCGGCGCGCTGTTTCCCCGACCTGCGCGACAGCGGCTCGGGCATCCATGAAGCCCTGCTCGCTCCCTGGAACGCCGACGGCGACGCGGTCGGCACGGTTTGGGCCAACGCCCATGCGCCGGAGCGCCATTTCGACCTCGAGGATGCGCGCGTGCTGCAAAGCCTGGCCACCCACGCCTCGGCCGCCTGGCGCATGGTCACGGCGCTCGACGAGGCACACGACAACCGCCAGCAGCAGGAGCTGCGCATCCAGGAGCGCACGCGCATGCTGACCGAGGCCAACGAGCGGCTGCAGCACGAAGTCGACGGGCGGCGCCGGATCGAAGCGGCCCTGCTCGAAACCCAGGCCCAGCTGCAGGCGGCGCTGTCGATCGAGACCGTGGGCGTGCTGTTCCTGAAGCTGAGCGGCGCCATCGTCGACGCCAACCCGGCCTTCGAGCGCATGAGCGGCTACAGCCGCGCCGAGCTGCTGGCGCTGCCCGACTGGCGCGTGCTGACACCGCCCGACTTTGCCGAAGTCGAGGAGCGCGCCGCGCATGAACTGCAAAGCCAGGGCCGCACCGCCCCCTACGAAACCCAGCTGCTGCGCAAGAACGGCAGCCGCTGCTGGGGGCTGTTCGCGCCCACGCGCGTGGCCTCCAGCGGCATCGAGTCGCTGTGCGTCGCCTTCATCGTCGACATCAGCACGGCCAAGCGCACCGAGGCCGACCTGCGCGAGAGCGAGGCGCGCTTCCGGGCCCTGGCCGACGCCTCGCCAGCCCTGATCTGGCAGGCCGACGAGGCGGGCCGCGCCGTCTACTTCAACCAGCGCTTCCTCGACGTGGTGGGCCTGTTGCAGGAGCAGCTGCTCGGCCACGGCTGGCACGCGGTGCTGCATCCGGACGACTTGCACGCCTTCCTAGAAACGGTGGGGGAAGCGCTGCGCGCGCACGCGCCCTGGCAGCGCCGCGTACGCATCCGCGTGCGCGACGACGGCTGGCATCCGTTCGACGCCCACGGGGCGCCCTGGTCCGGCGCAGACGGCGGCTTTCGCGGCCACGTCGGCATCTGCATCGACATCAGCGCCACGGTCCAGACCGAGGACGCGCTGAAGGACGCCGACCGCCGCAAGGACGAGTTCCTGGCCACGCTGGCGCACGAGCTGCGCAATCCGCTGGCGCCGATCAGCAACGCGGTACACCTGCTGCGCCACCCGAACGGCAAGCGTGCCGCCGACCGCATGGTCGAGATGATCGAGCGCCAGGTGCGCCAGATGGTGCGCCTGGTGAACGATTTGATGGACGTCTCGCGCATCACGCGCGGCAAGATCGGCATGAACAAGACCGGGGTCGACCTGGCCGACATTCTCGCCAGCGCCATCGAGACCAGCCAGCCGGCCATCGACGGCGCGCAGCACGCGTTCACGGTCTCGCTGCCGCTCGAACCCCTGATGCTACAGGCCGACAAGGTGCGCCTGACCCAGGTGTTCGCCAATCTGCTGAACAACGCCGCCAAGTACACCGACCGCGGCGGGCGCATCTGGCTGGGCGCCCACCGCGACGGCGACATGGCCGTGGTGAGCGTGCGCGACAACGGCACCGGCATCGACGCCGCCGCCCTGCCCCATGTATTCGAGATGTTCGCCCAGGCGCACGCACCCTCGGACCGGCACCAGGGTGGCCTCGGCATCGGCCTGACCATGGTGCGCAACCTGGTGCACCTGCATGGCGGCACGGTGCAGGCGCGCAGCGAAGGCGTTGGCCAGGGCAGCGAGTTCGTGGTGCGCCTGCCCTTGCGCACGCAGGCGCCGGCCGCGCCCGGCCCGGCCGAGGCGGCGCCGCATGTTGCGGTGTTGGCCGGGCGGCAGGTGCTGGTGGTGGACGACAACCGCGACGCCGCCGATTCGCTCTGCCTGCTCCTAAAAGCATCCGGCGCGGCAGTGGAGGTGCGCTACGACGGCCTGGCGGCGCTGGCCGCGCTCGACGAACACGGCGCGAGCGGCTTCGATGCGATGGTGCTGGACATCGGCATGCCGGGCATGGACGGTTACACGGTGGCGCACCGGGTGCGGCAGGATGGGCGCCATGAGCGGATGAAGATCATCGCGCTGACCGGCTGGGGTCAGCAGGTAGACCGCGCCAAGTCGCACACGAACGGCATCGACCACCACTTGACCAAGCCGGTGGACTGGAAGCTGCTGGTGAATCTGCTGGCGTCGCGCTAGGGCCGGTCCGGATGCGCATGCCGCCGTTGACGCAGCCGAGCGGCGGTTCGATAATCGCGCCGCGCACGTCCGGTGCGCAGCGATAACAATAATTGATAAAAAACAGGAGACATCATGTGGAAAACCGCCCTGGCCGCCGCCAGCCTGGCACTCGCCCTGCCCCTGCACGCCGCCGCGCAGGCCACGCCGGCGCCGGCCTACGATGCCGCACTGGCTGCTTCGCTCGGCGCCGATGAACACGGCATGCGCCAGTTCGTGCTGGTCATCCTCAAGACGGGGCCGAACAAGATGAGCGATGCCGAGGGACGCAAGAAGATGTTCGCCGGCCACTTCGCCAACATGGAGCGCCTGGCGGCGGAAAAGAAACTGGTGCTGGCCGGGCCGCTGGACGGCAAGGAAGGCCGGCGCGGCATCTTCGTGTTCGCCACGCCGGAGATCGAGGAGGCGCAGAAACTGGTGGCGACCGATCCGGTGATCGTGAACGGGGAGATGGTGGCCGAGTACCACAAGCTGTATGGGTCGGCCGCGATGATGATGATCAACGACGTGCACAACAAGATTCAGAAGAAGTGAGGCGCGCGCCTTGTCAGCGGCGCTTCAGCGACGCGAGCGTTGATTGAAAGCGCATGCGACCGTAGGGTGGGCACTCGTGCCCACGCGTGACAGTCGCACATTGTTGGCCATGCAATGCGCGCCAACAATAGGCATCGTTCACCCGTGGGCACGAGTGCCCACCCTACCTCGCGAACTTACGCGCTGATCGTCATCTTGCTCATCAGCTTATCCAGCGTCACCGGATAATCGCGCACCCGCACGCCGGTGGCGTTGTAGATGGCATTCGCCACCGCCGCCGCCACGCCGCAGATTCCCAGCTCGCCGACACCCTTGGCCTTCATCGGCGACGACATCGGATCGGTCTCGTCGAGGAACACGACTTCCTGGTGCGGGATGTCGGCATGCACCGGCACCTCGTACCCGGCCAGGTCGTGATTCACGAAGAAGCCGCGCCGCTTGTCGACCACCAGGTCTTCCATCAGCGCCGCGCCCACGCCCATGGTCATGGCGCCGATCACCTGGCTGCGCGCCGACTTCGGGTTCAGGATGCGGCCGGCCGCGCACACGGCCAGCATGCGCCGCACCCGCACCTCGCAGGTGGCGACATCCACGCCGACTTCCACGAAGTGGGCGCCGAAGGTCGATTGCTGGAATTTCTTGTCGAGGTCACCGTATTCCATGGTGTCTTCGCCGACCACTTCGCCGCCCTGGGCCGCCTGCTTCAGCGGCAGCGAGCGCCCGCCCGCGCGCACCGAGCCATCAACGAATTCGGCGCTCGCCGGGTCCAGCCCCAGCTTGCCCGCCACCGCTTCGCGCAGCTTGACGCAGGCCGCGTACACGCCGGCAGTCGAGCTGTTGCCGCCCCACTGCCCACCCGAACCCGAGGACACCGGAAAGGTCGAGTCGCCGAGCTTGACCACCACCCGCTCCAGCGGCACGCCCATCATCTCGGCAGCGGTCTGCGCGATGATGGTGTAGCTGCCGGTGCCGATGTCGGTCATGTCGGTTTCCACCGTCACCGTGCCGTCCTGGCCGAGCTTCACGCGCGCGGCCGACTTCATGACCATGTTGTTGCGGAAGGCCGAGGCCACGCCCATGCCCACCAGCCAGCGGCCGTCGCGCACCTTGCCGGGCTCGGCCTGGCGCTTGTTCCAGCCGAAGCGCTCGGCGCCCTGGCGCATGCATTCCACGAAGCGGCGCTGCGAGAACTTGCGGCCCGGCTTTTCCGGGTCGCTGGTGGTGTCGTTAATCACGCGGAACATCACCGGGTCCATCTTCAGCTTCTCGGCCATTTCGTCGATGGCGATTTCCAGCGCCATCATGCCCGGCGCCTCGCCCGGCGCGCGCATCGCGTTGCCTTCCGGGAGGTCGAGCACGGCCAGCTTCAGGCGTGTCAGGCGGTGCGCGCCGGCGTACAGCAGGCGCGTTTGCTGGACCGCCGTTTCCGGCTGCCCGCCCGGCAAGTCGCCGGACCAGCTTTCGTGCGAGATGGCCGTGATGCGGCCTTCGCGCGTGGCGCCGATGCGGATGCGCTGGATGGTGGCCGGGCGGTGCGTGGTGTTGTTGAACATGAGCGCGCGCTGCAGGTTCACCTTCACCGGACGCTTGGCTTCGCGCGCACCGAGCGCCGCCAGCAGCGCTTCCGAACGCAGGAACAGCTTGCCGCCGAAGCCGCCGCCGATGAAGGGCGAGATCAGGCGCACGTTCTCGACCGGGATGCCGAGCGTCTTGGCCATGTCCTTGGTGCCCCAGTGGATCATCTGGTTCGAGGTCCACAGGGTCAGCTTGCCGTTGTCCCAGGATGCGATCGAGGCATGCGGCTCCATCATCGCGTGCGACTGGTCGGGCGTGGTGTAGTTGGCGTCGAGCTTGACCGGCGCGCCGGCGTAGCCGGAGTCAAAATTGCCGATCTTCGATTCCGGCTTGTCTTCCTTCTTCGGCAGCTGGGCCTTGCCCTTGGCCTTTTCCAGGTCGTACTCGCCCTTCTGCTCGGCGTAGCTCACGCGCACCAGGTGGGCGGCGGCGCGCGCCTGCTCGAAGGTCTCGGCCACCACCACGGCCACGGCCTGGTGGTAGTGCTGCACTTCCGGGCCGGCCAGCAGTTTCGCCGTGTTGTAGTCGCCCTTTTCCAGCTTGCCCGCGTTCTGCGCGGTGACGATGGCGATCACGCCCGGCGAGCGGCGCGCCGCGTCCAGCTCCATGCCGGTGATGCGGCCCTTGGCAATCGTGGCGCCGACCACGTAGCCGTAGGCGGCGTTCGGCGCGGCCTCATGCTGCTCGTAGGCGTAGCGCGCGGTGCCGGTGGTTTTCATCGGACCGTCGATGCGGTCCACGGGTTTGCCGATCACCTTCAACTGGTCGATCGGGTTGGTGGTGGCGGGGGTATCGAATTTCATGGTTATCCTTTCTTCGCTTCCGCCAGCACCGACTCCAGGGTGCGCTGGACCAGGGTCACCTTGAAGGCGTTGTCGGCGGTGGGCTTGGCGCCGGCCAGCAAGCGTTCGACGACGGCGTTCGCGCCGCCCGGCATGCTGGCATCCGCGCCCGGCACGCGCCAGGGTTTGTGGGCGACGCCGCCCAGCGCCACGCGGCCGCTGCCATCGGGCAGCACGACGGCAGCCACCGACACCAGGGCAAACGCGTAGGACGCGCGGTCGCGCACCTTGCGGTAGAAGTGGCGCCCGCCGAGTGGACGCGGCAGGGTGACGGCGGTGATCAATTCACCGGCCGTCAGATTGTTCTCGATGTGCGGCGTGTTGCCCGGCAGGCGGTAGAAGTCGGCAATCGGGATCACGCGCGTGGTCCCGTCGGGCTTCACGGTCTCGACGCCGGCGTCGAGCAGCTGCATGGCCACGGCCATGTCGCTCGGGTGCGTTGCGATGCAGGCTTCGCTGTGGCCGACGATGGCGTGATTGCGGTTGTAGCCGCCGATGGCCGAGCAGCCGCTGCCCGGCACGCGCTTGTTGCATGGCTGCGCCGTGTCGTAGAAGTAGGGGCAACGGGTGCGCTGCAGCAGGTTGCCGGCGGTGGTCGCCTTGTTGCGCAGCTGGGCCGAAGCGCCGGCCAGCAGCGCGCGCGACAGCACGGCATAGTCGCGGCGGATGCGGGCGTCGCTGGCCAGGTCCACGTTCAGCACCTGGGCGCCGATGCGCAGGCCGCCCTGCTGGGTGGCCTCGATCTTGTCCAGGCCGAGGTGATTCACGTCGATCAGGTGGGTCGGCGTTTCAATCTCGAGCTTCATCAGGTCGAGCAAATTGGTGCCGCCGGCGATGAAGCGCGAGCCGGGGGTACGGGCGGCAGCAGCCGCGGCTTCGGCCGGGGTGCTCACGCGCTGGTAGGTAAAGGCCCTCATGCTTTGCCTCCCGCCACTTCGGTAATCGCATCGACGATGTTCGAGTAGGCGCCACATCGACAGATATTCCCGCTCATGCGCTCGCGGATCTCGTCGATCGAGAGCAGCGGTTTCTGGTTCAGGTCGGCCGTCACGTGGCTCGGCACGCCCTTGCGGATTTCGTCCAGCACCGACACGGCCGAACAGATCTGCCCGGGGGTACAGTAGCCGCACTGGTAGCCGTCGTGCTTGACGAACGCGGCCTGCATCGGGTGCAGCTTGCCGGGCTGGCCCAGGCCTTCGATGGTCGTGACCTCGGAGCCGTCGTGCATGATGGCCAGGCTGAGGCAGGAGTTGATGCGGCGGCCGTCGAGGATGACGGTGCAGGCGCCGCACTGGCCCTGGTCGCAACCCTTCTTGGTGCCGGTCAGGTGCAGGTTCTCGCGCAGGACGTCGAGCAGCGAGGTGCGGGTGTCGACGGTCAGCTCGTGCTGCTTGCCGTTCACGCGCAGCTTCACCTTCGAGGTGACGGGGGCGCTGGCCGGCACGGCGGGCGTGGCGGCGGTGGCAGTGCCGGCGTTCGGCGTCTGGGCCATGGCGCTGAGGGGAACGGCGGTGGCGGTGGCTGCCAGCGCGCCGGTCTTCAGCACATTGCGCCGCGCGATGTTTGTTTCGATTGGGTCGTCCATGAGGAGTCCTTCCAGGGCTAAGTATTCGTATTGACGCGCCGCTGCCTGCGGCAGCGTAGCAACGCACTTATATTAAAGACATTCTTGCAGGCGCGCGGCACGGTAGACTTTTCGTCACATACGTTCATTCCGTACACGGAAGATGTATCATTTTAGAAAGTCCACGCCTGTTCACTTACGAGGAAACCCGCCTTGAAACTTCGCCCGCACCACACCGCCGCAATTGCCGCCCTGGTTCTCGCCCTGCCCGCCCAGGCCCAGTTGCCAAGCGCCCTGAAAACCCAGGTTTCGTCCAGCGTGAACAGCGCCTGGCCAGCGCTGGAAGGCATCTACAAGGACCTGCACGCGCATCCTGAACTGGCCTTCCAGGAAACGCGCACTGCCGGCAAGCTGGCCGCCGAGATGCGTAAACTCGGCTTCACGGTGACGGAAAAGGTCGGCAAGACCGGCGTGGTGGCAATCTACAAGAACGGCGCCGGCCCGACCGTGATGGTGCGCACCGAACTTGACGGCCTGCCGATGGAAGAAAAGTCCGGCCTGCCCTACGCCAGCCGCGCGAAAGCCAGCAGCGAAGGCCGCGAAAGCTTTACCGCCCACAGCTGCGGCCACGACATCCACATGACGTCCTGGCTGGCCACGGCGCGCACGCTGGTGAACATGAAGTCGCAGTGGAGCGGAACGCTGATGTTCGTCGCCCAGCCGGCCGAGGAAACGGTATCCGGCGCCAAGGCGATGCTGGCCGACGGCCTGTTCACGCGCTTCGCCAAGCCGGACTATGCGTTTGCCCTGCACTCCTGGCCGCTGGCCCACGGCACGGTCGGCTACAACGTCGGCGCCGTGTCGTCGAATTCGGATGCGATCGAGATCGTGTTCAAGGGCCGCGGCGGCCACGGCTCGGCGCCGGACAAGGCGGTCGACCCGATCGCGATTGCGGCGCGCTTCGTCACCGACGTGCAGACCGTGGTCAGCCGCGAAAAGGACCCGAAGGAGTTCGGCGTGGTGACGATTGGCGCCATCAACGGCGGCACGGTCGGCAACATCATCCCCGACAGCGTGCAGGTGCGCGGCACTATCCGTTCCTACAGCCCGGCGGTGCGAGCAAAGTTACTCGATGGCGTGAAGCGCATCGCGCTGGCCTCGGCGGCGATGGCGAATGCGCCCACGCCCCAGGTCGAGCTGATCCCGGGCGGCACGGCCATCATGAACAGCGAAGCGCTGGTGGCGCAACTGGAGCCGGTGTTCAAGGATGCCTTCGGCGACGCCAACGCCCAGCGCATGCCGGCCATGACCGCCAGCGAAGACTTTTCGCAGTACGTGGACCAGGGCGTGCCTTCGGTGTTCTTCTTCACCGGCGTGTACGACGCCAAGGACGTGGCGGAAGCGGCGCGCGAAGGCGGCAAGCCAATCGCGTTCAACCACTCGCCGTTCTACGCGCCGGTGCCGGAACCGTCGATCAAGACGGCCGCGCAGGCGATGAGCCTGGCAGTGCTGGACGTACTGAAGCGCTGATCCTCATTCGAGCTTGAACACCACGTCGATCGGCTGCGCCAGCTTCAGCGCTTCGATCGACAAGAATTCGCTGCGCGTCACGCTCGCCGCGCTGCCGCGGCGCGAACTGAAATCCTCGCGCAGCAGGCCCATGCTGTAGCCGACGTTCTTGACCCCGGCCGGGGTCACGGCGGTGACGGCGCCGAGCTTGCGGCGCGCACCCCTGGCGATGATCTCGGCGCGGCGGCGCGCGTCGCGCAGGGCATTCGCCATCAGCTCGGCCTCGACTTCGTCGCGCAGGCTGGAGTCGAACGAGGTGGCGAAGCTGCCCAGGTTCGGCATGTCGAGCAGGGGCGCGACCACGGCGGCCCACTTCGACAAATCGCGCATGTTGATGTGGACGCTGGAGCGCAGTTCATACAGCGGTGCCTCGGGCGGGCCATCCTTCTTCTGCTCCTTGCGCACGTCGCGCGTTTCCATGTCTTCCAGCGGTACGCCCTGCGCCTGCAGTAGCGCGCGCACCTCGGCAATGCGGGTCTCGACCGTGGTGCGCGCCAGTTGCGGGTCGGCGCCCGCCACCAGGATCTCGAAGTCGATGGCGCCGATGTCGGGCACGCGGTACACGGAAGCATCGGCACTCACATGCACGAAGGGATAGGCCGGCAGGGGCGAGGCGCTGGCGGCGAGCGGCAGCGTGGCGATGGCAAGGGCGAGGCAAAGGCGTTTCAGCATGGCGTCTCCTGAATGACAAATGTGATCTCAGGATAGGTCAACATAGACATTTGTGTCTACAATTTTTCCGCAGTACCGGAATCGTGTAGACAAGAATTTCTAGACAGGCTATTCTGGACTCGTTCCGTTATCGAAGGAAGCGCCATGCCCACCCCATCCGACCTCCCCAAGCCCACCGCGGCCGAACTCGACCTGCTGCAGGTACTGTGGCCGCTGGGCGCCGCCACCGCGCGCCAGGTGCATGACAGCATGCAGAAGACCCGGCCCGACGTCACCTACGCCACCGTTCTGCGCCTCATGCAGATCATGCACACCAAGGGCCTCCTGATCCGCGACGAAAGCGAACGCTCGCACGTGTACGCGCCGGCCCAGCCGCAGGATTCGCTGCAGACCAATCTGCTGAAGGACCTGATGCAGCGCGCCTTTGCCGGCTCGGCCAAGGCCCTGGTGCTGGCCGCGCTGAAAAGCGGCATATCGAAGAAGGAACGCGCCGAGATCGAGAAGCTGCTCAAGGAGGACAAGGAATGACGCTACCGTTCCTCGTCTCCCAGCTCGGCTGGGTGCTGCTCGACTTCGTCTGGCAGGGCGCGCTGATCGGCTGCGCCACCGCGGTGCTGCTGCTCGCCCTGCGCAACGCGCGCGCCGAATCGCGCTATGTGGTGGCGTGCAGCGGCCTGCTCCTGTGCCTGTTGTGGCCGGCCTGTGCGCTGGTGCTGCGCATGGGCGGCGATGCGGATGGCGCCAGCGCCGCCCTGCCCCTCGGACAACTCTTGATTGGCGGCGCGGCGCAGGCGGACAGCTGGCTCGATACGGTCCAGCGCAACCTGTTGTGGATGGTCGGCGCCTGGGCCTGCTGCGCCGCGGCGCTGGCCCTGCGCATGGTGCTCGGCCTGCTCTGGATAGACCGGGCGGCGCGCCGCGAGGACGGCGACGCGCAGTGGCAGGCACGCCTGGACACGCTCGCGCGCGGCTTCGGCATCGACCGTGCCGTACGACTGCGCGTTGTCGACGGCCTGGCCAGCCCGATCACGGCCGGCTGGCTGAAACCGGTGGTACTGGTGCCGGCCGCGCTGGTATCGGGCATGCCGCCGCAGCTGCTGGAAGCCTTGCTGGCGCACGAACTGGCGCATGTGCGCCGCGGCGACTACCTGGTCAACCTGCTGCAGAGCGTGATCGAAACCCTGCTGTTCTACCACCCGGCCGTGTGGTGGATCTCGCACCGTATCCGCGTCGAGCGCGAACACATTGCCGACGACCTGGCCGCGCGCCAGATCGGCGAACCGCGGCGCCTTGCCCTGGCGCTTTCCGAACTGGAGAAAATCCAGTTTTCCAACAACAAGTTGGCCATGGCGGCCAATGGAGGAGATCTCATGCAACGCATCAAACGACTGGTCCGTCCCACGCCCGATATGCAGGCACTCAACTGGAAGGCGGCAATCCCCGTGCTGGGCCTGGCCGCCACCCTGCTGGTCGGCTGCGCGCAGACGCCGGTGGCCGACAGCGCGGACGCCGTCACCACCCCGCCGCTCGCCCAGTTCAGCAGCTGCGCCAAGCCGATGTACCCGGCCGAAGCGCTGGCCAAGCGGCTGCAAGGTACGGTGACCTTGCAGTTCAAGGTCGAGGCGGATGGCAGCGTGCAGGACTCGAAGGTGATGAAGTCGAGCGGGGATGCGTCGCTGGACGAAGCGGCGCGCGTGGCGATTGCCAAGTGCACCTTTACGCCGGCAACGGTGAACGGCAAGCCGAAGGCGGCGTGGGCGCCGGTGCAGTACGTGTGGTCGGTGGACTGAGTGCGGGGATGATGCGGTAAACGTAGGGTGGGCACTCCGTGCCCACGCGGAACGATGATCATGGTTGGCGCGTGACGTATCGAAATTGACGCACCTTGCCGACGTGTGACGAGCGCCTCGCTAACTCCTCCCAATAGGGTTGACGCTGCGGAGCGAATA
>Ga0265780_10002042_pt1 | contig 27940 bp, 34 predicted proteins | sample P1T30metagenome_FD_192432 | JGI IMG/M metagenome (GOLD analysis project Ga0265780, IMG submission 192432) | Plant litter microbial communities from East Loma Ridge, Irvine, California - P1 T30 | ecosystem: Environmental > Terrestrial > Plant litter > Unclassified | place: USA: California...
GTCCCCCCTTCCCCCGCGCCCCCCTCGCGCTCCTCTCAAACACGCGCTCCGCACTAAACTCCACATCCGCGAGCCTGATGTAACTCGGAATCCCCGCATCCACCACCGCCAACACGACATTCCTGCTGCCCTGCTTGAGCTTCTTGTACAGCAGCTCGCCAGCCGCGGGCCTGTGCTCGGGCACCTGCGCGAGAAGGTCGTTGATCTGGGCGCCGGTGGGCAGCGTGGTGGAGCGCGCGTCGACGACGCAGATGCGGAAGTCGGGTGGGGGCCGCGCGGATTTGCGGAATTTGGACGTCGTGCGGTGGATGTCGAAGTGCAAGCGGAAAGGGTTTGAGGAAGATGGTGGGAGGGTGAAGGACGGGGGGAGGGAGCGGTCGTGAGACGGGATCAGGTGTAGGAGGCGGTATATGTCTGCGTAGGAGCGGTAGAGGCCGGGTTTGATGAGGGGGCCGAGGGCGTATTGCTCTGGCGTGAGAGCGTGTGTGGGCTGGGATATGCGGCGCCAGAGATCGGTAAAGAAGCGGGTGAAGATGGAAGGTTGGGGGTGGGGTTGTTGGTCTGGGGATGCTTCGGGTGCAAGCACTATGTCGCCGCGATGCTCGTTCCAGGTGCCGGTGCGGAAGACGACGTAGCCGGAGCGCTTGAGGCCGGCGTAGACGTTGTACATTTCGAGGGTGAGTTTGCCGCCAACGCCGCCTTCGAAGCCGATAAAGGCTGCATATGCGGCTTGAAGGCTCATGGGTGCGCCGTCTTCGATTTTGTAGACTGTCTCGTCGCCTTCTTCGCGCTTGACGGGCCAGCGACAGTCCAGCGTTCCTCGCTCGATCAGGAAGAGCGCTTCTTCTGGTAATAACCACTCTTTCCCGCCTCTCGATTGCCCAATTGTCTGAAAGTGCTGTGATTTTACTTTGTCCACGACCGCCATGTTACTCTCCGGCTCATACATTGCTAGGACGTGGTTCTTCTGTGTATGCGACCTCTGCCACGACAAGACGCCATGCATGGCCTGACGCGAAGCTTCCAATTTATCGAGTTGTTGGTTCGTCGAGTGGCTCTCAAAGTCCTTTTCGCCGCGTTTTGGGAGCGTCAGCGAAGCTACATCGTGATGTGCTCTGCATTCTGTTAGCTTTCGCGAAGCTCAATCTGAGTAGGAGTTGCGAACACGAGTTTGTCGAAGGAGCAAAAGTCCTGGTCTTCCTCCATAGCTTCATTGTCCGCAGCATCTGGCGCGCGCAGATGTGCAAGCTCTTCGTCTTCGTCTGCCATTGTCGTCATTGATTGCTGGTCATTGGCATGGAAGTTGTTGCGGGGAGCTTTTCGTGAAGTGAAGCTAATCGATAACTTTCCGAGCAATGACTCGCATCGCCTCGGCTAGACTTGCCGTGTTTGCGCCGGTACCTGCAGCATGGATAGGTAAAGTTTGGCATCTTTGAAGTGATCTTGAAATGAATCTATGAATTACAAGCTGTTCTACATCAAATCCTCCTCATCCACATTCTCCCCTCTCCGCCCAGCCAAATACACCCTCCCACTCTCATACGCCCCCAGATACAATCCAGCGCCTACAAACGTCCAAACACCTCTCAACGCACCACCCCTCCACAAACCCTTAACCCCCTTCTCCGCCATAATCTCCTGCCCAATTTTCCAACTACTCTTCTGCCCCGCCCTCCCCACCGGATTCAACCTCTTCGCCGCCTTCTTAACCGTATCCTTCGACGACTCCACCGACTTGCCAAACGCATCCACCAGCCCATCCGCCTTCGTCTTCGCATGTGCCTGTGCCTGTGACGCTTCACTCGCAGCACCATCCGCCGCAGACAGCATAATCCTCGTCTTAACCACATCAATCGGCGTCGTGATAACCGCCGCCACGGCCCCCGCCGACCCCGCACTCACCGCCGTAATACCCGCGCTCTCCCAAATGCTCCCCGAACTCACCCCCCTGCGCTGCCTATACTCCCTAATCCCCAGCTTCAGCCGCTCAAACATGGGAAACTGCATGGCCGTAAACGGCAAATTGCGGCCCGCCAGCGCCGTGTAGCCGCGCCACAGCGCCAGCGGATTCGCCCTGAATTTCGCCAGCGTTTGCATCGTGGCGTTGGTGGGCGAGCCGGCTTTGACCATTTGCGCGTTTTGCTTGATGACTTCGGCGGGGGTGAGGATGGCGCAGGACACGAGTTCCGCGAGCGAAGAGGCGCTGGCGTGCACGATGGCGAGGGGTAAGACGCCATTGGGGGAGGAGGAGGTGGTGTTGAGCCGGGTGAAGAGGGCTTTGGTGCGCTCGTAGGTCGTGAAGAATGCTCCTGCTGGAGCGGGTTAGAAGCTCGAACATTGCATTTGTTCAACTGTGGGGGCATTTTGGTAATAGAGATAGAATAGATGGTCTTACATGATGGTAGTGTCGCGACAATTACGCTTCCAAGGCCTTGATATACGCCTCTGAATAGCGCACGATTCACCTTCCCCGTCTGCCCATCCGTGTAAAACTTTGCATAATCCGGGCTTTGTATCCTCGTCTTGATAGTATCCAGCGGATACACGAGAAGATCGACTGTGAAAGCAGCAATCGCACCAGCCTATCAAACGCCAAAAGGTTAACAAAATAATCAATTCAAAACATGTTTGTGCTACCAAACAAACAACACGAATGCGTAGTTATGCCAGAAGACCTACAATTAGAATATCAGAATTGGTATTGCCAGCCATGTTCTAAAGTCCGTGTTCTCGTTCGTCCAGTCGCGACAGAAAAGTTGACGCGCAGTGCTGATCTAACAAGGGTCCTCGAGGACGTCACCGGTGCGCCAGACATGCATCTCACGTGCGCGCATCCTTCACGGCGATATCGGCGCACGTTCGGCGATTATCTAGCTGGCTTATCTGATGCCTGACGGATACTGACGATGCTGCTGCCGTGCCGGCTAGAATATATGTGCACACCTATGCGCCACCATGCGACTTTGCCTAAACTCATGAAACACCGCAGGCTAATTTACCAGCTGCATGCCTCCCAAAACCCGTTGCTGCACCTGGTAGTGAGTGAAATGAAATCCCTCCGCCACGCATAAATGCCATTGAACCAACCTTGCATCTCAACCCATCTTCTGGCAAAGTCACACAGAAGCCACTGACATCAAGCAGGTAAGACATGTCTCAGCTATCAATATATGGCTACTATTCAATACTGCTGCATACTCTGCCGTGGAGAGGATTACTTTTCTTTTGCCCACATTGCGCAGTCCTGTCTAAAAGCCGCCCACCCAAGCCTGGGTGTCGACGCCGCATTGATTTAAAAAGCAATGATGTGAAAATGGGTATATCTACATGTATCTTTGCCCGAGCTGTGCCATGAACGCCTATCGTATCGGAGGGGAGACCGGAAAAGTGGTCCTGGCCAATAACTGCCCGGTATACAGTTTCTCCCACATTCCAGACCCAGCTTTCGCTTCTGTTGTGTAAACTGCCACAAACGCCTAAAAAGCACTTTTTGGTAAGACATGTTTCATGATATGAGCCGCAGATGGAGCAGGTGAGACTGCACGAATCAGAGCTTCGTGTCCTGTCGAGTCGAATCGCTCAGGCGCCGGAAAGGCTGCATTGTCCCACTCGGTCCAGGCCTGACATTAGCTCCTGGCGTAACGTTACTGCCGCTGCTGGTCGTGGCCGTCGTACCGCCGGTAGTCCGAGCCGATGAGCTACCAGCAGAGTTGGATCGGTTGTGGAGGTGTGAGCTCATGAGCCAATGCAGCTGCATGCGCATGCTGTTGATGGCGGTGTTGGTGCGCAGCATCTCCTCCTTGACGCGCGTACTCTCGTTGAAGACCATCATGTTGGCGCGGCCTTCGAGCTCGGTCATGGCGTTGGTAATACGAGACACTTCTTCGCGAAGGGAGTCGTGGAGTGTAAGGAGGTGGTGCACCTGTGAGTCAAAAGGTGGCTGGGCTTGAGAATTCTCGTTGTCTTGTGTAACAGGTGGAAATGAAGCTGGCGGCAAATTGAAGTCTGTGGGCGCCTCGGCATCGTTCGGGTCCAAGGGATCTGTGACGGGAAACGACGCGTCGTTCGAATTGGCTGGGTACAGCATGTTGGTGATGTTGGTGAGGCCGTCTTCGAGAACGCCGACCTTCCTGATCAGCGGCTCCATGCGCGCCTCGTTCCGCTCAATGCGAGCCTGTTGCTCGCGGAAATGCGGGGCCATTGTCGCCATGGCACAAGCCTTTTCGTGATGCAAGACGTCTGCGCGCTCGTCTCTAAAGGTACAGCCCACAATGGCGCCCTGGCAGGATATGATGTGTTTGGGGCAGTCCCGGTTGACGTGGTTCTTCAGGTCGAGACGCAGGACCTCAACCGCGCACAGGCTGCAGGACGTCGAGCGGTTTGCACAGGAGTTACGCTGGTGTTCCTGCAGCGTACAGTGTTTAGCAGTGGCCATGTCAACATGGTCACCAGACTTACCTCGAGATCTTTCTTCATCAGGGAGGTGTGGCAGTCATCGCAGTTCACGGTGTAGTGCAGACAGCCCTTGTGGTAGTCCTTCTGGGGAATGTGCAGACGACACTCCCGCATTGGACACTCCACAGGCGTGTATTCGCAGTATATCATGACATGGTCGTGGACGTTGACGCGGTGGTCGACCCAGTTGCACCCAGCCTTGCTGTTGGAGCACTTGACTACCAGCTCGTCCAGCATGTGCTCGATGATCTTGGGCACCGGGCGCAGGTCCCGGGTGGTCTCAATGTTGTGGCGGCACGTGGGGCACGTCTTGCGGGCATTGGGCTGCGGGGCCCAGGCATGCTCGAGACAGTCATGGCAGAAGTAGTGCTCGCACGGCAGCTGGACGGGCTTGTCAAAGGGCGCGTGGCAGATGAGGCAGACGAGGTTGCTGTCGGGCGTCGACACGTACTCGAGGGACGCGAGCTCGGGCGGGACCTTGACGATGCGGCTGCGGCGACGCTTCGAAGATGGTGAGTTTGACACGCGCAGAGCGAACGGCGAGGGACTGCTGGGAGGGCCACCGACCATTCGCAACTCGCCCGGCTCTGCGGCCACATCGTCTGGCGTCTGCAGCGGCAGACTGCTACTGCTCGATGCGCGCGAGTTCCGGCGGTCGTTGGGCGGCGGGATGGGCGACGGCGCGGACATGGTGGTTGGGGTGAAGAGAGGCTCGCGCAGTTTCGCCGCACAGACAGCTCCAAGCTGCCCGTCCCTTGGCAGGTACCTAGGTATACACAGTGCAGCGGCGGCGGATGCTGTCAAATAGCGGTCGGGACGGCGGGGTGGGCAGGACGGGAGGCTGGGTCACTGTTTGTGAGCAGCGGCGACGGTGCATAGCTCCGGGAGCTAGAGGGCTGCGATATATATACTAGCAACAAGGGCACGTTGGCTGGAATGGAGGCATGCTTCCCGATACGGCAGGGAGCATGCGGGCGTTGGTGTGGCTCTCTGGGTTGTGCAAGAGCAAGACAGCGGCCGTGCAGCTGGGACTGGTGCCGCTCGGGAGTGATCCGGCCCAAGCAGCCTGCATGATCGATCACCCTCCATGCCGTCAGCGGTCCGAGAATCCACTGACCTCTCCTGACCTGCACTCGTCTGCACCTGCCGCTTTCGTCATCCCAGCTTCACGCCAGACGCGGCCATTCAACGCTCCTCCGCACCCACCACGAGCCCTCCACACCTCACCCATCGCCATGGCCACCAACCCGCCGCAATTGTTCCTGCTGTCCGACCACATCAAGCTATCATTGCTCGAGCGCCAACGCGCCATATCGCTGAACCTCCCCTCCACCAGCCAAGATGCCCAGATCTCGCGGTCCCTCGAGCAATTACGCTCCGGCATCGAGTCGCTGGAATCACAAGTCGCAGACACATCCGACGAGTGCGCCTCCCCATCCCCCCTCCACTCAACACACTAACCCCTACAGCTCCATATCCTCGCAACTACCCCGTCTAAAAGCCCAACTCACCGACCTGACCGCCCAATTCTCCCAACCCACCACCACCACCCCATCGTCCTCGACGCTCACACACCCCAACGACCCCTCTCTGCAGCGCGACTTCTCCGCCGCCCAGTCCAAGCCCCCGAAATCAAAATCTGTCCGCTTCACAGACGCCCCTTCCGACCCGGATCCCAACCGCGCGCAACTGTTTCCGTACCGCGACGATCCGGACCCTGACGCTGCGCCTGACCACTCGGCCCTCGACAACCAGCAGATTCACACGTACCACAGCCAGGTGCTGCGGGAGCAGGACGAGCAGCTGGATGTGCTGGGCGCGAGCATTGGGCGGCAGCGCCAGTTGAGCGAGCAGATTGGCGAGGAGCTCGAGGGCCAGGTGTTGTTACTGGATGATGTCGAGGAGGGCGTGGATAGGCACCAGGCGCAGTTTGTGAGGGCGAGGGGCAGGCTGGATCGGTTTAGTCGCAAGGCGAGGGACAACTGGAGTTTGACGGTGATTGTCGTGCTCATCATTATTTTGCTGCTGCTGATTGTCATCACAAAGTAAGTCAGGGATATCTTGAGATCATATGGGCATTAGAGGCGTTTTTGGGAGCTTGTGGTGAATTACCCGGCCATATTTACTTAGCACCGTTTATAAGCACTTTGTATCTAGCGTACAGCATTTACCAAAATATATGGGATGGCTATTTCGATCATATCTTCGCTTGGAGCTATGATACATATGGCAAGAGACATCCAGACTTCTCGATTCAACACCCCGCCCTCTTTCGTAGCATCAATGAGCCCACTCAAAGCGCTCATGCTCCCAAAACGCCATGCGCAATGCAAGGGTAAATCAATAAAAGACCAGCCGTAGCTGGACCGTAACAATGCCGACATTGGAGCGCGAAGGGTATCTCTGTATCGATATGCAAATGAAACTGCTCGTAGAGGCGTGGTAAGGTATTGAATCCGACTACTAGGAGATGGGCATGGTAAGGTATTGGATCCGACTACTAGGAGATGTATGTGTGGTCCGATGATGTTGGGGGCAGATCTGTCCTTGTGTTTGGTGTGATGGGTGGGCTCTGGTCGTGGCTGTCATTTTCCCCATCTTACATCCTAAGATGTAGTGCTGTCCCGCTCTCCCCATGAATGATGCGTGCATCAGCACGTAGCTTTGCACTGTATAGTGTGCAACTAAAGTGATTGTCCAATCTCGACTCAGCGCAGACCGATGACCTTCTTCGACTTGTCGTAGACGACGTAGGTGATCGATACGGCAGGGACCACCTTGAGCAGGTTCGGAGTCAGACCCTTGAAGAGACCACGCCATCCTTCGCCCGCAATGGTCTGTCTTGTGACGTCAACAATTCCAGTATAGGTCCGAGGATGTAACACGGTGCCCTGACTTTGCAGTCGAGTTCGTAAAACGTTGAGGGGATATACCGCACTGGCCCCAAAGGCTCCCGAGAAGCCACCGATGGCCGCTGTCATGAATCCTCCCGGTTCGGCATCTTGCTCGTGGCAGCCGAGTCTTTTCGCGTTGCGTCGCGCCACAGCTCGCTTGAGGTATTCGAAAGTGCCCAGGTCAAGGGCGGCATAAGGAAATATTCCAACTATTCCCATGGGCAATCCTCGGTAGTAAGCTGCTACGCCATTATGGGCCCACATTTTTTTTGCAGTAGCGATGATCAGCCGATTGCCGTGTAGTCCACCAGAAACAGTCTCGCACTGCATGCGGCTACAAATCATTAGTATTGGTGATTCGCATACGAAGAGTACACTCACAATTTGAGGGTGTCGATAGGATACACAGCAAACTGAGAGACCATGCCTACTTATGGTCAGCAAGAATGCACAAAATCATGATACTATCATTGCTCACCTGCAAGACCACCTGCAACAAACTTTGACCAGGAGTGGATTGCCGATGGATCGTTGTGTCCTTCGACTGTGGCGAAGAGACGTTTCGCAGCCTTGTTACGTCAGTGATAGTACATGCTTGAACACAGCGACACTTGCCTCATATGAGCCGAATTTGATGGCAGACTCGGGCATAACTTTAATAACATTCAGGCCGTTACCTAGAAGACGCATCAGTGCACGTCACATACGAATTTGGCGCGAGACTTACCAGCGTAAAGACTGCGCATGCCGCCCGCCTGCCATAATTCCTTCATGGCAGTAGCGAGCGGTGTCCATGCATTGCGCACGGCGCTGATGATGTTTCCAGACTTCGCGGCGACAACGGCTTGTTCAGCAGCAGCGCCGGTCTGGGCGATGAGGTATACTTTCAATCGGTCGAGGGGCGCAGTCGAGGTGCGAGAAACAATTCCTGCAATACCTCCCGCCACGAAATAGCCTGTATGGGGAACACAAGCAATCAGCACGGTTCCTAAGCTTTCAACAAGCCCCGTGGGTACCTCAGTGCGAGAAGCATCAAGCTCCTCGGCAACTTCAGAACGTGGCGGGAGCGTTTGCGAGTGCGCGAGACTAGGAGCAGGTGGTGAAGCCATTTCCAGCGATGCGTTGTAATCTGAAGGAAAAGAAGTAGGCGGTGTTCTCGCTACCAGTAGGAGAGAGCCGAAGAAAAACTGAAGAAAACGCTGTGCAGTACCTAAACCATGGATAGTGTCGTCGTTAACGAGAACGTCGCCCTCCGGATTCACTTTCATCGTCGCAGAAAAATAGGACATGACCGCGTGAAGGTTCGGCGCGGTGGCCGGTATAAATAGAAGAAAGTCCCTTTTAAACGTCAGTACTGTGCTCGGGGTATGTTTAGATGCTCTCTTTTCAGCACCAGCATGCGCGAGTTCTGGCGATGCAGGCAGTCCGGTGGATCTGTGCAGTGCCATGTGTTTGCAAGTCATAGCTGCCACGGATTTGAAAGGCTCAACGGTTGACGTACCGCCATTCTTCGAAACTGATGCTGCCATCATTGTTGGAATCTACCTCGGTGAAGAAGTTGTCCAAATTACTGTTGGCTACCGCCAGCCCTGCACGACTCAGAGCTGCGCGGAGCTCGGGTTTCGATATCTTGCCGTCGTTGTTGTAGTCGATGCTCTTGAATAGAGACAGGAGTTCCCTTTCCGTTTCGTGTACGAATGTGCGAAATTCTAGTGTCTCGAGCATTAGCAAGGGGTGGAATTGCAGTAGTGGTGTGCAGAGCTCACCCTGGTATGAGATTTGCCCACTCCCGTCGGTATCGACAGCTTTCATCACATCGTCCAGGAGCTGGTCGGCGTTTTTTAACGCTAAATTATCCTCTTAGCCAGGTCTATTTGCACGTGGTGTGATTGGGCTCACGGTGGTCCAGCTTCCGCAATCCCTTCTTGAGCGCGGGCAAGTCCAAATGGCCCTGTTTGCGCGTATCGAGCGTGGCCCAGAGCTGGTCAACCCGGGCGTCCGCGACGCTTGCGCTGTTGGTATCCATTGCGGTGGTGCTGTTATCTTCGGTCTATCATGGCTGTGGGTTGCCGCGCGCGAGGGGAGCAGCTCTCGAACCTAGGCGAGAGATAATGCTGAAGGAATGGCTGTGGGTGAAGGTGAAGGCTCATAGGAATCGACGTGGGGTATGAGGTCAGCGCTCGAAGCTTGGAGCGCGCCGAAAAAAGCCTAGCTGAACAAGTGGCCGCCGGCTGCACCGAGGGAAGGAGCGGCAGCTGTGACCACCATTCGCCGACGCATGATTGGGCAGAACGTCACCCCTTACCCTAGGTAGCAATCACACTGCCATACACATACCAGAGCCTCATTCGTACTGCAGACCCTATTTGTTCGTTTTAGTGTCGGCAACAACTACATCCACAGCCCTTCATTAGTTTGCTTTATTTCTACGCGTTTGAATTCTGGCTGTTCGGCTTCTAGAGCCTTAGCTTATCAGGCACCGCCATTCATCCTTTGCACACATTCAGCTCTGCACTCGACGGCGGGCGGAGAACTATCTTTTGGAGTACATAGTCTGATACTACCGATTAACGCTTCAAGTCGTGCTGATCTTGTCGGTTCATTCCTGCGTCTTCCAGTTTCGATACTGGCACTCTTCATCATATGCTTGATAGCGTCTCTGGCCACGTGTAATATTCTTTCGATCGCGAAAAGAACTTGCTCCAGTTTGTCACTCGCTCTGACCAGAATGGCTTCCAGCTACTGGGAGTCCACGCAACGCAAGTTCTGGACGTTCACGAAACAAGAACTGGCGCATGAACGGAAAAAGATAGAAGAATCGGAGCGGAACCTGGTCAACATGTATCCTTTGCCAGACAGGAGGCATCTCAGTATCTATTTCTACCACCGTACGTTCTCTGTACTCACAAAGATGACAAGGTCTGATCAATACAGAATTATCCAAGATGGCACGACCACTGGGCATACGGCAACAGGCTCTCGCTACCGCACAGGTCTATGTGCGTCGGTTCTACGCTAAAATTGAAATTCGAAGAACAAACCCTGCACTTGTGCTTGCGACTGCTCTCTACTTGGCCTGCAAAATGGAAGAGTGTCCACAACACATAAGAATGGTGCTCGCAGAAGCGCGGCATTGCTGGGGTGGGTGTCTCGGAACTAGCGCCCATGGAATGATAACTGACAAGCATGGCAGACACTTCCTTTAACGACATCTCGAAAATCGGAGAATGCGAGTTCACGCTCATCTCCGAGATGAATTCACAGCTCATCATCCACCATCCCTATCGCAGCCTTGCAGACATGCAGACCCAGTTCCAGCTGACGCAGGAAGAGAATGCCCTGGCATGGTCCATCATCAACGACCACTACCTCACAGATCTACCTTTGCTGCACGCACCACATGTAATAGCTATCACAGCAATGTTTCTCGCCGTTGTCCTCAAGCCAACACAGGGCGGCCTCCAGCTCAACGCCGCAGGCATGACCAACGCTCTACAGTCATTGGGAAACGCCCGAGGCGCACCGCAAGGAGCGCAAAACAGAGTGCAGAAGTTGGTGGACTGGCTTGCAGAGAGCAGCGTCGACATTGAAGCAGTCGTAGAGTGCACGCAGGAGCTCATATCGCTTTACGAGGTCTGGGAATCTTACACTGATAAGACATGCAAAGATCAGATTGCAAAGTTCGTCAAGGCGAGAGGGCTCGACAAATGATCAGCCAGTTTATCTGAAACTTTGTTGTGGCTGGCGACGCAGCTGATGCTCAGCCGGCTTCGAACGTGCAGACGAGGACATGAATAGTGAAGCGAAGAAGGCCGGGTAAACACACGCTGCAAGACTTGCAGCGTTTGATTCCGCAATGCCACCGCAGGGCTATTGTTTGCAATGCATCAATCTACTGAACATGATCAGGGGAGCGACATCGCTCACCCACCATGCGGCATTGCATCAAAGGGCTGCGCCACCGGTCATGGGAACAGTCAAGCATCGACGTGCGACCGAGCTCAACAGTTCGGGTAAATCTGGATGCTTGCCAAGGGTGGTCAGAACTTAGAATACAGCCTTGTGATGTTCACTCTAGACCCCAGACAATGATGCAACTGCACGCGAAGCGACAGGTATTCAGGTAAATGAATCGCGCCTCCTGGGTGGGGGGATGCTGGAGTGAGCGAGTTTCGAGCACCACTGTGGTTCATGCAACGGCTTGGCGTTGTTCCAGGTTGTTTTCGAGGGTGTTCGCGCCGGCAATGTGAGCGATGACACGATGGTCGATTGTGCAGCCTCTTGAAGAAATCGACAAGAGAATGAAGCTGGCTGGTATGTTCATCTCGAGATGCAGCATCATAGGACGAGCACAAAGCGCAACGGCGTGCGGGGAGCGCCGGGTCAGCTAAATTTGGAGTGGTGTCCTTGTCGCCCATTGGCCCTGGCGCAAAGCGTTCCTTCACCAGCTTGGAAACGTCGCGCAGGGAAGCGCGGGCTGGCGGGACATTCAGGGTGCTGAGGGCCAGAGACGACGAGCGTCTAGACATTCACGGCCAACGATCCGAAGGGTGCCAGCGAGCAAGCTGCGCCGCCTTGTGTGACCTCACGACGGCATTCCAGAACGACTCGCGGGGCTGGAGAGGGAAATGATGTGCGCGCAAGCAGGGACAGCCGGCCACCAGCCCACCCACCAGCCGGCGCTCAACCATGCTGCTGGCCGGCGACTGCGCCTAGCTCGCTCGACAGGCCGGCAGTTTCAGGGCGTCGAGGTGGAGGCGTCGAGCAAGAAAGCCGTCGGGATTGCACATTCGACAACACAACATGGTGTCGGGATCCGTTCAGAAGGCTGGCGACGAGTGCGGTTAGAGGGCTGGTCGAGCATGCATCCCCCTGGCTACGGGAGAAAGCAGCGGTCAAGGCGAGAGGCTTGGGTCACGCAGGCTGGCAGTCGACCCCCCATTGTGAGTTGTCTGGCAGGCCTAGCGGGATAGCGTCGTTTGATAATGCGCCGCCCTCTGCATGGCCGCCCACGGTCCAAGATGCGCGCGCGTCAACAAGACAGGAACTTGACGCAGGGCCTCATGTTGAACCAGCCGACGTGAAGTGCCCTGCGACACTCAATCATGGATCGCAACAAGGACAGCGCACGCCGTGGACGTGTCCGCGCTTCGCTGCGATCGCAGAGCCATGACTTGAATCCCTTGAGCGCCCGCACAGACTCCGGTCTAGCCCGTAAGCGGCCTCGGTGGTGGCAATGTGCGTGGCCGGCCGCCAATGAGTGAAGATGAGACCCACTTGAGTACCGCGCACGGGCCCAGGACCTTGGAGGCAGGTGCTGACCAGCGGGCGCCTTCCTTTTCATCCCATCCCAACCCTCTTGTCCTCTTCGCTCTGCCTTTCAAGCCTCTCAACATCTCCTCAGCCTCGCATCGCCATACCTCCCTCTAGTTAATACTCACCGCGCCCGCACAGCACCTGCAACCAACCTCTGCAGCTCCCCTGCGACCTCTTACGCCTTCTCCAACGAATCATACCCCTTTGTTTCGCCTTTGTTGTGGTCGCTTCGGCCTTCATCTACCGACCCCTCACCCACATTTCGTCCGAACCAACGCCAGCATAACCCATCACTTTGCACCACCATGTCGCAATTCTTCAACTACGGTGGTCAACACCAGCAACAGCACCTCAACGCTCACCCGCACAACCACCACGGCGGCCGGTCGCGGAGGGCGCCCCGGATCTCGGCTCAGCAGAACCACAGGCAGATCCGACAGCAGGTGCGCACGCCCAAGGAGTTCAACGTCGAGCCGCCCACCATGCTCGCCTTCAAGCGTGACTTTGAGGCCGCAAGGTCCTTTGATATTGAAGACGATGAGATGTTCTGCCCCTTCCACTTGCTCACTGAGGATGATGTAAGTATCTTGGCCCACAATGTTTGCCACCGGCCTGTGTCATCGCATCCGCCTCAACAGGCGCTGACCCGATGAATAGCTTCAATCCATCCACTCGTCTGGCTCTGATCGCTCGTCTCTCTCGAGCGGATCGCCAGAACAGTCTCCTCTCCAGCACCAGTTGCAGCCAACTCCGTCCTTTGTTTTGTCCTCGGCACCGAACCCATACACGCCTGCTGGGTTCCAGCACAACAACTCGTCTCAGGCGAAGCTCCACCAGCCACTAGCTCAGCGCACACGCAACGCCATCCCAATAGTTGACCCCTCGACCCGAGCTGTTGCCAGCCCACCACCCTCTGTCTCGCCTAACCGACAGATGCAGCAGCAGTTCATGTCGCGACGCTGGTAGAGCCTTGCAGGCACGAGGCCACGCGTTGTGTTCGGTTGGTGTTGCGTCTTCTGTTGTTGAGCTAGTGGCTACCCTTCTCATGCGCGAGTCCACTCTTGCATGCCTTTACTGGATCTAATTACCTTCTCCCGGATATCCTCTGGAGGATCATGCGTCCATACTATCGACTCCCCTGTACAAATCTACGATATCTCGTTCGACATATTGGTAATACCACTCGACTCGGCGACGGCGTTGCACTGAAGCGAAAACACATCTCTTTCGAATAGAACGCATTGGTCTCTTGTCTTTGAGCGCTAACGCATTCACGGCGGCTTGCACATAACGGTGTTTTGGGTCGCATCCTTGGTTATCATCAGCGTTCTAAAGACTTTTAAGAAAATTCTTGGTTACAGATAACGGTGTTCTGTAGCGGTGCTATCATACATTATTGTCACCCGGCTGCCTGGTATGGCGCCACTACAAAGGGTAGATTTCTTTTGTGCGGTTGGTCTTTGGTTTCAGCGGTCGGTATATCCCATTGGGGCGCGATTTCGAAGCGGTGGTGTCAATCGGTTTTTGGGTGCATGCGTCAGCCTGTCTATCAGTACTGTACGACGCTGGGATGATTCTACGCAGTCAATCGGCGCAGGGTTCCGTTGGTTTCTTTTCATTGTATGAGGATTTACGACCCAGCGGTTGGGGCGATCTCTTTTCAATCTCTTGGTTTTATCTCTCCTTCGGGAACTATTCTCTTTATACAACACGCCTCTTTGAAGAGGGCAGTGCGTATCTATAGGATACAGAATCACAACTTATCTACATTAAACCGGTATTCTTGCTGAGTGTGCTTCTTGCCATTATTTGGAACGGGAGATTGCAATCGACCGTCAAACTCAATGATAGATCGGTATAGTCGCCTCGTCAACAAACGTTACGAAGCCGGTGCGGGGTATGGCCTCGAATGCGGTCCGTCAAGCTGACCAGCTCAAAAACCACGCTCACCACCGTTCCGTGCCGCGACCTCACCTCAAATGCAAAGGGACCCTTCACCCAGTCGTCCCACGCGGGCCACAATGCAGGTACAACTTGCGGCAGACTGCGGCACAGGCACCAGGCTGTGTCGTGACCCACGGGTGCATCGCACATCGCTCGCGAAGGAATGGCTCAGCCAGCAGGCAGTGCATCCAGCTTGCATCTCTAGACCAGCCACGTGCCTATCTAGGAACACCAGCACGGCCGCGCACAAAGCGGAATAGACACATGCCCCATGCTTTGAAATGGACTGTGTTCGAATGGACGCTCGCAGCCAGTCCGGGCCCCAGTTTCGTAATGCACATGTAGTCTGGTGCTTTGGGGAGCGGTGACGTCACTCGTTAAATGCCATCACCGTCGGCATGGGCAAAGGGAGGGCAAGCTTCGTTTCGTTGGCGCCGGAGGAAAAATCTACAAGCTTGACCTAGGCCATCTTTCTTCATCACTCTCCAGCTTGCTATCTCATCCTTCATACTTGCAATTGAGGTTGTTGTGCATCTAGACCACCATCTGTAACGTCGAATTTCCCTCTCCATCTCCACACCCCCACAAACCTTCCTGCAACCCATCACCACCACCAACAAACCTCTCATCACACGCTATCCAACGTCCATCATGTCATACATCCGTGCCATCGCGGCCCGCCGCACGCCCTTCGTCGGAATCCAGCGCGCTGCCTTTTCCCAGTCAATAGCCCGTGGCGTGGGCAAGGAATCGGCTCTTCGTACGTGTCACACCGCGCACCCAGCTTCACGAGGCACATACAATATCTCGGGGATTAGATGAGCTGACGTGTTTATATTAGACAACGAGGGCCGCGCCGATGAGATCGAGAAGAAGAAGCAGGAGCATTTGAAGGCGCAGAAGGAGGGCAAGAATACGTGGGAGGAGGGCCTTGCGTCGGACAGTGAGAGCGCGGTACGTCTAGCTAGGACCACTACAGGGTGGCTTTGGTCAGGGTATATGCTAACGGGTGCATAATAGGTCAAAGCGGATCGCAGCGAGACGGGCAAGTCGACGAAAGACGAGATCAAGAAGCTCCAAGAGGAGGCGAAGAAGGTCGGAGGCTCGTAGGATCTCCCTCAAAGACGACACATCACAAAGTGAGGATGGGATGCAGGACCGGACATGAAAAGCTATGATGTTGGCTGGCATGTGAAAGGGAAGCCCATGTCATGACACACTAAATCATATCATATTTCCTTGACCTCCAATTCAATTCGATTCAGACGATGAAATGAACTGCAATCTTCTCCGTTGAACGTGTTTGCTGTTGGGCTGGATTGCCACGTACTGTACTTCCCCACAAGCAAGCGAGCGAGGGCTAGCCAGCGTCGCAGACCCACTGTGTACACCGCAATCACCACATCGTGAAGTACTTCACCGCAATTATGCATGGTGGGAATATGTACTGGGATTAGAGAATTCGGTCCGGGGGTAGTAGGATTTAGAAGGCTTCTGATGGGGTTTTGAGATATGCGTTGTCTGCTGGCGAGCATGTGCAGAAATCCGCCATCACCTCCATACTGCTTGTATAGCTCACGCTTTTGGGGATACTTGCCTGTCTACAACACCACTAACATGTTCTGCTTTGCTTCGTATTTTCCTTCCTGTCCTCCCAGTCAGGGTTTCTTCCTCTCAGCGTCCCTCATCTCCAATCTCAGTTCCCGGTTTTCCATATATTTTATTTTCTCAAGCGCACTGAACTCATCGTCTGACGTCTTCAAAGAGTATAGGGCTTTCTCTTGTTCGTGCTTGAAGTTGTCTTGTGGGTGGCTGGGTGTGAGCAATACACAGTACTTGTTGTAGTAACGTCTTCGGTTTCGCATTTCCATCCTTGGGATCTTGAGGTCGATTGTGTAAGTGCGAGCCTTTCTGCGCCTTCGAAGGGACCTGTTCGATCGCCTGTTCTGGGTAAGTGCTCCATGTACGAGAAGATGGAAACATTGTAAACGTCTCGGCAATCGCGGCGATTGTGACGCTTCGGGTTCCTTACCAGCGGCGCAGAAATTACTGTAAGAATCCAGGCTGCGCGGCGATGCCTTGAGGCATGAAGATTTTATGAGGCAACTGCTTTTATTAACTCTATTCACGGCAACGATGTACAAGGTGTCATCTTCGCACTGTGCAATCGGTATTAGATAACGAGGTCCAACTATAGCGATGCTCAGGTCAGCAGTCGAGAAATCAGGCAGCAGGAAGTCATCGCGAGCCTTTGACCGGCATATGCAACCTCATTCCATTGACCAAGCGACGTCTGCGAGCTTCGGCATACCATACCAAGTTACTGGTGTGCAAAGTTTCAGCTGCGACGGTACCCCAACACCCCTCCATGCACAACACCAACGCGTGAAAGTGGGGCAGTGTGGCGCAATTCAGGACATCGAAGCCGCGCAAAGAGGCTCACTCGGGAAGTAACCGGATCCACGCAGCGCTCCCGGTCATAAAGAAGGTAAAGCATTGGTGCAGGTTTGCAGCCACGCAATTTGGAGGGGCTCTGGGAAGCTTGGTGGACCCCTCCGATGACGTGTGGCGCTTTTTTTGCACCGCCGCTTACCCGTGGTGGTACAGCTGACTACGACGGCGCGGATAGGATTCTGAATCTACAGCTTCTACTCTTACTCTCTTTATCTATCGACCCACTGCAAAAGTAAAGACTTGCGCAACACAACAATATGGGTGTCTCTTCGTCGCAGTATCTGCTGCTGGTCGCTATCGCGATCCTGGTACTGCTACCTACACAAGCTGAGGCTTTTGGCGCGGGGAATATCGCGTCCATCTCCAAGATCGAAGGGCAGAACTGGCGCCATGGAGATATTGAGGATATGCTCGCCACAGTGGCTTGCTTGAAGGGTCATAAATGGAAATCGAACATGATCAAGGTTAGATGCACCTAGATCGGTTACAATACGGCTCTAGCTGACACAGCAACAGCGCGTATACTTTGGTAACTGGCTTCGCGACTACTCACAGGTTCGTCTGACCATTCACCTCGAGCTTGGTAGCAAGCTGACTCGAATAGGCCGTTGATGTCGGAACTTTGGCGAAAGTGCAGGCTGAAACCATCCGTGTCCTTGTGTGGGTCCTATCATTCATGTCGTTTGGCTATGCTACTGGTGAATTCGAGGTCACTGCCGAGCGCCTCGGTGTATACCGACCTGAAGAGCACATCGATAACCCCAAGGACTATGCCGACAACCAGGATGCCAGGAAGTACGACCCGCGACTACGCGGTCCAGTGAGTGAAGCTGAGCTAGCTATTGATCCGCATACTGGAATGAAGAACTACATTGCGAACGAGCGAGGTGGATGGGCCACTTCCGCTGGTTACGTCAAGTTCTCATTCGCACGTGCAATTCACTTTGGCCGACTGTATACACATGGTGCATCCGGTCAGCGTGGACGAGAAGAGGATCTAGCAGAAGCCCTCCGCTGCCTAGGCCAAGGACTACATTGCCTGGAAGATTTTGGTGCCCACACCAACTATACTGAACTTGTACTTCGCGAGCTTGGTTACCACGACGTCTTTCCTCACGTAGGTGTGGAAGCGGGTATCACTCTGAACGGCAAGCATGTGTACCCGCTCGTGACAGGAACATTCGGTGGAGTGGACTTCTTTCACTCGGTCCTAGGAGAGGCCAATGACCATATCACCCAGTCCGAAATCGACGAGGTGAACACCGCCCTGGTAGATGCTGTTTCAAACAACACCACCGGAAAGAGAGGCCCAGGAGGTGAAGCTCCTGCTTGCTGTGGATTAGTTGATGTGCTGAGCAAGGTTCCCGGCACTGGCGACCTTATCCGGCAAGCCCAGGCCCTACAGGCATCTTCAGATGCTCAAGCCGCATCAAATGCCCGTTCGGGGGGATACGAAGATTATGGCACACGAGCAGGAGGACAAGGTGGATACCAACAGAGTGGTTTTGATGCACCGCCTGGCTCGGTCGGAGGCCCTCCAGGACCCAACATCCCAGGCACGGACACTGATCCTGCCACCATCATCCCCAAGATCTACCCCATCTTGGTGTTCCGTGATAATGTCGTTCGAAGCATTTCCGCGATCGTCTCCAAGATCCCCGGACTTGAGAAGCTCATCGAGACCATCACCGAGCGTGTCACGCTCTTTGTGCTGTCGCTGTTGGCACCCTTCATCCTGCCCATCATCAAGACAGCTTCAAGTCAGCTCAAGAGCGGATCATCCGCCGTCATCGACTCAGCAGCAAAACATCAGTACGAGGTTTGGACCATTCCTAACTCTTCCGACCCAACGCACAGCATGCTTTCCAAGGACCACTTCTCCAACGTACTGAACCAGCCCGCCGGTCAAGTCGCCGTAGCCATCCTGCAATACGTCGCTCCTCGTGTCATCTATGCCTGGGACCATCCTGACGTCCCCGTAGAACAAGTCCTGGACGACTGCATGCGCGTCTTCCACCACCCTGGCATGCGCGACGATCGCTGCGAAATCCACCGCAACATGTTCGAAGTCGTCAAGAAGTGGGCCCACAACTACCGCGGCAAGGACCTAAACCACGTCCTCAGCTCAGAGTCGGTCCGCGCAGGCAAGAACCACAGCGGCTCCAACGATCACTCCCACGGCGCAAGCCATGGAGCAGCGGGCATCCAAGGCTTCGGCGGCTCTTCAGGCGGACACAGCCACGGAGGCAGCAGCCACCAGCATTCGTCGTCTTCCACCGGTGGCGGTCTTCTCGGATCCCTCACCAGCAACCTCCCAGGCGGTCTCGGCAGCGCCTTTAACAGCCTCAATCTCGGTGGTGGCGGCCGCACCCGCGACGCAAGCGACTTCGATGCCCCCGCTCCCTCCGCCGCACCCTACCAGCCCGCCCCATCTCCCCAGCCATCTCAATGGGACTCGTTCCATCCCTACCAGTCCTCCTACGCCGGCGAAGGCTACCAGCCTCCTGTTGAGTACAGTCAGGCCACACCCGCAGGTGGATATGGATGGGGACAGGGTCAGGGTCAGTATTCTGGCGGCCAGGGCGCGGAGCCCAGTTACACTGTCCCTACGGCGTATCAGCAAGGCTACGAGAACTACGGGGCCGGGCCGGCTGGGTATCAGCAGCCTCCGCCGCATCAGCAGCCGCCGAGTGGTGGGTATACGTATGATCAGAATGCGGCGTCTGGAAGTGATGGAAGGCAGTGGGGATCTGGTGGACCTAACTCTGCGTGGTAATCGGTTGTGGAAGAGTGCTTTGGCGCGAGACGACGATGGTGAGGTTCAGATGGGGGCGGTTTTCTAGATCCTTCGCGGTAAAGAGGTTATGAGTAATGTTTCAATGATATGTTTTCGACCGTGGTTTTGCCAAGCATGACGTGAAGGGACCACGATCGAGTGTACCTCTGGAGTCAGATGGGCAAATAGTCGCCCCATCCGTACAATTGCTCTTATGCCAGGTAGAAGATGCAGACATTTGGAATGCAGGCGCGCACCATAGAGTAGAGATTTCTTGTATTCTTCTTCCTATATCCTTCTCACTCACCCTCCATCTCAGACGTGACTATCTCTTCCAAATAACAAATCCGAAGAAAACAAAGAGCTGCAGCCAAAACGCCGGCTCACATGCTAGCGTATCGTCATATTTTTGTGTATAGTAGTACACTATCGTACATGCATTTGCGGAATTGGGCCGTGAGGGAGATTACGTGATATTGCTTTGTTTCTGGTATAAAAAAAGAGGCTATCGTTTACTCGTTGATTTTAGCGAGGAGCTCGTGGTCGCGGAAGAGCGAGAATTCGTCCTCGCCGATCTTGATGGGGCTGCCGCCGAACTGTTCTCTTGTTAGCATCCTGGCTGCCGTGTTGGGGATGGGGAGGTGTCACCTGGGGAATCAAGACCTTGTCGCCGGGCTGCACGCTGGGCGCTACCCTCTTGCCCTCCTTGTCGAATGCTCCGGGGCCAACGGCAAGTACCTTGGCTTCGTTCAGCTCCTTGACGGCCGAGTCGGGGAGGAAAATGCCGGTTGCAGTCTTGGCCTCGGGCTTGAGGCGCTGGACGAGGATGCGGTCGAGGAGGGGAGCGAGGGACTTGATTGACTTGATGGTAGACTGGAGTGCTGTCAGTCCATAGCTCGAATACGTGCGGAGCTTGCGGAGATGTCGGGGGTGTTCAATTGAATAGAGCGGGGAAGGTAGAGAGTCAGGCTTACCATCTTGATGTGAGGGGTGATTGAAGATCGAGGTGAATATTGAAGGGTTTATGTGAATTCCTAGGCGTGCAGAGTGACAATTGAGATGTGGTGGAGCTGCGGTCGAAGATGTTCAGTGCCTCAAAACCTCCAGAGAAATTTCCAGAACAAGGGTCCGTGCGTCTATCTCAAGTCCACCTCGGAACCACGACGCGCTGTGCTTCCGATCGAGCATTGTCGTGTATTACCCGTTTCAGACTTTCTTCCTTTCTCATTGCTTCTCGCATTGGTATTTCGAAGGTGCATTAAATGCTACGGCGCTGTATATGTGGAGAAGCAACGCCCTCCGTTTGAGGCAATGTTCCTTGGCTGGCCGATTGCGCCATGGAGTGACCTCGAGATGGTACAGCTCTACAACGAGTTTACCAATCACCGATAAGGAGTTTGAAGATGCATTGACAGCATTAGTGCCGAGAAGATGGGCTATACGGAGGGGCTATGGTCAGACAGTCTCATCGCTGGGTAAGTGGAACCACACCTACATCAGAATTGGGACTGACTGTCATGTGTAGGATTCGCTATCAGCGGTGGAGTCGACTCGATGGCACTTGCTTCTCTTTATGCTAGAGCTCGGCAGACTGATGCATCCCTTCCGCAAGGCCACGGCTTCATTGTCGACCACAAAGTGCGCCCAGAGAGTACCGAAGAAGCTGCGTGGGTTGCGGAGCAATTGCGCTCCAAATGTGAGCCGCGCTGTATAATCATTACAATTCATAACTGACTTTCCATAGTTGGAATGGAATCCTCGAACCTTACACTTACCTGGCCGGAGGACCTCGACATGTCAGACATTAAACGTTTCGAAACGGAAGCGCGCATACGTCGATACCAAGCATTGGGTCGAGCGTGCAGAAGAGAAGGTATCAGACTCTTGATGGTTGCACATCATGGCGATGACCAGGCCGAGACGATTCTCATGAGGCTAGCCAACAACAGATTACGGACTGGTCTCAAAGGCATGCAGAGCGTCGAGTGGATACCCGAATGCGAAGGCATCTATGGCTTGCACCACAGCGGCGATCTTCAGAACCCGAGAGTCACAAACAAAACACCTTTTCCGATTGAGCAAGGTGGCATCCAGATCTTGCGACCCCTACTTGCCATGGAAAAGTCCAGACTCATTGCAACCTGTAAAGAGCACGGTATAGAGTGGGCTGAAGATGAGTCCAATCATTTGCCGACCTTGACGTCGAGAAACGCCATCAGACACATCTACAAGGCTCATAAGTTACCAAAAGCCCTGAGCATTCCTTCGCTTGTAGCTTTGTCCCTTAGAATGCAGGGACGTGTCAATGAACACCAGGCGTACGCCCGCAAGCTATACGACCAGTGTCTAATGAAGCTCAACATTCAGACGGGCACATTGCTCGTTCGATTTCCACCCTTTCATGCCCTCCTTGGACGGCCGATCAAAACCGATGCCGATAAAAACGAAGCCTGGAATAATGCACATTGCTTGATTGAAAAGGTTGCGGACCTGGTGACTCCCATTTGGAAGCCTGCCGTAAACAACTTGGCCACCAGGGTGGATAGTGTCTACCAAGATTTTTTGACACCCGAAGAGAAGGCAGAACTCAAAGCTGCTGGAGAGGGCCACTTCAGAGACAGCTTTACAGTGCACCATATCTGGTGGCGCAAATACGACAAGGCCTCTCCTTTTGAGGACCATGGGCTACCAAGCGAGGACTATAACTCGACACCGCCGCATCAAAACGAGTGGCTACTCACTCGCCAGCCATTCCAAGGCGACGAGGCAATGAAATCACAAATCGAAGTTCCACCATCGAAAATTTCACCTACTGCGGACTTGTCGCAATCCAGAGAAGAGTATCAGTTATTCGACGGCCGCTTCTGGATCAAACTTCACAACCACACTTACGACACACTGATCATTCGTGCGTTCGAAAAGACGGATATGCGCCACCTCCCGTCACTGCAAAAGAAAAAAAGTGCCTCAGGAGGCCTTCGTGGTCCCATCCCAGAGCGATTTATCGTTGCTGCATTTGCGAATTTCAAGCCTTCTGATGTCCGATTTACTCTCCCGGCAGTGTTCCGTAGAAGCGCCACAGGCGATGAAACCCTCGTGGGCTTCCCGACACTCCACGTCGGCATGGGTGGCTTGGGCCCAGCAGAAGAGATATGTCACTGGCATGTGCGCTACAAGAATATTGACATTGGTCAACACTCAATTGACGACATGATAGTCCCCGGAGCCACAAAAATGGACCAAGTCAACCGAGAAAAGGCTGAACGGTACCGGAACAAAGGCGTCTCGAGATTGAAAATTCGGGGAAATCGAGTCGCTGATTACGTATCGGATGCGGATAGGCTTGCGGGCCACAGGGTGGTGACGATGCGCTGAGTGAAAGTAAGAAGTCATTGCAATATACCCAGAGGGCCATGCAAGGTGAAGAGCTTGAAGGATTGGAAATTCTGGATGATGAAAACCAACAGAACAACGGGAAGAGATGAAGAGTAGAGCTGTGAAGAGTAGTCATGAAGAGTAGCAACAGAAGCAAGCAGGACAGCATGTAATCAACAAAGTTTTACTTGCTCAGCTAGCACACTGCAATCTCTGTGATGTGGCGCACACCAACTAGAGGTTACATAGTTCATTTGTTTCGCCGGAGATGCTAACAATTCCACTTTGGACCTACAGAACACGAGCTGATGTTGAGGACAAGGCCGCGCAAAGTGGACCCTTGCGCGTTTTTGACAGGGGTGTTCTTGCCGAGGTATCTTCCCCAGATTTAGTGACGTCCGCTTCAGCTCCGCAAACCACTACCGTCCGAACTCAACTCTAGCTTTTTTCATTGTCCACATTCTCATAACTCCTGTCCTTTTCCTCCCAACCCAGAACCAGGGAATCACGTCAATATGCCTACAGACATGCCAAAATTCAAGCAATCGGGCTTGAGCAAAGAGCTCTCAGAGCCGCTGCCAGACCCAGGCTCATTCGAGGGTATGCAAGGTGTAAGGAGTATAGCCGGAGATTTGGGTGATCAGTGAGTATGCGTGACTAGCAGATAGCATCTGGACTTCCCATTCTAACCGGGTCTCATAGGAGAGTAAAAGACAAAGTCATCATCGTAACCGGTACCTACACCCCCAACCGCCCGCTCCGCACTCCACTAACCCTCCCCCAGGCGCAAACTCCATCCTAGGCATCGGCCGCGCCTCCGCCCACCAATTCGCGCGCAACGGCGCCCGCGCCGTCTACATCTGCGACTTCTCCTCGACCAACCTCGCGCAGCACAAGCGCGAGCTCAACACCCTCTACCCCAGCGTGGACATCCACACGCGCACCTTCGACGCCGCCTCGGAACCCGCCGTCGCCGCCGTCGTCCAAGAAGCCATCGACACCTACGGGCGCCTCGACGTCTTCTTCGCCAACGCGGGCATCTCCAGCGGCAAGGTGTTCTGGGAAGAAGACAGCGCGGGCTTCATGCACGTGATGAAGACCAACGCGCTGTCCGTGTTTCTCGCGGCCAAGTATGCGAGTCGCGCCATGTTGAAGACGTCGCCCGAGAAGAAGTATCCGTCCGGGTCGATTATTGCGACCGCGTCGGTTGCGGGGTTGAAGTCGAATGCTGGGCCCACGGATTACTCGGCGTCCAAGGCCGCGGTGGTTAGTCTCATGCAGACGTGTGCGTATCAGCTGGTGGGCACGGGGATTAGGTGTAATGCGGTTTGTCCCGGGTTGATTGAGACGGGCATGACCAAGGTTACCTATGATGCGGCGAGGAAGAGGGGCAGTGAGGGCAAAATTGGGCAGTTGAATCCGCTCAGGAGAGGTGGGCAGCCGGATGAGATCGCGAGGGCGGTGCTGTTTTTGGCGAGTGATGAGGCGAGCTATGTTAATGCGCAGGCGTGGGCGGTAGATGGTGGGTTGTCTGGAGGTATGCCTTTTGTGCCAGGGAAGTTGGCGTAGACTCTATACTGAAACATATGATGACTGTGCGCTTTACTTCACGATGAGCGTAGTGTTTTGGACTCTTTTATTTCATTTCTTCTGACTTTCCCTGCATATCTGTTTATGCTCAAAGGTCTCCTGTTCCCGCCGATGTTCTTGAGTTCCACTTCATCAGCTTTGTCCATTACCGTTCCATGATCGTCTCCCTTCAACGCAGCAATCTCATTCGATTACCAGCCGGATCCTCCTCCGTAAGCTATCACTTGTCAGCTCATCCCTTCTTGTTGACGTGTTCAGAACTACCTGACGGGCCTTAAGTGGGCGAAGTGGATAGGTATCCCTTGTCATCGTCCTGTGCCGGGGCGTAAGTGGCCGATGTGGCTCGGTATCCCCCGTAACGGGTCTGTGCCGAGAAATCATACGATGTGGCTCTGTATCCCTCGTCACCGATCTGTGCCGAGAGTCGGTGTTGCAGTTGCTCCAAGTCGCGGCCGTCATGGCCCTGGTAGACAATGACATGGGCTCTGTAAGATCCAGCGGTAGGCCTGGCAACAACAGCGCTCCATTGTTGACCAAGGGAGTGTTCCTTGCTCCAGATGGCTTGAGCTTGGCCTACGCGGGGAGTTAGTAATATTGACATCGCTACGCAAACATAGACATACTGATGACGCTCTCCTTCAGGTATTTATCTACCATCATGGTCTCGTATTCGGTTAGTGTAGACATCTCGGTGTAGGTATGCGATTGTCGAGGAAGGGAGGAACTGCGTTGGTCGGAAGAGGTTGAAAGGAGAGGTAGTCTACTCCGGTGTTTATGGTGGAGGTTAGCGTGTTCTGCTATTCACTCTTACTCTCACATCCACCCTCACATCTACTCTTACATGTACTCTCACATCCACTCTTACTCTTAATCGCGAGGTTTGTGACCAGGGCAGCACTAAGTGATTTTAAAGCTGTAGAAAAGTATATTCTAAGGTTATTAGTACTATGTAGCTTCTTGTAGATATCATGAGAGTGATGTCGGTCATCATGAAACCAGGTGAGTCTGCCCGTGTACACGCGAAATGGCCATTAATGTACGATGAGGCGGCACTCAAACGAAATCAAGTCATCGCAACAAATTCTCCGTCGGGTTTCTACTCGAGCGTAGCGGAATTCCGCTACTCAGCAACATCAAATAGCACCCTCCTGCCCCCCTGCGAAGCTATGCGCCGCAGCGCACCCCTCCACCACCACATCTACACTTCCCTCAGCACTACCCATAACACAAAATGTCGCATGGCTTTACTCTATATCATGTCCTTCAAATCGACACAATTTTTAGATTCCAAATACTGTATTAGCGCCCTTAACGTATCAGTGCTGACGCCCTTGACAAGCATCGAGTAAAGCGTCGTCCAGCTCTCTTGGCACGTCGTAAACTATGGCATAGGTATTGCTGTGGGTGCCGGTGACTACGCACCAGGTATGGCTTATCGGGTATATATTGCCGTGCATCGCCTTCGCGAGGTCTGCATGGTATGTTTTGTAGGATCAGACACATTTAGGAGGGAACGTCAAAAAATCCATAGATGGCAAAAGCTGGAATGTCAAGTTGATGTATTCTCGAGCACCCGATGTCGAGCACATCTCTGCTCATCCCGGATGCACTTTCAAGTGCCATTCCCACCAGCTATATTCCAGCCCGAATACCCTCAAAGTTCCTTCGCAGTCCCCATAACCTTCTCAGAATGGCTGAAGGCGCACACGCTCCACCCTACTTCCATTCATTCTCACCGATCTTCTCCTCGAGCTCCAGCTGGAGGCCCTTGAGGGAGTTGAGCGGGAGCTCTGCGGCAGTCTTCTCGTAGACGATCACGCGGTCTCGAAGGCTGCCCGGCGTCGTGTAGACGATGATGTAGATGGTGCAATTCCAGATGATGCCTTGGCCATCGTTCACGGTGTCCTGGATGTATTCTTCTGGGATGACGCTCCAGGTGTGGCCGTGAGGGTAGGTCCTGCCCCAGAGGAGCTTGGCTTGGTCTAGAGGCTCGGTCAGTAGATGAAAGGGTAGTGGAGGTTAGGGAACTTACCGATGATGGCGCTCTTGAAGTTGGCCTCCATGACGTTGCCTTCGAAAGCACCAATATCAGCCATTGTTGGTGGGTGAGGCTGGATTGGAAGAGAGTTTGTTTGTTGTGATGTGGAAGTTTGTGATTGAGTTGAGAGTAGCTAGAGAGGTTGTCGAAGGAGAAGAAGAGGGAGGCACCTGAGGTCTTATATACCTCAGGGAGTCTCGGTGAACTGCCTGGGTTTATTGTGGCATTGCTTCAATAAGAAACTCAATAGCCAGGCGCCCTATCCAGGAACGCCGCTCCTTCACTTCTGTTCTGAATAAGCATTAGCTTTATTGAGGTTCATGGTGAATAGCAGAGCCACGCGATGTTGTACACGTACCAAGCTAGACATTTGGGAAGCTTTGGATCGATTCGCGATGTTTGGAGTATGTAAAGGAGGATATACTGTGCGAATTGTGCGTCTTTTATGGCAGACCAAGAGGGGTGAGCATCTGTTTGTATGACCGCTCTTCACATCCAGCCGCACCCACACATGTAATCGTACTAGACTGGCGTATTTGCGCATGCATAAGAACACCATACTGACCACCCAAATCTCTCGCAAACGCCATACCGGCCTGATCTCTGCACCCGTAGCCCTCCACCGCAAACCTAAGCCTCATCCATACTCGACCGAAGCTTCCCCTGCAGCTTAGACAACAGCTCAAGGAGCGCAAGTGCGCTATTCCAAATCGCCCCGCTCTGCTCCAAGAACACACGATCAGCTAGGCTGCCGGGAGACGTATAGACGACGACATGAGCAATCCACTTGTCACGACCCGTGCCCTCTTCCAAAACGACGCTCCAATCGTGACCTTGGGGATGCAGCGCGCCGTATTGGACTTTAGCTTGATCTATAGGCTAGTCAGAGAGCGAAAGAAGGCAGTCTGGTGATTCACTCGTACCGACGATGGAGTCTTTCAGGTGTTTCTCGATGATGAAGGTCTCGTATGCGCTTGTCTTGGCGGCCATTGGAGATGCGGTATATCAGGACGGCAGTAGAGGGACCGAGTGATTATGAATAGGAATGGGTTTGAGTAGGTTCATAGCAGGTTGTCGGCATGTTAGTTCAGGTCCAAG
>Ga0265780_10002043_pt1 | contig 27938 bp, 27 predicted proteins | sample P1T30metagenome_FD_192432 | JGI IMG/M metagenome (GOLD analysis project Ga0265780, IMG submission 192432) | Plant litter microbial communities from East Loma Ridge, Irvine, California - P1 T30 | ecosystem: Environmental > Terrestrial > Plant litter > Unclassified | place: USA: California...
AAAGAACTTTCGCTCCCGCCGAGGGCGGTGTTGCTCGCTGCTTTGTTGCGAATCGTTTTGTTCGTCAGCAGCAGAGGAAGAAGAGTATGAAGCAATTTCTGATTCTCGTCAACCCCTTCTTTGCTTCGTCTCAATTTCCTGAGTTCGCTGTTGCTAGATCAACTACTTGATTTCGTTGATGTTTTGCAGCAGCGCCGAAGCGGAGGCGAACTATAGCAAACGGCTGAGCTGTTACGCAAGACCCTGCTGCGAACTATTTACAACAGCCAATCGATGGGCAGGATCGACAGCATCCCGACGCCGGCGCGCTTCCAGACCGTGGTCCCCGGCTCCTGGTCGTAGCGCAGGACCTTGCCATTGCTGCGCTCGATCCAGTACAGCTTGCCCTGCCCGTCGAGACGCACCTCATAAGCGGTTTCCAGAATGCTCTCGTCCAAGACCTGGCTCAGACGTTGCGCCAAAGCCGGGCTGTCGATGACAAACCCCATCTCCGTATTCAGGTCGATCGACCGCCGGTCCATGTTGAAAGAGCCGACAAACACGCTGCGGCCATCGACGCCGAAGGTCTTGGCATGCAAACTCGACGCCGAGCTGCCGAAGCGGCCACGCCCGGCGTCCGGCAGTTCCGGTCCCCAGCGGCGGCGCAACTCATATAACGACACGCCGGCGCGCAGCAGTTCATGGCGCCACTTTGCGTAACCCGCATGGACGGCGGCGACGTCGGTCGCCTCCAGCGAATTGGTCAGCACCCTCACCTTCACGCCGCGCCTGGCGATATCGACCAGTGCCTGTGCCGCCCTTTTGCTCGGCACGAAATACGGCGACACCAGATCGACCTGCTGCTTCGGCTCGCCCAACAGCTTGGCGAGGTCGGCGATCATACGCGCATCCGGCGGCGCCCCGCCAAGCGCCTTGGCCGGGTCGTCGCTCACCAGTTCGGTCTTGCTCCATTCCAGCGGCAGGCGGCGCTGCGCCAGCTGCTCGACAAACGGTGAAGTGCGGATCGCTTCCAGGTAGCGCTGGGCTTCCGGCCTGGCGCGCAGTGTCGCCGCGCGCGCGGCCAGCGCAGCGGATGGCTCGCTATCCGCCGCATCGACCAGTCTTGCAACCGGGTAGGCCGAGGCGCTGTTCCAGTAGCGGTCGAAATCCTGCGACACCTCGTGCACCGCCGGCCCCACCGCCATCACGTCCAGGTCGACGAACAGCATGTCGCCGGCCACGCCGAAGTATTCGTCGCCGATATTCCGGCCGCCGACAATCGTCGCCTGGTTATCGGCCGTGAAGGATTTGTTGTGCATGCGCCGGTTCAGGCGGCTGAAGTCGGTCAGGTAGCCCAGGCTGCGCCAGCCGCGCGCACCGAAGGGGTTGAACAGGCGTACCTCGACGTTCGGATCGCGATCGAGCGCCGCCAGCACCGGATCGAGACCGTCGGTATTGTTATCGTCGAGGAGAAGGCGCACGCGCACGCCACGCGCGGCGGCGCTACGCAAGGCGTCCAGCATCAGGGTGCCGGTGAGATCGTCGCGCCAAATATAGTACTGGACGTCGAGGCTGCGCTCGGCGCCGCGCGCCAGCAGGGCCCTGGCGGCAAAGGCGTCGCGCCCATCGGTCAGGGCATGGATGCCGGACAGGCCCGGATGTTCCGCGGACAGCGGCGCGATCGCCTGGCCGAGGCGCGTGCCGGCGGTATCGGCCAGCGCCACGCTCGCGCTGCGTTCTCCCAGCGGCGGCAGTGAGGTGCAGCCATGGCTTGCCGCCGCAGCGACAACCAGTAGGCCCGCTCCCATCCGCAGCGCCGCCGCGCGCATGGCGGACCTTACATGCCTTCGAAATTCGCCTTGCGCTTGCCGAGGAAGGCGGACATGCCCTCCTTCTGGGCCGGCGTGCCGAAGGCGGCGTGGAAGAAGCGGCGCTCGTAGCGCACGCCTTCGGTCAGCGTGGTCTCGTAGGCGCGGTTGACCGAGTCCTTGATCGCCATCGCCACCGACACCGGCATCTCGGCGATGGTGTTGGCCACCGCCAGCGCTTCTTCCATCAGCGAGTCAAGCGGGAAGATGCGCGACACCAGGCCGGTGCGCTCGGCTTCCGCGGCGTCGATCATGCGTGCGGTGAGCAGCATGTCCATGGCTTTCGACTTGCCGATCGCGCGCGGCAGGCGCTGGGTGCCGCCGGCGCCCGGGGTCACGCCGACCTTGATTTCCGGCTGGCCGAACTTGGCGCTGTCGGCCGCGATCAGGAAGTCGCACATCATCGCCAGCTCGCAGCCGCCGCCCAGCGCATAGCCGGCCACCACGCCGATCACCGGCTTGCGCACGTTCAGGATGTGCTCCCAGTTGCGGCCGATGTAGTTGCCGCCGTAGGTGTCGGCATAGGTGTATTCGGCCATGGCCGCGATGTCGGCGCCGGCTGCGAAGACCTTCTCGCTGCCGGTGAGGACGATGACGTTTACCGCCGGATCGGCGTCGAACGCGTACAGCGCCTGGCCCAGCTCGTTCATCATGTTGTCGTTCAGCGCGTTCATCGCCTTGGGACGGTTGAGGCGAATGACAACCACCTTGCCGTGGTGTTCGATCAGCAGGTCTGCGTATTCCATGGACATCCCTCTTCAATAGTGACTTGACTGCCGCGATTGTAGCGCCTCCGCCGTGCAAAAAGGACGGTATCATTGCCGGCTCCGCCATGTCCAGCGCCAGCTCGTGATCCCCCATCCACGCCACATCCTGCAGCGGCTCGCCGGCGACGGCTTGCTCGATAGCGCCGACTTCCGCCGCCTCTGGCTGACCAGCGCCCTGACCCAGTTCGGCGCCCAGGTCACCCTGCTCGCCCTGCCGATCTGCGCGGTACTCATGCTGCATGCGACGCCGGCGCAAATGGGCACCCTGGGCGCCCTCGAATCCCTGCCCTTCCTGCTCTTCGGCCTGCCCTCGGGCGTGCTGCTGGAACGCCGCCGCCGGCTGCCGATCATGATGTGCAGCGATGCGATGGTGGCCATCGCCCTGGCCAGCGTGCCCCTGGCCTGGTGGCTCGATGCGCTCACCATCCACTGGCTGTACGCGGTCGGCTTCGTGCTCGGCACCGGGATGGTGGTGGGCGGCAGCGCCGAACAGATCTTCCTCACCTTTGTGGTTGGCCGCGCGCGTTTGGTCGACGCCCACGCGAAATTTGCCGCCACCGAATCGGCCGCGCGCCTGCTCGGCCCGGGCATGGCGGGCGCCATGGTGCAGCTGCTGGGCGCGCCGATCGCGATCCTGTGCAATGTGGCCGGCTTCGTGGTCTCGCTGGCGAATTTGCGGCGCATCCGCGCGCGCGAGCCGCGGCCGGCGCCGTCGACCAGCCATCCGCTGCGCGACATCCGCGACGGCCTGGCTTTTGTCTGGAACCAGCGCGTGCTGCGCACCCTGGCCTGGACCGCGGGCGCCTGGCACTTCCTGTTCTACGGCTACCTGGCCCTGCACGTGCTGTTCGCCACCCGCGTGCTGGGCATGGCGCCGGGCGTGATGGGCACGGCGCAGATGCTGGGCGGGGCCGGCATCCTGGCCGGTTCGGTGCTGGTCAAGCCGCTCTCGCACCGCTTCGGCACCGGACGCGCGATCCTGGCCGGTTTGTGCAGCTGCGCGCTCGGCTTCGGGCTGATGCCGGCGATACCCGCAGCCCTGTTCGGCAGCACGCTTGCCAGCGCCATCGCTTACGCCGTCGTCGTGTTCCTGCTCGATTGCGGCGCGACGCTGTTTTTCGTGCCCTACATCGCCCTGCGCCAGCGCGTGACGCCGGATCCAATGCTGGGACGGATGGTGGCGACGATGCGTTCGCTGACGGTGGCCACTGCGCCGCTCGGGGCGCTCGCAGCGGGTGCGCTAGCGGAGCGCTTCAGCGTGCGCGTGGGGCTGGCATGCGTTGCAGCAGGGGCGGTACTGTTGGCAAGTACGGCTGTTGTTGCTACTCGCCTTCGCCAGGTGAACGACTAAATCTACGGTCACGCCAACGCATGGTGAATTAACTACGTGTGAAAGCATATGCCAGCCAATGCCAAGCGCACCAGAAACTGCGTGCAAAACAAAACTCGGAAACATCGATGATTTCATGCGCCGCCTCCTGGCGCACAAGCATCGAGATCACCACGCATCGATCCTTCGTTTGCATCAACTCCCGCAGCGCTACCTAAACGGGTGGGTGCTACTGCCCAGGCAGTAGCACCCACACCGAGCCGCGCTGCTTCATGCGCCCCGCGTACTCGGCCGCGTTCCCGCCAAAGCCAAAGAAGAAGTCCGCCCGCACCGGCCCGCGGATGGCGCCGCCGGTATCCTGCGCCATCATCAGGCGCTGCAGCGGCGCTTGATCCGCAGGATGGGTCGTCGCCAGGAACAGCGGCGCGCCCAGCGGCACGATGGACGGGTCGACCGCCACCGAGCGCTCCGGCGTCAGCGGCACGCCAAGCGCGCCTTTCGGCCCAACCGACGCATCCGGCAGCCGCTCCTCCTTGAAGAAGATATAGCTCGGATTCACGTTCAGCAGTTCCTGGCGCCGCGCCGGATTGGCGGCGATCCACGCCTTGATGCTCTGCGCCGACACGCCGTCGGCCGGCAGCTCGCCCTGCTCCACCAGCCAGCGCCCGATCACTTTATATGGATGCCCGTTCTGGTCGGCGAAAGCGATACGCACCGTCTCGCCGGTCTCTGCGATCTGCACGCGGCCCGAGCCCTGCACCTCGAGGAAGAAGGCTTCGACCGGATCGTCGACCCACACCAGCTCCTTGCCCTGCAAGGGTGCGCGCTCGATCTCGGCGCGGGTGGCGTACGGCACCACGGTCTTGCCAACCAGGCGGCCGCGCAAGCGCATGTTCTTCAGGTTCGGATACACGCTGCCCAGGTCGACGGTGACCAGGTCGTCCGGCACCCGGTACAGCGGCGTCCGGAAGGCGCCGCCGCGCTGGCGCGAACCGCGCAGCATCGGCTCGTAGTAGCCGGTGATCAGGCCGGTGTCGGCGCCGTCGGGTGTGCGCATCTGCTGCGGCACGAAATATGTTTCGAAGTAGTTGCGGATCGCCGCGTTGTCGCGCGCATCCACGGGCCCGGCCGCGGCACAAGCGCCCTTCCACTCAGCCTTCTTCGCCAGCACGCGGCATGACGACAGGAAGGCCGGCCAGGCCTGGCGCAGGTCGTCCTCGCGCCAGCCCGGCAGCGCGGCGAAGGAGACCGGCGTCATGGCTGGTACCGGCGGTGGCGCAGGCTCCGGCGCCGGAATGCCGACCGGCCCCACTGGCGGCGGCATCACGATGTCGGGCTGCTTCGATGGTTCAGGCGACGACACAGGTGCGGGCGCAGGCTTCCGGGGCGCCGTGCCGCAGGCCGCCACAAGAAAGGCGACGGCGGCGATTGAAGCAGGTACACTGAGGCGGCGTATCGATTGCATGGGACTAAAGTATGTGGATCTTGATGCTGGAAGCCGGCGTGGCCTTGTTCCTGCTGGTGTTGATCGTCTGGTGGACCATGTTTTCGGGCCGCCCGGAGGAGCGCAAGCGTCCGCTGCGCGACGACAGCCAGGCATCGCCGAAGCGCGATCCCGACCAGCCGTAGGGATCAGTGCAGGCTGCTCGGCACCGACAGCACGAACTCGGGAATCGCCACCTCGAAGCGGTGTCCATCCTCGGCCACGCAGAAGTATTCGCCGTGCATCGAGCCCTGCGGCGTGGCCAGCTGGGTGCCGCTCGCGTACTCGAACTGCTCGCCCGGTTTCAGCAGCGGCTGGTGCCCCACCACGCCCAGGCCCGACACCTCCTGGGTGCGGTTGTTGGCGTCGGTGATCACCCAGTGGCGCGAGATCAGCTGGGCCGGCACGCTGCCGGTATTCCGGATCGTGATCGTATAGGAAAACGCATAGCTGTCGCGCTCCGGCCTCGATTGCTCGGGCAGATGCTGGGTGCGGACGGTAACGGTGAAATCGTAGGCGGACATCGGCTTCTCTCTTCTGTTATTAGTTGCTGGCGCGAATGTTGCAAGCCTCGTCGGCGGCATGGATGTGCGCAAAACGACAATCATACAGGGCCGCCGGAAAGCCGGTTCGCGCGGCTCGCTACCGGCTCGGCGTAAAATAGCCGGATTCCCGATCACAACCAGTCACCGCAATGACCACCTACCGCATCGCACCCAGCATCCTGTCCGCCGATTTCGCCCGCCTGGGCGAGGAAGTCCGCAACGTCGTCGAGGCCGGCGCCGACATCATCCACTTCGACGTGATGGACAACCATTACGTGCCGAACCTGACGATCGGCCCGCTGGTCTGCCAGGCAATCCGCCCGCACGTGCAGGTGCCGATCGACGTGCACCTGATGGTGAAACCGGTCGACCGCATCATCCCCGACTTCGCGAAAGCCGGCGCCAACATCATCACCTTCCATCCGGAAGCGTCGGACCACATCGACCGTACCCTGCAGCTGATCCGCGACCACGGCTGCAAGGCCGGCCTGGTGTTCAACCCGGCCACGCCGATGCACTACCTGGAACACGTGATGGACAAGATCGACATGATCCTGATCATGTCGGTGAACCCGGGCTTCGGCGGCCAGTCCTTCATTCCGGAAGCGCTGAAGAAGATCGCCATCGCGCGCCGCCTGATCGATGAATCGGGCCGCGACATCATGCTGGAAGTCGATGGCGGCATCAAGGCCGAGAACATCGCCGCCGCCGCCGCCGCCGGCGCCGACACCTTTGTCGCGGGCTCGGCCATCTTCGGCAAGCCCGACTACAAGGCCGTGATCGACGCCATGCGCGCCGAGCTGGCCACGGTCGGGAAGTAAGCGTGCGGCCCGGCGCAGCAGCCATCAGGGCTGCCATCATCGACCTCGACGGCACCATGCTCGACACGGTGCCGGATTTCGAACTGGCCCTGAACGCGATGCGCGCCGAACTGCACCTGGCGCCAATCAGCCAGGCGACCATCAAGCCGATGGTCGGCAAGGGTTCCGAAAAGCTGATCCGCGACGTGCTCTCGCTCGACTTCGACCCCGACCGCGTCGCTTCCGTGTACGAGGCGGCGATGGCGTCCTACCAGCGCCACTACCTCGCCATCAATGGCGAACGCAGTGTGCTGTACCCGGGCGTGAGCGAAGGCCTGCAAGCCCTGCGCGAGCTGGGCCTGCGCCTGGCCTGCGTGACCAACAAGCCGATCGCCTTTGCCACGCCGCTGCTGGCGCAAAAGGGCCTGGCGCCCTGTTTCGAGCTGGTCTACGGCGGCGATTCGCTGCCCAGGAAAAAGCCCGATCCGCTGCCGCTGCTGCAGGTCTGCCGCGATTTCGACCTGCCGCCGCAGCAGGTGGTGGCCATCGGCGATTCCTCGAACGATGCCGAGGCGGCGCGCGCCGCATGTTGCTTCGTGCTCACGGTGCCATATGGTTATAACCACGGAAGGCCTGTTCAAGAGATCGATTCCGATGGTATAGTGAATTCGCTACTGGATGCCGCGAAGCTGATTCGTGCGCACAACGGCACTTAACTCGGCTTAAATTCGCTCACTTATCTATACATGTTCTTCACCAAAAAACACACTGTCAACCAGACCGGCGCCCTTGAGGCCTGGCTGTGGCGACGCTGGCAATCCTGGGCCTGCTAACCCGCATTGATTGCTGCCGGCTGCACATGCACCCGGCAGGTTTTTTGAACTACCGCCGCCCACCTCCCTCCAACACGGGCGGCCCGGAGAAGAACATGACCGAACTCGAATTCCGCTCGCTGGCCAACCAGGGCTACAACCGCATTCCGCTCATCGCCGAAGCCTTTGCCGACCTGGAGACACCGCTCTCGCTTTACCTGAAGCTGGCCCAGTCGCAAAACACCGGCAAGAACACCTTCCTGCTGGAGTCTGTCGTCGGCGGAGAGCGCTTCGGGCGCTACTCCTTCATCGGCCTGCCGGCCAAGACCCTGCTGCGCGCCACGGGCCAGCGCGTCGAGATCGTCACGGACGGCGTGGTGACCGAGACGCACGAGGGCAACCCGCTCGATTTCATCGAAGCGTTCCAGGCCCGCTTCAAGGTGGCGCTGCGCCCCGGCATGCCGCGCTTCTGCGGCGGCCTGGCCGGCTACTTCGGCTACGACACGGTGCGCCACATCGAACGCAAACTCGCCGGCAGCGCACCGAAGGACGACCTCGGCCTGCCGGAGATCCAGCTCCTGGTGACGGAAGAACTGGCCGTCATCGACAACCTGTCCGGCAAGCTGTATTTGATCGTGTACGCCGACCCGGCGCAGCCGGAAGCGTTCGTGAAAGCGCGCCAGCGTCTGAAAGACCTGCGCATCATGCTGCGCCGTAGCGTCGACGTGCCCGTCACCACCGGCTCGGTGCGGACCGAAGCGGTGCGCGATTTTTCAAAAGAGGATTACCTGGCGGCCGTGGCGACAGCCCACGAATACGTGATGGCCGGCGACCTGATGCAGGTGCAGATCGGCCAGCGCATTCGCAAGCCGTATGTGGATTCGCCGCTGTCGCTGTACCGCGCGCTGCGCTCGCTGAACCCGTCGCCCTACATGTACTACTACAACTTCGGCGACATGCAGATCGTCGGCGCCTCGCCGGAGATCCTGGTCAGAAACGACACCTCGCCGGCAGGCGAACGCAAGGTCACGCTGCGCCCGATCGCCGGCACCCGTCCGCGCGGATCGACACCGGAACGCGACGCCGAACTGGCGGTCGAACTGCTGGCCGACCCGAAGGAAATCGCCGAGCACGTGATGCTGATCGACCTGGCGCGCAACGACATCGGCCGCATCGCCGAGACCGGCAGCGTGAAGGTAACGGACCGCATGGTCATCGAAAAATACTCGCACGTGCAGCACATCGTCTCGAACGTCGAGGGCAGCTTGAAAGCAGGCCTGTCGAACCTGGACGTGCTGCGCGCCACCTTCCCGGCCGGCACCCTGACCGGCGCGCCGAAGGTGCGGGCGATGGAAATCATCGACGAGCTGGAGCCGGTAAAACGCGGCATCTACGGCGGCGCCTGCGGCTACCTGAGTTTTGGCGGCGAGATGGACGTGGCGATCGCGATCCGCACCGGCGTGATCAAGGACGGCAATTTGTACGTGCAGGCCGCGGCTGGCATCGTGGCCGACTCGGTCGCCGAAATGGAATGGCAGGAGACCGAAAACAAGGCGCGCGCGGTATTGCGCGCGGCCGAGCAGGTGCAAGACGGACTGGATGGGGAGCTCTGAGATGCTGCTAATGATCGACAACTACGATTCCTTCACCTACAACATCGTCCAGTACTTCGGCGAATTGGGTGAAGACGTGCGCACCGTGCGCAACGACGAAGTCACGGTAAGCGACATCGCGGCCATGGCGCCGGAACGCATCTGCATTTCGCCGGGGCCGAAAGCGCCGGTCGATGCCGGCGTCTCGGTCGAGGTCATCAAGGAATTCGGCGGCAAGCTGCCGGTGCTGGGCGTCTGCCTCGGCCACCAGGCCATCGGCGAGGCATTCGGCGGCAGGATCGTGCGCGCCAAGCAGGTCATGCATGGCAAGACCTCGCTGGTAGCGCATACCGGCGTCGGCGTGTTCAAAGGCATACCGAGTCCGTTCACCGTGATCCGCTACCACTCGCTGGCCATCGAGCGCGCCTCGCTGCCCGACTGCCTGGAAGTGACGGCATGGACCGACGACGGCGAAATCATGGGCGTGCGCCACAAGGAGCTCGACATCGAGGGTGTGCAGTTCCACCCCGAGTCGATCCTGTCCGAGCACGGCCACGCGCTGCTGAAGAACTTCCTCGCGCGCTCATAACCCTACTGGAACCTCCATGCCGATCACACCACAAGAAGCGCTGCTGCGCTGTATCGAACACCGCGAGATCTTCCACGACGAGATGCTGCACCTGTTCCGCCAGATCATGGCCGGCGAAATGTCGCCGACCATGGTCGCCGCATTGACCGTCGGCCTGCGCGTGAAGAAGGAAACCATCGGCGAGATCACCGCCGCCGCGCAAGTCATGCGCGAGTTTTCCACCAAGGTGCCGATGGCCGACACCAGCCGCCTGCTCGACATCGTCGGCACCGGCGGTGATGGCGCCAACACCTTCAATATCTCGAGCGCGTCGATGTTCGTGGCCGCCGCCGCCGGTGCGCGCGTGGCCAAGCACGGCGGGCGCAGCGTGTCCTCGTCGTCGGGCAGCGCCGACCTGATCGAAGCGCTGGGCGCGCAGATCGACCTGAAGCCCGAGCAGATCGCCCAGTCGATCGCCCAGACCGGCATCGGCTTCATGTTCGCACCGAACCACCACGCGGCCATGAAGCACGTGGCGCCGGTGCGCCGCGAACTCGGCGTGCGCAGCATCTTCAATATCCTCGGGCCGCTGACCAATCCGGCCGGCGCGCCGAACATTTTGATGGGCGTGTTCCACCCCGACCTGGTCGGCATCCAGGTGCGCGTGCTGCAGCGTCTCGGCGCCCAGCATGCGCTGGTGGTCTGGGGCCGCGACAACATGGACGAAGTCTCGCTCGGCGCCGGCACCGTGGTCGGTGAACTGATCAACGGCGAAATCCGCGAGTACGAGATTCACCCCGAAGACTTCGGCCTGCAGATGGTCTCGAGCCGTAATTTGAAGGTGGCGAACACCGAGGAATCGAAGGTGCGCGTGCTGGAAGCGCTGCGCGGCGCACCAGGTCCGGCGCACGACATCGTGGCGTTGAACGCCGGCACCGCACTGTATGCGGCGGGCGTGTGCGCCTCGATCGAAGAGGGCCTGGCCAAGGCGCGGGCGACCATCGCTTCCGGTGCGGCGCTGGCCAAGCTGGAGCAGTTCGTGAACGTCACGCGCCAGCTGGGAGCACGCTGAGCCATGTCCGACATCCTGAACAAGATTTTGGCCGTGAAGGCCGACGAAGTGGCGGCGGCGAAGAAGCACCGCGACCTGGCCAGCCTGCGCCGCGAAGTCGAAGGCGATAGCGAACTGCGCGCGGGATTGCGCGGCTTCGAGGCCAGCCTGCGCGCGCACATCGCGGCCGGCCGCGCCGGCGTGATCGCCGAAGTCAAAAAAGCCTCGCCGTCGAAGGGTATCCTGCGGCCGGATTTCCGTCCGGCGCAGATCGCCGAGCGCTATGCCGAAGGCGGCGCGGCTTGCCTGTCGGTGCTGACCGATGTGAACTTTTTCCAGGGCCATGCCGACTATTTGCGCCAGGCGCGCGCGGCGGTCGAGATCCCGGTCATCCGCAAGGACTTCATCGTCGACATGTACCAGGTGTACGAAGCGCGCGCGATGGGGGCCGATGCGATCCTGTTGATTGTGTCTGCGCTGGATCACGGCCTGATGGCCGAGCTGGAGGCATGTGCGCAGGAACTCGGCATGGACGTGCTGGTCGAAGTACATGACGGTGATGAGCTGACCGCGGCGCTGCGGCTGAAAACGCGCCTCGTGGGCATCAACAACCGCAACTTGCGCACGTTTGCCGTGTCGCTCGACACGACCATCGATTTGCTGCCACGTATTCCGGCGGAGCGCTTGGTGGTCACCGAGTCTGGCATCGCCGTGCGCGACGATGTCGAGCGCATGCGCGCGGCCAACGTGCATGCCTTCCTGGTGGGCGAAGCCTTCATGCGCGCGCCCGATCCCGGCAAAGAATTGCGACGATTATTCGACTGACATGAACACCTCCATCCGCATCAGGGCCGCTCTCCTTCTTCTACTGGCAGCCCTGGGCGGATGCAGCACGGTCCAGCCCCTTGCCTCCACGGCCAAACGACTGGTCGCGGCCATTCTCCCCTCTCCTTCTCCCCGCCTCGACGCCCCGGCGCCGGCGCCTTCGCCCACGCTCGACGCGTACAAGACCGAAGTCGCCCAGCACGTGATGCGCCAGAATGCCGGGCAAACCTTCAGCGGGCGTCTGCCGCCCATGTTGCCGGCCATCGTGGTGCTGAACATCACCGTGCGTGACGATGGCGAGCTGGAAGAAGTGAAGGTGCAGCGTTCGCGCGACGAGGATGCCTCGCAGGTGGCGCTGGCGTCGATGCGCCGCAGCGGGCCGCTGCCCCGGCCGGTGCATCTGCTGGCAGGAAATGCGCGCAAGCTGACGTTTTCCGAGACATTTTTGTTTAACGACCAGTATCGGTTCCAGCTGCGCAGTCTGGCCGGGCCCCAGTGACACGTCGTCCGGGCCTGCGGCCTTCATGCAGGGTGGGCACGGCGTGCCTTGCGCGGCCCGGCCCACCGTGACGGCGACGGCATCGAATCATGCGAACGCCACATGTGCGAACACACAGCGGAGTCGATTGATTACACCGCGCTTGGCCGCGTCATCGCTCCGCCCTTGCGCACGCCGGCCACCGCCGACAAGGTGATGCCCGGCACCCGATCCCCTTGCAATGTCACCTCGAACGCCATCAACTCGTCGCGCCGGAACGCGTGCACCGTCACCTTGTCGCCCACGCGGTAACGCGACAGCAGCGCGTCGACATTCGACGGATTGCCGTTCACGCGCAGCCCGTCGATGGCGATGACGATGTCCAGCGCCGACAAGCCGGCCTGGTGCGCGGCGCCGCCTTCGTGTACCTGGGTCAGCTTGGCGCCGAGCGGGTCGCGGCCGATGCCGGCGTCGAGCGAGGGCTTGCCGCTGTTGCGTTCGTCTACCAGCTTGACGCCCAGCGGCGCATACAGCTTGGCCAGCGGCAGGTCTTCGGTGCCGCGGATGTACTTGTCGAACAGGCCGCGCAGCTTGACGCCGCTGACTTCGTCGAACAGCGCCTCGACCTCGCGCTCGGTCACGCCGCGGCCCACGCCGGCATAGAAGTCGCGGCCGTAGCGCTGCCACAGGGCCAGCATGATGTCGTCCAGCGACTTCGCGCCGCCGGTCTTGGCGCGGATCGTCAGGTCAAACGCGAGCGCGATCAACGATCCCTTGGTGTAGTAGCTGATGATGGCGTTCGGCGCGTTTTCGTCCTGGCGGTAGTACTTGCTCCAGGCGTCGAAGCTGGAATCGGCCACGCTCTGCTTGGTGCGCCCACTGCCGCGCAGCACGCTGCCGACCGTCTTGCCGAGCAGTTTGAAATAGGTTCCTTCCCCAATGATCCCGGCGCGCACCAGCATCAGGTCATCGTAGTAGCTGGTAAAGCCCTCGAACAGCCACAGCAGCGGCGTGTAGTTCTCGACCTGCAAATCGTACGGCGCGAACACGGCCGGCTTGATGCGCTTGACGTTCCAGGTGTGGAAGTACTCGTGGCTGCACAGGCCCAGGAATTTCAGGTAGCCCTCGCCCGGTTCGCCTGGCTTGGACGAGCCGATACCAGGAAGATCGGCACGCGCGCAAATCAGCGCGGTCGAGGCGCGGTGTTCCAGGCCGCCATAGCCATCGCCCACAGCCATGGTCATGAACACATAGCGATCCACCGGCGCCTTTTTGGTAGCCGGCTCGAAGAAGGCGATCTGGGTTTCGCAGATGGCCTTCAGGTCGGCCTGCAGGCGCGCCATGTCGAGGTTCGGTACGCGGCCGGTGATGACGATGTCGTGCGGCACGCCGTGCGCATTGAAGCTCGCCAGCGCAAAGTCGCCCATCTCGACCGGGTGGTCGATCAGCTCGTCGTAGTCGCCCGCCACATAGGTGCCGAAGCCGTAGCGCTTGGCGCCGAGTTCCTTCATCGCGGTCGCCACGCGCCAGGTCTTGGCGGCCGGGTCGGCCGGACGCTGGATATCGACCTGGTGCGCTTCGGCCTCCTGCCCAAGCACGCGCAGGAAGACGCTGGTGCCGTTGAAGAAGCCGTGGGTCTGGTCGAGGTGGGCGGCGCGCACCGACAGGTCCCAGGCATAGACTTCGTAGTGCAGGGTCAGCGGACCGTCCACCGCCGCCGCTTGCCAGGAATGCTTGTCGCGCTTGCTCAACGCCACGGCGGCGCCGTTCGCCTCGGCGCGGATGCGCACGATGTTGCGTGCGAATTCGCGGATCATGTAGCTGCCCGGAATCCACGCCGGCAGCGCGAACACCTGGCCGTCGGGCGCGGGCCGGGCGACCGTCACGGTCACGTTGAAAAGGTGGGCGGCCAGGTCCTTGGGGACGATGCTGTACTGGATGGCGGGTTGCTTGGCGGTCTGCGCTGGTTTTTTCATGTGGTCGAAGAATGGCTGCCGATATGTATAGTGTAAACCATTCGCCAGCCGCCCGACCCACCCCGCCCGCCTGTGCTAGAGGTCGGCCGGGGTGTCGATGTCGCGAACAATCCCCGGGTCGTCGACCGCCACCTCGCGCACCGGCATCGACCGCAGCAGCGTACGCGCGCCGTATTCCCCTTCCAGCGCCAGCAAGGCAGGCAAGTGCACGGCGCCGAAGGCCACCGGATTGCCGCGCCGCCCGGCGTGCACCGGCGCGGCAATATCGGCCCCGTCGGCCAGCGCGTCCAGCAGCGCCTGCACCGTGCGCGGCGCTACGAAGGGCATGTCGCCCAGCGCCACCAGCCAGGCCCGGGCGTCCGGCAGACTGTGCCGGATCGCATGCACCAGCGAGGCCGCCATGCCACTGTCGGCATCAAGGCACTCTGTGACTTCGACGCCGAGCGCACGCAAGCGCTCGCCGACGCCGCCATCGTCCGGCGGCACCACCGCGATCACGCGCGGCAGCACCGCCAGCAGCGTGCGCGCACTGGCCGCCACCACCGGCTCGCCGCCGGGCAGGGTTTGCAGCAGCTTGTTGCGCTGACCCAGCGGATCGAAGCGCCGGCCGCGCCCGGCCGCCAGCAAAATCCCTACCGCATGCCCGGCTGGACTCATGCCAGGCTCTTGGCGGCATCCTTGATGGCCGCGCGTATCCGCTGGTAGGTGCCGCAGCGGCAGATGTTGCCGCTCATGGCATTGTCGATGTCGGCATCGCTAGGGGCTGTATTCGTGCGCAGCAGCGCGGTGGCGCTCATCACCTGCCCGCTCTGGCAATAGCCGCATTGCGGCACGTCGTGACGGATCCAGGCTTCCTGCACGGCGCGGCCGACCGGGTCGCCCGAGATCGCTTCGATCGTGGTGATCTTCTGGCCGGCGGCAGCCGCGATCGGCGTGATGCAGGAGCGGATCGGCGCCCCGTCCAGGTGCACGGTGCAGGCGCCGCACAGGGCCGCGCCGCAGCCGAACTTGGTGCCGGTCAGGTCGAGGTTGTCGCGCAGGGCCCAGAGGATGGGCGTGGACGGATCGGCATCGACCTGCAGGTCGCGCCCGTTGATGTTGAGTTGGACCATGCCGACCTGCCCCCGGATGACGAGTGATATAACAAGGCCAAACAATTGTTTGGCCTGTATACCTTTTGTTTTGCTTTTTGTTTGGCTGCTTGCTTGATTACTTCAGCGACTGCAGCTTCGCTTCCATCGTCTTCAAATCGACCGCGCCCGGAATGCGGGACCCGTCGGTGAAGAAGATGGCCGGCGTGCCCTGGATGTTCAGCTTGTGGCCGAGTTCGACGATCTTGTCGTTTGGCGTGTCGCAGCCGCTGCTCACGGCCGGCGGCACTTTGCCGTTCAGCATCCAGTCATCCCAGGCTTGCACGCGGTTCGGCGCGCACCAGACGTTCTTCGACTTCTCGAACGAATCCGGCGACAGGATGTTGTACATGAAGGTGTAGATCGTGACGTTGTCCAGTTCCTTCAGCGTGGTCGCGCGCAGGCGCTTGCAGTAGCCGCAGTTCGGGTCTTCGAACACGGCGATCACGCGCTTGCCGTCGCCCTTGACTTGTTTCAGGGCCAGGTTCAGCGGCAGGTCCGAGAACTTGATCTTGTTCAGGTCGTCGAGGCGTTCGCGCGTCAGGTTCTTCGAGCTCTTGGCGTCGTACACCTGGCCAATGAACAGGTATTCGGCTTTCTTGTCGGTGTACAAGATGTCGCCGCCGACGCGCAGTTCGTACAGGCCGCTGTACGGGGTTTCCTTGATCGCGTCGATCTTGGCGCCGCCCAGGCGTGGTTCGATATTCTTGCGGATGGCCGTTTCGGTGTTCTGGGCGTCGACGCAACCCGCGATCAGGCCCATCGCCAACAACGCGGCGATCTTGGTTTTAAACATCACTTTACTATTCCTTAGAAAATTACTTGCCGATGGCATGCGCCATCAGGCGCCGCTTAACGAACGGCAACTTGTCGAGCAAGTTTAAGCCCAAATTGCGCACCACGCGCACGGGTTCGAGATCGGTGCCGAATAAACGCTCGAGGCCGTCGGTAGCCAGTTGCATGAGAAGCACATCTTCCTGGCGCGCACGGGCATAGCGCGCCAGCACGCGCTCGTCGCCGATCGTCCGGTGCTCCTCGCGTTCGGCGACGATGCGCAGCAGGTCGACCACGTCGCCGAAGCCCAGGTTCATGCCATGGCCGGCCAGCGGATGCACGGCGTGCGCGGCGTCGCCGACCAGCGCCACGTGCGGCGCCACCAGCGCGTGCGGACGCACCAGCGCCAGCGGCACGGCTTTCACCGCCTCCGGCTGCAAGGGTTTCAGCGCGCCCAGCGGCGCGTCGGCGTACGCGCACAGGCGAATCGCCAGCTCGCCCAGCGACTCGTCCATCAGCGTCGCGGCCAGGGTTTCCGGCGCCGACCAGACCAGCGACACCCTGTTGCCCGGCAGCGGCAGCAGCGCCACGATGCCGTCCTTACAGGTGAACCACTGGTGGGCCACGCCGTGGTGCGGCTTTTCGCAGGCGAAATTAGTGACGATGGCGCGCTGGTGATACGAGCGGTAATCGATGCCGATGTCGCACTGCCCGCGCACCCAGGAGTCGCGCCCGTCGGCGCCAACGACCAGTTTCGCATCGAGCTTGCGGCCATCTTCCAACTCGACTTGCGCGCCTTGGGGGCCACAGCTCAGGCGGCTGGCGCTGCCGCTGACGACCTGCACGTTATGCGCGAACTTCAGCGCCGCATCGAGCGCCCCGTTCAAGTTACTGTCCTCGACGATCCAGGCCAGGGCGCCGGTATGGGCGCCAAAGGCGTCGAAGCCGAGCGCGCCGCCGGGTTTGCTGTCCCCTTTGCCGTCGCCATTCACCGCCATCGCGTCGACGGGCGCGATGCGCGCCCCATCCATCGCGTCCCAGACTTTCAGCGACGACAGCAGATCGTGCGCCGTATGGTTCAGGGCGTAGACGCGCACATCCCAGGGCCGCTCGCCGCCCGCCGCGCCCGCTGGCGCATCGCCAAACGCTGGCCGCGGCGCCGGCACCAGCAGCGTGACGCTGTGCCCGGCCTGGGCAAAACCGAGGGCCGCGGTCTTGGCGATGGCGCCATTGCCGACGATGCAGACATCGCTGCTGCGGGATTGTGCGGTGGAGGAATGTGGTGTCGTCATGTCAAGCATTATAGCGGGATGTCCTCCGCACGCCCCGGATGGCGGCTGCCGTGCCAAAAGAAAGTTGCAAGTGGGACTTGCAGAGCCGCCAGGCGCTGGCTATAATCATGCCTCTCTTGGCCTGGTAGCTCAGTTGGTAGAGCAGAGGATTGAAAATCCTTGTGTCGGTGGTTCGATTCCGCCCCGGGCCACCAAGAATTCAGCATTGCACAGCCAATGCAAACAAAACGCCACCTTCGGGTGGTGTTTTTGTTTCTGGATTGTGAACAGCCCCTTACACAATCAAGCCCTGCCGGATGTAGATACGCACCCCACCCAAGGGCGTGTCGGCAACATTCATCGCGCTCTGCATGACCGCCCATGCCTTGTCCGTGACTGACGCCGACGTCTTGGCATCGTCGATATCGAATTCCTGGTAGCCGCCGATGAGCGTGTCGCCCGCGAACAATTCGGCTTTGCGCACGTAATGGTCGACGATCGACTTTTGATAGCTCTTGGCACTCGGAAAATCTGCCACGCAGTAATACATGTAATCGACAAACGCCCCTGCGATGAACCCTCCGGCTTGTGTGCAATTCAGTTTCTGTATCGTGGTTTTGCTGCGGATGACCACGTCCGTGATGAGCGAATTCGTCAGTATCCGTTCTTTCCTGGTTGCGGCCAGCCATTTGTTAAGGACCTTGAAAAAACCTGCAGTATGCAGATCCTTGACCTCGGTATTGAATGCCTTCGCCTCGCTGGGCAGTAAAAAGGTGCTCACGATCACCCCAGGATCGCCTCTCCATCGTTGCGTCGCGCGTTGCTGTGCCATTTCTGCGTTCTTGGCCACGTGTTTCAGCGCAAATCGCTCGCTCATGTAAGGATAAGTGGCGTCGGCCTTTGGCGCATCAAAGCTGAGGACGGTTGCGGCGTGTGACGGAACGACCTCGAACAAGGTCACGACTGCCATCATCTTTTGCTTCTTCGACGCCTCGGCAGCGTGGGAACCTCCGGTGTGTACACGCCGCAAGAAATTGACGCCAGCGGCGCCGTCCAGTGCGGCCAGGTTGGCCAAATTGGTATTCGGAGGAATAACGATCTCAATGTCCTTGATCTGCGATTCAGCTTCGCTCACCTTTTGGTGAAGCATCTTCTGCTTCTTCGAATAGTAGTGATCTTTCGCCTGGGTCTTGAGGAATGCCACATCGACCGTCTGTTTCGTTGGCCGATTGCTGAGCTGTTCTAACAGAGGCATGGCAGGTATCCCGTATGGTTCGGCGGCAAAGGAAAAGCAGGAGCGCTCAAGCGCGAAGAGTTTTCCCCAGGCATCGTGTCAGAACAGCTACCACTTGTCACGTTGCTTATTCCAATAGATCAGCGCGCTGTCATTGACTTCACCGGTCTGGATTGTTCACTGCTCAAACGTGACGCCGTTGCATGGAAAATCGCCGCCCCCGGCGAGGTGTTTTCATCAAGACCCAGCAGGACACTTCACTTCCCACCCTGCGCCTGCGCCATCTCCAGCGCCGGCAGCGTCACCGTCAGGAACGACGACACCTGCGCGATCAGCTCGGCCGCCTGCTGCCTCACCTGCCCCATCTGCAAGATCGACAGCTCCGCCTGGCGCACCGCCTGCCCGATCAAGGTGCGGCGCTGCGTCAGCGCATCGAGCAATGCGGCATCCGGTGAATTGGCGGCCAGCGCCGCCACGACCGCCAGCACCGCGCCGTGCAGGCCCAGGTTCTGCGCCGACGCTTCCAGGTTGCGCATGGCGACCTCGCTGTCGGCCATCAACTGCAGCAGCTGGGCGCGCGACGATGTCAGCAAGGGTTTGTAGTGGGCGGGCGGCAGCGGGCGCCGGAACAGCTTGTCGAACATGCCGGCCGGCGCGCGCGTGCTCTCCAGCGCGGCGTCGAGCAGCGCGGGCACGCCCATCCCGCTGAACTTCAAGACCAGCTCGGTGATCGGCTGCAGCAGCGCGGCCTGCTCCATCAAGGATTCTTCGGCCCAGTCGGTCACCAGCGCCAGCTTCACCGGCAGGATGCGCCGGAAGAGGATGGCGAAGCGCCCTTCCGCGTGCGCGAACAAGGTCGGATAGTCGGCGCGCGCGGTGGCCAGGGCGTCGCGCACGGCCGGATGGTCTTCGCTGTCGAACAGCGCGCCGGGCACGGCTTTCGCGGTGATGCCGGAGGAAGGCACGGCCGCCACATCGTCGAAGGAAAGCGCCCGGGGCGGACCGCTGTCGACCGGCGCCGCATCCGCGGCCGCGCCGAAGTCGAGGGCACGCGGCGCGGCGGGCGGCTGCACCGGCTCGGCGGCGGGCGCCTGCTCGCCGCCGAAATCGAATGCCTTGGGCGTCGGGTGTGTCATCGCTCAGTCAGCGCAAAACATGCGCGCCGCGGAAATCCGGCGCGGAAATCCGGCGCGGAAATCCGGCGCGGACGATGCATGCTCAGACAGTGCCGCCCAGCTTGCGGATGAAGGTGGCCAGGTTCAGCTTGAAGCCGGCGCCGACGGCGTGGAAGCGCCATTCGCCGTCGCGGCGGTACAGCGAGCCGAACTGCAGCGCGGTCTTGTCCGAGTAATCCTCGCTCAGGTCGTACTGCGCGATCGCTTCGCCGGTCTCGTCGTTGTACACCTTCACGTAGGCGCCGGAGACGCGGCCGAAGTTCTGCTTGCGCGCCTCGGCCTCGTGGATGGTGACCACGATCGGCATTTCCATCACGGCCGGGTCGACGCGCGCCAGGTCGACGGTGATGACTTCATCGTCGCCGTCCTTGTCGCCGGTGCGGTTGTCGCCCGAGTGCACCACGGCGCCGTCCGGCGAGGTCGTGTGGTTGTAGTACACGAAGTGGGCGTTGCTGATCATCACCGGATTGTCGTCCGCGTCCTTGCGGCACAAAAAGACCGACGAGTCGAGGTCGAAGGCCTGCCCTTCGGCCGCGTTGACCTTCCAGCCGAGGCCGATGCGCACGCGCTTCAGGCCGGGCGCGGTTTTTTCGAGGTTGATGCGGTGGCCGGTTTCGAGCATCGTCGACATGGGATGTTCCTTTAGGGTGAAGGTGGGGAGAAGCGGGCGATCAGGTCGCGTTCCAGCTCCTGCAGTTTCGGCAGCTCGTCCTTGCGGCGCTGCTGGCCTTCGTTCGAGATCTGCTCGAGCTTGTCGAAGGCGGTCATCAGCTGGGCCTGCACGTGCTGGGCGGTTTCCAGGCTGACCAGCGAACGCTGCTTGGCGCGCGCCACGGTCTCGGTGTTTTCCAGCAGCATGTCGGCCTGGGTGCGGAAGGCGGCGTCGGTGGCGTCATACGCCGCATTCGCCACCGCCGCGCTCTGCTTGGCTTCCAGCTGCAGCAAGTACAGCGAGAACACATTGCGCCAGGCCGGGATCGACACGTTCACGATGTCGGTGAAGGTGTCGGTCAGGGCGCGCGCATTGTCCTGCGACAAGCGGATCTGCGGCACCATCTGGGTGGCCATCAGCATGGCGCGGCGCAGGTCGTCGATGCGCTTTTCCAGGCGCTCGAGGCGGCGCTTGAGTTCGGTTGCCTGCTGGGCCTCGAAGGCATTCGTCGGGGCCGCCTGCTGCTCGACCGCCAGGCGCAGCTTGGCCGCCCACTCCTCGCCCTTGCGGACGTCGGCGTCCAGGCCCTGGTAATAGCTTTCCAGGCCCTTGTACATGTCGTCGAAGTCGCGGATGCGGCCGCGGTGCACGTTGGCATGGCGCGTCATCTCGCCGACCAGGGTGTCCATGCGTGATTCCACCACCTGGTACTGCGACAGCATCTTTTCCTTCACCGAGCCGAACATGCCCGCCACGCGCGACAGCAGGCCGCCGGAGCGCAGCCGGGCCGGGTCCAGGCCCTTGGCGGTGGCGATCAGTTCGTTCAGCTGGCTGCCGAACACATCGGCATCCGAGGCGCGCACCGTGCCCAGCAGCTTGGCCGACACCTTGGCCACGCCGGCGCCGGTGGAGCCGCCCAGGCCCTCGATGGCCTTGTCGTCGATACCGGAAATGTCCACGCGCAGCTGCGGCGCCACGCTTGCCTGCGGACGCGCGGCCGGCAGCATGTCGTTGCGGGCGGGATCGAGCACCGTATCGAGCAGCGGCGGGAAGGCAGGCGCGGTCGTTGCTGGAGCAGACGCGGGCGCCGGCGCGGGCGCAGATGCGGCGTTCGCTTCGTCGTCGGAGGAGAACAGCGGTTTCATGACGTTCCTTCAAGGTTGAAGTGGCAATATGGCTGGTAGCTTACCATCGGACAACTTGGCCGCGCGAGTCCCATTTTTCGCACCCGGCGGGCCATGCATACCCCGTATGCATGGCCCGCTCCCCCGTCTTGCCGTCTTGCCGTCTTACCACATCAGGTCGTCGGGAATCTGGTAAGCCGCGTACGGATCGTCCGGGTCGACCTCGGCCGCTTTCTTCACCTGCACCACCAGCGTGGCGTCGCGCTGGGCGATCTTTTCGCCGATCACGCGCGGCACCAGTTCGGTCACGTCGCCCAGGCGCACGATCACCAGGCGCCCCGCCATCAGGTGCTCCTGCACCTTGTTCGACACGTGGATGCGCTCGATCTTGCTGTTGTGCGTGAAGTTATAGGCGACGTCGCCATTGCCCTTGCCCTGGCGGTTCTTCTGCACCAGGTCGAGGATCTGCGCGGTGATCGCCTTTTGCAGGGCCGCCGCGTCGCGCTGGGCATTCAGTTCGCGCGCGCGCTCGGCGTTCTTGCGCTGCAGCTCGGCCGCCGCCAGCTTGGCCTCGTCCACGCTCTGCGTGCCGGTGCGGCGGTCGTTCTTTTCCTGCTTGCTCTTTTCTTGTTGAACCTGCTTGGCCTTGCCTTTGTTGACCAGGCCGGCTTTCAAAAATTGTTCCTGCAACGATGCCATGTGTGGCGCTCCATCAATGAATGTCCGGCCGTCCTGCCGGCCCGGATCATCCACTAGCATAGCAAAATTGCAGCGGTCTTCGAAGGCAAGGCGGGCGACCGTTACATCATTGCGACGCACCTGACACACACCGCATCATCGGCACAACACTTGGTTTCGAATCGTGTGACAAGAAGTAAACGGCTACGCTAACATGTTGCGGCGCGGCAATTGCAGTACTTCTTCTCAATGCGTACCCCTTTGCATCGGCCATAACAAGTGACGCCTACCCCCGACATCGCGCATTGGCGCGCCCATATTTTTTCCCGCCTGCTCACGATCGTGCTCGTGCTCGGCATGGTCACGGCCGTTCCCAGCATCCTGGTCGCCAAACGCGAAGGCCTGTGGCCGGTCATCGCGATCGACCTGCTGGCGATCGCCTGGCTGGCCGTGGTCTGGCGCCTGCGCCGCCTGTCCTACGACACGCGGGTGCTGCATTTCATCGCGATCGTGTTCTTCGTCGCCACCGGCATGATGGTCAATGTCGGCCAGGTGGCCCAGCTCTACCTGGTCGCGCCGCCGGTGTTCGTGGCGGTGCTGCTGGGCATGCGCCCGGCCCTGCTGGCCCTGGGCCTGAGCACGTCCATCGTCCTCGCGCTCGGGCTGTCCGGCATCGTCCATCCCGGCATCGCCGGCCTGGCGGCCGATGATGCTGTGGCGTCGATGCTGGTGGCGACCAACTTCCTGTTCGTCGGCGCGCTGATCACGGTGTCGTGCGGCAGCCTGCTGCAAAAGCTGGCGGCCTCGCTGGACGAGGTGCGCCAGGTCGCCGCCACGCTGGAAGAGGGCCAGAAGGCGATGCAGGCGCTGAACGCCGACCTGCGCCTGGCCGCGGCCGCGGTGTCCCAGCTCAACGACAAGGTGATCATCGTGCGCGCCGCCGCGTCACCGGACAGGCCGCAGCCGATCATCTTCGCCAACGATGCCTTCCTGCGCGCCGCCGGCTATGCGCGCAAGGAGCTGCTCGGGCGCAGCTTGAAGATCATGACCGGTCCCGAGACCGACCGCGCCGAGGTTTCCCGCATCGACGCGGCGATGCGGCGCGGCGAAGGCGTGTCGGCCGAGCTGCTGGTGCACGCCAAGGACGGCCGGCCCTACTGGCTCGAACTGGAAATCAATCCCTTCCTCGACGAGACCGGCGCCCACACCCACTGGGTGGTGGTCGGGCGCGACATCGGCGAACGCAGGAAGGCCGCCGACGCCATCCACCGCCTGGCCTTCTACGACGTGCTCACCGGCCTGCCGAACCGGCGCCTGCTGGGCGAGCGCATGGAGCGCGAGCTGGCGCGCGCGCATGCGGGCGGCGATGGCGGCGCCCTGCTCTTCATCGACCTCGACAACTTCAAGTATGTGAACGACGCGCGCGGCCATGCCACCGGCGACGCCCTGCTGCGCCAGGCCGCGCAGCGCCTGTGCGGCCTGGCCGGCGAGGACGGCATGGTGGCGCGCATCGGCGGCGACGAGTTCGTGGTGCTGCTCACTGGCCTGGGCCGCGGCGAGGAGGCAGTCACGGCCGCCGCGCTGCTGCGCGCCCAGCAGATCCGCGCGGCGCTGGCCGAGGACATCGAGATCGACGGCCACCGCTACAGCTCCTCGGCCAGCATCGGCGTGGCGCCGCTGCCGCGCCCGCACCAGAGCGTGGACGACCTGCTGCGCGAAGCCGATACCGCGATGTACCGTGCCAAGGCCGGCGGGCGTAACAGCGTGGCCTTGTTCGAAGCGACCATGCGCGCCGAGGTCGAGCAGCGCATGACGCTGGAGCGCGACCTCGGCCTGGCGCTGGCGCGCGAGGAACTGGCGATGCATTTGCAGCTGCAGTTCGACGACGCCGGCAGCCCGGTCGGCGCCGAACTCCTGATGCGCTGGCGCCGCGCCGACGGCGCCTTCGTGCCGCCCGACGTATTCATCCCGGTGGCCGAAGCGACCGGCCTGATCGTGCCGCTGGGCGCATGGGCGCTGCGCCAGGCTTGCCAGGCCTGGCGCCAGCTCGACGCCGCCGGCCACGCGCTGCCGCTGTCGGTGAATGTCAGCCCCTCGCAATTCCGCCAGAGCGACTTCGTCGGCTCGGTGCGGCGCCTGCTGGGCGAAACCGGCGTGCCGGCCGGCCAGCTGATCTTCGAGCTGACCGAGGGCGTGGTGGTCGACAAGGGCGATGCCACCATCGCCCGCATGCAGGAGCTGGCCGCGCTCGGCATCCGCTTCTCGATCGACGACTTCGGCACCGGCTACTCGAACCTGGCCTACCTGAAGCGCATGCCGCTGTACGAACTGAAGATCGACAAGAGCTTCATCCGCGACACGCCGCACGACCCGGACGGCATCGCCATCGTGCGCACCATCCTCGGCATGGCCGCCCACCTGCGCCTGCGCGTGGTGGCCGAAGGCGTGGAAACGCGCGAACAGGCGCAGTTCCTGGCCGAGCACGGCGCGCCGCACATGCAGGGCTACCTGTTCGCGCGGCCGCTGCCGCTGGCCGAGGTGCTGGCGCGGCTGGCGGAAGGTGAAGAACGCCGGGTAGCCTGACGCCGCGCTACCGTTCGTCTTGTCGACGCCACCGCCATCCTCCTCCAGAACGATGCAAATTAGCAACATTTGGTCAGGGGAAGCGGCCATGCCGCCCTGCATTTTTATCCCGGCCGGGCTCGGCGGCAAGCGCGCTCTGGCCCCGCAGGCGAACGCCTATACTGGAATCAACGTCATCCTGCGAGAAACCTATGCCTCCTCACCTTGGCCTGGTATGCATTACCGCATCAAAAGAAGTCCGCTATCGGACCGTTACCCGCAAGCGCCTGCTCGCACAATCGCTCGACGGCCAGCGCAAGATTCTGGAAGACATTTTTAGAGATAACATCCAGACCTTCGACGGCGCCATGCGCTATTGCCAGCAGGCCGGCATTGCCCTGTACCGCCTGCCGTCGTCGGTCTTTCCGTTTTCCGACGAGCCGATCGGGCGCGAGATCCTGGAAACCCTGTCTCCGATCCTGGCGCGCTCGGGCGAACGCGCCACGGCCGCCGGCATCCGCCTGGTGATGCACCCGGACCAGTTCGTGGTGCTGAGCTCGGATTCGCCGGCGGTGGTGGAAAACAGCGTCAAGATCCTGCAGATGCACGCCGACATCATGGACTTGCTGAAGCAGCCGCGCTCGCCCTGGGCGATCCTGGAGATCCACGGCGGCAAGTCCGACCGCGCCGATGCGCTGGTCGCGGCCATCGGCCGCCTGCCGGACCCGATCCGCTCGCGCCTGGCGCTGGAGAACGACGAATATTCGTACAGCGCCGAGGAAATCTACGCGATCTGCAAGCGCGCCGGCGTGCCGATGGTGTTCGACGCCCACCACCACATCGTGCACGAGAAACTCGACAGCTACGACCACCCCAGCGTGGGCGAGATGCTGGCCAAGGCGCGCGAGACCTGGCCCGACCCGGCGCACCAGCTGGTGCACATCTCGAACGGGCGCGAAGGCTTCAACGACCGCCAGCATGCGGACCTGATCTCGACCATGCCGGCATCCTATGCCGGCGCGCCCTGGATCGAGATCGAGGCGAAGTCGAAGGAAGAAGCGATCAATGGTCTGCGGCCCTGGCTCGGCGCGCTTGCCGTCCAGGCCGGCTGATAGGAAAAAAATGGGCGGCGCCGCCGCCGCCGCGCTGCTGCTTGTTTTCTTTATTCGCTACGCTTGACGATCACCGCCTCCAGGTATTCGGAGGGCACCACCAGCGAGGCGCCGCCCGCGCTGTTTGCGCCTTGCAGCATGCAGGTGATGTCGGTCTCGAGCGCCGCCTGGCCCGGACCGTCGAGGGCGGCAAACGCCTTTTGCACCGGGCCGTAGTAATCCTTGAACACCTGCAGCCAGTGTCCGGTGGAGGCATAGCGGAACACGAACTGGCGGCGCACGATGCGCATGCTGGCCGACTCGGCGCCAAACAGCTCGCGCAGATACTCCTCGGTGCCCCACATCGACGGCGAACGCAGCCCGGCCGGCGGCGGCACGTACTTGCCGATGGTCTTGAACAGCTGGCCGACCAGGCCGTCGGGCGTCCAGCTCGCCAGGCCGATGCGGCCGCCGGGGCGCACCACGCGCAGCAGCTCGCCGGACGATTTGGCGTGGTCGGGCGTGAACATCACGCCGAAGGTGGACAGCGCCACGTCGAACGCGCTGTCGGCGAACGGCAGGTCCTCGGCATCGGCGGCGCGGAAATCGATCTTCAGGCCTTCGGCCTCGGCCCTCGCCCGGCCCTTGTCGAGCAGGGCCGGCACATAGTCGGTCGAGGTCACGCGGGCGAAGCGGTGCGCCGCGGCCAGGCTGGCGTTGCCGTTGCCGGCGGCCACATCGAGCACGGTTTCACCGGCCCGGATGTCGGCCGCTTCGGCCAGGGTTTCGCCGACGATCTGCAAGGTGACGCCGATGACGGCGAAGTCGCCACTGGCCCAGGTTGCCTGCTGGCGGTGCTTGATGGCGGAAAAATCGGGCTGGGCGGCGGCGCGTCCCTGCGCCAGGGTGGAAGTCGATTGCGTTGGCTTGTCCATGGTGTCATGCTCCAGGGGTGAAAGAATACGAGTATCGCGCGCAGGCGCGGCGGCGGCTTGCTCCAGCGTCGCCACGGTTTGCCCGCACATCCTGACGCCATGGGAACCGATACCTTGTCCGATCTGCTGCGCTCGGTACGCCTGCGCGGCGCGGTCTTCTACCAGCTCAGCTTGCCTGCGCACTGGGCGGTGGAAGCGCCGCCCCTGCGCGACCTGGCCGGCCTGCTGTTTCCCGACGCCGAGCACGTCATGGAATACCACGTGCTCACGCGCGGCAGCGGCTGGGTCACGGTGGCCGGCCTGGCGCCGGTGCGCCTGCAGCCGGGCGACACCATCATCCTGCCGCACGGCGACGGCCACGTGCTCTCCAGCGACCCGTCCCAGCAGCCGGCCCGGATCGACCCGGCCTGGGTCGCCGCCACCCGCGACGCGCCGAAGCCGATCCCGATCGTCTTTCACTCGCAGTACGAAATCACCTGGGGCGAGCCGGCGATGGAGGCCGTGAATGGGGTCACCTGCGGCTTCCTCAGCTGCGACCGCCACCCCTTCAACCCCTTGCTCGGCGCCCTGCCGCGCCTGCTGCATCTGCCCGCCAGCGGCGCCAGCGCACGTACCGACCTGGCGGCGCTGGCCGCATGCGCCGAACAGAACCAGCCGGGCGCCGCCGCCCTGCTCGAACGGGCCAGCGAAACCATGTTCATCGACGCCCTGCGCCGCTACCTCGAACACCTGCCGCCCGGCAGCACCGGCTGGCTGGCGGGACTGCGCGACCCGCAGCTGGGCCGGGCGCTGGCGCTGATCCACCGCACCCCGGCGCGGCCCTGGACCATCGACGACCTGGCGCGCGCCGCCGGCCTCTCGCGCTCGGTGTTCTGCGCGCGCTTCCTGCGCCTGCTCGGCCAGCCGCCCATGCAATACCTGGCGCGCTGGCGCATGGAAGCGGCCGCCGGCCTGCTGCGCGACAGCCGGGCGCCGGTGGCATCGGTGGCGCTGGACGTGGGCTACGAGTCGGAAGCGGCGTTCGCGCGGGCCTTCAAGCGCGAGGTCGGGACCTCGCCGGCGCGCTGGCGGCGCGAGCACGTGGGGCTGCGCGTTTAGTGTGGGACCACGTAAGAAACTATGGACAGGGCGACACTTCATGCTAAAATGCGCCGCCTTGGCCTGGTAGCTCAGTTGGTAGAGCAGAGGATTGAAAATCCTTGTGTCGGTGGTTCGATTCCGCCCCGGGCCACCAAGAA
>Ga0265780_10002045_pt1 | contig 27916 bp, 24 predicted proteins | sample P1T30metagenome_FD_192432 | JGI IMG/M metagenome (GOLD analysis project Ga0265780, IMG submission 192432) | Plant litter microbial communities from East Loma Ridge, Irvine, California - P1 T30 | ecosystem: Environmental > Terrestrial > Plant litter > Unclassified | place: USA: California...
GCAATCGATCGGCACGATTGTCTCGGCGGTGAAGTTGTAGTCGTACCGGATGTACTCTGAGAAAGCGCGCTGCTCGTGGGACCACTCGTACTTCCAGCGGCTGCAGCCGTGGTAGCGCGTGTCTGTGGTACAATCGCGCCACTTCTCGAGCAGATCGATCGTTGTGGGCGAGTTTTGGGCCACGACGAAGCCAGTGTTGAGAACGCGCAGGCCCTTGCTGTCCAGACTGATCTGTTCGCCGTTCTTGGTTTCCTCAGTGTCCCAGGGCAGTGCCATGGACGTGTGCTGTTGGATGCCCCAACGGTTGAACATCCATTCTAGGGGCACCTCCATGTGCGAAAGGACCACGTCGGCGTCCAAGGCGACAACGAATTGGTAGTCCTCGATGAGGTTGCGGAAAGCGTGTGGCATGATCCATGTGTCGTAGTGGCCGGGAATCGATTGCGCCTGATAGTATTTGTAGTCGTAGCCATGGATCATGGCGTACATGTAGTGGTTCATGATTGCGTTGGAGACGAGCCCGCCGCCGCGCATTTCCATCTTTTCAAAGTTCAGCTTAGCAGGGTTGAGGATCTGATTCTCGTCGGTGGGGACACGGGTGTCGATGTCAACGATGAGGAGCCTTTTGCCAAAGGGCTTCGTCCATATGGTCTGGTTGGCGACGAACTTCTGCCCAGAGCCATCGATATATTCGGGGTTAGAAGGATCGTGTTTTATGGAGTCGAACACCGCCGAGATGGCATCGCTGAGAGCGGGTTTCGCGGACCTGTCACATGTTAGAAGATATAAAGTCGCAAAGAGTGGTGCAACAAACCCATCAGCGCCCGTGGAAGCGCACTTGTAAGGCACCTTTCCGATCTGGCCGTACAGGACATGATCATCCCGCCGGGAGAGGAAGACCGTGAACGACGCAAATACAAGGAATACGGCCAGTCCGATATAATAGTGTTGTCTGTTACCGCCCAGCATCTTCAAGCAAATGAGTGTCTGGACGAATGGGAATACACGATAGCGAAGGGAAGGGAACAGCGGAACAGAGGGAGGCGATGCTAGATATCAGCGGCAGATCAGGCGCGCGTTTTGTCGAACCACCCTTGTTTCAACGTCCGGATGCGGTGTCCAGCATTCCTGGGGCGTTTCTGGGGCTCCCGTTGGCGTTGGCGCTGTAATGGTGACACTGACATGGGGCCCATTGGTGGCTGCTTTGCGTAAGCCTGCAACAACTCGTTGAGGGCTGAAAGTTACTATGTGGTATGTTCCCTGTCATTCATGCACCGTGGCTTACATCGATCAGTGTTGGCTTACGCAGCTTCATAACCTTGCCACAACCTTGTTATATGTATGTCCTTCACCTACTGTTTCTGCTGCTGCCGTCAGCAGTATAATTATCGGCTGGCATTTCGGTAATGAGTGTGGCCGCAACCACCTGAGCAGCCATGCCAGCATCGATCGAGAGAGCGACGGATCGAGCCCTTTGAAAGCGAAACGCCGCGAGCCTATCCCGGAACTATGGATGTTGAGGTTACCTAGGTGTCCAAGACCAATGCGCGTTCGCTTAATTAAACTTCTAGACCCCACCGGGGCATCCGACGTTCGGCCATTGGATCGGATAGAGCGCCGAGAGAAGCCAAAATAATGCCAAAGTTATTTTCAAAAGCCTCCCGCCCCATGGTAGACACATTGACCGGGCGGTATGAGGCCTTCAAACAAATATCGTCGGACTCGGAAACTTGGTTTTCTCTGCCGCGCTCGACAATCTGTGAAGCGGAATCTGGGCGATCCTGATAATTTCTTGTTTGTTTTCTGTGTGGGTGGTCGAAGGATTGCATCAGGATCGACAGCATGAGACGCCACACGATTACTTTCCTTTCTTGGCAAGGCGATATCCTCTGCAGTGCTTAACCCAACCATCGCCCAGTTGCACGAGCATGTCAATCAGGAACGGGATATGACACGCACGATAATCTGGAGTTTAACCGGAAAACTTTGGGCAGTTTGATTATTTAATGAACGACAATGCCAATCCCGGCATGTTTCAACTCCCCGTCTCACGAATGTCACTGAGTTTGTAGGTAGAGGCGCTAGATCAGTAAAGGGTCTCTAAGTTTGAAGGCAAAGACCGCAGCGAGGCTGCGCAACAGTTATACTTCAGTCCACTGTCCAGGCAAGACTCTACAATAAATAGCTCTGACGATACCCCCTATAACATTGCTTTTGAGATTGAAGAGATCGGTGGAAGTCGTTGAAGTTCTGCCGACATAGCTTCACGCGGTGTCAGCACTAATTATAGCGGCATCACTCAGCAGCGTCGCTGCTTTCTTTCATCATACGCAACGACTGACGACTCCGCAGCAATTTCGTGCATGCATGCCTCGGTATTCATTAACTGCGGAATTCCGACAGTCACTCTTCATCCAGCCGCTAGTGAAGTTCTTCCGGCGTTAATTCGAGTGATACGGACGCTGTCATCCAAGGTTGCGCGTTGCTACCGTATCTAATAACGGCAGCACTCGATTGGCATGCTGATGGGTGGGTATAATCAGCTGCTGACATTATCGGTACATATCTGTATGCAGTCACTTTTGCATGAAAACTAACCTATACAACATACCTACTTTCCCGTGCGCGTCGTGACCTTCCTCTCGAAGCCAATAACTCCATCAAGCCCTCTGCGGGGTACAGGTGAAGGCTAAAGGAAAGTATAAACCTTACCTGGCTCCCTGGGGTCGGTTAAAGTCAAGCCATGGATGGCTTACTTGGCAGCCAGCGCATTACCTAGGCATCAGTAAGCACACGCTTTGCCTTGGGTATATATTCATGGCACCAAACCACATGTGCATTCTACAAAAACAGACGTCAAGATCGGCTTCAAAAACCATGGCTTCATCACAAAGCACGTCCAAGCTTCTCACCACCGCACTCGCAGTAGTTGCGGGTTACAACGAGTGGAACATGGAAGCCATCCTCGCTCCTCGCGCCGAAAACTGCGTTCAACGCGTCTACCCCGATAGATTGGGCCGAGCTACTTACAACAACACCGAATACAACGAATACTTCTCGAAATTCCTACCCTACTTCAAAAATTTCAATGTCACGATTCTCGACACTTTCGTCGACGAGAATGCTAACCGAGTCGCCCTTCAAGCAAAGAGTTCCGCCGACTCCGTCGTCGGACATTACGGCAACGAATACGTCCTCATGTTGAATATGACAGAGTCGCAGGACAAGATCTCCGAATTCCGGGAATTTGTCGACTCGGAATACAGCGCATCATTCTTCTCGAGGTTGTCGGCATATATTGCTGAGGGCGGTCAGGGCTATCCCCGGTAGGAAGGCCCAAAGCTTTTGGTCAATGACGTGATAGACACTGAAGTAAATCTTCGGGGCCTTTTCTTTGGGTTTACTCCTTTTGAGAGCGCGTCTTTATACTCAAATCCACATGGAAAGCTATTAAATACCAACCACCTCACAAGTGCATGTTCGGATTCAGTCGTTCAGCGGACTACAATTGCGAAAGTATTGACGGGAATGACTAGGTCCCATTATGATCGACAGTCGTCACAATATGGTCTTCAAGACCTTCCTCTCAGCCTTCTATGGGTTGAAACTTGGCTTGGCGCTCGTTTGAGGGTATCTATGCATGCGTAGAAATCACTACACTATTCCACGAAGATCGGAAGGCACGCGAACGTCAGCGCTTCGTCGCTATCATCAGTTTTCTTGCTGGGTGGATTTACGCGAAGTGCTTGTCGTCGGACGCAGTGCTAACGACCCCGAGAATCAGCGATATCTTGATTGTGCTATCTATGGCCAAAGGTAAAGGATCCTTCTATTCTGGCTCGTCACAGGAGCCGGATGAGATGACCGAAAAGCGGACTTGGGGGGTTCCGACCCAAACTCTGGTACCAGCACGTTGATTTGCTGATCTAGTTTCCCGTGCCTTCTAGGAACCTCCGATAACCGAAGTCCAGTACCATGGTTTAGAGGTTCGGGCAATTTTCTTGTATATTAATACCTAGGTATGCTCACGAGCGCACTTTCGCAGCTTGTTCTTATACACCTCGACACCTACCTTGCAGCGAAACCAGGACCTCCCTCAAGAAAAAACGACGAAATGGCTCCGCCGCCGCCAATATACATGATTCTTGAATGCCTTCAGCAGTACCAGGCTGATCCAGTCAGCGACCCTCATGAGCCCTGCTGTGCCTGTTGGCGCAAGTTTGGTGAAAAGGACGACCCACTCGATGCCAACGAAATACCATGCCACCCTCTCCGACTACAGCCATGCTGTCACATTGTCGGCGATCAGTGTCTTCGCGCGATGAAGAGACGTGCGATATCAAATTGCCCGATGTGCCGCACTCCAATCATCACCGTTCCATTACCCACAATGAGAATCACAAGGCGGATCGCGGACATCACAATGCTGAGACTAGCCATCGACCTGACAGCTCGCTATATCCGGGAGTACACCAACGCTGACCCATACAACGCTTTACTCTATAAGGTCTACGGCGGCGATATGAAGTTTAGGGAAGGCTTGAAATTATGGTGGATCCACATGCGCGCTTGGTTTGCTCTCATCACACGTGTCGGCTTTTATGGCCTGCGAAATACATTAATAGCTCTCGTGGTCCAAGCTTGGGCGATCTGGACGTTCCATAGTACGTCGCTTTGGCCGTTGCTCTACAGATTCCTCGTATACTGGAACCTCTCTACGACATATGAGGGTATTTTCACATCTGGAGTCGGATTCATGGGATCCATTGTGAAAGGAAGTGCGTTCGCGGGAGGCCTATTCATGATATTTCTCGCTTGGGGTGTTGGCAATCTTATATGGGCTGGTTACGATGTGCCCGACTTCGAGGCTTCCAGGACAAGACGGACAGGAGAGATGCGTAGGGAGGTAGTATACGTAAGTGCGCGCTATATGTTCTCAAAGCCTGTGTTTTGGTTGCCGCATGCGAGATACAGGCTTGCCGGGAATGATCGAGATGCTCGGTTTCACCTTCCTAGCTACGAAGTTGTGTACGGGAATGATAGAGCCACTCTCATCCCGTGGGTCGACTGATACCGTACCGCGTTTGGGAGGTTGCTCGATTGTGTGATGCGACGGTGACAGGCTGTAACAGCGTTATTTCGCGTTTCAAAATAGATTTATTACTATCTAGTCATGGGATTAGATTTTAATATCATCGCATCACATAATCAAGTAACCCCCTGACCACGGTACGGTAGTGTCACACGGTGAAGGTTTTCGACCTTGTGAGTACACAACATTGTATACTGTGAGTCACACATCGACCGATCTAGCCGCTTCTGATTCACTATCTGACTATAATCGAGAGCAATAATCTTCCCTACACCATACTGGTCTTATCAAACAACAATCGCATTTGCTGTCTACCACAACAAGCAACATTTCAACTTTATTCACCTCAACTTCCGAGCCGATCCTACACTAGCCGATACAGGATGATGCAACCAAAACAATACTATCGCCGTCTCGGTCTCCAGAACAATGCCACAGAAGCTGAGATACGCGCCGCATACAAGACACTTGCTCTGCAGCAACATCCGGACAAAGCCATCGGTTCGGATCGAGAGAAGGCAACCAAAAACTTCCAGCAGCTACAAGAAGCTTATGAGTTCTGTCTCTTTTGCGCTGAGGCTCAGATCCTGGGAGTGGACGATGAGGGCAATCCCGAAGACGACATCGATGACCATGACGATTCCCACTGGCGTGGGCAGCTCCCTGATGGCGTTGGTGGTACCGGGTCATGGTGGGAAGAGCTTTCTGGCGACGAACCCGCACCTGTTCGTCGTTGGGCGGAAGTGAGCGAAAAAGCAGTGCGCAACGCTCCCTTTCTATCTTCCATGAGCGGAATAGAGCGTGGTCTTTTCAACAAGGAGTACTCTACTGCCTATCAACGCTTCGATATCTGGCGTCAAAAGCACATCGAAAAGCTCGACCAAGAAGACAAGCTACAGCACGACATCAACACTTTACCTGCGCGTCAGGCCTCTCATGCGCGCACAGCACTTGATGAGTATCGATCTTCGCCTGACTACGAGTACAAGACTGGCTACGAAGACGAAGTGGATGAGGAAGCCTTCTTTGACTCGCCTTTCGGTGACGAGATCCCATCGAAGCTCACCAACACTTGGCGCAATAACCACAACGCAGCACTCAAAATCGCTCCGCAGACCCGCCTCGCTCAATTTCAGCGCCAGGTAGCTGCCACAGAATCCCGTGGAGCTCTGCAATACCATACCAAAGCTGAAGAGCGGATGCGTAAAAAGAATCGTGCCGCCAGCGCTGCGGCGTTGGTAGCAAACGTTAGGCTTGCGGAGCAAGGCCATGGTAGAAACAAGGCTGGAGAGTTGTTCTTGCATCAAGGCGCTTCCGGTCAACGCTCTTCATCTAGCACCCTTCTATTGAAGGATGAAGACGAGCCTGTTGACTTTCAGCGCGGCAATTCACAGCGCATCGCGGCGGCGGCGGCGGAGGATGTTGCTGACTCTTGGGACGATTAGTATTGGAGCTCAAAACTGTGCAGTTTTCATTTACATGTGACATAGTTTCTTTCTCCGCATGTTCTTCATCATCAAAAGCGCAAATTTCCATTTCATGTACTCGCAGGTCTTTTTAATCGCGGACTGTCCCATGTGACTCTGTTTTACTTGACCATTTTCAATATTCAGAGCTCTGATATACATGGGAAACCCTGAAGCTTAGCTATCCGGAGCTCACATACCTCGCTCATGCTGTGGTACCAGCATCGAGCAATCTACTCACTCCAACCCTTTGATCGTCGCTCAAACTCCGAGAGCTCCGCTGCCCAGTCCGCCTGGTCTTTCCCAGCGAGCTCTTCCACGATAAACAAACTGGTATCGATGCCTGAGCTCACACCTCCAGCATTGATGATTCGTACACCCACTTCGGTCTTTCCACCATCGACCCAACGCGTCTTCTTCACGTTGATATTGGAGTCCCCGCCAGCTGCATCATCGGCAATCTTCTGGAGTGCATCGAAGCCCAAGTGATGTGTCGTCGCATCCCGTCCGGCAAGAACGCCAGACGCAGCAAGCAAAAGGGAGCCAGTGCAGACAGATTGCAGGATACGCTTTCCTGGTGCTTCCCTGGGCTTGCTTGAGACGAACTTCCTGAGCAGTGCGAACAGCTCTTTGCCTTCGTCTGTTTTGATCATCTCCTCGATAGTGTCGAAACCTGCACCTGGGATGACAAGGATGTCGAAATCCTCGATCTTGCGTTCAACTTCCTGGAAGGTTGCATTCGGAATGTATGTTAACGCTGAGCTGGTCGATGAGACTGGGTTGTGATGCGCAAAAGAGGTAATCTCAAATGGGCTAGGTCCACCATCGCGACGAGTGTAGGAGTAGATCTCTGTAGGGCCGCTGAAATCGAGGAGATCGGCTTGCGGGTACAGGTAGACTGCAACTTTGAAGGATGCCATTGCGAAGATTTGGTGGAATGAAGTTATTGTTTAGATGTTGTGAAAGCTGAGAATTGAAGGTGCAGGGGTTGAAAAGAGGCTCGTAAGATTTATGTATCAGGAAGCTGAGAGCGGGTCGGGTCACATCGCGAGTGCCGCTCCGTGCGGAAACGCTTCCGAGACCACATCATAGGTGCGGGGCTGTGGTAGCTCAGTCACCACCGGAACATGTGGACGGCGGCTTGCATCCCTGAACGACAGTGCGCTGATTTACGGATGAATAGTGCACTGCTAGGCAGTAAGTCGAAATTCTTGCGGAACAAAGCCGCAGTCAACGTGGGTTGAGTAGACATCAACATCAATTCCACTGTACTATACCACTCTCGATATCTCGTGTCGAGTATATCGAAATGGGACTCGCTCAAACGGTGCATACCATTTTTCAATGCTAGATGAAGCTCTTGATTGATCTGCTGCTCGATTTCTACCTTCGCCTTCTGCTGTCGGCGCTGCTCCAAGCCCACGGTGGAAACAAACCATCAAACCAGTTCACCATCTGTCTGCTAATGAGCCCCCATCAATATGGAAAAATGATCCTGATCATTCTGCTCATGCCACTTCAAGTACGCAACGATGGGCCCCAGAGAAGTCGTATCCAGATCAAGAGCTATCATCGGTAAATCATCGGTGACCAAATCTTGGTCTCCGGCGTCAACTGCGTCCATGTCGTCGCTGTCTAGATATTTCTGACCATGTGCAACGTAGTCTCCACGCCAACGTTCGGCCGCTATACCGATCATGCGCAAAAGACATTGGTTGAAGGGTTGAAAACAATCGTACATGCTGTCGTCATACTCTATGATCACAAGGTTGGAGAACGAACGGTCGAGTTCATGGTGTTTTTGGAGGGTGAAACGACCTTCAACTTTTTCAGCAATGTAACGTGCAAGGTGATCGCTGTCGGGCTCCTGGACCCCTCTAGAGCCTGTAAAACGTAGCCATATGAAGCGAGGGCGCCTTTCATTGAGGGGAAAGTAGATCGACCGGTAGTGATCATCACTTGGTCGCTCTTGGAAGTTCTGGAAGGTGCTGCAGAGGGTGTTGTGTTGCGCTGAATCGCTTTGCTGGCAAGCTGTTGAACAGTATCGCATGTTGTCACATCCTGAACAGGTGATGGTCGCTAAATTAGGACAATAACCGCAAAGAGCTGGTTTAAGCGTGGTAGCCGATACTGGATCGTGGGGAGATGGCGCCATCGTCTTGGCCGATGTCCGGGATAGATAAAATGGAAGGATGGAGTACGCGGCGCTTAATATGCCGCGACTGCTGGTTTGTTACTCAACGGCTTCACGAGATCGTAATGATTGCTATTGAGCTTATGCTTATACTCGTGATACGACATCTGATAAACAACTTGGATGTCATCTGCATGCTTGAAGTATCTCGAATTTGGCAGTGTGAGGTCACTACATAGGTTCAACGTGACTAAAGACTCTTCAGCTCAAAGCTCTTCGCCGTGATCTCTCCGCCCAATGCCTTAGTGGCGAAGTTGAAGACACCGAAACGATATCCGGTGAAGAATTGCCAAGTGTTTGTCAGCCCAAATCCACCTCCCAACTGCGTGAAGGTCTTGCCATCCGTGCTGTACCAGAAAGTGGCCTGTCGCGCCGTGTTAGTACCAAACGCTGGTGTGATATCAGCCTGAACGCGCAGGTAAAGATCCGTGGTAGATGCAGCAAGCGTCGGTCCAGTTGCAGCGACAGTACCGGTGGACTTGGTAGTCCAGTCAGTGTTGAGGTTCAGGTTGTTGACCATGACGAGTTTGGCTGCGCTTCCTTCTTTGTGGACACCAATGTAGCCCGCAACATCGCGGAAGAGAACGGCACCAGCGCGATCACCGTCGGCCATCTTGCTGATGTCAATCCTGAACGTTCCGGAAGACTTGGCGCCGAGAACGCGATGGGTCAATGTGTTGCGTGCAGTGAAGAGGTCACCGGTCACTGTGGCGGATCGTAGACGAAGACCGCCCGAACCACCTACGAGCGAGAATTTGCTGGTATCGGGGTTATGATTCCATTCCCATGCGTGGCTAAGCGACGTGCCCGTGAAGGAGTCAAGGCCTGTTGGTGGTGGGACAGTCTTGCTTGTCTGTACTGGCATCGGGTACGACTTGCCCCATTCATTGTTTACCCTCTCTACCGTTGGCCAGCCATCTGAAGACCAGCTGAGCGGTGCGAGCACTGGAATACGACCACCGGGATATGAGTCCAGGAAGGCCATGTAATGCCACTTCCCATCCTTGGTCTCAACGACACCGCCCTGGTGAGCGTTTCCAGCATTGGAAAGGGGGCCAGCGATACTGTCGATGAGTACTTTGCGTTCGTACGGTCCCCATGGGCTCGATGCCTTCAATACCCATTCGTCATCTGCGGGCTTAGTGACGAAGATGTAGTAGAATCCATTCCTCTTGTACATGCGCGAGCCTTCAATAGACTCACTACCGGGCGATGTGTACACTTGCTGCTTCTTGACTTCAGCCGTTCCGTCCTTGTTGAGTTGGGCTACCATGATGTTCTTATTGCCATAGGCAACATACATGGTATCGTCGTCATCGATGAAGAGTCCAGCGTCATAGTAGCAGGTAGGAAGGCTGCCACGAGCGGTCCAATTCCATGTTGAGACCTCGCCGTTGTTGTCTTTTGCTTTGCTTCCGCTCGAGCCCCAGACAAAAGTCTTGCCCTCAGACTGCACGCAGCCCAACCAATAAAAAGTGTCAGTAGAGTTGCGATAGCGCAAGGTACTCGCCCAAATTCCCTTTACATAGGCGCGGTTGTTGGAGCTAGGAAGGTTGTACTTGTCACCAAAGTTGAGTGTGGGCACTGAGTGGGAGACGGGCGTCCAGTTGACCAGATCGTACGATTTCAGCACCGGAGCACCTGGTGAAAAGGCGAATGACGACGAAGAATAGTAGAAAACGTCGCCAACTCGGAAAATGTCCAGATCCGGGTGATCTTGCCACAGGACCGGGTTGTTATACGTCGTCGCACGCGGTTCGACGGGACTGGCAGTGGTGAGTGCCATCAGCGAGGCGCCAAAGGCGCACAGAGACTGGATACCGCGCATGTTGATGTGGTTGTAGCTTCAGACAAGCTCTTCCGATGGGCACGATCCAATGCTTGGGACCTGGAAGGCGTTGCCCCCATCTTATAGATCTGGGGATTCTGCTCGAGTTTGATGATCAGTTGCCACCTTTCATGCACGACTGTCATGCATCTATGTCAAGTATGGACATCATTTCTCCCTAATTCCCGGCGTAACATCTTCTCGAAGCTGTCCTTCCACTAATGTAGCATCGCGCACATATTGAGGCAAAGGTTAAATTACCCAAATGCTCTTAGTGACAGGTTGCCAGTCCGCCAGCTCTTTGGCAAAATGCCGTTATTGGTGCAGTTCGGTTGTAGTTTCTCCGAACGCGGGAGGGGTAACCGTTGATCACCTGGTGTTTGGAAACATGCCGAAGACGCTACTGTGAGCTGTACGGTAGGATAGATGAGATGGTGCGTTTGGCGTAAAACGAAACATCTGGGGTAACTCCAGATCGAGGTCATTGGTGGATAAGCGAAGACTCGTGAAGGGCCCATGCGCGCCGGGGAATTTACACCCGGTGCATGCCAATTTCGTCTTTGAGAAACTGCACGTCAGGTGCAGCGGAATTCCATTAACATGTTTGTAGACAATAATGACCTTGTTCAGACGCATGTTACGAGCACAACAACCTACATAAACACCATCGGCAACGTATGCAGCAGTTGAGCCGAGATTACGGTACTGAAACTGACGGCAGCCTTTGTCTAACACCAACAGCGACCGGGCCGACTTTGCTCGAGGTGTTCCAAGGGACTCAGGTAAGTACCGCAACGGCCACATCAGTTGGGTTGTTTCTGGACAACGTCAGGAATGGCAACAAATGCACCTGGGCAGAGTTGTCCGGAGGGCGCGCGTAGGCGTCGCGTCTGCAGTGTGGCAGGCTTGACAGGCAGTCTTGTCTTGACGGTATGAGCAGTCACAGGACAAGCACGCCCGTCGACAAGAAAGCGCAAGAATACAACGCAACACATACACCTGCCATGACAGTCGCGTACTTCTTCGACTATTCATCTACCGAAGAGGTCATAGACGTCATGGTCACAGAGCAAAATTTAATGGAAGGCCACAATGAACTTGTATCTAGTGTTCGCACTCATGGAGTGAGACACTGACAGTGCGTACGGGCCATAAGAAGGCTCGGACAAGAAAGAAGAGGCCCCCGCTGCCATGACCAACGGAAACGGTACAGTGCAGTCCATGGGCAAAGGCAAAGCGAAAGCGTTGTGGTGTCAGGATGCGGGAGCTGATGGGACGGCGCCGATGTGAGTGAAGTATATGAAGACCGCAGAGACGACGAGTACGGCGGTGCAGGGGACGGTGACGATAGGTAATAGGACGATTAGGACGGGCGGGGGTGGGCTTGGGGGGTTTGATGGTCAGTGTAGCTGTGTTTGTGTTTGTTGCTGCTGCTGCTTTGGGTGGTTTGAGTCGCTGAATGAATAGAACTGGATGGGAGAGGGAGATGGGGGAGATAAGAGGAGAATTATTGATGAGCGAATTAGTTTAGAGGAAGTCCGAAGTCTGAGGCAAAAAGCTATTCAACTGTCTATGTTTTAACTCTGTTTTTCGCGTTAGAAGGCAATTATGTGTTAGTATGTAGTTACTTTGGATCCGCCCCTTGCCAAACAACTTGTATTTGCGGGGTTTGCCGCCATGTCTCTGTAATGTCTTTGTTATTGTCTCGTGTGGAGCTTAGGAGTGTCTTGCAAACATGAACCGAGCTTCATCGACATTTCATAGAACGAACGTATCACCTCTATTGCCTTGATGATATCTAGAGCAACCACTTTCATCACTGCCATTACCCCATTGAGCTCACTGCAAACTACCTACCCAATCTCACATCTCACTTGGGGTCCACCAACATCAACATGTCAGACCTGGTCACTAGTACCACTCAGCCTCCCGCCGGTGTGCCTGCTGTTCCTAGCATACCGCCCAGCAGCGTCTCAGCACGCCAACTCCCCGGCCATCTCGTCTCCACCGGTTTCGAACGTGACAACCTCGTAAAGCGACTATTCATCCACAGCGCCGGCCAATGCACCAAAAACCATGAAGGCCATATCTTCTTCTACGATGCGGGCAATCGCGCTATCGACCACTATACAGCCAAATCACTGCCAATCACCCTCGAAGAACATGGCTGGTTCAGAGACGAGAACATGTTTGTGCAGATTGCCAAGAACCATGCCGTCCCGAACGGCCTGAATCCCAATGCCACTTTTGTTAGTTGGCGGAATAGTCTCTTGGCGTTTCTAGATACTCATTACGGTGGTGTTGGGGGGCAGTGGACGAGGATTACCTAAAGTGGGGGGTTGGATCTGCGTTGACGCAACAGATTTCGGCGTGGGGACGGCTTAGAAATAGATGTAGGTAGTACAATAGAGGACACGAATTCTACTTGGAAAGTAAATTATAAGGCCTTTGAGATGCTGGGGTGGTTCGGGGTAGAGAAAGTGGAGCATATACTGGAGCTTTATCACTGCAGCGAGTCGTTTGGATTAGTTGCCGGCGAGAGGGCTGTGTAGTAGTACTTAGTGCAACATTAAAATTGTATTACTTAATTCATCCGCATCTCCGCGAGAGAACTACAGGCTGTACTTATTTTTTGGTTTTTTGCATTATTGGGTCTATTCGAACGACTGCCTGAAGTGACGAGATAGACATATGAAACAAAATACATGCATCCAACTGCATGGAACAGAGCATTCCAACTGTATCAAACTTCCTGGGCCCTGATGTCCAACCGGTTGTAGGCGAAGGCAGATTACCTTATTATCGCTTTCATAACTAATAAAACTCCCAGTAATGTTTGCTAAGCCCCGCCATCCTCTCCTCATCCGGTTCGGGGTCGAAATCCTTCAACATCATCGGTCTAATTTCCGATTCTCTGTGCAAAGTGAAGTCCGTTCCTTGGACGAGCACGATACCGCTACGACGGCGGACCTGAAGGCCTTGCAGCCATGCAGGGTACCACCCGAAACATTCCCAATCAATGAGGAAGACCTCCCAGTCTTCGCTACCGTCGTTTGCTATAACTTGCCGCGCGACGATGTTTCTAATCTGCGGATCTAGCCACGTGAGCCTTGGTTCATTATGCGTCCAGCCAGAGAAGATAGACACAAGTTCAGTTGTATTTTCTACTTCTTTAGGACGCCACTCTAAACCTTGGGTGCCAACAGCTCTATTCATTTGCCGAGCACGGTAGATAGCTGCGCAGAATTCTTCGTAGGTTTTATACGGCCCTGTAACAGCTATAGAGCCGCTACTATTTGTTTCTAGGTGTACTGGTGGATTTAACCAGCCTTGGTGGTAAGGTCGGCCGTAGTAGCCTTCTGAGGGCAGGTCGCGGAGGTAACGGAGTTGCGAGGACACTTTACTACAGATGGTATCCTGTGCGTAGATAGACAGTTCTGCAAACTTTTCGTCGCTAAGCGCAATGCCTTTAATGAAATTCATCATAAAGTAATAGGTTGCATCTTCATTCTCTCTTGTTGTCGACCAGGCAGCGAAGACAGTAGGTATGCGCAGCTCAGGCCGCTTTTCTGCAAGGAAGAGCAGATCTTCAGCTTCTGATAAAACATTTGGATCACAGCTGTATTTGACAACAGCATCTCCCAGTCTGCACACGGCGTGATTCCCCAATTTGCCTCGGATGGAATCCTTTTCATTAGCGTCATAGATTTCTGCCGTAGATGGAATAGGCGGACTGGAATGCGCGTGGTAAAAAACCGTCAGACCATGCGGTTTGAACGTAGGTTTGAATGTAGTCCATGTCTCAAAAGCGGGAACAGGTGTTAGGTGGGTGTTGCTTCGTTTCATCTCCGCCTCATTTTGATCGCTTGTTCCCCAATCTTCTAGCAAGACCTGCTTCTTAGAACGCAGGGCTATTTCCGGTGACCATAAGAGAGTAGATTGATCTGTGTCCATATCTAGGGGGAAATGAACTTGAATGAATAGATAATAGTGGATGGACAGGTCAATAGGTAAATGAGTAGATGAGTAGAGAAGACTGATCAGCGGAATCTCTAATTTATATCAGTAATTTAATGAAGTTTTAACGTGCGCCAATGTGGCTCCCTTTCACGTTAATTATTGTGTACCCATTTACTGAACAGAGAGCTTCTTTCACAATTCGAGTCTCATGACCAGAACATTTGACTTGAAGTTGTCTGTATCGAGTTCACCTAGCTAGAAGCCTTGGAAATGAACAAAGACTTTGCACTACGAGCGAGTCCAAGTTAGGAACTCGGCCGGATCTTCTTCTTTCAGCGATGAGCAATGAAAGAAACCCGGGCGAGGCATAGCCGCATTAAGTATCACAGTCCGCCGTTCCCAGTACCTACTAACTTATGCAAGCACGGTGTTCACTGCCTAGCTTTTCACGCTTGTTTGTGCTGCTCATAATCGACGCTAATTTGCAATCACATGAACCCCCTAAAGGACAAAGACATTTGATCTCATTTTGTCAGCAGACGCGAGGCTTTAGCACCTTAGTCATTGGATTCACCAATGTTAACGTGCCGGTGAAAGAAAGTTGCCCGTGACATGTTGCTACGCGAACTTCACGCAGTTTCGGGAGCGCAACCGAGGAAGCCCCGCGACAAAGGCACCGAGCAGCTACAAACGACTCAATGAGATCATCACTGAACAACAGCAGTGCGTGTATTACTTCAACAATGTCGAATGACTCACGCTCGAAAAGAGGGATGTACGCACCACGGTCGCCCGTCAAGAAGAGGAGCTTAAGGAGAAGGTGCAAGCCTTGGCAGGAAGACAGAATACGGATTCATCGCAGAGTCTGTTGAAAAGCATTCAGCCAACCGGGCGATTGCTGTGCGTTCGATATGTTGAAGCGGCAAAATAGCAGCTAGAGTTTCTGTTTAATCCAAGTTCTCCGAGACTTCATCTTTTGCAGTCTGGGATGGCTCGTCTGAATTAAAACAACTGCTACCAACTGTAATTTGGCACGCAGAAACTCAAATGGAGTTGTCAGAGCAAGAAGGATGTTTAAATGCAACGACTTTATCGGAGGTGTGAACTTCTAGTATACTTGTCATAGAGGTAGTCCGCTTCTACCAACACGTCTGTACCTTCCACCTCACTGCTTAATCCCATAACCATTCACCAATGTCGGTTCGCGCTCGTCCTGAGGTGGCTTTGGTTATTTTGGATTCGTAGTCCACAATGTGACAACTGAAGTATATGAGAATGATTCGAGGCCTACCATAGGTATGCTCAGCTCGGGGATCAGGGCTTGGGTTGCGTGGTTCAGCGCCCAAACTCGCCTACCTCTTTACCGGCAACTTCGGGGAGGCCATTCTTTTCCGCAGATTCATCAGGCCCTGTACCGTGTCTGGACACTCTCGCCAACCTCAAAGTTTCATGTATCTTTCCCCAACACTCACCTGCAGCATGTATACTGAGCAAACACCGCTTCTATCGGCCGCACTGATATACCCCCCTGCTGGTCCAAGTGACAAGCGCAGTCCGTGTCCGCTCATCAACTGTTTGGCAAATCACGGCTACATTTCGCGCAATGGGCAGAACATACCTGCTCGGGAACTTGACGCCGCAATGAGTGAAGTCGGCCTCTTCTCACTCCTTGGCTGTCAGGCGTGAGTCTGCACCCACTACACAATCCATCCAAAAAGGTAGCAATGATCAATCTCAACAATTGATCATGCTGTGCAGAATAGTATATATCGTACAGGCCGCCTGCCCCACGCGGCCTTACAGCGGCCTTACATTGGCGCTCGCTGTGTTCTCCCAACCAATTTAGAACGTGCACGAATATGCTCGACCAGCGCGCCTGGATTTCTTCTCGCAAGTCTGGTACCTGCTCCGCAATCCCTGGGCGCTACTGAACGTTTTCGGGATGCGCGTAATGAATCAGGAAAAGTCTAGAAAGCCAGTTCTCAACTTGGATCAATTGGCGCTGTGTGGAGTGGTGGAGCACGATGTCAGTCTGACTCGAAGAGACTTTCTGCAAAAGCAAAGGAACTGTACGGCTCAACCGGATCTGATACGCGATCTTCTTGCGTGTTCCTCGGATGGCGAGACGCTAAAGATGGAGGATCTCGCTGCTCTGCGGAAGCGCAGGATTCAGCGACTGAATGACAACCCTGGTCTGGAATATGGGCCGCTGCAGCATCAGATCGCATGCACTGAGATAGCTTTGGTCTTGAACTGCTTGGGTAATGGCAATAGTGTGCGGTGTGACTATGCCAAGGCATTTTTTTGGGGAAGAAAGATTGCCATTCGATGAGGGCTGGACGAAGAGGAAATGGTGGACCCTGGGGTTTCGAGAGCTTATGGGCAGCGTCGCGAAGGTCAAGAGTCTTGTTGGTTTAGACATATGAGAGCCATCCCTTTCTCAAATATTGTCTTTGCCTTTTAGAGTCTTTCTTCTTTTGTTGTTGAGATGATTTTTTCGGCTCGGTCAGCGGTTCACCTCAGGTGAGTATATCGATAAGCACATAACTTGAATTTCAACGCTCAGCACACTCCCAGTACCAAGTAATCTGCAGCCTTTTCACTTCAAAATCCCAGCATGCTAAAACTCCTGTTGAGATGCCTCGCCCATCAGTGTTCACAAAGACGCTTAAGCCCAGGCCATGTAGATCAGGTCGGGGAGAGATAGACAAGGAGCTCATACTTTTGCAAGAGCTTGAAAATCCATCTTACCAAGCAGCAATAGTGGGAATGCTCAAACATCGCCCTCCACGTTGTCGTCTGATAAGTCCAGAACTTGTTGAATTTACACGCGTGTAAAGATGGTGGACCCATGCAGATTCTTCCAGCCTAACCACGACCGGAAAAGGATCCGCCAGCTTATCAACGCAGGGTCTACCGACGGTAGCATGCATTGAAGACACCTTTAAATACTACCTTCACGAGAAGAAACAGCTCGTGGCTAATTTTGTCAAATGCTTACCAACCCAACTGCGTGGAAACGCGGAAATAACTTTTGAACCCCTCATTTCACTTGGACACAACGACAACGCACAACAGATCCAGCTTACAAGCAAACCCGCAGAAGTAAATCTGAGCACAACAAAATCTCAACTACCAACTTGCCCGGAAGTTCTGATTTCCTCCGTCTTCCAATTCCATCCAAACCCACTGCGACTATGCATCTCAAATTCAAACAGCCACCCGCCTACATGACCGCCAGCATCCTCTGCTCCCTCGGCGGCTTCCTCTTCGGCCACGACACGGGCATAATCGGCCCCGTAACCGTCATGCCGTCCTTCACATCTTACACTGGCAACCCCTCGCCCACCATCCACGGGCTAATCGTCTCCTCCATCCTCATTCCCGCGGCCATATCCTCATTCTTCGCTGGCAAGCTGGCAGACTGCCTGGGACGCACGCGCGGCATTGCGATCGGGTCGGGAATTTTCGGACTGGGCGCGGCGGTAGAGGCGGCCAGTGTGCATGTGGGCATGTTTGTGGCGGGGAGGGTGCTGGCGGGCGTGGGGGAGGGGATGTATCTTGGGACGTTAGTAGTGTGAGTTTAGTCCTGTTCAAGAATTACCTATGAAAAGGGGCTAATCCGATTGATGTAGGTATATCTGCGAGATATCGCCGGCCCGCCATCGCGGTGCGCTCGCAACTGGTCCACAGCTGCTCATCACGACTGGACTGATGGTTGGCTTTTTCACGTGCTATGGGACGACGAATATGGAGTCGTCGTTCTCGTGGAGATTGCCGTTTATTTTGCTGGCGGCATATTCGTTTGTTTTCTCGGCGGTGACGCTGTTTTACCTGCCTCCTTCGCCGCGCTGGCTCACTGTTAACGGGAAGACCGAAGAGGCAGCCGCGGCGTGGGAGAAGCTCGGGGTTCCTGCGGTGGATCAGGAAAAGATCCTCGAGCAGCTGGATGATTCTGCCGCGCTGGTTGAGCCAGGGAGTGTTGGGGCTGCGATGGAGAATCTGCAACGCAATACCACAAACGTGTCCAAGAGGAGTCAGAGAAAGGCGCAGATCTTGGATGTGTTCTCATCGCAGTCACGACCTAGGCTGTTTCTTGCCATGTTCCTCATGGGCATGCAGCAGCTCAGTGGGATCGATGGCGTTTTATACGTACGTCTACTATGGCGTGATCCCATCATACACAAGCTAACCTGTGCTAGTACGCTCCGATTCTCTTCCAGCAAGCCGGCCTCGCCTCCAACGAAGCCAAATTCCTTGCTTCCGGCGTCTCAGCACTCGTCATTTTCGCCGTGACTATACCAGCAACCATGTGGGCCGACAAATGGGGCCGTCGCACAAACACTGTCTTCGGCGGGTTAGGTATGGCAACTGTGATGTTCCTGATCGGGAGTTTGTATGCTGGAAACGCAGTGCATGTATCATCAGGACCCGGGCGCTGGGTTGTCATTGTGTGCATTTACCTCTTCGCAGCCATCTTCAGCATCTCCTGGGCCGTGGGTATTAAGATCTACTCGTCGGAGATACAGCCGCAACACACGCGCGCTACAGCGACGAGTATGTCACATGGCGCAAATTGGGTCGCGAACTTCATGGTCGCGCTTGTGACGCCGACATTGTTGGCGAAGAGCGCGTATGCCGCGTATTTCCTGTTCGGCGGCTGCACGTTTTTGACTGCGATCATGTGCATATTGTACATGCCCGAGACGAGGGGGAAGAGTCTGAACGAGATTGAGCAGGCATTTCAGAAGAGTAGGCAAAAGGGGCGCGTAGGTGGAGTTAAAGGGCTGGTTTCGTCTCTCCGAAGCAGGATGCTACACCGAGAAACAGTTATAGTGTAAATGCAGTGAGAGAATCAAACCTGCGGCAGAACCTTCTTCAAAATCTCAACCAGGCCCTTGATCTCTTCCTCGGTATTGTAGTGCACCATACTGACACGCACCACGCCTTCAGGCTCGAGCCCAAGCACCTCATCGCACAGCCTCTTGGAGTAGAAATGCCCCCACCTGAAACCGTAGTTTGAGATCTTCTCCGCCTGCGCGATGAGCTGCTTCGAGTTCACACTCTTCACAGTGAACGAGACAGTCGGCACTCGCTCTTTTGAGTCTGCCGATGTCGACCCAACAACCGTGATATCCGGACGCGAATTCAGGAAGTCAAGAAGAATCTTCTGCAGCTTGCCTTCGTGCTCTGCAATGACATCCCAGGCGCCATCGAGGTACTTCACGATCTGCGGGATAGCCTGTACGCACTCGTAGTTAGACCCCGCAAAGCCAAGTTTGTCCTCGAGAGTCTTTGTGGGGTTGAAGAAGTGTGATAATGGCCGCACGTGATCTTGGGCGGCGTTGCTGGCATACAAGACGGCGATGTGAGGGCCGTACACCTGGAGCTGGTTAGCAGCTAGATTCAGCTTCTTGAACGGTAATTTCTGCCTGTACCTTGTACCATGAGAACGAGTAGAAGTCCACACCAAATGCCTTCACGTCAACCTGGCGATGCGGCGCAAAGCTCACGCCATCAACGCAAAGTAACGCACCAGCTGCATGCACTGCATCCGCAATAGCACGCACGTCGTGAATAGTACCCAAGATATTCGACACGTGGGTACATGCGACAAACTTGACTTTTGGCGAAAGCAGCGGCTTCAGATTCTCCGGCGTGAGCTTCAGTCCGTCTTCCTTGGAAGACACCCACCACTTGACCGTCAGCTTGAGGCGCTCAGCCATATACAACCAAGGCTTGACGTTTGTCTCGTGCTCCATCTTGGTCAAGATGATTTCGTCGCCTTCTTTGAACTTGAGCGCGCTGGCGAGGTTCATGAAGAGTTGGGTGGTTGATGCTCCGAGGACTGGAAATTTGATTAGACATCGCAGGATGTGTGAGGAAGTGAGTAGCTTACCGATCTCACTGCGGCCAGCATTTAGATGTTTTGCGGCGGCTTGGTATCCATTTTCGTATTTGGTGTTACTTTGAGAACCTGTGTGGTAGGATGCGCCGAGCTGGACATTGGTTTTGGACAAATACTCTGTCATGCTACATATCATCAGTCCAATTTTTTTCGATCGTAATGTTTTCTTACGATCGGATAACCTCTCCGAGTGCCTGACTACCGCCAGCATTATCCAAGTATATTTGGTCTTGCTGTAGCGCGGGGAAGTGCTCGCGGGCTTTGCTGATGTCGAACGGCATTGTGAATGTTAGTTGATACTAGACCTTATACCGGTGACAGTGACATCTTATAAAGGACTTTGTTTTCTTGGTAGGGCGCACGATGTTGTTATCGATCTACAATACCTGTGGTAGCCGCACTACATACATATGCGCGCGATGCGGGGTTTGGCCTGATGAGGAAGGTGCGAAAATTGCTTGTGACGTTGCTCCACATTCAAAACTCTTAATTCGTTCTCAACGCCTTCACAGAAGACACAAAGTATTGACTGGTGTGTGAGTAACTATCTTTGCGTTTTGCTTCGAAATAGAAATGTAAAATAAATAGCTAGCTGTATATACAGAAGTGTCCATAACTCCACATCACTCATCTTACCCCCCCGATAACTACCACTCACCACATCTCCCATACACCCGCAGGCAGCACCTGCCTCATAATCTTCCAATGGCTCACCGCGCCTTCCTTGTGATACCTCTCAAGCTCCCCAACATCAGCCTTGCCCATCGTTTTCCCACCATCCTCAGGCTTGACATAATCATACTTGACCTCCAACTGCTCCTTGGGCATCAAGAAGTTCTGGCGCGCAATGCTACCCAAGAAGTCCTCCTGTAGTGGCTCCCTGAATGTAATAGCCTTCTTGCCCTTTCCACCGTCGTTCTTGACGCAAATGACAACCATGTTGATAAAGTCCGCTTCACCCGGCTTGAGGGTTTCAGAGGCGGGTTGATCTCGGAATAGGCGGCAGGCGGGGAAGATTGCGTGGATGGTGTTGAGCACCAAGCGCGTGGAGCCTAGTGATAGATCGCCTGCGTAGTTGATTGCCACGACGCCGTCGTCTTTGAGCAAATTGTACAATCCGCGCATAAATTCGGTTGTAAAGAGGTATACGGGCTCTGCACCGCCGGTGAAGACGTCATGGATGATGTAGTTGAAGCTTCCGGGGTTCGTGACGGACTTTTGGGCGACGTAAGATACTGCGTCCCTAATGACTGCGGTGTGGTCGGGTGAGAGGCCAAAGTACTTGGTAGCGTAGTGATGGACCACAGGATCTATCTCGACAATGGTGGTGTTGATGCCATGCGCAATCATAGCGTTGGGTGCAGTGCCGATGCCGAGACCGATATTCAAAGCGGACTTTTGGGAATCGTCCAAAGTAGGGACCGAGGGATCGATGGGCTTTACCAATCGGATGGCTTCGAGGAGCACGAATACAGCAAAGATGGATTCAGGCCGGCGTTGGCCTTTGCGATAGGCTTCGGGTGTGACGAGCCACTCGCCGCCAAGGAGGGAATGATCGCAGCGCAGGAGGCGGAATGCGTTGTCTGCATTGTTCTCGAGAACGGAAACATAGCCTGTCAGTGATTCCTGACGGGCAAGAATCGTGTAATTTTCCGCGCCATAAAGTGTACTGTTTGCGAGCTGGAAACCGTGATCGGACATGTGATGTGGGTTGGCCCAGAGCGTGTGCAAGATTGCGGGGAATGCGAAGAGGATGATGCGGGAAGGGCTGAGAACAGCGGATGCAGACGCAATGAGCATTTGAAAGGCGACTCGGGTAAAGTAGAGCGACGTGCCGATGAGGTCAGGGAGAAGAGTGCTGCTTGTTTTCGCAACAGTTGAGACGGTGAAGTAAGCTGCTGTCGGCAATGCTGCCTCGCTCACGGATGAGGAAGGTATATTGAATTGCGATAGATCCACTGAGTCCAACAGATTGGCTGTGGCGTACATGGACAGGAATAGCAAGGGGAAGTAGGTAAGCGATTCGAGAATGAGCGGGCCATATTCGATGCCTAACTTTCCGCTGTACGGGAACAGAAGGAATTGGATCACTGGAGTCCAGTACGCTACAACAGCAATGTATTGTGCAAGGTCTGCAGTCACATATCTCTTCAATCCTCGTCGGGCGATGAGGGCTCCAACAGCGGTGATGGTCATGGCTCGCTGATGGTGCAATGATGCTGGAATAGACCCATAGACTGGCGACAGGTTGAGCTGGGAAATTGGTGATGCCACTCCTGCTAGGAACAAAATTGCTGCTGCGCGGCTGACACTTTTCAGTGGGTTCGATGGTGGAAGCTGCGCCGCCTGCTTCTGCGCTTCCTTTGCCGCCTTGGGCTTCTTCTGTGTTTTCTGCCTTGTAGACATGATGCCAATTCTATCTTTTTCCTGGATGTTTCCTTATTTCTTTATCTATAAAACAATGTTTATGAAAACAGCAGCAGGGGTATCGCAAGGCACAATAATGAAATATAAAAGAGACAGATGTCCTTGACGATTCGAGCTTAGGTTCCTCTTGTCGCGGACCGTGTAGCCGGCGCGGTCAATTCGGCCTGCGAAGTGAGGAAAGACAGAAGGCAGTGCAGTCTATGCGAAGACGGAGAGGAAGGAGCGACGGAGGAATAGAAAGCAAAGCACCAAGAAAGCCAGCTGTTCCTGGTGAGATTGTTTGATGCATGGATGAAACGCCGATGATTAGGGCGGAAGTGGAGTGGTCCCTGTCTCACTTTCTGGGCCTAGCGCCTCGGGTGGCGTCATTATCAATTCCATCTACGAACGAGCTGCCTGGCGCCCAGGTTGAAGTTCCTTCCACGCACAATCCGAACATAGCATGCCGTATTTGACTGCGACATGCAATATGGCACCGCTTGTATATCGCCCCGCGACTGCGCCAAACGCTGCGAACCGCCAGAACCCCTTGACTTCGAAGGGCCTCTCGGACAACAACAACAACAACAACAACAAGATTGTGCCCGTACCAGAAGACTTGGCCATGCGGGACGAAGATGAGATACTGTCGATGCTCGCGGCGCGCCAGCAGGAAGAAGAGCGCGCCTTGAGACTGGCCGCCAAGAACCGAAGGCAGCGGTACCTCGAAGTGCACCCCGAATACTTCTCCGACTCGTCTCTCGAACTCGCCGATCCGCTGCTGTACGACCGCCTCATCCGCCGCTTCCAGACTGCTGCCGAGCGCGAAGCTGAGGGCCGTCGCAGAGGCACCTCGGCGCAGATTGCATCCCATCTCTTGCGCGCCGAGGCGAAGAAGGACGCTCTCTCCCAGCCAGATCCCCACTCGCTCTTCACATACAACCGCGGCCCCAACGGCCAGATCCTCGAAGAAGACAAGGACGATGTCCCCATGACCAAGGAGGAAGGACGCGCATGGTGGGTCGACGAGATGACTCAGCGCTTCCTGAGGGGCGGAGACGACGACTTTGAGTACAACAACGTCGATGGCAACGTCAAATACGACCACCCAGAGCAAGAGCGGGACATAGAAGACGCGTGGTTCGAGAGCATGGAGAGCGACTTGGACTCGGAGGGCGAGGGCAAAGAAAAGGTTTTGACTGGCGAGACGGGAATACAAGACTATTGATTTGGCGTCACATTGCTACAAGAAGTACCGATACGTCACCGCGCGATCCCCCAACGCGCCCAGTTCTTCTGGCGTGTATCCGTTATGCGCGCCCTCAGCCATCTGCCTCTCGCGCTTCCTATTGATGCGCTTGTAATTGAACACCAACACAAGCAGCGCCACGATGCCTGCACCGATGAAGCCGAGTTCGAGCGCGTGCCCGAGGATATAACGTGGCGAGTCTTCCGCTCGGTAGAAGTTGGAAGCCATGGCTGGGACCGTCAACATACTGGAATGAGTTGATGGGGGCACTGAACGTACCTCCTGCAAGATTGCCTACCGCAATCTGGATGGCTTGGCCCGTGGCTCGTTTGGTCGATCCAGCAAGATCTGAACATAGTGTCAGCACCGGCAGTCCACAACGTCGAGTGCCTCCAACTCACTGTTGCTCAGCCACGTAATGTTGCCCGGAAAAGCCGGGTACAGCGCGCATGCAGCGATGAAGACGCCAGCATAAATGACTCCCGGTGTAGCGCTCGCAACACACATGATGAATCCGACAGCCATGATGCACAGGCAAACCAGGATGAACGGGTAGCGCTTGCCCACGCGGTCGCTGAACCACGCCACGGCCACTGCCAGTACCGAAGCCGTGATGTAGATTGGTACCGTCAATAGTTGCGCCGTGGAGCTAGTGTACCCAAGGCCGCGGATGATCGAAGGGAGAAAGAGCGAGATTCCATATAGGGGACAAACGATGCCTGTCCTTGTCATTATTCAGTACAAATGGGGAACGCCATCAGGCAGCCTACCCCAATACACCCACACGTTGGTCCAGATCTGCCAGTCCAGGAAAGCGGCTTTCACAAACTTCCACTGGAAGCTGTCGTCTTGCGCGACTCTGACTGCACCGTCTTCTCTCTCATCCTTGAAGTCCTGATACTTGAGCCTGTATACTACGAATGCCCGTTCTTCTTCGGTCAGAAACGTCGCCGTTTCGGGAAAGTCGTAAAGTGTAAAGTACGCGATAATAGCCACGACCACGGTCAGTATCCCCTCGAGAATGAAGATCCATCTCCAACCGGCGAGATTGCCTACACCATCCATGTGCGCAATACCATATGCCAGCAGTCCGGAGAATGCGCCCGCCACACTCGCAGCACTGAAAAATAGCGCTTGTCGAAACTGGGCTTCGTGCCTCGCATACCTATCAGTCTTAGCATCATATAACTGGCAACTTCCTCTTGGATCTACTCACCACATCGTAATATAGTACGCAACGCCCGGAAACAGCCCCGCCTCCGTCACTCCAAGGAATATCCTCGCAATCAGCAGCCCATGATAATTCTGCACAATCCCCATAAGCGTCATGACTATTCCCCACGCCACCATGATCGTCGGCAACCAAACACTTGGGCGCAGCTTCTTCAAAAGCAAATTAGACGGCACTTCGAACGCAGCATACGTGAAGAAAAACACCGTCAGACACCAATTGTACTGCGCGCCGCTCATGCCCAGGTCTTCGGTCAGCCCTTCGATTTTCGCGTTTCCTATGTTGCCGCGGTCCAGGAAAGAGAGGAGGTAGAGGAGAGCGAGCATGGGGATCAATCGGAGGTCCATTTTTCGCAGGATGGCTTTTTCGTCGAGGTGCGCGAAGGATGCCATGCTCACGCCGGGGGCAGTGGCAAGGGCATCGATGCGTGCGATTTCTTCGGTTTTCGTTTTGCTATTGTTGCTTGTGATTGAGGACTTTCTGGCGGCTGAAGTGTCGGGGTGATTGTTTTGGAGAGATGGAGAGGTGGAGCGCGAGAGCCGCGCTGATGTGAGCTTTTCGTCCATTGCGCTGAGTGGCTTCGAGCAGAGAACGAGGAGAAATCGACCTCGAAGCCGAAAATCAAGACAATTATGTTCGGGGAGATCTGAACAGAGCTCAAGACATATGCGCAAATCAACGTTCGAGTCAGCAACTAAACGTGGTTCTACTGATCATCGCGGGGTTAAACTTCCCTGACAGATATATATCCACAATTGGACTCCCCATGGGGTATCTTCCTCCCGGCAATATCCTGGGATCCACCCACGTCACATGCAATGCAGTGGCTTTGCAACGTTGGCAGAGATTCGTGCATGACGGAGACGCCTGGTTCTTTGCCTTGTACAGACTGTAATAAGCACACTGCTATACTGTTCAGCTCCAGCAAACCCTGGAAGAGCTCATACTGCAGACTACATCCTCGCCATCTCTCAATAATGTGCAGCGAATTCTTCATCGAATATGCCATAGTACTTAGCCGACCCGCTCAGACAGATCAGCACCAGCACCGTCGCTTGCGCCTGTTCAGAAACATTTTAGTCCCGAGGAATTTCGCTGCTAGAAAATTGGCCGCCGTTGACGCACGCCAAGGCTGCTTCGCGGCTTGGTAAGCCTTTGACGCAATGGCATAGCTTTGAGCTTCACCATTGGGATCTGGGGTATGCCGTGCTGCAGACGGAATGCACTTTTGATGTGGAGTTGATTCGGGTTACTGCTTCGGGGTGGGTGATGGGATTGAGAGACGGAAATGTTCCGCGGCTGGAATGCTGCTAGGTGCGTGCATATATCCTTGTCTACGAATTCGACACCAGTTCACCCAGACTATAACTCGAGAAAAAGTTCATTAACAGCTTTCAAATCCGCCTGATGGATATCTGAAGAACAATATACAACTAAAAAAATCTAGTAAAACAAACCATCATGCCGACACCTTCCCCCTCGCCTCCTTCACCTTCTCATTCAACTCTTCATATGTACTCCCCAACTTCTGCATCCCCGCCTGCAACATGGCCATATCCGCGCTACTCAACGACCACGACGCACCCATCGTGAAGAACTTCTCCAGCAAGTCCAACCACGGCCCAATGCCCCCAGTGCCAATTGGCTTGCCCGCCTTCTTGCCCGCCGCAATAATCTTGACCACCGCATCCTGATACACCGGACTACCATACCGTCCCGGAATACGCATATCCGTTCACAAACCATTCGACCCAATCAAGATGCCATCCACGCCCTCAACAGCCAGATACTCCTCCACCAGCTCGACCGCCGCCGGCGTCTCAATCATCGGAATCAGCATAGTCTCGCGATTAAGAATCTCATTCTGCTTGAACGTGGGCACTTTTTGGACATTCAGAATCGGCTGGCTATTCGTGCACCCTCTGTCCCCGAGCGGCGCATACTTGGCCGCTCTAACCAGCGCCTTGATTTCCGCGACCGAGTCGAGGTGCGGGACGACGACGGCGGCGGCGCACGCGTCGAGGATGCGCGCGAGGTTTTCTGGGGCTTTGTTGGGGGCCCGCATGATGGGGGAGACGCTGCAGTATGTGCATGCGAGGACGCATTGGGCGACGGTGTGTAGGTCGTTGGTTGAGTGCTCCATGTCGATGAAGACGCCGTAGATGTTGGACATTTTCATGAGCATGGCTATTTTGTTCTTCAGCACGAGCTTCGTCGACATGACCGCGCATACCTTGCCTGAGAGGATGCGTGTGCAGAAGAGTGTTACTATGTAGGTGTGTTCATTTACTGTTAGAGCTTTAAGGCAGAGAGATAGTAATACGTTAATATAGTCTTAACTAATAAGTTAGATATATATATAGAGTCTATTCTTATATAGCGAGTTTATTACTTTAGATTTCTCTATAGCAGTGTAGCAAATAGGTATAGATTCTAGTATATCTAAGTTAAACTTTAAGTATACTTAACTAAAAGTATACTTAACTTAACTTTTCTTATAAGATTAAGTATTACTAAAGTTAATAAAACTAAAGTTAAAGTTAATATAAAGTTATTATATAGTATAGCTTTAGTAAGTTAAT
>Ga0265780_10002046_pt1 | contig 27907 bp, 22 predicted proteins | sample P1T30metagenome_FD_192432 | JGI IMG/M metagenome (GOLD analysis project Ga0265780, IMG submission 192432) | Plant litter microbial communities from East Loma Ridge, Irvine, California - P1 T30 | ecosystem: Environmental > Terrestrial > Plant litter > Unclassified | place: USA: California...
TGCAGCGGATCGGTCATGTCCTTCGGGACGCTGGCCAGGTTGGCGACCACGCCGCCCAGGTATTGCGAGATACCGGTGGCGACGAAATAGGCGCCCATCATGAAGCCGCCCATGCGTGCCGGCACGTAGCGCGCCACCATCGCCAGGCCCAGGCCCGACACCAGCAGTTCGCCCAGCGAATACAGGCCGTAGCCGGCGATCATGATCCACGACGAGGTCAGGCCGTTCACGGCGAACGAACCGGCGAAGCCATAGGTGAAGAAGCCCAGGGCCACCACCGAGAAGCCGAGCGCGAACTTGCCGGCGATCGAGAGGTCCGAGCCGGTGCGGCCGGCGCGCGCGTACATGAATGCGAGGACCGGGCTCAGGACCATGATCCAGATCGCGTTCAGGGCCTGGAACTGGGCCGGCGACCAGGTCCACAGGTGAGAACCGAACACGGTGAAGTCGAGGTCGACGTTACGCAGCGCGAACAGCGACAGCGAAGTCGACATCTGCTGGTAGAAGATGAAGAAGAACACGGTCTGCAGCGTGAGGATCAGCGCCGCGATCAGGCCGGCGCGCTCGCTGGCTTCGCTCTTGCGGATCAAGTGGACAAAAATGCCCAGTACCACGATGCCGGCCAGGTAGACGAAGATACGCGCCAGGCTCTGGTACTGCAGGATCACGGCCGAGACGCCGACGGCGACCACGCCGCCCGCCAGCACCATGGCCAGCTTCGATTTATCCAATGGCAGGTCGTCGGGCAGCGAACCGACGTGGCGGATGGTGGCGTGCATCATCATTACGGTGAGCAAGCCGACCACCAGGCCGACCGAGCACACGGCGAATGCCGCGTGCCAGCCGAGTTCGTTGCCGTAGGTGGCATTCACGTAGTCCTTGATGGCGGGCGTGGCCAGCATCGAGACGGTCGAGCCGACATTCACGGCCATGTAGTAGATGGTGAAGGCGGAGTCGATCTTCGAGTCGTCGCCTTCGTAGATCTTGCGCACCAGGTTGGCGGTGTTCGGCTTGAACAGGCCGTTACCGACCACGATCACGCCGAGGGCCGAGAACAGGAACCAGGTGTTTTCGGTCGGGACCGCCATCAGGGCGTAGCCCAGGGTCAGGATGATGCCGCCGAGGACCATGCAGCGGCGGGTGCCGAGCACCTTGTCGCCGATCCAGCCGCCGATGGCGGGAGCGACGTAGATCAGGGCCGCGGCGGCGCCCCAGACCAGGTTGGCGCGGCTGTCTTCGAAGCCGATGCGCTGCACCATGAAGTACACGATCAGCGCCTGCATGCCGTAGTAGCCGAAGCGTTCCCAGAGTTCGATCAGGGCGACCGTCATGAACGAGCGGGTCTGGCTGTACGGGAGGATTTCCGTTTTCAATTTAATTCCCTTCTTGGATGGACGTTCACCGCTGGCTCGTGACCAGAGGCAAGCGTTGCATGCTACGCCAGGGAATGGGAAGTTGCAATGGTGGCAGGTGTGCTTACAGGGGGTGTGCGTGGGGGCGTGGGGCTGTTGCCTGTGGCGCTATTGGTGTGCGTGATCCGCGTGGGCACGAGTGCCCACCCTACGGATGAAGCCGGTGGTTCGGCGCAATGCGCCTCGGCGGCAAACCCCGGACATGGCGCCGGGGCTGGCGGTCGGGCGATAAACCTTGATATGGCGATGTTTTGTAGGGTGGACACCTGTGTCCACGCGGTCTCACCGGTTGAATAGAGGCGAACCAACGTAGGGTGGGCACTTGTGCCCACGCGGTCTCACCGTTTGAAATGCGGCGAACGATGCAAACGAACGCAACACAAACCCATCACGCCAATGCCACCACCGCCCGCTCCGCCAACAAGGCCGCCGCTGCCGCCGGAGGCAGCGGCCTGCTGATGTAATACCCCTGGATCTCGTCGCACTGATAGGCTTCCAGCGCCCGCACGTGACCGATGGTCTCGACCCCTTCCGCCACCACCTTCAAATTCAAACTGTGCGCCAGGCTGATCACGGCCTTGGTAATGGCCGCATCGTCGCCGTCGGTCGGCAAATCGCGCACGAAGGTGCGGTCGATTTTCAGCGCGTCCAGCGGGAAGCGCTTCAGGTAAGCCAGGCTCGAATACCCGGTCCCGAAATCGTCCACCGACAGCCGCATGCCCTGCGCCTTCAGGTTCGACAAGATCGCCACCGCCGCTTCCGGGTCGGCCATCAGCATCGACTCGGTCAGTTCGAATTCCAGCAGGCGCGGATCGATCCCCGCCGCCGCCACGATGGACCGCACGGTCTCGGACAGCCCGGCATGCGCCAGCTGGCGCGCCGACAGATTGATCGCCACCGGCGGCACGTTTTCCAGCGTTTCACTCCAGGCGCCGAGCTGGCGGCAGACCTCGGCGATCACCCATTCGCCCACCGGCAGGATCAGGCCGGTGTCTTCGAGGATGGCGATGAAGTCCAGCGGCGATACCAGGCCGCGCTCGGGATGGCGCCAGCGCAGCAGGGCCTCGAAGCCGCTGACGGCGCCGCTGTCCAGGCGCAGCTTGGGCTGGTAGTGCAGTTCGAATTCGCCGCGCTCGATCGCCAGGTGCAGGTCGGTCTCGATCTGCAGGCGCCGCGCCGCGGTCGCGTGCATCTCGGCCTCGAAGAAGCGGAAGTTGTTGCGGCCGCTGTTCTTGGCGCTGTACATGGCCGTGTCCGCGCTTTTCAGCAGGGTGGCGGCGTCCAGCCCGTCGTGCGGGTAGCCGGCGACGCCGACGCTGGCCGAAACAAAAATCTGCTGGCCCTGCAGCAGGAAGGGGCGCGCCAGGCCATCGACGATGCAGCGCGCGATGGCTTCGGCCTCGCGCGCGCTGGCCAGGTGCGGCAGCACCACCGCGAACTCGTCGCCGCCCAGGCGCGCCACCACGTCGCCGGGACGGACGCAGTCCTGCAGGCGTCGGCTGGCCTGGGCCAGCAGCTCGTCGCCGACGCTGTGGCCCATCATGTCGTTGACGCTCTTGAAGCGGTCGAGGTCGATGAACATCACGCCGGCGCAGTGCGCGCCGCGCGCCGAGCCGGCGATGGCTTCTTCCAGGCAGACCGAGAGGCGGTGCCGGTTCGGCAGGCCGGTGAGGGCGTCGTACTGGGCCAGGTAAGTGAGGCGGCTCTTTGCGTCCTCGCGCTCGATGGCGGTGGCGAGGATGTTGGCCAGGCCGTTCAGGAAGCCGTCCTCGTCTTCCTGGAAGGTACGCTCGACCGGCGCGTAGACGCCGAGCGCGCCGTACAGGCGGTCGTGGCAGACGATGAAGACCTCGATGCTGCTGCCGGCGTCCGTTGCGCCGAGCAGGCCATGGCTCCAGCGCGCCAGGTAGTCGGAGGAATCGGGGCCGGGAACATGCGGGAAGGCGGCGCCCGCGGCCTCTGGCGGGAAGCCGTGGCCGGCCTGCAGCGCGGCGCTGCCGCGATCGAGGTCGAAGCCGAACACCGCGGCGTGGCGCACCTGCAGGCCTTCGCAGGCGACCTGGGTGGCCATGGCGAACAGTTCCTGCAGCGGGCCGGCTTCGAGCGCCTTGCGCCCGAGGCGCGCGAGCAGGCCCTGGCGCTTGGCGTTCTGGATGATGGCGTCCTCGAATTCCTTGCGCTCGGTGATGTCGAAGTCGATGCAGATGTATTTTTCCACCAGGCCGGCGCCGTCGAAGATCGGCACCACGGTGCGGCGCCACTGGCGCTCGCCGTCGCGCGAGGACACCTCGACTTCGCCGTTCCAGACACTGTCGGAGGGCGCCCAGGCGCGGCCGCTGCCGGCCAGCGGGGCGCCGACGCGCGCCAGCTCGGCGCCGATCAATTCCTCGCGCGTATAGCCGGCATGGCGCACGAACTGCTCGTTGACGCCGGTGATACGGCCTTCGCGGTCGACTTCGCAAACGATCGCCGCCTGGTCGAGCGCGCTCTTGTGCTGGACCAGTGAACTCATCAGCGCGGCGATGCGCTGGCCGTACTGGTCGCGCATGCTGGCGGCGCTGCGGTTGACGGCCTGGATCGCTTCGCGGATTTCGAGGGGCGCGTCGTCGTCCAGGGCTTCCTCGAGGCCGGCGCTGGCCGCGCCTTCGTCGCCGTAGAAGCGCAGGCGCCCCAGGTTCTCCAGCCAGCGCGCCAGCAGGGTGCGCGCCAGCACCAGGCTGACGAACAGGGCGATCGCCGCCAGCCCGGCCGACTGCAGCAGCAGCGACCAGAGCTGGGCGGCGAGCTTGCGTTCGTTGAACGACAGGCGCAGCACACCGTAGTCCTTGCCGCCGACCGTGACCACGCGATTGACGTCGAACAGCGCGCCGGCGACGCGCCGGGTCATCCAGTCCGGGGCCGGCGCCTGGTAGAGGTCGTCGGGCGCCTCGACGCGGATCACGCCGCCGTCGAGGTCGATGAAGGTGGCGCTGTGGAAGGGCGACTGCACGATCATCGTCGACAAGGTGCGCTTGACGGTGTCGTAGTCGCCGATCACGGCGCTGTCCTCGACCGCCTGCGACGCCACCTCGACCAGCGTGGACGCCGCATCCTGGGTTTCCTCGACGTGCTGCAGGAACTGGTGGCGGTAGAACATGCCCAGGCCGGCCGTCACGAACAGCAGCATGCTCAGCGCAAACAGCGTGAACACGCGGCCGACCAGGGAGCGCGGCAGCAGCAACCCGTGCAGGCGGGCGAAGATCGCAGGCTGGGTGGAAGGCATGGCCCTAGCGCAGTTCGGCCGGGGCGGCCTGGTAGAAGTTGCGGTAGGCGGCATAGTCGGCGTCGCTGGCGGCAACGAACGACAGCGGCTCCGGCGCGTGGATCAGCTCCGCGGCGTTGTCGAGGATGCGGCGGCCTTCCGGATCGCGGTGCATGTTGAGGAAGGCGGCGGCAACGGCGCGCACCTGGGCCGCCGGCACGCGCGGCGAGGCCATCAGGGCCAGGTCGTTGAACGGGGCCGAGCTCCACAGCACGCGGAAGTGCTTGTCCTCACGCCCGGCGTAGTTGGCGACCAGCTGCGAGTTGGCGCCGGCAGCCAGCGCGCGGCCGCTGAACATCTGGGTAAAGGCGGCGTCCATGTTGCCGCCAAAGGCGACGGTCACCGGCACCCCCTGGCGCAGCAGCTGGGCATAGCTCACCTTGTAGGCGATCAGCGCTTCCGGGCCGGGGAACACGACGGTGCTGTTGGCCAGCTGCGACAGGCGCCGGATCGGCGAATCGGCCGGCACCACGATCTGGGCGCGCACCGGCTCGGCGTTGCGGCGCCCGAACACGGTCCAGCCCATCTTGGCGCGCTCGGGGCTGAACAGGTGGTTGGTGAAGGCGAAGTCGACCTCTTTCGCCAGCACGTAGCTGGTGGTGTCGGCCGAGGTGCGGCCCAGTTTCAGGTTCAGGCGCACGCCGCTTTTCGTCGAGACGTAGCGCACGATGGGGTTCCAGAAGCTGGCCGAGACCTGCAGGTTGTACTGGTTCACCGGCGAGAAGTTATAGACGGGCGGTGCGGTGTGGGCGGCGGGCTTGGCAGGGGTCGAAACAGAGGCGGCGCTGGCGTGCACGGCGAACGACGAACAAAGGAGCAGCGCGAAGCCTGCCCGGAAAGGGGTACGCATGGAGTCGAGGGGAGATAGGGAGTCGAACGGCGATGTCATTACGCCAGCCGGCAAATATAACACAATTCCACACGACAATGTTTCTGATCGTTTTTGCAACAATGTAGGGTGGGTTCTCGAACCCACCATTCGCAATTGAATCGACACGTAACACATGGTGGGTTCGAGAACCCACCCTACCTGATCAGCAAGGCTCAGAACGCCTCGTCCGCCCCCAGGTAACGCCACTGCCCCACCGGCAAATCGCCCAGCTTGACGCGCCCGATGCGCACCCGCTTCAAGCCGATCACCTTCAGCCCCACCATGTCGCACATGCGGCGGATCTGGCGCTTCTTGCCTTCCTTCAGGGTAAAGCTGAGCTGGTCGTCGTTCTGCCAGCGCACCTTGGCCGGCAGCAGCGGCTTCCCGTCCATCCACAGGCCGTGGTTCAGCTTTTTCAGGTCGCTGTCGGGCAGCTTGCCCGGCTTGGTGTACTGCACCCGCACCAGGTATTCCTTGTCGACGCTGGTGGTCTCGCCGATCAGCTGCTTGGCGATGCGGCCGTCCTGGGTCAGCACCAGCAGGCCGACCGAGTCGATGTCGAGGCGCCCGGCCGGCACCAGCGAGCGCAGCTGGGTGGGGTGGAAGTTTTCCGGGGCCGGATCGTCGGCCCAGCGGTTCTCCGCCTTGATCAGGGCCACCGCGGGCGTGTAGCCATCCTCGGCCTGGCCGCTGACGTAGCCCATCGGCTTGTTGATCAGGACCGTCACGCGCTTCGACTGCTCGGCTGCGGCCTGGCGCTCGACGGTGATGCGTTGCGAAGGCAGCACCTTGCTGCCCAGTTCGGAGATCACCTTGCCGTCGACCCGCACCCAGCCGCGGGCGATCCATTCATCGGCTTCGCGGCGCGAGCACAGGCCGAGTTCGGACATACGTTTGGAAAGGCGGAGCGGTTCGGTCATAGGCTGCAAACAAAAAAGAATTAATTGGACAGCGCGTCCAGCAGCTCGGTTTCGAGCTGGACCTGCACGCGCGGGTTGTTCAGGTTCGGGCCGTCGATCAGGAACACGTCCTCGACGCGTTCGCCCAGGGTCATGATCTTGGCCGTATGCAGGTTGATGCGGTAGCGCGTCAGCACATTCGCAATCGCGTACAGCAGGCCGGTGCGGTCATGGGCCGCGATCGACAGCAGGTAGTTCTGGCCGCGCTCGTCGGGGCGCATGTCCACGGTCGGCGTGATCGGGAAGTGGCGCGACAGGCGCGACAGGCGGGAACGCGTCGGCGCGCCCAGCGGCGCCTGCGACACCAGCACTTCGCACAGTTCGTGCTCGATCAGGCTGATGATGTCGCGGTAGTGCTTGGCAAAGGTGGCGTCGGTGACCAGGAAGGTGTCGAGCGCATAGCCGTCGCGCGTGGTGTGGATCTTGGCGTCGAGGATGCTGAAGTTCTTGCGGTCGAAGTAGCTGCAGATGCGCGCGAACAGGTCCGGCTGGTCCTTCACATACACCGTCACCTGCAGGCCTTCGCCGATCGGCGCCAGGCGCGCCTTGACGACTGGCCGCCCGCTGCCCAGCTTGTCGTGCAGGCAGCGCGTCTGCCAGGCGATGTCGGAGGCGTCGTGGCGCAGGAAGTAGACCACGTCGAGCTGGTCCCACAGCGCTTCGTGGGCATTCGCCGGCAGGCCGAACAAACGCAGCGTGGCCAGCGCTTCCTGCTGGCGCATGCGCAGCTCGCGGTCGGCCGAATGCGGTTCGCCGCCCAGCACGCGCAGGGTAATGCGGTACAGGTCTTCCAGCAGCTTGGCCTTCCAGGCATTCCACACCTTGGGGCTGGTGCCGCGGATGTCGGCCACCGTCAGCAGGTAAAGCGCGGTGAGGTGGCGCTCGTCCTTCACCACGCCGGCAAAGGCGGCAATCACGTCCGGGTCCGACAAATCCTGCTTCTGCGCCACCTGCGACATGGTCAGGTGCTGCTCGACCAGGAACACCACCAGCTCCGTATCTTCTTCGGAGAGGCCATGCTCGCGGCAGAACTCGAAGGCGTCGGTCTTGCCGAGTTCGGAGTGGTCGCCGCCGCGGCCCTTGGCGATGTCGTGGAACAGGGCCGCCACGTACAGCAGCCAGCGGTCGCGGAAGTTGGCGATCAGGGCGCTGCAGAACGGGTATTCGTGGGCATGCTCGCTCATCGTGAAGCGGCGCAGGTTACGCACCACCATCATGATGTGCTGGTCCACGGTGTACACGTGGAAGAGGTCGTGCTGCATCTGCCCGACGATGTTGCGGAAGTTGGGCAGGTAGCGTCCCAGTACACCGAATTCGTTCATGCGCCGCAGCGCGTGCACCAAGCCGACCGGCGCCTTTAAAATGCGCAGGAAGCGCGCCTTGTTGGCCGGGTCGGCGCGGAAGTCGTCGTCGATCAGGTTGCGCGCATGCCAGAGCGCGCGCGTGGTGCGCGCCGTCATGCCCTTGATGTCCGGTCGCTCGGTCATGGCGACGAAAATCTCCAGCACCGCCGACGGCGTGGTCTCGAAGGTATCGTCGCGCACGATGTCGATGAAGCCGTTGACCTCGTTGAAGCAGTCGCCGCACGAGGAACTGAGCGGGCGCGCCACCGAGGGCTGCGGGAACAGCCGCGCCTCGATGTTCTGCAGCAGGATGGTGTTCAGCTGGGTGACCGTCTTCGCGGCCCAGTAGTAGCGCTGCATCAGGTATTCGGATGCGCGCCGCGCGCCCGGTCCCGGCGGGTCGGATTCGAGTCCGAACGATTCGGCAATCGCCGTCTGCACGTCGAACAGCAGGCGGTCTTCGCGCCGGTTGGTCTGCAGGTGCAGGCGCACGCGGATATCCTTGAACGCCCGTTCCTTTTCCATCAGCTGGCGCGCCTCGACGCGCGTGATCAGGCCGCGCGTGGCCAGCTGGCCCCAGGAATTCGCCAGTCCCGCCGCTTTCGCCACCCACAGGATCACCTGCAGATCGCGCAGCGCGCCCGGGCTTTCCTTGCAGTTCGGCTCCAGCGCAAAGGCGGTGTACTCGTACTTGGCGTGGCGCAGGCGCATCTCGGCGGTCTTGGCCTGGAAAAAGGCTTGCGGGTCGAGCGCTGCGCGGTAGCGCGTTTGCAATTGGGCGAAGAGGGCGCTGTCGCCGGTGACCAGGCGCGCTTCGAGCAGGCTGGTTTGCACGGTGATGTCGGCCGCCGATTCGAGCAGGCATTCGTCGACGGTGCGGATGCTGTGGCCGATCTCCAGGCCCAGGTCCCAGAGCAGCTGCACCAGGCTTTCCAGCTTGGCTTGCGTGATGGCGTCGGGTGCGGCGCCGAGCAGGATCAGGACGTCGACGTCGGAATAGGGAAACAGTTCGCCGCGGCCGTAGCCGCCCACCGCCACCAGGGCCGTGTTGGCGGGCAGGCGCGCCGCGCGCCAGGCTTCGCCGAGGATGCCGTCGACGCAGCGGCGCAGGCTGCGCAGCAGCTTTTCGGGGCGGTCGTCGTGGCGGAAGCGGTCGAACAGCGCCTGGCGTTCGGCTTTCAGCTTCTGCCGGAGTGCGATTCCACTCTCGGGATGCGCGGTCCCGGGTTGCGTCTCGTCGCGCTGCGCGGCTGGCATGGGCAATCCTTAAGCGGGAACCGATTCGTGCGGCAGCACGATGGCTGGCGGCGGCGGGGTGCCGGCGGACTGGGTCAGGACTTCGTAGCCGGTTTCGGTGACGAGGATCATGTGTTCCCACTGGGCCGAGAGGCTGCGGTCCTTGGTCTTGATGGTCCAGCCGTCGGGCAGGGCCTTGATCTCGCGTTTTCCCGCATTGATCATCGGCTCGATGGTGAAGATCATGCCCGGTTCCAGCTTTTCCAGCGTGCCTGGTTTACCGTAGTGGAGCACCTGCGGCTCTTCGTGGAAGACGCGGCCGATGCCGTGCCCGCAGAACTCGCGCACCACGCTGTAGCCGTGCTTTTCGGCGTGCTGCTGGATCACGTGGCCGATGTCGCCCAGGTGCGCACCCGGTTTCACCTTGCTGATGCCCAGCCACATGCATTCGTAGGTGATCTCGGCCAGGCGCTTGGCCATGATCGATGGTTTGCCGATGAAGAACATGCGGCTGTTGTCGCCGTGGAAGCCATCCTTGGTGATGACGGTGACGTCGATGTTCATCACGTCGCCATCCTTCAGCGGCTTGTCGTTCGGGATGCCGTGGCAGATCACGTCGTTGAGCGAGGTGCAGACCGATTTCGGGTAGGGCGGATAGCCCGGCGGCTGGTAGTTCAGCGGCGCCGGGGTCGTGCCTTGCACGTTGACCATGTATTCGTGGCACAGGCGGTCGAGTTCGGCGGTGGTCACGCCGGGCTTGACGAAGGGCGTGATGTAGTCGAGCACTTCGGCGCCAAGGCGGCCGGCAATGCGCATGCCTTCGATTTCGTCGGGGGTCTTGATGGAGATGGACATAGGGGCTTCGGACAAAACAGTCAATATTCGTAACAGCGCGTAACAGCCGAGTAAAGATTTCACTCGCTGCAATATCCTTCTCATTATAAGTGATGGCGTATGCCCCTGCCGAGGAGTCAATCGTAGGGTGGGCACTCCGTGCCCACGCGGTACGCACGTGCCAACCCTGCGTTGGCCGCGCCGCCGCTTCCCGAAGCAGTGCCGTGCAGCGTCCGGATCATGACAAAGCTTGATATACAACTCAAATCCCGCTAGAATCTCGGGTTGCTCCGATCCTGATCGGGCAATGTTGTCAAAGTAGTCTATTTATTTATTCAAATCGCGAATGCGACCGCCAAGGGTGCCCTCGAGGTGACTGGTCGTTATTCAAGAATTTAACCCTGGAGAATTACATGTCCGTTACTATGCGCGAAATGCTGGAAGCCGGTATTCACTTCGGCCACCAGACCCGTTTCTGGAACCCAAAGATGGCACCGTTCATCTTCGGTCATCGCAACAAAATCCACATCATCAACCTGGAAAAAACCATGGCGATGTACCAGGATGCGATGAAAACCATCAAGCAGATTTCGGCCAACCGCGGCACCATCCTGATGGTCGGCACCAAGCGTCAAGCACGCGACATCATCGCCGCTGAAGCACAGCGCGCCGGCGTGCCTTACGTCGACCAGCGCTGGCTGGGCGGCATGCTGACCAACTTCAAGACCATCAAGACCTCGATCAAGCGCCTGAAAGACATGGAAGCCCAGATCGAAGACGGTTCGGTCGAGAAGATGTCGAAGAAAGAAGCGCTGATGTTCTCGCGCGAAATGGAAAAGCTGCAGAAGTCGATCGGCGGCATCAAGGACCTGGGCGGCGTGCCTGACGCGATCTTCGTCGTCGACGTCGGCTACCACAAGGGCGCCATCACCGAAGCCGGCAAGCTGGGCATCCCGGTCATCGGCGTGGTCGATACCAACCACTCGCCAGAAGGCGTCACCCACGTGATCCCTGGTAACGACGACTCGTCGAAAGCCATCACCCTGTACGCACGCGGCGTTGCCGATGCGATCCTGGAAGGCCGTGCCAACGCCACCAACGAAGTCGTTGAAATGGTCAAGGCCGGCGGCGACGACTTCGTCGAAGTCTCCGAGCAGGCATAAGCTCAGGCAGGCCTAGCGCCTGCCCCGAGCGCCGAGCGTTGTATACACGCTCTCAAAGGGGTGCCGGTGTTCTGAGCACCCCTTTTTTCAAGCAAAAAGAATTCAGCAATAACGTCGTGGAAGCGCCGTTTGGCGTTTTCACTCTGCGACTCACTATTTAGGAGAATACACATGGCAGCGATTACTGCAGCGATGGTCGGCGAACTGCGCGCGAAAACCGACGCACCGATGATGGAATGCAAAAAAGCACTGACCGAAGCCGAAGGCGACATGGGCCGTGCTGAAGAGATCCTGCGCGTCAAGCTGGGCGGCAAGGCATCGAAGGCATCGGCACGCATCACCGCCGAAGGCGTCGTCGCCACCTACATCGCCGGCAACATCGGCGCGCTGGTGGAAATCAACAGCGAAACCGACTTCGTCGCCAAGAACGACGACTTCCTGGCCATGGCCAACCTGGCAGCCAAGCTGATCGCCGAAAACAACCCGGCCGACGTCGCTGCCCTGTCCGAACTGGACGCCGGCGGCCAGACCTTCGACGCCCTGCGTTCGGCACTGATCGGCAAGATCGGCGAGAACATGACCGTACGCCGCTTCCAGCGTTTCGAAACCACCGGCAAGCTGGCTTCCTACCTGCACGGCACCCGTATCGGCGTCATGGTCGAGTACGAAGGCGCGGACGAGCAGGTCGGCAAGGACGTCGCGATGCACATCGCCGCGATGAAGCCAGTCGCTCTGTCGGCTGAGCAAGTGCCTGCTGAAATGATCGAAAAAGAGCGTTCGGTTGCTCAACTGAAAGCACAAGAAGACGCGGACGCCGCTGCTGCTGCTGGCAAGCCAGCCCAGTCGCCGGAAATCCTGGCCAAGCGCCTCGAAGGTTCGGTTCAGAAGTACCTGAAAGAAGTGTCGCTGCTGAACCAGGCATTCGTGAAGAACGACAAGCAGTCGATCGAGCAGATGCTGAAGGCCGCCAACACGACCGTCAAGGGCTTCACCATGTACGTCGTCGGCGAAGGCATCGAGAAAAAGGTTGACGACTTCGCAGCAGAAGTCGCGGCCCAGATGGCTGCCAACAAGCAGTAATAGAAAAGCGGGCCGCAAGGCCCGTTTTTTTAAGCCCGGCGGTTTGCGTGGCCGGGTGGTGGGGCGGGGCGGAAGTCTCGCAAAGCGTCCAGTGGCCCGGATCGTCAACCGTACGGTGGGCACTCCGTGCCCACGCGGAACGATGCGTTCACGGAACGGTGTTCGTAGCCGTCGGCAAGCGTTTCGGAGACGCCTCCGGAAGCATTTCGATAGCGCGTGCAGCATCGGATAGAACGCCGACAACACCATGCCGGCATCCGCGTGGGCACGGGGTGCCCACCGTACGGGACAGGCTGCAGGCCTATCCGGGAAGCGCCGCAGGCCCAACCGCCATCGGCGCACGCTCTCGGGCCGTGCGCACCAGTTTCACCGCCATCTGTACATTTGCAGATGAAGCCGCAAGCCAAGCGCCTGCGGCCGGAACCGAATTTGAACCGAACACTACAGGAGAGCGCCTCATCATGACAAAACCAGCCTACCAACGAGTCCTCCTCAAGCTGTCTGGCGAAGCGCTGATGGGTGACGACCCCTTCGGCATCAACCGCGTCACCATCGACCGCATGGTGGCCGATGTGGCGGAAGTGGCCAAACTCGGTGTCGAGCTGGCGGTCGTGATCGGCGGCGGCAACATCTTCCGCGGCGTCGCGCCCGGCGCCCAGGGCATGGACCGCGCCACCGCCGACTACATGGGCATGCTGGCCACCGTCATGAACGCCCTGGCCCTGGCCGACGCCATGCGCCATGTCGGCATCACCGCGCGCGTGATGTCGGCGATCGGCATCGAGCAGGTGGTCGAGCCCTACGTGCGCCCGAAAGCGCTGCAATACCTCGAAGAAGGCAAGGTCGTCGTCTTCGCCGCCGGCACCGGCAACCCCTTCTTCACCACCGACACCGCGGCCGCCCTGCGCGGTTCGGAAATCTCGGCCCAGATTGTTTTGAAGGCAACCAAGGTCGATGGCGTATATACTGCCGATCCTAAGAAGGATCCGCACGCGACGCGCTACGAGTCGATCACCTTCGACGAAGCGATCGCCAAGCATTTGCAGGTGATGGACGCGACCGCGTTTGCCCTGTGCCGCGACCAGAAGCTGCCGATCAAGGTGTTCTCCATCGTCAAGCCCGGCGCGCTCATGCGCGTGATCATGGGCGAAGACGAAGGTACACTGGTACACGTTTGATTTAACTCTGAAATACTGCATAACAGGAGAGCAGCATGTCCCTAGCTGACGTCAAAAAGAATGCGCAAGAGCGCATGACAAAGTCGATTGAAACCCTGCGCGCCGACCTCGCCAAAGTGCGTACCGGCCGTGCCCACACCGGCATCCTCGACCACGTGATGGTCGACTACTACGGTTCGCCAACGCCGCTGTCCGGCGTGGCCAACCTGACCCTGGCCGATGCGCGCACCATCGCTGTCCAGCCGTACGAAAAGAAGATGCTGAGCACCATCGAAAAGGCAATCCGCGACGCCGACCTCGGCCTGAACCCGTCGACGATGGGCGACATGGTCCGTGTGCCGACCCCGGCCCTGACCGAAGAACGCCGCAAGGAAATGGTCAAGCTGTGCAAGTCGGAAGCCGAAGATGCGAAGATCGCCGTGCGTAACATCCGCCGCGACGCCAACGAGCAACTGAAGAAAATGGTCAAGGACAAGACCGCCTCGGAAGACGACGAGCGCCGCGCCTCCGACGAAATCCAGAAGCTGACCGACAAGTTCGTCGCCGACATCGACAAGCTGGTCACCGAGAAGGAAAAGGAAGTCCTGACCGTCTGACGCAGGAGAGGGCGCGAATGGCGTCCCCGACCCCGTGCTTGCGCGCCTGCCGCGTTGCGCGGGGTTCGTTTGTTTTATTCCTCTGTGTATTGCCGTGATGGCAAAGGATTTATGATTTTCAAGAGTTCGACGACTGCAGTCCCCGATGTGCCGGCCGTGCCGCGCCACGTCGCGATCATCATGGACGGCAATGGCCGCTGGGCGACCAAGCGCCTGCTGCCGCGCGTGGCCGGCCACGTGAAGGGCGTCGAGGCCGTGCGCGGCGTGGTCGAGGCCTGCGCGCTGCGCGGCGTCGAGTACCTGACGCTGTTTGCGTTTTCGTCGGAAAACTGGCGCCGGCCGGCCGAGGAAGTGTCGCTGCTGATGCGCCTCTTCGTCACCGCCCTCGAGCGCGAAGTGGCGAAGATGCACGCCAACGACATCCGCCTGAAGGTCGTGGGCGACCTGAGCCGCTTCGACCCGAAGCTGCAGGAAATGATCGCAAATGCCGAGCGCAAGACCGCCGGCAACACGCGCCTGACGGTCTCGGTGTGCGCCAACTACGGCGGCCGCTGGGACATCATGCAGGCCACCGGCAAGATGGTCGCCGCCAACCCCGGCGCGAGCGAGTACACCGAAGAGATGCTGGCGCCGCACCTGGCAATGGCGTATGCACCGGAGCCGGATTTGTTCATCCGCACCGGCGGCGAAGAGCGCATCAGCAATTTCCTGCTGTGGCAGCTGGCGTATTCCGAGCTGTACTTTACCGATACCTACTGGCCTGACTTCTCGGCCGAGTCCCTGGACGCGGCGATCGCGTCTTACCAACACCGCGAACGGCGCTTCGGCCGTACCGGCGAACAAGTGGCGAACAAAAACTGATGCTGAAAACCCGGATCATCACCGCGCTCGTGCTGCTGGCAGTCCTGCTGCCGGTCCTGTATTCCAATAACTACACAGCCTTCGCAGTGGTGGCGACCGTGTTCTTCGGCGCCGCGATCTGGGAATGCTTCCGCCTGTTCAACCCGCAGTCGACCAAGGCGCCGATCGTGGCCGCCTTCTGGACCGCGGCCTTCGTCTGGGCCTTCTTTGGCCCGGCCCACCCGAACCCGGTGTTCTGGTACGCGATCTCGCTGCTGCTGTGGGCGCTGCGCTTCGCACCTTCGCTGAAGGTCGGCCTGCCGGCGCTCGATTCCACCGCCAACACCCTGCTCAGCGTGGTGTATGCCGTGTCGCTGGTCGGCTGCTTCGCGGCCATCGTGGCGCTGTACGCCTACTCTCCGCTGTACCTGCTGTCGGTGCTGGCCATCGTCTGGGCCGCCGACATCTTCGCCTACTTCTCGGGCAAGGCCTTCGGCAAGCGCAAGCTGGCGCCATCCATCTCGCCCGGCAAATCCTGGGAAGGCGCGATCGGCGGCGGCATCGCCGTGCTGGTCATCGCCACCCTGGTCATCGTTTTCGTCGGCGACAGCCTGGCCAATACCTTCCCGGTCCGCGTGCAGGCCAGCCTGGGCTGGGCCGCCACCTGGGCCATCCTGGTCCTGGTCGTCGCCGCCAGTGTCGTCGGCGACCTCTTCGAATCCCAGCTCAAGCGCCGCGCCGGCATGAAGGACAGCAGCAACCTGCTGCCCGGCCATGGCGGCGTGCTGGACCGGATCGACGCCCTGGTTCCCGTACTGCCCCTGGCGGCACTGATCGGTACGTGGCTTTAAATAGCGGGCTGTAAGGAGCTTCACATGCAACGCATCACCATCCTGGGCGCCACCGGTTCCATCGGCGTCTCGACCCTCGACGTGCTCGCGCGTCATCCCGAGCAATACCAGGTCCACGCGCTGAGCGCGCACAGCCGCGTCGAGGAACTGGCCGCGCAGTGCCGCCAGTTCAAGCCGCAGCGCGCCGTGGTCGGCAGTCCTGAAGCCGCCGCGCAATTGTCGCGCCTGCTGGAAGGCTTGCCAATCGACGTGGCGTATGGCGAGGCCGCCCTATGCGAGATCGCATCCAGCGCCGACACCGATACCGTGATGGCGGCGATTGTCGGCGCCGCCGGCCTGGCGCCAACCCTGGCCGCAGCCCGTGCCGGCAAGAAGGTGCTGCTCGCAAACAAGGAAGCCCTGGTCATGTCGGGCCAGCTGTTCATGGACGCCGTGCGCGAGCACAAGGCGACCTTGCTGCCCATCGACAGCGAGCACAACGCGATCTTCCAGTCGCTCCCAAGCAATTACGCGCGCCAGCCCGACGCCTCCGGCGTGGCCAAGATCCTGTTGACCGCTTCGGGCGGCCCCTTCCTGAACCGCGCCGTCGAAACCCTGGAAAACGTCACGCCGGAAGAAGCCTGCAAGCATCCGAACTGGGCCATGGGCCGCAAGATCTCGGTCGACTCCGCCACCATGATGAACAAGGGCCTGGAAGTGATCGAGGCCCACTGGCTGTTCGGCGCGCCGGCCGACCGCATCGAGGTGGTGATCCACCCGCAAAGCGTGATCCATTCGATGGTGAGTTATGTCGACGGCTCGGTGCTGGCCCAGCTCGGCAACCCCGACATGCGCACCCCGATCGCGCACGCGCTGGCCTACCCGGAGCGTATCGAATCCGGCGTGGCCCAGCTCGATTTGACGGCGATGGCGGCGCTGCAGTTCTACCCGCCCGACTTCGCCCGCTTCCCTTGCCTGGCGCTTGCCTTCGACGCCTTGCGCGCGGGCGGCACTGCGCCGGCGCTGCTGAACGCGGCCAACGAAGTGGCGGTCGAGGCCTTCCTCGAACGCCGCATCGGTTTCCGCGACATCGACCGCGTGGTGCGCCGCGTGATGGACGAGAACACCCATGGCGCAGCGCATGACATCGCAGCCGTGATGGCGCAAGATGAGCGTGCCCGCGCTGCGGCAGGGCAGATCGTCGCCACGCTGGCAGGCAACCCGAACCGGACTTGATACCATGAACTTCCTGTATGCAGCCGCGGGCTTCGTCCTCGCGCTGGGGCCGCTGATCGTCTTCCACGAACTCGGCCACTACCTCGTTGCGCGCCTGTGCGGCGTGAAGGTCCTGCGCTTTTCGGTGGGCATGGGCAAGGTCGTGTGGTCGCGCCGTTTCGGCCGCGACAATACCGAGTGGGCCATTTCCGCGCTGCCTTTGGGCGGCTACGTGCAGATGCTCGATGCGCGCGACCCGGCCACCGCACCGAAGGATGAAGCCGACCTGGCGCGCGAATTCACGCGCCAGAATGTGTGGAAGCGCATCGCCATCGTCGCGGCCGGTCCGATTGCCAACTTCTTGCTGGCCATTGTTCTGTTCGGCCTGCTGTTCATGCACGGCGCGCAGGAGCCCAGCGCCAAGCTGGCGGCAATGGAAACGAACACGCCGGCCTATGCCGCCGGCCTGCGCGGCGGCGACAGCATCGCCGCCGTCAACGGCGAGCCGGTGCAGTCGTTCTCGGAACTGCGCTGGGCCGTCACCCATCTCGCGGTCGACAGGCAGGATGCCCACTTCGACGTGAAAGGCGCAAACGGCAGCAGCTACCGCGCCAGCATTCCGGCCAGCGCTTTCGGCGCCGTCGATCCCGAAGGCGAACCCGACGGCGACTTGATGGGCGCGCTCGGCATGAACGTCTGGATCGGCATGCCGGTCGTGGAGCAGGCCGTGGCGGGCGGTCCGGGCGAACGCGCCGGCCTGCGCCGCGGCGACGTCATCGTAAAGGCCGACGGCAAGCCGCTGCTGGACGCCGGCGATTTCGTGCGCACCGTGCGCGCCGCCGCCGGCCGCACGCTGCAGCTGGAAGTGCGCCGCGACGGCAATCTCCTGAGCCTGCCGCTGGTACCGGGAAAGGACCCGAAAGGACAGGGCGTGGCCCAGGTCCAGCTGGCGCCGGCGGTCGACTTCATCACCGTGCAGGCCGGCCCGTTAGAAGCCATCGGCAAGGGTGCGCAGCGCACCTGGGAGATGACGGCGCTGACCTTCAAGATGATCGCCAAGATCGTCACGGGGCAAGCCTCGCTGAAAAATGTCACCGGTCCATTGACCATCGCCGACTACGCCGGACAGACAGCGCGCATGGGACTTGCGACGTTTTTGGGCTTCATCGCGGTGGTCAGCGTGAGCCTGGGTGTAATGAATCTGTTACCAATTCCAGTGCTGGATGGTGGCCATTTGCTGTATTATTCGCTGGAAGTTTTGACCGGGCGTCCCCTGTCCGAGCGAATCCAGGCATTCGCTCAACGCGCAGGGGTAGGCCTGCTGTTCATGCTGATGGCGCTCGCCGTCTTCAATGACCTGGGACGATTGCTCTGATTTTCCCGCGGCGCCGGCAAACAAGAATATGTATGTTGTCCAATGACTGACCCGTTATTTAGCCAATGAATTCACAACCAGATCGTTTTGCCCTGCCGTTCATTCGCCGCAGCCTGATCGGCGCGGCCGTGCTGGCGCTGTGCGCCGGCCCTGCGTTCGCCGTCAATCCGTTCGTCGTCAAGGACATCCGGATCGAAGGCATCCAGCGTACCGAAGCCGGCACCGTGTTCACGTATCTGCCGGTGCGCGTGGGCGAGACCTTCGACAACGACAAATCCATCGCCGCCATCAAGGCCCTGTACGCGACCGGCTTCTTCAAGGACATCCGCCTCGAAGAAGAAAAGGGCGTGCTGGTGGTGCTGGTCGAGGAACGTCCAGCCATCAACACCGTCGACTTCACCGGCGCCAAGGAGTTCGAGAAGGACATGCTGGTCAAGGCCCTGCGCGAAATCGGCGTGGGCGAAGCCAAGATCTACGACAAGTCGGCGGTCGACCGCGCCGAGCAGGAACTCAAGCGCCAGTACCTCTCGCACGGCATGTACGGCGTGAAGATCACGACCACCGTCACCCCGATCGAGCGTAACCGCGTGAACGTCATGTTCAACGTCGACGAAGGCGAGGTCGCGCGCATCAAGCAGATCAACATCGTCGGCAACAAGGTCGTCTCCGACAAGCAGATCCGCGAGATCCTGCAGCTGTCCACCTCGGGCTGGCTGACCTGGTATTCAAAAGCCGACCAGTACTCCAAGACCAAGCTGACCGGCGACCTGGAAGCGATCAAGTCCTACTACCTGGACCGCGGCTACCTCGAAGCGAACGTCGAATCGACGCAGGTGGCGATCACCCCGGACAAGAAGGACATCTACCTCACCATCAACATCACCGAGGGCGAGAAGTACACCGTCTCGAGCGTGAAGCTGGAAGGCGAGACCTTCGGACGCGAGGAAGAACTGCGCGACCTGATCGTCCTCCAGGCGGGCAAGACCTATTCCGGCGCCCAGCAGGAAGCATCGAGCAAGCGCATCGCCGCGCGCCTGGGCAGCTTCGGCTACGCCTTCGCCAACGTGAATGCCGACCCGGTCCTCGACCGCGAGAAACGCGAAGTCGCGTTCACCTTCACCGTCGATCCGGGCAAGCGCGCCTACGTCCGCCACATCAATATTTCGGGCAATACCGTGAGCCGCGACGAAGTCATCCGCCGCGAGTTCCGCCAGTTCGAAAGCTCGTGGTACGACGCCGACCGCGTCAAGCTCTCGCGCGACCGCGTCGACCGCCTCGGCTACTTCAAGGAAGTGAAGATCGAGACGCCGGAGTCGCCGGGCAGCTCCGACCAGGTCGACGTCAACATGACGGTCGAGGAACGCCCGACCGGCAACTTCACGATCGGCGGCTCGTTCTCGCAGGCGGAGAAGTTCACCTTCACGATGGGCGTGCAGCAGGCGAACTTCGCCGGCAGCGGCCAGACCGTCGGCTTCGACATCAACACCTCGAAGTACAGCCGCACCTTCGCCATTTCGAACACCAATCCGTACTTCACCGACGACGGCGTGTCGCGCGCGTTCCAGGTCTACCACCGCACGACCCGTCCGCCGCTGTCGAACATCGGCTCGTACACGGTGCGCCAGACCGGCGGCAACATGACCTTCGGCGTGCCGTTCTCGGAAACCGACACCGTCTACTTCGGCGCCGGCCTCGAGCGCACCACGCTGACCACCGACACCACCAGCCCGGAAATCTACAAGCAGTTCGTGCGCCAGAACGGCGGCCCGAACTCGGGACCGTATTCGGGCGTGGGTACCGGTGAAAGCATCGCCATCCCGCTGACGGTGGCCTGGGGCCGCGACAGCCGCGACAGCGCGATCACCCCAAGCTACGGCCGCTACCAGCGCGCCAACTTCGAAGTCGACGTGATCGGCGACTCGAAGTACTTCCGCGCCGTCTACGAACACCAGTGGTACCGTCCGCTGACCTCGTGGATGACGCTGGCCGTGCGCGGCGAGTTCGACTACGGCAAGGGCATCGGCGGCAAGGAATACCCGGTCTTCAAGAACTTCTACGCCGGCGGCATCGGCTCGGTGCGCGGCTACGAAAGCTCGACCCTGGGCGTGGTCGATCCGATCTACGGCGACGCCATCGGCGGCTCGAAGCGCCTGATCGGCAACGCCGAGCTGCAGTTCCCGTTCCCGGGCAGCAGCAAGGACCGCAGCCTGCGCTGGTTCGTCTTCACCGACGGCGGCCAGGTGTTCCAGGAGAAGTCGCCGATCCGCCTGCAGGAGATGCGCTACTCGGCCGGTATCGGCCTGTCGTGGATCTCGCCGGTGGGCCCGCTGCGCCTGTCGTTCGCCAAGCCCCTGAACAAGAAAGAGGGCGACCAGATCGAAGGCTTCCAGTTCCAGATGGGGACGGGCTTCTGAGGCAGCGCTTCCGGGTCCCTTCCTTCGTCATTTCTTTTCACCGCGGAGAATTATGTTGAAAAATCTGAAAGCATTGCCCGGGACCCTGCTGCTGGCAGGCCTGTGCGCCGCTCCGCTGGCCCAGGCGCAGAACGCGCCGAGCCGCATCGGCTTCGTGTTCACCGAACGCCTGATGACGGAATCGAAGATGGCCAAGGCGGCCGACGCCAAGATCCAGGCCGAATTCTCGAAGCGCCAGAAGACGAACGAAGAGTTGGTGACCAAGTTCAAGCAGATGAGCGAGAAGTTCGACAGCGACGCGCCGCGCCTGAGCGACATCGAGCGCACCCGCCGCGCGCGCGAACTGTTCGACATGGAAAAAGACGTGCAGCGGATGAACCGCGAGTTCCAGGAAGACCTGATGCAGCGCAAGAGCGAAGAGCGCGCCGCCATCGCCACCAAGGCCTTCAAGCTGATCGAACAGATCGCCGAGCAGGAAAAACTCGACGCCGTGTTGCAGGAAGCGGCGTGGTCGAGCCCGCGCATCGATATCACGGATAAAATCCTGAAACAGCTGGACAAGTAAAGTTTTGGAACAACGCGAACAACCCCCCCGCGGCGTGCGCCTGGGCGACCTGGTCGAGCGCTTCGGCGGCCAGCTCGTCGGCAACGCCGACCTCGTCGTCAGCGCCATCGCTCCCCTCGACAGCGCCGACGCCACCCAGATCAGCTTCCTCAGCAACAGCAAGCTGCGCGCGCTGGCCGCGCAAAGCTCGGCCGCGGCGCTGATCCTGTCGCCGCTGGACGACCCGTCGGTCGCCGCCACCTATGCCGGCAGCCGCATCGTCACCACCAACCCCTACGCCTATTTCGCGCGCGCCGCGCAGTACTTCGTGGCGCTGGAAGAAGACGCCGTCATGCCGGGCATCCACCCGAGCGCCGTCGTCGACGCCGGCGCCGAGATCGACGCCACGGCCCACATCGGCCCGCACGTAACGATCGAAGCCGGCGCCGTGGTGAAGGCGGGCGCCATCATCGAGCACGGCTGCTTCGTCGGCCGTGGCGCCACCGTCGGCGAGGGCACGCGCTTCTACCCGAACGTGACCTTCCAGCGCGGCTGCATCATCGGCGCGCGCGGCATCGTGCACTCGGGCGCCGTGATCGGCGGCGACGGCTTCGGCTTTGCCGTGGAAGCCGGCGTGTACATCAAGATCCCGCAGACCGGGCGCGTGGTGATCGGCGACGACGTCGACATCGGCTCGAACACCTCGATCGACCGCGGCGCGCTGGCCGACACCGTCATCGAAGACGGCGTGAAACTCGACAACCAGATCCAGATCGGCCACAACTGCCACATCGGCGCGCACACGGCCATGGCCGGCTGCGTCGGCGTGGCCGGCAGCGCCAAGATCGGCAGCCGCTGCACGTTTGGGGGCGCCGCCATGGTGCTGGGCCACCTGGAGATCGCCGACAACGTGCACATCTCCTCGGGCTCGATGGTGTCGCGCTCGGTGCTCGAGCCGGGTCAGTACACCGGCTTCTATCCGCTGGCGAAAAACGCCGAGTGGGAAAAATCGGCGGCCATCGTCCGCAATCTGAATTCCATGCGCGAGAAGATCCGCACGCTGGAAAAAACCATCAAGACGCTCATTGAGCAGAACCAAGAGCAGAAAAATGACGACTGATACCAAGAAGATCACCCTCGACATCAACGGCATCAAGGAATACCTGCCGCACCGCTACCCGCTGCTGCTGGTCGACCGCGTGCTGGATGTCGAACTGGGCAAGCGCATCACCGCCATCAAGAACGTGACCGTCAACGAAGAATTCTTCAACGGCCACTTCCCGCACAAGCCGGTGATGCCTGGCGTGCTGATGATCGAGGCGCTGGCGCAGACCGCCGCCATCCTGTCGTTCATGACCATGAACGTGAAGCCCGACGAGAATTCGGTGGTGTATTTCGTCGGCATCGACAACGCGCGCTTCAAGCGTCCGGTCGAGCCGGGCGACCAGCTGGTGATGGAAGTCGAGATCCTGCGCCAGGCGCGCGGCATCTGGAAATACAAGGCCACGGCCAGCGTCGACGGCAAGGTCGCCGTCGAGGGCGACCTGATGTGCACCATCCGCGGCGCCGCAGAGGCGACCATGAAAGGTGCCGCACCAGCAGACACGGGCGCGGAGGGGTAATGAGCAAGATCCACCCGACCGCGATCGTCGATCCGCAGGCCGAGCTCGACAGCTCGGTCGAGGTCGGCCCGTACTCGATCATCGGCCCGCACGTGCGCATCGGCGCACGCACCGTGGTCGGCCCGCACGTGGTCATCGAGGGCCACACGACGATCGGCGAAGACAACAAGTTCTTCCAGTTCGGCTCCATCGGCGCCGCGCCGCAGGACAAGAAGTGGCAGGGCGAACCGACGCGCCTGGAAATCGGCAACGGCAATACCATCCGCGAGTTCGTCACCTTCAACCTCGGCACCACCCAGGACGAAGGCGTCACCCGCCTGGGCGATGACAACTGGATCTCGGCCTACGTCCACCTGGCGCACGACTGCCAGGTCGGCAGCCACACGATCTTCTCGAACAATGCGCAGCTGGCGGGCCACGTGCACGTGGGCGACCACGCGATCCTGTCCGGCTACGCCGGCGTGCACCAGTTCTGCAAGATCGGCGCGCATGCCTTCATCGGCATGTACACCAGCCTGACGCAGGATGTGCCGCCGTTCGTGATGGTGTCCGGGAACCCGGCCGCCGCGCGCGGCGTCAACACCGAAGGCCTGAAGCGCCGCGGTTTTAGCCGCGCCCAGATCGACGGCATCCGCGCCGCCTACAAGCACCTGTACCGCAGCGGCCTGACGCTGGAAGAAGCCAAGGCGGCGCTCGAGCAGGAAGAGGGCGCTTCGCCTGAAGCCGCGGGCGACGTCAAGGCAATCCGCGACTTCCTCGGCACCATCACCCGTGGCATCGTCCGATAAGCCTGCAGGCTCGGACATCTCGCTGGCCCTGGTTGCCGGCGAAGTGTCCGGCGACATGCTCGCCGCACGCCTGCTCGCCGGGCTGCGTCCCCATCTTCCCAACGCGCGCTTCCACGGCATCGGCGGCCCACGCATGATCGAGCAGGGCCTGGTGTCGGATGTGCCGATCGAGACCCTGACGGTGCGCGGGCTGTTCGAGATCATTCCGCGCTACCGCGAAATCAAGGGTATCCAGAACCGCCTGCGCGACCGGCTGCTGGCCGAAAAACCCGCCGCCTTCATCGGCGCCGACTACCCCGGTTTCAACCTCGGCCTGGAAGAGCAGCTGCGCGCGGGCGGGATTCCGACCCTGCATTTCGTCGGCCCGCAGATATGGGCCTGGCGCGGCGGGCGCATCAAGAAGATCCAGCGCGCGGTGTCGCACATGCTGGTGATCTTCCCGTTCGAAGAGCAGATCTACAAGGATGCCGGCGTGCCGGTGACGTATATCGGGCATCCGCTGGCCGAGACCATTCCGCTGGTGCCGGATACGGTCGGTGCGCGCGCCACGCTCGGCCTCGCGCCGGATGCGCGCGTGGTCGCCATCATGCCGGGTTCGCGCATGGGCGAGCTGAAGTACCTGGCCGAGACCTTTGTCCGTACCGCCGGCCTGCTGGCGAAACGCGACCCGGGCCTGAAGTTTGTCGTGCCGATGGCGGGCGACAAGCAGCGCGCCTACTTTAACGAGATCGTGGCGAAGGCCGGCCTGGGTGATGTTCCGCTGATGCTGCTCGATGGCCAGTCGCATACCGCGATTGCCGCCGCCGATGCGGTGCTGGTGGCCTCGGGCACGGCGACGCTGGAAGTGGCGCTGTTCAAGAAGCCGATGGTGATCGCGTACAAGGTCATGCGCGCGTCGTGGGAGATCATGCGCCACATGGGCTACCTGCCGTGGATAGGATTGCCGAACATATTGGCGCGCGAATGGGTGGTGCCGGAGTACCTGCAGCATGCGGCCACGCCGGAAGCGCTGAGCGACGCCGTGTGGCAGCAGCTGAACGACAGCGCGCTGCGCGACAGGCTGGCCGCGCGCTTCACGGACATGCACCACAGCCTGCTGCGCAACAGCGCGCAGGAGAGTGCGCAGGCGGTGTTGCAGGTGATCGGCTCGCGCGCGTAGTGCGTGTGAAGAAATCGTCAGAACAAGGGATACGGCCTACCGGCGCCGAGTCGAAGGTAGTACGAGCGTACGGCGAGACGAGGCAACGCAACCATGGCGGTTTCTTCACACGCTCGTAGGGTGGGCACTCCGTGCCCACGCGGTTACGTGTTGATCCGAAGTCCGTACCAGCGATGATTCGCTCCGCGCCGCCGAGCATGGATCGGACGCCGACGAGATGCATTTGGAAGCGCCGGCACGAAGCAGCGGTCGCGTCAGAACGCGGCGCTAACTCGGCGCGCCGTTCCGCGTGGGCACGGAGTGCCCACCGTACGGGGTCAAGCGCCGTAGCGAGAACGCACAGCCGGAAGCAGCCCAGCGCCTTTGCTTTCACGCACCCCCATGTACGCGTACAATACTCGGCATTCAAAATGCGCGAATTCAACCGCATTACAGTACAGTTCTGAGAGATTCATAAGCAGCAGATGAGTAAAAAGCGCGTCAACTTCTATCCCGGCCTGCCGCCCCGGCTGCGTCCGTTCACCGAGCTCGACATCGTCTGCGGCGTCGACGAGGCCGGGCGCGGCCCGCTGGCCGGGCCGGTGTTCGCCGCCGCCGTCATCCTCGACCCGAAGCGCCCGATCGAGGGCCTGCGCGACTCGAAGAAACTGAGCGAAGCGCGGCGCGACGAGCTCGCCCCGCAGATCCGCGAGCACGCGCTGGCCTGGGCTATCGCCGAAGCCTCGTGCGAAGAGATCGACACCCTGAACATCCTGCACGCCACCATGCTCGCCATGCGCCGCGCGGTGGAAGCGCTGCAAACCGTGCCGACCTTTGCCCTGATCGACGGCAACCGCTGCCCGCCGATGGCGATTCGCGCCCACGCCGTGATCGAAGGCGACGACAAGTGCCACGCGATCTCCGCCGCCTCGATCCTGGCCAAGACCGCGCGCGACGCCGAACTGGTGCGCCTGCACACGCTGTACCCGGACTACTGCTTCGACCAGCACAAGGGCTACGGCACCGCCTTGCACTTGGAGCGCCTGCGCCTGCATGGCCCGTCGCCGGCGCACCGCCGCTCGTTCGCGCCGGTGCGCAACCTGCTGCAAGTGGATCTGTTCGCCGCACCGGAAGAACTGGTGGTCGCATGAAGACGATCTCGTCGCGCGACAACGCGTTTTATAAAGAACTCAAGGCCCTGGCATCGAGCTCGCAGGCGCGCCGCAAGGCTGGCCGCACGCTGCTCGACGGTGTGCACCTGTGCCAGTCCTGGCTCGATTTGCGCGGCGCTCCGGCGCACTGCGTGGTGTCGGAAGAGGCGCTGCACAATCCGGAAGTCGGCAACATCGTCACGCGTGTAGAACAGCTGCGCGGTCACGTGACCGCGTTGCCGGAAGCATTGTTCGGCGCGTTGAGCCAGGTCGAGCATGGCGTGAACCTGATCTTCCTGGTCGAGACCCCGCATCCGCAGGCGCCCCGGGCCATGCTGGTCTCGGCCGTGCTGCTGGACGGCGTGCAGGACCCGGGCAATGCCGGGTCGATCTTGCGCAGCGCCGCGGCAGCCGGCATCACCCAGGTGTTCTGCAGCCCCGGCACGGCTTTCTGCTGGTCGCCCAAGGTGCTGCGCGCGGCGATGGGCGCGCACTTCGTGCTGGAGATCTTCGAGAACGTCGACCTGGCGGAACTGGTCAAGGCATCCGACATCGCCGTCCTGGCCATGAGCGGCTATGCCGAGCAGAAGCTGTACGACGTCGATTTGCGCCAGCCGGTCGCCTGGCTGCTCGGGCACGAAGGGCAGGGCGTGGCCGCCGACCTGATGGCGCTGGCCTCGCACCAGGTGGTGATCCCGCATGCGGGCCAGGTCGAGTCGCTGAACGTTGCGGCCGCGGCGGCGGTATGCTTCTTCGAACAGCTGCGCCAGCAGCAGGCCTGACTGTAGAATAAACCCGGCGTTTCAACCCTGGAGTAGACATGGACATCGCGCATCTGCACTTCCTGGTAGCCGAAGCCGACAACGGCCAGCGCGCCGCCCTGGTCGAGATGCTGGGCCGGCTCGGCGCCAGCCGCGTCACCGACGTGCCCGACGGGCACATGGCGCTGCGCACCTTCCAGGCCAGCTTCACGCCGCGCCTGCACATCGCCATCATCGACCTCGGCCTGCCGGGCATGGACGGGCTGGAACTGATCCGCAACCTGGCCACGCTCGACACCGGCATCAGCCTGGTGGTCACCGGCGCCCAGCCGGCGAATTTGCTGTTCTCGGTCGAGACCCTGGCCCAGGTGTACGGCATCGACCTGCTCGGCTCCATCGCCAAGCCGGTCACCGCCGCCAAGCTCAAACCCCTGCTCGACAACTACCAGCCGCCGGCACTGCCGGCCGCACGCGCCGCCTCGCCGCACTTTTCGTTTGCCGAAGTGGGCGTGGGCCTGCAGAAGCGCCAGTTCGAACCCTTCTTCCAGCCGAAGATCGAGCTGGCCACCGGCCAGGTGAAGGGGCTGGAAGTGTTCGCGCGCTGGCGCCATCCCGAGCACGGCATCCTCGGCCCCGGCGCCTTCATGGATGCGCTGGAGCAGAACAACCGCATCGACTTCCTCGACTGGAGCATGATCGAGCTGTCGGTCGAGCGCTGCCGCTGGTTCCACGACCAGGGCACGCCGATTTCCATCTCGATCAACCTGGCGCCCGAGACGCTCGCCCATCCCGCCTTCCTGCGCCAGATCACGGCCTGCCTGGAGCGCCACGCGGTGCTGGCCGACTACATCACCTTCGAGATGCCGGAATCCTCGGTCCTGAACGAAGACCCGAACTTCATCGAACGCCTGGTGCGCCTGCGCATGATGGGCTTTGGCCTGGCCATCGACGACTACGGCACCGGGCGCTCGAACCTGCAGCTGCTGGCGCGCATCCCGTTCTCGGAACTGAAGATCGACCGCAGCTTCGTCGACGGCGCCTCGAAGCGCCGCCCGCTCGGCACCGTGCTGCGCTCCTGCCTGGGCCTCGCGCACAGCCTGGACCGCATGTCGGTGGCCGTGGGCGTGGAGACGCGCCAGGACTGGGACTTCCTGCAGGGACTGGGCTGCACCTATGCCCAGGGCTACCACATCGCCAATCCGATGGAGGCGGGCGCCTTCCCGGGGTGGCTGGAAGACTGGCGGCATTTCTTCTGA